>Ga0247820_10000005_pt1 | contig 125202 bp, 107 predicted proteins | sample 13C_Glucose_Day1_2_FD_192480 | JGI IMG/M metagenome (GOLD analysis project Ga0247820, IMG submission 192480) | Soil microbial communities from agricultural site in Penn Yan, New York, United States - 13C_Glucose_Day14 | ecosystem: Environmental > Terrestrial > Soil > Agricultural land...
CACCACCACCGTGGGGGATGCAGAAGGTCTTGTGCAGGTTCATGTGTGAAACGTCGGCGCCGATATCCGCCGGCCGTGCCAGGCCCACCTGGGCATTGAGGTTGGCGCCGTCCATGTAAACCTGGCCACCGTGCTGGTGGACCACTTCGCAGATTTCGCGGATCCCCTCTTCATACACGCCGTGGGTCGACGGATAAGTGATCATCAGGCACGACAACCGATCCCCGGCCGAGTTGGCCTTGGCCTTGAGGTCGGCCAGGTCGACATTGCCATCATCGTCGCAATCGACGATCACCACCTCCATGCCGGCCATTTGCGCCGACGCCGGGTTGGTGCCGTGGGCCGACGACGGGATCAGGCACAGCGTGCGTTGTGGCTGGTGGCGGCTGCGGTGGTAGCGGGTAATGGCCATCAGGCCGGCGTACTCGCCCTGGGCGCCGGAGTTGGGCTGCATGCAGATGGCATCGAAGCCGGTAATGGCGCACAGCCAGCTTTCCAGCTCGTCGATCATTGCCTTGTAGCCGGTGGCCTGGGCCGCCGGGGCAAACGGGTGCAGTTGGGCAAAGCCAGGCCAGGTAATGGGGATCATCTCGCTGGTGGCGTTGAGCTTCATGGTGCACGAACCCAGCGGGATCATCGACTGGTTCAGCGCCAGGTCCTTGTTCTCGAGCTGCTTGAGGTAGCGCAGCATCTCGGTTTCGCTGTGGTGCAGGTTGAACACCGGGTGGGCGAGGAACGGCGTGCGCCGCACCAGGCTGGCGGGGATGCCTTCGGGCAGGGCCAGCTGATCGAGTGTGGCGATGTCGAGGCCATGGTCCACCCCCAGGAAGATGTCGAACAGTCGCAGCACCGTGTGCTCCGAGCAGGTCTCGTCCAGGCTCACGCCCAGGTGCCCGCGGCCGAGGATGCGCAAGTTGATCTGCGCGGCTTCGGCGCTTTCGATGATGGCCGCCTGGGCACCGCCGACATCCAGGGTGAGGGTGTCGAAGAAGTGCTGATTGAAGCGCTTGATACCCTTGGCTTCGAGGCCGGCGGCGAGGATGAAGGTCAGCCGGTGCACGCGCTGGGCAATGCGCTGCAGGCCTTCCGGGCCGTGGTACACCGCGTAGAAGCCGGCGATGTTGGCTAGCAGCACCTGGGCCGTGCAAATGTTGGAGTTGGCCTTCTCGCGGCGGATATGCTGCTCGCGGGTTTGCAGCGCCATGCGCAGCGCGGTATTGCCACGGGCATCGCGCGACACGCCGATGATGCGCCCCGGCATGGCTCGCTTGTAGTCATCGCGGCAAGCGAAATAGGCCGCGTGGGGGCCGCCATAGCCCATCGGTACGCCAAAACGCTGGGTCGAGCCCAGCACCACATCGGCGCCCAGCTCCCCTGGTGGTGCCAGCAGCACCAGGCTGAGCAGGTCTGCGGCTACGCAGGCCAGGGCATGCTGGCTGTGCAAATGGTCGATTTGCGGGCGCAGGTCGCGCACCTCGCCGTGGGTATCCGGGTACTGCAACAAGGCCCCGAAAACCGCGTGTTTGCCAAGGTTATCCACAGAGTCGACGATCAGCTCGAAACCGAAGCCCTCGGCACGGGTCTTGAGTACCGACAGGGTCTGCGGGTGACAGTGCTCGTCGGCGAAGAAGGCATTGCTCTTGTTGCGCGCCACCCGCTTGGCCAGGGCCATGGCCTCGGCGGCGGCAGTGGCTTCGTCGAGCAGCGAGGCATTGGCCAGGGCCAACCCGGTGAGGTCGATGACCATCTGCTGGAAGTTCAGCAGCGCCTCCAGCCGGCCTTGGGCAATCTCGGGTTGATAGGGCGTATAGGCGGTATACCAGCCCGGGTTCTCCAGCACGTTGCGCAGGATGACCGTGGGGGTGATGGTGCCGTGGTAGCCCATGCCGATCAGGCTGGTCCAGACCTGATTCTGCCCGGCGTAACCGGCGAGCTTGGCCAGGGCGGCCTGTTCGTCCAGTGCCGGCGGCAGGTCGAGGGGGCGATTGAGGCGGATGTCTGGCGGTACGGTCTGCTCGATCAGCTCACTGCGGCTGGCGACACCCAGCGCATTGAGCATGGCCTGCTGCTCCGTGGCATCCGGGCCCAGGTGGCGACGCAGGAAAGGGTTGAGCTCTTGCAGTTGATGCAGGGATGGCGACTGGGACATGACGACGCTCTCTTCCTGAAACAGCTCTCATGGAGACTTACAAGTCTAGGAAGGGATTGCCGATTGTGCGGGGAAAGTTGCTTGCAGGCCCGGCCTCTTCGCGGCTAAAGCCGCTCCCACAGGGACCGCACAGATATCAGACGCTGTGCAGTACCTGTGGGAGCGGCTTTAGCCGCGAAGAGGCCGACGCGGTATTACTCGCCGATGGCAGCCTTGTAGCCAGCAGCATCCAGCAGCTTGTCCAGCTCGGCCGGGTTGCTTGGCTTGAGCTTGAAGATCCACGACTCGTAAGGCTGCTCGTTGAGCAGCTCAGGGCTGTCAGCCAGCTCTTCGTTGACCGCGATCACTTCGCCAGAGACCGGAGCATAGATGTCCGAAGCGGCCTTGACCGACTCGACCACACCGGCAGCGTCGCCAGCCCCAAACACCTTGCCGACTTCGGCCAGCTCGACGAACACCACGTCACCCAGGGCTTCCTGGGCGTGGTCGCTGATACCCACGGTCACGGTGCCGTCGGCTTCCAGGCGAGCCCACTCGTGGCTTTCGGCAAAACGCAGGTCGGCGGGGATATTGCTCATGTCTTGAATTCCTCGATTGGCTCAGCGGTACGCCCGCCGGTTGAAAATTGTTCAGATCAGGATCTTGCCGTGGCGCACGAAGGTCGGTTTGACCACCCGCACCGGGTACCACTTGCCGCGGATTTCCACCTCGGCCCGGTCGCCAGTGGCCATGGGCACGCGGGCAAGGGCGATGGACTTGCTCAGCGTAGGCGAGAAACTACCACTGGTGATCTCCCCTTCGCCAATCCCGGCTACACGCACCACCTGGTGGGCACGCAGCACGCCACGCTCTTCCAGCACCAGACCGACCAGTTTTTTCTGTACACCTTGTTCGATTTCCTTCAGCAGGCCGGCGCGGCCGATGAAGTCGCGCTCGGCGGGCTCCCAGGCGATGCTCCAGCCCAGGTTGGAAGTGAGTGGTGTGTGTGCTTCGTCGATGTCCTGGCCGTACAGGTTCATGCCGGCTTCCAGGCGCAGGGTGTCGCGGGCGCCAAGGCCGCTTGGGGCAATACCGGCGCCGACCAGGTCGTTGAAGAAGGCCACGGCCTGCTCGCCAGGAAGGATGATCTCCAGGCCGTCTTCACCGGTATACCCGGTGCGGGCAATGAACCAGTCGCCTTCGGCCATGCCCTCGAATGGGCGCAGTTCGCGAATCAGCGCGGCGCGCGCGGGGCTGAGCAGGGCGGCGACCTTTTCGCGTGCATGCGGGCCCTGGATGGCGAGAATGGCCAGGTCGGGACGGACCCGGAAGTCCACGGCATAACCGGCACGCTGTGCGGCCAGCCAATCGAGTACCTTGGCCCGGGTAGCCGCGTTGGTGACCAGGCGGTAGCCGGTTTCGGTGCGGTAGACAATCAGGTCGTCGATGACCTTGCCCTGCTCCTGCAGCAACGGGCTATACAGCGCCTTGCCGATATCGTCGAGACGGGCCACATCGTTGGCCAGCAGACGCTGCAACCAGGCAGTGGCGTCGCTACCATCGACATCGATCACGGTCATGTGGGAAACATCGAACACCCCGCAATCGCTGCGCACCTGATGGTGCTCCTCGACCTGCGAGCCATAGTGCAGGGGCATGTCCCAGCCACCGAAATCGACCGTCTTGGCGCCCAGCGCCAGGTGCAAGTCGTACAAAAGCGTGCGCTGTCCCATGGGTTTCTCCTTCCGGGCGTGGCGAAGCGGCGGCGGTCGATGACGTTGGGTCGTCAGCTCTTCTTGTGTAGGACCCGCCGCGCGAGTGCCGCGCATTGTAGCCGCAAGGGCGCGGGCTGACACCCTCAGTGACTGTGACCGGGTCGACGTGCCGAACGGCGGATCAGGCCGATGACCGGCAGCAGGCCCACCAGCACCAGGGTCAGTGCCGGCAGCGATGCACGCGCCCACTCCCCCTCGCTGGTCATCTCGAACACACGTACCGCCAAGGTGTCCCAGCCGAACGGGCGCATCAGCAAGGTGGCCGGCATTTCCTTGAGCACATCAACGAACACCAGCAGGGCAGCGCTGAGCGCGCCAGGCACCAGCAGCGGCAGATACACCTTGAAAAACAATCTCGCGCCGCCGACGCCCAGGCTGCGGGATGCCTCGGGCAGTGATGGGCGGATGCGCTCCAGGCTGCTCTCCAGCGGCCCGTAGGCCACCGCGATGAAGCGCACCAGGTAGGCCAGCAGCAAGGCCGCCAGGCTGCCCAGCAGCAGCGGCTTGCCGGCACCGCCCAGCCAGCTGGACAGCGGGATGACCAGGTGGTTGTCGAGGTAACTGAAGGCCAGCATGATCGACACCGCCAGCACCGAGCCGGGCAAGGCATAGCCCAGGTTGGCCAGGCCTACCCCGGCGCGGATACCACCCGTCGGCGCCTGGCGCCGGGCAAAGGCCAGCAGCAACGCCACGCACACCGTGACCAGCGCCGCCATGCCGCCCAGGTACAGGGTGTGCAGCACCAGGCCGACATAGCGCTCGTCCAGGTCATGCCGGCCGCGCTGCCAGAACCACGCCAGCAGTTGCAGCAGCGGGATGACGAAGGCGCAGGCGAACACCAGCAGGCACCAGCCACTGGCCAGCAACGCCTTGAACCCGCGCAGGTGGTACAGCGCCTGCCCGCGCGGCCGCTCGTTGCCGCTGCGGCTGGCGCCCCTGGCACGGCGCTCGCCATAAAGCACCAGCATTACTGCCAGCAGCAACAGGCTGGCCAGCTGGGCCGCGCTGGACAGGCTGAAGAAGCCGTACCAGGTCTTGTAGATGGCTGTCGTGAAGGTGTCGAAGTTGAAAACTGCCACCGCGCCAAAGTCGGCCAGAGTTTCCATCAGGGCCAGGGCGATACCGGCGCCGATCGCCGGCCGTGCCATTGGCAGGGCCACACGCCAGAACGCTTGCAGCGGGGACAGCCCCAGCACCCGCGCCGCCTCCATCAGCCCCTTGCCCTGGGCAAGGAATGCAGTACGCGCCAGCAGGTAGACATAGGGGTAGAACACCAGCACCAGGACGACGATCACCCCGCCAGTGGAACGCACCCGCGGCAGGCGCATCGGCCCGAACACCTCGCGCAGGGCGCTCTGCACCGGGCCGGCGAAGTCCAGCAGGCCGACGAAGACGAACGCCAGCACATAGGCCGGGATGGCGAACGGTAGCATCAGCGCCCAATCCAGCCAGCGTCGGCCAGGGAACTCGCAGAGGCTGGTCAGCCAGGCCAGGCTGACGCCCAGCACGGTGACGCCGATGCCCACACCCACCACCAGCGTCAGGGTATTGCCCAGCAGGCGAGTCATCTGGGTATCGAGCAGGTGCGACCAGATCTGCATGTCGATCGACTGCCAGGACAACAGCAGAACGCTCAGGGGCAGGAGCACCAGGGCGGCGACCAGGGTGACCGGGAGGTACCAGCGGCGTTGGGGGGTGTGGGGCAAGGCTGAAGTCTCGAGTGCGATGGCGACCGCTGCGCGGTCGTTCACGGGTGAACCCGCTCCCACAGGGTTCGGCGCCGCCCTTGGGGGCAGTGATATTCCTGTGGGAGCGGGTTCACCCGCGAAGAGGCCCTTGCAGGCCCCGGAAGGATAAAGCCTGGCGCTTAGTTCCAGCCAGCCCGATCCATCAAGCGAATCGCTTCAGCCTGGCGCTTGCCAGCGATTTCCACCGGAATGCTGTCAGCCTTGAAGCTGCCCCACGCCGCCACTTCTTCCGATGGCTTGACCTTCGGGTTGGCCGGGAACTCCTGGTTGATGTCGGCGAACAGCTTCTGCGCCTCTTCACCGGTCATCCATTCCACCAGCTTCTTCGCTGCCTCCGGGTGTGGCGCGTGCTTGGTCAGGCCGATGCCCGACAGGTTCACGTGCACGCCACGGTCACCCTGGTTGGGCCAGAAGATCTTCACCGGCAGTTTCGGGTTCTGGTTGTGCAGGCGGCCGTAGTAGTAGGTGTTGACCACACCCACGTCACACTGGCCGGCCTCGATGGCCTGGATCACGGCGTTGTCGTCGGAGAACACATCGGTGGACAAGTTGTTGACCCAGCCTTTGACGATTTGCTCGGTCTTCGCCTCGCCGTGGGTCTCGATCAGGGTGGCGGTCAGCGACTGGTTGTACACCTTCTTCGCCGTGCGCAGGCACAGGCGGCCTTCCCACTGCTTGTCGGCCAGGGCTTCGTAGGTGCTCAGCTCCTGCGGCTTGACCCGCTCGGTGGAGTAGATGATGGTGCGGGCGCGCAGGCTCAGGCCGGTCCAGTCGTGGGACGAGGCGCGGTACTGCGGTGGGATGTTCTGGTCGATGATGTCGGACTTGATCGGCTGCAGGATGCCCATCTGCTCGGCCTGCCACAGGTTGCCGGCATCGACGGTCAGCAGCAGGTCGGCCACGCCATTTTCGCCCTCGGCCTTGATGCGCTGCATCAGCGGGGCTTCCTTGTCGGTGATGAACTTGATCTTGACCCCGGTCTTGGCGGTATAGGCATCGAAAACCGGCTTGATCAGCTCGTCGATGCGCGAGGAGTACACCACCACTTCGTCCGCTGCCTGGGCGGCGCCGCCGAACAGGGTCAGGGCCAGGGCGGCCAGTAGGGGCTTGCGTGGCAACATGGAAAGCACTCCTCGGATCGTATGAGAGGCGCAAATGGTAGTGAATCCCATTTTCCGACTCATCTACATAGCCGTTACCGGATGTTGCAGAGGGATAACAGTTGCAAGGCTCCTGTGGGAGCGGGCAAGCCCGCGAACACCGGCAAAGCCGGTGCCATTCACCGCGTTGCCTGTTTCGCGGGCATGCCCGCTCCCACAGACTCCAGCAATCTCATGCCTTGGCCAGATCCGGCAGGTCGCCGCTCAAACCCAGCGCCTGTCGCACGAACATCGCTTTGGCCTCCGGCATCTGCTCCACCAGCTTCAACCCGCTGTTACGCAACCAGCGCAACGGCAACGGGTTGGCCTGGAACAACCGCTCAAACCCTTCCATCGCCGCCATCAGCGCCAGGTTGTGCGGCATGCGCCGCCGCTCGTAACGGCTCAGCACCTTCACATCAGCCAGCCGCTCGCCACGCTCGCAGGCATTGACCAGCACCTCGGCCAGCACCGCTGCATCCAGGAAGCCCAGATTGACGCCCTGCCCGGCCAGCGGGTGAATGGTGTGCGCGGCATCGCCGATCAATGCCAGGCCTTCATCCACATAGCGCTTGGCGTGGCGCTGACGCAGCGGCACGCACACTCTAGGGTCGGCTTGCAGCACATTACCCAGGCGCCCCTCGAAAGCCCGCTCAAGGGCCTTCAGGAAGGCAGCTTCATCCAGCGCCATCAATTGCTCGGCATGCTCCGGCGTGGTCGACCACACGATCGAGCACCAGTCCTGCTGGCCATCGCGGGTCAACGGCAGGAACGCCAATGGCCCTTCATCGGTGAAGCGCTGCCAGGCCGTGGCCTGGTGCCCGGCACTGCAACGCACGCTGGTGACGATGGCATGGTGCAGGTAATCCCACTCGCGGGTTTCGCAACCGGCCAGGCGCCGCACTGCCGAGTTGGCGCCATCGGCCGCGATCACCAGCGGCGCGCGCAGTTGCCGGCCATCTGCCAGGGTCAGTAGCCATTCATCGCCAGAACGGCGTAGCTGCTCCAGCCGCGCATTCGCCAACAGGCCGATGTCGCTGTCATGCAGGCGCTCCAGCAGGCCGTCCTGCACCACCCGGTTCTCGACGATATGGCCGAGCGTCTGGGCGTGCACGCTGGCAGCCGAAAAGTGAATCTGCCCGGTGCCGCTGCCATCCCACACATGCATGTCCGAGTATGGCGTGGCACGCCGCCGGGCAATGCCATCCCAGGCGCCAAGGCGCTCCAGAATGCGCTGGCTGGCCGCCGACAGCGCGCTGACACGCGGCTCGAACGGGGCCTGGACATCGAACGGCTTGACCGTCAGCGGGCCGCCGTCGAGCAAGAGGATTTGCAGGCCACTGTGGCGCAACGCCAGAGCCAAGGCGCTGCCGACCATACCGGCACCGACAATCAACAGATCTGCGCGCATTTCCATGCCTTACGCCAGCCTCGCTTGCGGCTTGAGCCGCACATATAGGGTTTTATCGACCCGCGCCACCAGCTCGCCGGTGCCGTCGCGGATGTCGACCTGCAAACGTGGCAGGCATTTCTTGCCGGTGGCGGTCTGCTGGCGGATGTCTTCCAGCAGCGCGTCATCGACGTGGAGTTCGGCATACACCGGGCCTTTGCCCGGCGCAATGAAATCGATGCTGGCTGCCTTGTCCCAGACGATGTAGTCACGCCCCAGCTGCTCGATCAGCAACAGCATGTAGAAAGGGTCGACCATCGAATACAGGCTGCCGCCAAACTGAGTACCGACATAGTTGCGGTTCCAGCGGGTCAGCTTCATCGCCACCTTGGCGCTGCGCAGGTCCGGGCTGATGTGCTGCACGCGGATACCGGCCCCCAGATACGGCGGGTACAGGTTCAACCGCCAGCGCAACAGGCGTGCCCGGCGCGCCAGCCGGCGCGCGTCGTCGCTCATGCCTGCCCCCGCGGGTCGGGGCGGGTACCAAGGCCCATGGCCTGCCTGGCGAACCAGCTCTTCGCCGGTGGCAACAGGTCCAGCCCGAGCAGGCCAAGGTTGCGCCCGGCGGCCAGCAACGGCTGGCTGCTGCCGAACAGGCGGGTGACCTGGTCGGAAAAACCGATGGTCATGGCCTGGTCCATGCGCTGGCGCTGGTGGTAGGCCTGCAACGTGGTCAGGTCGCCAGGCTGCTGCGGGCCGGCCAGCAGTGCCTCGGCCAGCGCCTGCACGTCACGAAGCGACAGGTTGAAGCCCTGGCCGGCAATGGGGTGCAGGCTGTGCGCGGCGTTGCCCAGCACCACCAGATGCGGCCGCACCTGCTCCTGGGCCTCGATCAGCGACAGTGGGTAGAGGTGCCGCGCGCCGACCTGACGCAAGGCGCCCAGACGATAGCCGAACACACCCTGCAGCTCGCGTAGGAAATTGCGCTCATCGATGTCGGCCAGGCGCCGCGCGTCCATGCCCTGGCGGGTCCAGACCAGCGCACAGCGGTTATCCGGCAGCGGCAACAGGGCCATGGGGCCTGCTTCGGTGAAACGCTCGAAAGCCTGGCCGCCGTGGGCCTCGCCCGGGGTGATATTGGCGATCAACGCGCTCTGTTGATAGGGCGTGTGGCGTACGTGGATGCCCAGCTGTTCGCGCAGGCCGGAGCGGCCACCGTCGGCCAGTACCGCCAGGTCGCACTCCAACTGGGTGTCGTCGTTCAGTTGCAAACGGTAGCCACCTTCGATGGCCTGCATCGCGGTCACTTCCGCCGGGCAGCGCCAGCTCACCACCTCGCTGTCCAGCCCTTGCCACAGGCACTGGCCCAACCAGGCGTTTTCCACCACGTAGCCCAGCGCCGGTACGCCCTCTTCCTGGGCATCCAGGCGGGTGGCGCCGAAGCGGCCGCGGTCGGACACATGAATTTGCCGAATCGGCTCCGCGCGGTGCTCGATGGCCTGCCACAGGCCCAGCTGCTGGTAGATCTGCCGGGTACCGAACGACAGTGCCGACGAACGCGCATCGTAGCTGGGTTGAAAGCTGTCACCCGGGGCGAACGGCTCGATCAGCAGAATCTTCCAGCCCCGCGCCTTGGCCCCCGCCTGTAGCGCCAGGGCCAGGCTCGCGCCCACCAGGCCGCCGCCGATGATCGCCAGGTTTACCCGGTTCATGCCGCGTCCTTGCGGGCGGCCTGCATCAACGCCTCGATCTCGGCGACCGTGCGCGGCACGCCCGAAGTCAGGATTTCACAGCCTTGCCTGGTCACTACCACGTCGTCCTCGATCCTTACACCAATGCCGCGCCATTTCTTCGCCACGGCCTGATTGTCGGCGCCTATGTAGATGCCCGGTTCGACGGTAAGCGCCATGCCGGGTTCAAGCACCCGCCACTCGCCACCCACCTTGTACTCGCCCACATCGTGTACATCCATGCCCAGCCAGTGCCCGGCGCGGTGCATGTAGAAGGCACGATAGGCCTCGCTGTCGATCAGCGCCTGCACCTCGCCCTTCAGCAGGCCCAGTTCCACCAGGCCCTCGGTGATGACCCGCACGGTGGCCTCATGGGCATGGTTCCAGTGCTTGCCGGGGGCGATTTCGGCAAACGCTGCGGCCTGAGCCTTGAGCACCAGCTCGTAGATGGCCTTTTGCTCCGGCGAAAAGCGCCCGCTGACCGGGAAGGTACGGGTGATGTCGCTGGCGTAGCAGTCGATCTCGCAACCGGCATCGATCAGCACCAAGTCGCCATCCTTCAGCGGGGCGTCGTTCTGCTGATAGTGCAGGATGCAGCCATTGCGCCCGGCCGCGACGATAGAACCGTAGGCCGGCATCTTCGCCCCACCCTTGCGGAATTCGTAGTCCAGCTCGGCTTCCAGGCTGTATTCGTGCAGCCCGGCCCGGCAGGCCTGCATGGCCCGCACGTGGGCCCGCGCCGAGATATCTGCGGCAGCGCGCATTACCTTCACTTCCGCCGCCGATTTATACAGGCGCATGTCGTGCAGCAGATGATCCAGCGCAACGAACTCGTTCGGCGGCTGGGCGCCCAGGCGGGCCTTGGAGCGGATCACGTTGATCCAGTCCATCAGCCGGCGATCGAACTCGGGGTTGCTGCCCATGGCGCTGTACACCCGCTCACGGCCTTCGATCAGGCCCGGCAGGATCTCGTCGATGTCGGTGATGGGGAAGGCATCGTCTGCGCCGAAATCGCGCACCGCACCTTCCTGGCCGGCCCGCAGGCCATCCCACAGCTCGCGCTCGGGGTTGCGTTCACGGCAGAACAGCACGTATTCGCCATGCTCGCGCCCGGGGATCAGCGCAATCACCGCTTCCGGCTCGGGGAAACCACTGAGGTACTGGAAGTCGCTGTCCTGGCGGTAGACGTGCTCGACGTCGCGGTTGCGGATGGCAACCGCGGCAGCGGGCAGGATGGCGATGCTGTTGGGTACCATCTGCGCCATCAGCGCCTTGCGCCGACGGGCATACTCGGCCTTGGGAATGTGGCTCATGGGCAGACTACCCCCGGTTGATCAGTGCAGCGATGGCTTGGGTGCAGGGGCGGCCGGCTTGGCCAGCTCGGAGAACAGCAGCAATGGCGCCACGCGCAGGTATTCCATGACTTCCATGTAGTCGCTCTCGCCATCCTCGGACTCCTCGAGGGCTTCCTGAACCTGGGAAATGGCCACCAGGTCCTGCAGCACTTCCTTGGCCTCGTCGGACAGGTCCTTGCCACCGGCATTCAGGCCAAAACCGGTAATGAAGCCTTGGCACCACTGGCCCAGCGCGGTGGCGCGGTCGCTCAGGGCGGCGGCGTCGGAAGGCAGCAGCAGGACGATCGCCATGTCGTCGCTGGTGAGTTCGCCCTTGACCATTTCCTGCAGGCCGACCAGGGCGTTGCGAACGGAGTCACCGGGCTCGGTTTCCAGCAGCTGGGCCGCATCGGCCAGCCAGCCGTCGGCGTCGAAGCCGGCACCGGCGCAGCTGCGGCCGATCAGCAGGCCGTGCAGTTCGGCCGGGGTGACAGGATGGCCATTGCTGGACAGCAGCATGGCGAAGGCGATGTAGGGCGATTGGGTATTGGGCATGGGCAGCTAGGCGCCAGACGGCGCAATGACTAGAATGGAGACCTTGTATCCTAGCACCGGCAGGCGCGCCAAGACCATCGGCACTGGCCGTCGCCGCCCAGGGAGAGGCATCATCGCCAGGTGACTCAACGACGGAGCGAATCGAGTGCAACCCACGCAAGAGAACGACCTGCAGGCACTGATGAGCCGATTCGAGCTGCTGATCGAACGTGTCGAGCAACTAAAACGGCAAAATGCACTCCTAGTAGCTCAGGAAAAATCCTGGCGCGAAGAGCGCGCCCACCTCATCGAAAAGAACGAGATCGCCAAGCGCAAGGTCGAGTCGATGATTTTACGCCTCAAGGCTCTGGAGCAAGACTCATGAGTTCAAGCAATAGCGTCACCGTGCAGATCCTCGACAAGGAATATTCGATCATCTGCCCGCCGGAAGAGCGCAACAACCTGGTCAGCGCCGCGCGCTACCTGGACGGCAAGATGCGCGAGATCCGCAGCAGCGGCAAGGTGATCGGCGCCGACCGCATTGCGGTCATGGCAGCGTTGAACATCACCCACGAAATGCTGCACCGCCAGGAAGACCGCAACGATGCCCCGGCAGGCGGCACCACCCGCGAACAGGTGCGCGACCTGCTGGAACGGGTCGACCAGGCACTGTCCGACGACGCGGATACCAAAATCGGCTGAGATTGGTATACTGGCGCCACTCCCTGGGGGATGCGCCAGTCGGTTATGTCCCTGAGCCGATACGCACAACCACGGGGGTTGCACGCTGGGGCCGGTGTGCATGTCCGCCCGACGGAAAGCCTTAACGCCCCCTGCAATCTCCACCTTGAACTTTCGGGTTCAAGGGCTACACCGATAGCGGTCTTATCGGGGAGCCTGAATTCTCTTGCCCGCCCCCTCCGGCGGGCAATTCGTTTTGGCCGAGCGCTCGGCCAGCACACCTGGGATCGCCCGTGCCATGACCGACACCGCGCAGCTCACCCGCCCCCAGCTTCGTCGCCTGCTTCGCAATGCCCGCCGCGCCCTTACCCCTGCCCAGCAACGCCAGGCCGCCCTTGGGCTGTATCGCCAGCTGGCGCAGCACCCGCTGTTCCGCCGCGCCCGGCACATTGCCCTGTACCTGCCCAACGACGGTGAAATCGACCCATACCTGCTGCTGCGCGAAGCCCAGCGCCGCGGCAAGCGCACCTACCTGCCGGTGTTGCACGCCTGGCCGCGCACGCGCATGGTGTTCCAGCGCTTCGAGCAAGGTGAAAAGCTCAAGCCCAACCGCTTTCGCATTCCGGAACCCGTTACCGACCGCAAGCGCCAGCGGCCGATCTGGGCATTGGACCTGATCCTGCTACCGCTGGTCGGCTTCGACGAAGTAGGAGGGCGGCTGGGAATGGGCGGTGGTTTCTATGATCGCAGCCTGGCCTACCAGGCGCGTCGCCAGACCTGGAAAAAGCCGTTGCTGTTGGGGCTGGCACATGAATGCCAGAAGGTCGAGCGGCTGGCTCAGGCCAGTTGGGATGTGCCGCTGCAGGGGACGGTCTCGGACCGTGGCTGGTACCTGGCGCCGCGTTGAGCGGCGCCGGCGTGGGCATCAACGTTGTGGCTGGCTGGCGTCGACCGGCATCTGATAGGCGTTGTCCAGCTTGCGCTCCCAGAACCCTTGCGCATAACCGGTAGTGACCACACCCAGGCCAAAAATGAACACCAGAATCCACAGCAGATCCGGCTTTTTACGTTGATTCATCGAAGATTGCCCCCCAAGCAAACTGTTCAGGCTCGGCGGTTTTCTGGGAACCACCGGAGCATCGCGCTTTAAACGGGGCGCATTTTCCGACAACCTGCGTCGGCACGCAAACCTTGACGCCAACCGGCTGTCGGTTTCGTGCAACAGGTTATTTCAAACCTTTTCAGGAGCAGCACCCATGGCCTACTGGCTGATGAAATCCGAGCCTGACGAGCTCTCCATCGAAGCCCTCGGCCGCCTCGGCGAAGCGCGCTGGGACGGCGTGCGCAACTACCAGGCGCGCAATTTCCTGCGGGCCATGTGCGTTGGCGACGAGTTCTTTTTCTACCACTCCAGCTGCCCGCAGCCGGGCATCGCCGGCATCGCCAGGATCACCCGCGCTGCCTACCCGGACCCGACCGCGCTGGACCCGCAAAGCCACTACTACGATGCCAAGGCCACGGTCGACAAGAACCCGTGGAGCGCGGTGGATGTGGCTCATGTGCAAACCCTGCCACGGGTGCTGGAGCTGGGCTGGCTGAAACAGCAGGCAGGCCTGGCCGAACTGCCCCTGGTGCAAAAGGGTAGCCGCCTGTCGGTGATGCCGGTGACGCCGGAGCAATGGGCGGTGATTGTCGCTTTGCGCTGAAACTGCGGCTAAGGTCAGTCTTTGCACAGTTGTGGGAGCGGCCTTGCGTCGCGAAAGGGCTGCGAAGCAGCCCCAGTAATTTATGCAGGAATGCAAAAAACCTGGGGCCGCGTTGCGGCCCTTTCGCGACACAAGGCCGCTCCCACAGGCACCGCATAAGGGCTTTGACCGGCATCAACACGCCACGCATGGCCGCAGGCCATGATGCAGTGTGCATGACCGCAAGGATGCAGAACGATGAACCGATACGCCCCCAGGATCTTCGCCATCGCGCTGATCGCCCTACTCGCAGCAGCCGGCGGGCTGGGATACTGGAAATCGCTCCACGACCAGTTGCCCGAAGGCCTGAGCATGGGCAACGGCCGCCTCGAAGCCACCGAAGTGCAGATCGCCAGCAAAATCCCCGGCCGCCTGGCCGAGGTGCTGGTCGACGAAGGTGACAAGGTCACTCGCGGCCAGCTGCTGGCGCGTATCGACACCCGCACCATGGAAGCCCAACGCAGCCAGGCCGAAGCTGAAGTGCTGCGCGCCCGGGAAAACTACGCAGCCGCCCAGGCCAGTGTGCAGCTGCGCCAGAGCGAACTGCTGCTGGCCAGCCAGGAGCTCAAGCGCGTGCGCGAGATCTTCCAGCGCAAGTACGCCAGCCAGCAATTGCTCGACCAACAGCAGGCGCGCTTCGACACGGCCAACGCCGCCGTGGTCGCCGCCCGCGCCCAGCTGGCGGCGATCAAGGCCGCCATCGGCGCCGCCGAGGCCCAGGTGGCGCAACTCACCAGCGAAATCGACGACAGCAGCCTGCGCGCACCGATCGACGGCATCATCCAGCTGCGCCTGGCCGAGCCGGGTGAAGTGCTGGGTGCCGGTGGCCGTGTGCTGATGTTGATCGACCCCAGCGACCAGTACATGAACCTGTACCTGCCGGCCTCCACCAGCGGCCGGCTGACCGTCGGCGACCAGGCGCGGATCGTGCTCGACGCCCTGCCCGAGCGGGCGCTGCCGGCGAAGGTGGCCTTTGTCGCGGCCAAGGCCCAGTTCACCCCCAAGCAGGTGGAAACCCGCGACGAGCGGCAGAAGCTGGTGTTCCGGGTCAAGTTGCGCCTGACCGACCCGGGCGCCGTGCCGCAGGCCAAGCCGGGCATGCCAGGCGCCGGCTATGTACGCACGGCTGAAGTGGACTGGCCGGCCAACCTGCAATGAACGCCCCGGCACTGTTGGCCGAGGGCATCAGCCATCGATATGGCCACCTGGTGGCTCTGCACCCCCTTGGGTTCAGCCTGCCGGCGGGCACCCGCTGCGCGCTGATCGGCCCTGACGGGGCTGGCAAATCGACCCTGCTGGGGCTGATCGCCGGCGTCAAGCGCCTGCAACAGGGCGAGCTGCAGGTGCTGGGCGGCTCGATTCGCCAGCGCCGCCATCGCGCGGCGCTGTACCCGAAAGTGGCGTTCATGCCGCAGGGGCTTGGCAACAATCTGTACCCGGAACTGTCGATCAGCGAGAACATCCGCTTTTTCGCCACCCTGTTCGGCCTCGGCCGGCGCGAGTGCGAGCAACGCATGGCCAACCTGCTGCAGGCCACTGACCTGCAGCGCTTTGCCGAGCGCCCGGCCGGCAAGCTGTCGGGCGGCATGAAGCAGAAGCTGGGCCTGTGCTGCGCACTGATCCACGAGCCGGACCTGCTGATCCTCGACGAACCGACCACCGGCGTCGACCCGCTGTCGCGGCGGCGCTTCTGGGAGCTGGTCGAGCAGGTGCGCGCGCAACGCCCGCAGCTGACCCTACTGGTGGCCACCGCCTACATGGAAGAAGCCGAGCAGTTCGAGCATTGCCTGATGCTCGACGGCGGCCGCCTGCTGGCGGCAGGCCCCAGCCATGAACTGGCCGCAGTCACCCGCAGCGGCAAGCTGGACGACGCCTTCACCCACTACCAGGGCGCGGGCAAGGCACACCATCAACCCCTGACCATCCCGCCGCGCCCTGCCATGGACGGCCCGGTCGCCATCGAGGCGCACGACCTGACCCTGCGCTTTGGTGACTTCACTGCGGTCAACAAGGTCAGTTTCGCCATTGGCCGCGGGGAGATCTTCGGCTTTCTCGGCTCCAACGGCTGTGGCAAGACCACCACCATGAAAGTGCTCACCGGCCTGATGCCGGCCAGCGAGGGCAGCGCCAGCCTGCTCGGCCGCCCGGTGGATGCCAGCGACCTGGCCACGCGCAAGCGGGTCGGTTTCATGTCGCAGAGTTTTTCGCTGTATGGCGAGCTCAGCACCCGGCAGAACCTGGCCCTGCATGCCCGCCTGTTCGACCTGCCCAAGGCCGAAACCGCCCAGCGCATCGATGAGCTGATCGAACGCTTCGACCTGAGCGCCATCGCCGACCAGCCGTCCGGCGCCCTGCCCCTCGGCCTACGCCAGCGCCTGTCACTGGCGGTGGCGGTGCTGCACCGCCCGGAGGTGCTGATCCTCGACGAACCCACCTCCGGCGTCGACCCGGCCGCCCGCGACGATTTCTGGCGCCTGCTGGTGGAGCTGTCACGCGAGCAGGGCGTGACCATTTTCCTCTCCACCCACTTCATGAACGAAGCCCAGCGCTGCGACCGCATCTCGCTGATGCATGCCGGCCGGGTGCTGGCCTGCGACACGCCCGACGCCTTGCAGCATCAGTACCAGGGCGACACCCTGGAAGACGCGTTCGTACGTTGCCTGGAACAGGCCCAGGAACTGGCCCCGCAGGCCACCGACAATACCGTACTGGAGCAGGCAGCCTCGCCGGCACCGGCGCTGCGTCAAGGCTTCAGCCTGCGCCGCCTGCTGACCGTGGCCAGCCGTGAGGGCAAGGAGCTGCTGCGCGACAAGGTACGCCTGGCCTTCGCCCTGCTGGGGGCGATGTTCATGATGGTGATCTTCGGCTATGGCATTTCCCTGGATGTGGAAAACCTTGCCTTTGCCGTGCACGATCAGGACCAAAGCCCGCAAAGCCGGGCCTACCTCGAAGCCTTTCGTGGTTCACGCTATTTCGCCGAACAGGCGCCCATCCGTGATACCCGCGAAATGCACCAGCGCCTGCAGCGCTCGGAAATCAAACTGGCGCTGGAAATTCCGCCCGGCTTTGGCCGCGACCTGTACGCCGGTCGCCAACCGGTGGTGGCCGCCTGGCTAGACGGCGGCATGCCGTTCCGCGCGGAAACCAGCCGCAACTACGTGGAAGCCGTGCACCAGGCCAACCTCGAGCAACTGGCCAAGGCCAGCCCCCTGCCGCAGCCGCGCCAGGACCTGGTGCGTCTGGAAACCCGTTTTCGCTACAACCAGGATGTGGTCAGCGTGAACGCCATCGGCCCGGGAGTGATGGCGCTGATCCTGGCCTTCATCCCGGCCATGCTCACCGCGCTGGGCATCGTCCGCGAGAAAGAGCTCGGCTCCATCACCAACTTCTACGCCACGCCCCTCACCCGCCTGGAGTTCCTGCTCGGCAAGCAGATGCCCTATCTGGTCGTGAGCCTGGTCAACCTCGCTCTGCTGGTGGCAATGAACCGCTGGCTATTCGCCGTGCCGCTCAAGGGCAGCGTGCTGGCCCTGGCCTGCGGCGGCGTTGCCTACCTGCTGGCGACCACCAGCCTGGGCCTGCTGATTTCGGCGTTCACCCGCACCCAGATCGCCGCCATCCTCGGCACCATGATCATCACCAGCCTGCCGACCATCCAGTTTTCCGGGCTGATCGTGCCACGTTCGTCACTGGACGGCGCGGCGGCAGTGATGGGCCAACTGTTCCCGGCAGGCTACTTCCTCGACATTGCGGTCGGCACCTTCACCAAGGCGCTGGGCCTGCGCGAACTGTGGCCGCAGTGCCTGATCCTGCTGAGCTTCTTTGCCGTGTTCACCGGCCTGAGCCTGGCCATGCTGAAGAAGCAGGAGGCCTGAGATGTCGCGCCTGAATCACACCCTGCGCCTGGGCCTTAAAGAGCTGACCAGCCTGCGCCATGACAGCGTACTGCTGTTGTTCCTGCTGTATGCCTTCAGCGTGGCCATCTACATGCCGGCGGCGGGCTCGGTAATCGGCGTGCACAACGCCAGTGTCGCGATAGTGGACGAAGACCACAGCCTGCTCTCGCGCAAACTCGGCGAAGCCTTGCAACCGCCCGAGTTCCAGCCCGCCGCTCCGCTGGCCGCAGAGCGCCTGGACCAGGCCATGGACAGCGGCCAGTACACCTTCGTGATCAACGTGCCGGTGAGTTTCCAGAGCGACCTGCTGGCCGGGCGCTCGCCGGAGCTGCAGATCAATGTCGACGCCACAGCCATGAGCCAGGCCTTCATGGGGGCTGGCTACATCGGCCGCATCTTCGAACGCGAGTTGCTCGACTACAGCCAGCGCAACAATACGCAGAGCCCGGTGGTAATTAACGCCAAGGCCCTGTTCAACCCCAACCTGGAGGGTGGCTGGTTCCTGGCGGTGATCCAGATCGTCAACAACATCACCATCCTGGCGATCATCCTCACCGGCACCGCGCTGCTGCGCGAACGCGAGCACGGCACCCTCGACCACCTGCTGGTGCTGCCGCTGACCGCGCTGGAAATCATGCTGGCGAAAATCGCCAGCAATGCGCTGGTGGTGGTGATCTGCACCTGGATTTCGCTGGTGGTTGTGGTCAAGGGTGCGCTTGGCGTGCCGTTGGTCGGCTCGATGGGGCTGTTCCTGGCAGTGACCGCGCTGTACCTGTTCGCCAGTACCGCACTAGGGATATTCCTCGCCACCCTGGCACGCTCGACGCCGCAGTTCGGCCTGCTGGCGATCCCGGTGATCATCCCGATGCTGTTGCTGTCAGGCGGCAGCACACCACTGGACAGCATGCCGCAGTGGTTGCAGTGGGTGATGCAAGGGTCGCCGTCGACTCACTTCGTCAGCCTTGGCGCCGCAATCCTGTTCCGTGATGCCGGGTGGACGGTGGTGTGGCCGGACATCCTGGCGCTGGCCGTGATCGGCCTGGTGTTCTTCGCCGTGGCGCTGGCGCGGTTTCGCCGTAGCCTGGCGTCCTGACCCGCGCATACCCGGCTCAAAATCTGAAGTTTGCGCGATTCCTGTGGGAGCGGGTTTACCCGCGAATACCGGCGCAGCCGGTGCCATGCACCGCGTTGGATTCTTCGCGGCTAAAGCCGCTCCCACAGGGATCGCGCCACAGTGCGGATTGCGCTGCTCCTGAGAGAGCCGGCTTGCCGGTCACTGCACGATCAGGTTGTTGAACAGCAGGTCCTCAACAATCGGCTTGCCCTCTTCGGCTTCCATCACCTGCTGCACCTGCTTCAGCGCTTCCTGGCGAAGATGCTCCTTGGCTTCGACGTTGCTCATGCTGTCCACCGACTGCTGGGTGAACAGCGCCACCAGCTGGTTGCGGATCAGCGGCTCGTGGTGCTTCACCGCCTTCGCGGCTTCGTCGCCGGTCACTCGCAGGGCCACATCGGCCTTGTACACGCGCAGCCGCGGGCTGCCGTCGAGCGCATAGTTGCCGACAAAGGGCGGGCTCAGGCTGATGTAGGCGACCTTGGGCGCCCCTTCCTTGGCTTCCTCGGCCATGGCCGCAGCCGGCAGCAGCAGCGCCAGCACCATCAAGATCCACGCTTTCACAAATTCGCTCCTCAATACAGTTGGCGCCAGCTTACCCAGCATGCCCTTCAAACCCAAGCCCGGGCTAGTGCCGCCACTTATGCCCGCACATCAGGGCGGGCCATGCTCGTTGACCCGGCAGGCGGCCTTCCTACACTTATCGGCCACGACCCGCAAAGGAATAGCCCCGATGAAAGCTGTGTTGTGCAAAACCCTGGGCCCGGCGCGCAACCTGGTGCTGGAAGAAGTACCCAGCCCGGTGCCGAAGAAAAACGAAATCCTGCTGGATGTGCATGCCGCCGGGGTCAATTTCCCCGATACCCTGATCATCGAAGGCAAGTACCAGTTCCAGCCACCGTTGCCGTTCTCCCCAGGCGGCGAGGCGGCGGGCGTGGTGGCCGCAGTCGGGGAAAAAGCCGGCGCGTTCAAGGTCGGCGAACGGGTCATGGCGCTGACCGGCTGGGGTGCGTTCGCCGAGCAGGTGGCGGTGCCGTTCTACAATGTGCTGCCGATCCCCCCGAGCATGGACTTCACCACTGCTGCAGCGTTCGGCATGACCTACGGCACCTCCATGCACGCCCTGCGCCAGCGCGGCCAGTTGCAGGCGGGCGAGACCCTGCTGGTGCTGGGCGCTTCCGGCGGGGTCGGGCTGGCGGCGGTGGAGATCGGCAAGGCGCTGGGCGCGCGGGTGATCGCGGCGGCCAGCAGTGCGGAGAAACTGGCTGTGGCCAAGGCAGCCGGGGCAGATGAACTGATCGACTACAGCCAGGCCAGCCTGCGTGAGGAGATCAAGCGCTTGACGGGTGGCCAGGGCGTCGACGTGATCTACGACCCGGTGGGTGGCGAGTTGTTCGAGCAGGCGGTGCGCGGGCTGGCCTGGAATGGCAGGTTGCTGGTGGTGGGCTTTGCCAGCGGGGCCATCCCGCAGCTGGCGGCCAACCTGGTGTTGCTCAAGGGCGCGGCGGTGCTCGGGGTGTTCTGGGGGGCGTTTGCCCAGCGTCAGCCGGAGGACAATGCGGCCAACTTCCGGCAGCTGTTTGCCTGGCATGCCGAAGGCAAGTTGAAGCCGCTGGTGTCGCAGACTTATCCACTGGCTGAGGCAGGGGCGGCCATTGAGAGGCTGGGGCAGCGGCAGGCTGTGGGTAAGTTGGTGGTGCTGGCCAGGTAAGACAGTTCCGGCCTTTTCGCGGGTGAACCCGCTCCCACAGGGACCGCACCGCCCTCAAGGAATGTGCAGTACCTGTGGGAGCGAGTTCACCCGCGAAGAGGCCGGCACAGGTAATCAAACTTCCCGCAGGTTATGGCAGCGCCTGAACCGCGCCTCCAGGTTGCGATCGGGCATCTGGTGGCTGCGCAGGGCATTCAAGGTCTGTTCGACGTAATCACGCGTGGTGCCATAGCGCCCCTTGGCACTGGCCAGGATCTGGCTGAGCAGTGTGTCCGGCAGGTTCCCGGCGTAGCACGGTAAATGCCGCTCCAGCACGAAGCCCAGAGCCTGCACCTTGCTGCCATCACCCAAACGGCAACTGAGCCAGTGCGGCCGGTACGCCGGGTATGGCATCTCGCGCTGCCACAGGGCCATCAGCGAATCGTCCAGGGTGCTTTCATCCAGCCGGTAGGCAAAACCACTGCAGGAGCCACCACGGTCCAGGCCGAACACCAGGCCGGGGGTTTCCGGCGTGCCGCGGTGTTCGTGCGACCACAGGTACAAGCCTCGGTGGTAACCATGCACTCGAGCGCGTTGGCGTTCCACCGAGTTGCACTCCGGCCGCCAGATCAACGAACCATAGGCGAACAGCCACACCGGCCCACCCTGATGGCGAGACATGGTTGTCTTCATGGAACTGAACAACTGTTCGCGAGTATGTTGCTGACCGAAGTCGAGTGTCGGTGGATATGGAACTTCCCAGGACATACTTTCAAGTGCCGACATAAGCTGCCGCCATTATCCCTGTGAACTACGGATGTAGCGAGATTCGATTACGATGCACCCCAAAGCCTCTGTACCAGGGGCGCTTGCAGTAACCATAGGACAGAAGTGCAGGAATACTCAAGCCCTCGCGCCAGAGTTTCATCCGCGCTCCCGACGACTGGAAAGTACTGTTTCGGCAACTGCGAAAGTTATTGGCCAAGGCGGTAACAATTACCGCCTTATACCCATACTTTCAAACTTCGGTTATTAGCCGCGTGGCGCGTAGGCAAAAACATCTGCGCGCATGCGATGCGCATCCATGCCGGCTTCGACCAAGGCGTCGAGAGTGGCATAGATCATGTTCGGCGAGCCGCTGGCATATACATGCACGCTGTTGAGGTCGGCGATGTCCTCGCAAACAGCCTCATGCAGCATGCCGCAACGGCCTTCCCAGCCGCACAGGTCGCTGACCACCTGGTGCAGGAACAGGTTGGGCAGGCGCTGCCATTCGTCCCAATGCTCGATCTGGTAGAAGTCCTCGGGCCGGCGCACGCCCCAGTACAGGTGCACCGGGTGCTTGAAACCCTGAGCCCGGCAATGCTCGACCAGGCTGTGCATCTGGCCCATGCCGGTGCCAGCAGCAATCAGCACCAGCGGCCCGTCGGGCAACTCGGCCAGGTGGGTGTCGCCGAACGGCATTTCGATGCGAGCCAGACCGTCGCGCTTGAGCTGCTCGATAAGTTGCAGCGCACTGGGCTCGCGCGCCAGCACATGCAGCTCCAGCTCGCGCCCGGCATGGGGTGCGGAAGCCAGCGAAAATGCCGCCTGCTTGCCGCCTTCGCGTTCGATCATCAGGTACTGCCCCGCGTGGTAGCGCGGCGGCCTGCCAGCCGGCGCGCGCAACCGCACGCGCCAGACGTCGCCACCGACCTCGACGCACTCACTGACACTGCACGCCAGTTTGCGCACCGGCAGCTCGCCCAGGGCGAGCACACCATCCCAGAGCAACACGCAATCCTCCAGCGGCTCGGCAATGCAGGTGAACAGCTCGCCATGGTCGCGGACTTCGCCGTCCTGGCGTACCCGGCCTTCGACCAACAACGCGGCGCAGACATGGCAATTGCCATTGCGGCAGCTGTTCGGGCAGTCATAGCCCAGCCGCCGCGCTCCATCCAGGATCCGTTCCCCGGGTTCGAGCGCCAGCACCGCCCCGGACGGCTGCAACGTTACCTGCATCAATCTATTCCCAACTGATCCCACAGCTCATCGATACGGCGGGTGACGGCCTCGTCCTTGACGATGACCCGTCCCCATTCGCGTGTAGTCTCGCCCGGCCACTTGTGCGTGGCGTCCAGGCCCATCTTCGACCCCAGCCCGGATACCGGCGACGCGAAGTCCAGGTAGTCGATCGGGGTGTTGTCGATCATCACCGTATCACGCTTGGGGTCCATGCGCGTGGTGATGGCCCAGATCACATCATTCCAGTCACGGGCATTGATATCGTCATCGGTGACAATAACGAACTTGGTGTACATGAACTGTCGCAGGAACGACCATACACCCAGCATCACGCGCTTGGCGTGGCCCGGGTACTGCTTTTTCATGGTCACCACCGCCATGCGGTACGAGCAGCCTTCCGGCGGCAGGTAGAAATCGACGATTTCCGGGAACTGCTTCTGCAGGATCGGCACGAACACTTCGTTCAGCGCCACGCCGAGGATCGCCGGTTCGTCTGGTGGGCGACCGGTGTAGGTGCTGTGGTAGATCGGTTTCTGCCGATGGGTGATGCGCTCGACGGTGAACACCGGGAAGCTGTCCACTTCGTTGTAGTAGCCGGTGTGGTCGCCGTATGGGCCTTCCGGGGCCATTTCGCCCGGGTGGATCACACCCTCCAGGATGATTTCGGCGGTGGCCGGCACCTGCAGATTGCTGCCCCGGCACTTGACCAGTTCGGTGCGGTTGCCGCGCAGCAGGCCGGCGAAGGCGTACTCGGAGAGGGTGTCCGGCACCGGGGTCACGGCGCCGAGGATAGTGGCCGGGTCAGCGCCCAGGGCCACGGCCACCGGGAACGGCTGGCCAGGGTTCTTCTCGCACCATTCGCGGTAGTCGAGGGCGCCGCCACGGTGGCTGAGCCAGCGCATGATGACTTTGTTGCGGCCGATCACCTGCTGGCGGTAGATGCCCAGGTTCTGGCGGTCCTTGTTCGGGCCGCGGGTGACTGTGAGCCCCCAGGTGATCAGCGGCGCCACATCGCCCGGCCAGCAGTGCTGGATCGGCAGAGCGCCGAGGTCGACATCGTCCCCCTCGACCAGCACTTCCTGACACACTGCATCCTTGACCACTTTCGGCGCCATCGACACGACTTTCTTGAAGATCGGCAGCTTGGACCAGGCATCCTTCAGGCCCTTCGGCGGCTCGGGCTCCTTGAGGAAGGCCAGCAGCTTGCCGATCTCGCGCAGTTCATCGACCGACTCGGCGCCCATGCCCATGGCCACGCGCTCCGGGGTTCCGAACAGGTTGCCCAGCACCGGAATGTCGAAGCCGGTGGGTTTTTCGAACAGCAATGCCGGGCCCTTGGCACGCAGGGTGCGGTCGCAGACCTCGGTCATTTCCAGGACGGGGGAGATCGGAACCTGGATGCGCTTGAGCTCGCCGCGCTGTTCCAGGCCACGGATGAAGTCGCGCAAGTCGCGATACTGCATGCAGGAGCCTCGTATTGGCCGTATCGGTCGGGGTGCAGAGTGTAGCGCCGTTCGGGCTCTGTTTGGGGGCAAAAATGCATTGGGGCCGCTTCGCGACCCATCGCGACACAAGGCCGCTCCTACAGGTTACGTATTCCCTGTAGGAGCGGCCTTGTGTCGCGATGGGCTGCAAAGCAGCCCCAATCAATCCCGAACTGAAACGCTTACTTGCGCTTCATCGACAGGAAGAACTCATCGTTGGTCTTGGTCTGCTTGAGCTTGTCGACCAGGAACTCGATGGCGGCGATTTCGTCCATCGGGTGCAGCAGCTTGCGCAGGATCCACATGCGCTGCAGTTCGTCGTCGGCGGTCAGCAGCTCTTCGCGGCGAGTGCCGGAACGGTTGATGTTGATGGCCGGGAACACGCGCTTTTCAGCGATGCGGCGATCCAGCGGCAGCTCCATGTTGCCGGTGCCCTTGAACTCTTCGTAGATCACCTCGTCCATCTTCGAGCCGGTTTCGACCAGCGCGGTGGCGATGATGGTCAGCGAACCGCCTTCCTCGATGTTACGCGCGGCACCGAAGAAACGCTTCGGCTTCTCCAGGGCGTGGGCATCGACACCACCGGTCAGTACCTTGCCGGAGCTCGGGATCACGGTGTTGTAGGCACGCGCCAGACGAGTAATGGAGTCCAGCAGGATGACCACGTCCTTCTTGTGCTCGACCAGGCGCTTGGCCTTCTCGATCACCATTTCGGCAACTTGCACGTGGCGGGTTGGCGGCTCATCGAAGGTAGAGGCAACCACTTCGCCGCGCACGGTGCGCTGCATTTCGGTCACTTCTTCCGGGCGCTCGTCGATCAGCAGGACGATCAGGTGGCACTCGGGGTTGTTACGGGTGATGTTGGCCGCGATGTTCTGCAGCATGATCGTCTTGCCCGCTTTCGGCGGGGCAACGATCAGGCCACGCTGGCCTTTGCCGATCGGGGCGCACAGGTCGATGACGCGGCCGGTCAGGTCTTCGGTGGAGCCGTTACCGGCTTCCATCTTCAGGCGCTTGTTCGGGAACAGCGGCGTCAGGTTTTCGAACAGGATCTTGTTCTTCGCGTTTTCCGGGCGGTCGAAGTTGATGGTGTCGACCTTCAGCAGGGCGAAGTAACGCTCTCCTTCCTTCGGCGGGCGGATCTTGCCGACGATGGTGTCGCCGGTACGCAGGTTGAAACGGCGGATCTGGCTGGGCGAGACGTAGATATCGTCAGGGCCGGCCAGGTAGGACGCATCAGCCGAACGCAGGAAACCGAAACCATCCTGGAGGATCTCCAGCACGCCGTCACCCGAGATCTCTTCGCCGCTTTTCGCGTGCTTCTTCAGCAGGGCGAAAATCACGTCCTGTTTGCGCGAACGGGCCATGTTTTCGATGCCCATCTGTTCGGCCATTTCCAAAAGATCGGTAATCGGCTTTTGCTTGAGTTCAGTCAGGTTCATAAGGGGAGTGACGTAATCATGTAAGAAGGGAGAATTAAGCTTCTGGCTTAATGAGGCCGCGCCGCTAGATGGCGACAGGATCGCGTACTGATTCGAATTAGGGATGCTTCGGCGACGGCATGTAGAGGGCACTGGAGAAGCAGTGCGAGGCCGAATGTAACACTTGCTTTTTTCTGCGTCTAGTGCTCTGAAAAAGAAAAGCCCCGCATCTGCGGGGCTTTTTCTCATCACAGGTGGGCGTCGAGGAACGCGGCCAGCTGCGATTTGGACAGGGCGCCGACCTTGGTGGCTTCGACGTTGCCGTTCTTGAACAGCATCAGCGTCGGGATACCACGCACGCCGTGCTTGGCCGGGGTTTCCTGGTTCTCGTCGATGTTCAGCTTGGCGACGGTCAGTTTGCCCTCGTAGGTAGCAGCGATGTCGTCCAGTACCGGAGCGATCATCTTGCATGGACCGCACCATTCAGCCCAGTAGTCGACCAGTACGGCGCCTTCGGCCTTAAGGACATCGGCTTCGAAGGAGGCGTCGGTGACATGTTTGATCAGATCGCTGCTCATGGATATCTCCAGGGTCGTAAGCAAAAAAACGTGGCCCATGATAGCCGCACCCACGCCCGACAGGAAGCCGCGGACGATTGAGTGTAACTATAGTTGTGCAAGACGCCACGAATCGAAACTGTCACACAAACGTCATAGCATCGAATGGCACATTGCCTTGCATCAAGGCCAGCTCAACGGCTTTGTACCACGCGTTGGCGACAGCCTGCTATCGTGGCACGATTGCCAGGTTAACGACCGAGAACAACCAGATCATGCCGCATACCATCGCGAAGAACCTGTCCCTGATCGCCGCCATCGACCTTGGCTCCAACAGTTTCCACATGGTCGTGGCCAAGGCCCACCATACCGAAATCCGCATTCTCGAGCGGCTCGGCGAGAAGGTTCAGTTGGCCGCCGGCATCGACGAAGACCGCAAGCTCAGTGAAGAGGCAATGGAACGAGGCCTGGATTGCCTCAAGCGCTTTTCCCAACTGATCAACGGCATGCCGGCAGGCTCCGTGCGCATCGTCGGTACCAACGCCTTGCGCGAAGCGCGCAACCGCAACGAATTCATCCAGCGCGCCGAAGCCATCCTTGGCCACCCGGTCGAGGTGATTTCCGGCCGTGAAGAAGCGCGCCTGATCTACCTGGGCGTGTCGCACACCCTGGCCGATACCCCCGGCAAGCGCCTGGTGGCCGATATCGGCGGCGGCAGTACCGAGTTCATCATCGGCCAGCGCTTCGAGCCGCTGCTGCGCGAAAGCCTGCAGATGGGCTGCGTCAGCTTCACCCAGCGCTACTTCCGCGATGGCAAGATCACCCCGGCCCGCTACGCCCAGGCCTACACCGCCGCGCGCCTCGAGCTGATGAGCATCGAGAATGCCCTGCACCGCCTGACCTGGGACGAGGCCATCGGCTCGTCCGGTACCATTCGTGCCATCGGCGCTGCCATCAAGGCAGGTGGCCTGGGCAATGGCGAGGTCAACGCCGAGGGGCTGGCCTGGGTCAAGCGCAAGCTGTTCAAGCTGGGTGAGGTCGACAGGATCGACTTCGAAGGCGTCAAGCCGGACCGCCGCACCATCTTCCCCGCGGGCCTGGCAATTCTCGAAGCGATCTTCGATGCCCTGGAACTGCAGCGCATGGACCACTGCGACGGAGCCCTGCGCGAAGGCGTGCTGTTCGACCTGCTGGGCCGCCACCACCACGAAGATGTGCGCGAACGCACCCTGAACTCGCTGATGGAGCGCTACCACGTGGACCAAGGCCAGGCCGCGCGCGTCGAGCGCAAGGCGCTGCACGCTTTCGACCAGGTGGCCGCCGCGTGGGACCTGAAAGACGGGAACTGGCGCGATCTGCTGGGCTGGGCCGCGAAAGTGCACGAAATCGGCCTGGATATCGCCCACTACCATTACCACAAGCACGGCGCCTACCTGATCGAGCACTCCGACCTGTCAGGCTTCTCCCGCGAGGACCAACAGATGATGGCCTTGCTGGTGCGCGGCCACCGCCGCAACATTCCCAAGGACAAGATCGCCGAACTGGGCGAGGAAGGGGTCAAGCTGCTGCGCCTGTGCGTGCTGCTGCGCTTCGCCATCCTTTTCCATCACATCCGTGGCAACCAGCAGATGCCCAAGGTAGAGCTGAAGGCTGGCGATAACAGCCTGGATGTGGTGTTCCCCGCCGGCTGGCTGGAACAGAACCAGCTGACCCAGGCCGACTTCGCCAACGAGGCGGAGTGGCTGGCCCGGGTCGGCTTCGTCCTCAGCGTACGTTGAGGACCGGGTTGCTCAGGCGCTCCAGCAGGGTCGCCTGGGCACTGCGCGGGTTCTGGTTGCCGGTTGGCGTGCTGCGCACGTAGCGCCCGTCCGGCTGCAGGGTCCAGGCGTGGGTGTTGTCGGTCAGGTAGCCTTCCAGCTCCTTCTTCACCCGCAGCAACAGCTTCTTGCCTTCCACCGGGAAGCAAGTCTCGACGCGCTTGTCGAGGTTGCGCTCCATCCAGTCGGCACTGGACAGGTAGATCTGCTCTTCGCCGCCATTGAGGAAGTAGAACACCCGCGTGTGCTCGAGGAAGCGGCCGATGATGGAGCGCACCTGGATATTGTGCGAAACCCCCGGAATACCTGGGCGCAAGCAGCACATGCCACGCACCACCAGATCGATCTTCACGCCCGACTGGCTGGCCTTGTACAGCGCCTTGATGACCTTGGCGTCGGTCAGCGAGTTGAACTTGGCAATGATATGCGCCGGCTTGCCTTCGAGGGCGAACTGGGTTTCGCGCGCGATCATGTCGAGCATGCCCTTCTTCAGGGTGAACGGCGCGTGCAGCAGTTTCTTCATGCGCAGGGTCTTGCCCATGCCGATCAGCTGGCTGAACAACTTGCCGACGTCCTCGGTGAGGGCGTCGTCGGAGGTTAGCAGGCTGTAGTCGGTGTACAGACGGGCGTTGCCGGCGTGGTAGTTACCGGTGCCCAGGTGCGCATAACGCACGATCTCACCCTGCTCGCGGCGCAGGATCAGCATCATCTTGGCGTGGGTCTTGAAGCCGACCACGCCGTAGATCACCACCGCACCGGCCGCTTGCAGGCGGCTGGCCATCTGCAGGTTGGACTCTTCGTCGAAGCGTGCCCGCAACTCGATCACTGCGGTGACCTCCTTGCCGTTACGCGCCGCGTCCACCAGCGCATCGACGATTTCCGAGTTGGCCCCGGAACGGTACAGCGTCTGGCGCACGGCAAGCACATGTGGGTCCTTGGCGGCCTGGCGCAGCAGGTCGATCACCGGGGTGAAGGACTCGAACGGGTGCATCAGCAGGATGTCCTGCTTGCCGATCACGCTGAAGATGTTGTCGGCGTTGACCAGCAGCTTGGGGATCGCCGGGGTGAACGGCGTGTACTGCAGCTCGGGGTGGCTGTCCAGGCCGGTGATGCTGAACAGGCGGGTAAGGTTGACCGGGCCGTTGACCTGGTACAGCTCGCTTTCGCTGAGGCTGAACTGCTTGAGCAGGTAGTCCGACAGATGTTTCGGGCAGGTGTCGGCTACTTCCAGGCGCACGGCGTCACCGTAGCGGCGCGAGAACAGCTCGCCGCGCAGGGCGCGAGCCAGGTCGTCGACCTCTTCGGAGTCCAACGCCAGGTCGGCGTTACGGGTCAGGCGGAACTGGTAGCAGCCCTTCACCTTCATGCCCTGGAACAGGTCGTCGGCGTGCGCGTGGATCATCGAGGACAGGAACACGTAGTTGGCGCCGGGGCCACCCACATCTTCCGGCACCCGGATGACCCGCGGTAGCAGGCGCGGGGCCGGGATGATCGCCAGGCCCGAATCGCGGCCGAAGGCATCGACACCCTCGAGCTCGACGATGAAGTTGAGGCTCTTGTTCACCAGCAGCGGGAATGGGTGAGTCGGGTCGAGGCCGATCGGGGTGATGATCGGGGCGATTTCATCGCGGAAGTAGCGGCGCACCCAGGTCTTGAGCTTGGGTGTCCAGTAACGGCGGCGGATGAAGCGGATATGGTGCTTTTCCAGCTCCGGCAGCAGCACATCGTTGAGAATCGCGTACTGGCGCTCCACTTCGCTGTGCACCAGGTCGCTGATGCGCGCCAGCGCCTGGTGCGGCTGCAGGCCGTCGGCACCGGCCTGCTCACGGGCAAAGTTGATCTGCTTCTTCAGGCCGGCGACGCGGATCTCGAAGAACTCGTCGAGGTTGCTGGAGAAGATCAACAGGAACTTGAGGCGTTCGAGCAGCGGGTAACTCTCGTCCAGCGCCTGTTCCAGCACACGGATATTGAACTGCAGCTGCGAGAGTTCGCGATGAATGTACAGGCTGCTGTCGTCCAGGCCCGGGATGACGATCGCCGGGGCCGGCGCAGGGGCCGGAGCCGCAGCCTCTGCCACCGGTTCCGCGGCAGGCTGGGGGGCCGGCGGCAGGTCTGGCGGGGTCTGCACCATCTCTTCGGGGAGTTCCTGAGCATCCTTGATCGCGACAGGGGTTAGCACTTCATTATTCATCTGGCGTTCCTGAGGACGTTAACGCCCTATCATCTATTGAGCGGCAAGATAAGCGCCCATTATGACGCCTGTGTTACATGCCAGGGCAAGCCATGCCGCGTGGCTTCTGGCATTCTCCGAGCGGGAATTGTTCATGTCGAGACACATTTGGACACTTTCACGAACGCGCGCGAAGGGGTAGGCTTCGCGTTCATTTCGCCAGCACCTCAGAAAATGCTTCAACAATTCCTGCAGGATTTCGGCTACTTCGCCCTTTTTCTAGGCACCTTCTTCGAAGGCGAGACCATCCTGGTGCTTGCGGGATTCCTTGCGTTCCGCGGTTACATGGACATCAACCTGGTGTGCCTGGTGGCGTTTTTCGGCAGCTATGCCGGCGACCAGCTGTGGTACTTCATGGGCCGCCGCCACGGGCGCAGGATCCTGGCACGCAAACCGCGCTGGCAGGCGATGGGTGACCGGGCGCTGGACCACATCCGTCGCCACCCCGACATCTGGGTACTGAGTTTCCGCTTCGTCTATGGCTTGCGCACGGTCATGCCGGTGGCCATTGGCCTGTCCGGCTACCCACCACGCCGCTATCTGCTGCTGAACGGTATCGGCGCGGCCATCTGGGCAGTGGCCCTGGGCGCGGCCGCGTACCATTTCGGCGCCATCCTCGAAGGCCTGCTGGGCAACGTGAAGCGCTACGAGCTATGGGTGCTCGGTGGCCTGTTGGCGCTGGGCGGCCTGCTATGGCTGCGCCGGCGCTTCCGCACGTTGCGCGCGGAGCGCAAGGCGGCGGGCAAGGCCCAGGCCCCAGAGGCTGAGCAGGCTGTAAGCCACGAGCAGCAACCAGGCCAGCGGCACGACCACCGCTAGGCCCAGTGCGCCGGCCAGGTACAGCGCCGGCGCATTCGCCAGCAACCGTACCAGCTCCAGGCGCACGGCCCATGGCCGGTTCTCCAGCAGCGCGCCAAGCACGAACAAGCCAAACGCCATCAGCCCCCAGCCGAGCAACAGGGCGGCGGTTGGCACTCGCTCGGCTACCTCCATCAGATAGCTGCCCAGCGCCACGTAAACCACGAATTGCGCCGCCACATAGGCCTGCTGCGCGCGGCCCAGGGCAACCTCGAACTTGCGGAACAACGCCAGGTCCTGCTTGGCCTGTGGGTAGCGTGCGGCCACATCGGCCGGGCGCCAGCCGGTGGGCATGAACCAGATCCGCAGCTTGTCCCACAGGCTGTCAGCGCGCCGGGCATCGTGCCAGAGCTGGGCATAGAACTGCAGGTTGGCCCACAGCGGGTTCCAGCTGGCCAGCGGCGTGGTCACCCCGAACACCACCGGTTCGGCCGGGTCCTCCTCTTTGAAGGTGCCGAACAGACGATCCCAGAGAATGAACACGCCGCCGTAATTGCGATCCAAGTAAGCAGGATTTTGCGCATGGTGGACGCGATGGTTGGATGGCGTGATCAACACCCACTCGAGCCAGCCCAGCTTGGGAATGTGCCGGGTATGCACCCAGAACTGGTAAAGCAGGTTGAGCGACGCCACCGTGATGAACACCAGCGGCGGCACACCGAGCAACGCCAGCGGCAGGTAGAACAGCCACGAGAAGATGAACCCGCTGCTGGTCTGGCGCAGCGCCGTAGTGAGGTTGTACTCCTCGCTCTGGTGATGCACCGAGTGCGCAGCCCACAGCACGTTGCGCTCGTGGCCAAGACGGTGCAGCCAGTAATAGCAGAAGTCGTACAGGACAAAGGCCAGCAGCCACACCCACCAGGCCTGCGGCGGCAGCTGCAGCAACGCCATGTGCTCGAACGCCATGGCATAGGTCACCAGCCCCACCCCTTTGGTCAGCAACCCGGTACTGGTCGACAGCGCGCCGGTGCTGAGGCTGTTGATCGAGTCGGCCAGGGTGAAGTTGCGCTGGCCACGCACATGGTCGGCCAGCAGCTCGACGGCGATCAGCACGAAGAAGAACGGCACGGCCAGCAGAATCAGGTCCATGGGTACGACCTCAGACGTTATCCGCCAAGATTAGGCCGCGCTTGCGGGAATCCCTATGGCTACATCTGCCAAACTAGAGGACATTTAGCGCCTCGACACTGGAGTAAAAAGCATGACAAAAAAAGTAGCGGTGATTCTTTCCGGCTGTGGCGTTTATGACGGCGCCGAAATCCACGAAAGCGTGATCACCCTGCTGCGCCTCGACCAGCGTGGTGCGCAGGTGCAGTGCTTCGCGCCGAACATTGCGCAGATGCATGTGATCAACCACCTGACCGGCGAGGAAATGCCCGAGTCGCGCAATGTGCTGGTGGAATCGGCGCGCATTGCCCGCGGCGAGGTCAAGGACATCCGCGAAGCCAGGGCCGAAGACTTCGATGCGCTGATCGTGCCGGGCGGTTTCGGAGCGGCGAAAAACCTGTCCAACTTTGCCGTGGAAGGTGCCAACTGCAGCGTCCACCCGGATGTGCTGGCCCTGGCCGAAGCCTTTGCAGCGGCGTGCAAGCCGGTTGGCCTGATCTGCATCTCGCCGGCGCTGGCGGCGAAGATCTACGGGCCGGGTGTGGTCTGCACCATCGGTAGCGACGCGGGCACTGCGGAGACCATGACGAAGATGGGTGCTACCCATGAAGAATGCGATGTGCACGACATTGTCGAAGACACCCAGCGCAAGCTGGTCACCACCCCGGCGTACATGGAGGCCAAGTCGATCAGTGAAGCGGCTGGCGGCATCTACAAGCTGGTGGACCGGGTGCTGGAGCTGACGCACGAATAGGCTCTTGCTGGCACGCGCTGTGTAGGAGCGGCCTTGTGTCGCGATCGGGCCGCGAAGCGGCCCCGGCAATTTATGCGGCGAAGCTGAAAACCTGGGGCCGCGCTGCGGCCCGATCGCGACACAAGGCCGCTCCTACAGGGACCGCGCCTGCCCTCAGGTTCTGGACAACCGGGCGATGATCCGGTCCAGCGCATTGGCAAACGCCTGCTTCTCACGCTCGCCATAAGGCGCCTGCCCTCCCCCCACCTGACCCTGCTCGCGCAGGTCGGTAAACAGGTTGCGCGCCGCCAGCCGATCACCCATGTTGCGCTCGTCGAACTCGCGACCGCGCGGGTCCAGCGCCGCCACGCCCTTTTTCACCAGGCGGTCGGCCAACGGCACGTCACTGCAGATCACCAGCTCGCCGGGCACGGCGTGCTCCACCAGGTAATCGTCAGCTGCGTCCATGCCGCTGGGCACCACGATCAAACGCACGATCGCGAACGCCGGCTTGGCCACAGCCTGGCCCGCCACCATCACTACCTCGAACTTGCGCTTGAGGGCGAACTTGACGATCAGATCCTTGGCCGCCTTGGGGCAGGCGTCGGCATCGATCCACACACGCATCGGAAAACCTCGCAATCAGCTTGAGGCCCCCATCATGCCTCAAGCGCAACGAAAGCTGGAGCAGCTGCCACGCACGCTGGGAAGATGGCGCCAATATTTCAATTGCCGCTTATCCGCCCCCGCCACTCAGGCTAAACTCGCCACAGCTCCGCTGGCCTGCCCCGAGTGCGCAATGAACCACCCCCACGAAATCCGCCCTGACCTGGACGAAGGCATCGACCGCAAGGTCCTGGCGACATTGCGTGCGCGCTTTCTGCGGCTCAACCAGGGCCGGCTGCAGCGGGCCCTGGAGGGCCTGTCGACGCGCCAGCAACAGGTGCTGACGCTGCTGCCACTGCTGTTTCATGTGAACCACCCGTTGCTGCCGGGCTATGTCTCCGGCAGCACTCCCGCCGGCGTATCGGGCTACGAGCCGAGCGCCGACCTGGTAGTCGAGGCCCAGCGCCTTGCCCGCTCGTTCACCTACAAAGCCCGCCATGGCAATCCGCCGCGGCCGATCCACGGCCTGTTCCTGATGGGCAGCCTGGGCTCGCTGGCCCAGGCCGAGCACAGCGACATGGACCTGTGGGTATGCCACGCGCCCGGCCTGGCCGACGAGCAGCTGGGCGAGTTGCGCCGCAAATGCCAGCTGCTGGAGGCATGGGCAGCAAGCCTGGGTGCCGAGGCGCACTTCTTCCTGATCGACACGCAAGGTTTCGCCCAGGGCCAGCGCGAGGGCCAACTCGGTTCCGACGATTGCGGCACCACCCAGCACTACCTGCTGCTGGACGAGTTCTACCGCACCACTATCTGGCTGGCCGGGCGCACGCCTCTGTGGTGGCTGGTGCCGGTCTACCAGGAACACGATTACCACGCTTATACCCAGACTCTGCTGTCCAAGCGCTTTATCCGCAGCCAGGACGCCCTCGACCTCGGCAACCTCGCGCACATTCCGCCCGGCGAATTCGTCGGCGCCGGCTTGTGGCAGCTGTTCAAAGGCATCGACTCGCCCTACAAGTCACTGCTCAAGCTGCTGCTGACCGAGGCCTATGCCAGCGAGCACCCCGCCGTCCGCTGCCTGAGCCTGGACTACAAGCAGGCAGTGTTCGCCAACCAGCTCGACCTCGACGAGCTGGACCCCTACGTGATGGTGTACCGGCGCATCGAGCGTTACCTGCTGCAGCGCGGCGAACACGCGCGCCTGGAGCTGGTGCGGCGCAGCCTGTACCTGAAGGTGAACAAGAAGCTCAGCGACCCGGCCCGGGCCAATGGCTGGCAGCGCCGGCTGTTGCAGCGCCTGGCCGACGAGTGGGGCTGGGACCAGCGCCAGTTGGCCCTGCTGGACAGTCGCAACCAATGGAAAGTGCAGCAGGTTGCCGTCGAGCGCCGTGAACTGGTGGCCGAACTGAACCACAGCTACCGCTTCCTCAGCCAGTTCGCCCGCACCCAGAACGCCAGCAGCCGCGCCGACCAGCGCGATCTCAACGTGCTGGGCCGGCGCCTTTACGCAGCCTTCGAGCGCCGCGCCGGCAAGGTCGAAGTGATCAACCCCGGTATCGCCCCGGACCTGGCCGAAGGCACCCTGACCCTGGTCCAGGCGCCTAACCGCAAGGAGCCTGGCAGCTACCACTGGGAGCTCTACACCGGCAACCTGAGCCCTCATGAAGTGGACCACTTCAGCCCGCTAAAGCGCTGCCGCGAGCTGCTCGAACTGCTGACCTGGGCCCATCGCAACGGGGTGATCGACAGCAGCACGCGCCTGGCGCTACACCCGGGTGTCAGCGACCTGAGCGAATTCGAACTCTTCAACCTGGTGGGCTGCCTGCAGCAGAGCATCCCCCTGCCCTTGCCGACCGTCAGCGAAGTTCGCTTGCTGCAACCCAGCGTTGCCGAGGAAGTGCTGCTGCTGGTCAACGTCGCCATCGACCCACTGCGCCACCACCGCGACCTGAACATCCTGATGACCACCGAGCGCACCGACTCGCTGAGCTATGCAGGCGTGCGCGAAAACCTGGTTCTGACCCTGGACCAGGTCACCCTCAACAGCTGGAACGAGGTATTGGTCCAGCGCTATGACGGCGAGCACGCGCTGGTGCGCTGCCTGCGCGACTTCCTCAACAGCCCCGTGCTGCGCGGCCACCGTCCGAGGGTGCGGGTGCGCTGCTTCTGCCAGAGCCGCGCCCAGGCCATCGGCCAGCGCGTGGAGGAAATCTTCGACACCGTGCAGCTGCTGCTGGACCAGGGCCTGAACCACCGCTACCTGCTGCAGGTGGCCCAGCACACCCATGTGCTGGAGCTGCTGGCCGGACATGTCGGCCTTACCACCCTGGCCGAACATGAGGCGCTGCTGGACCACCTGGGCCAAGAGCGTAGTGCCTACAGCCCGTTGTACCTGGACGCCAACGCCCTGCAGGACCACGACCTGCACCTGGTGCTGGAGCAAGGTCGGCCAGCCTGCATCCAGGTGTTCTACCGCCTGCAGGGTGGCTGGGCCGAGCTGTACGTGCTGGATGAATACAACGCCCTGTGGCAGCAACGCCTGCCGCTGCACGACGAAGCCCACCTGCTGTTGCCGCTGCAGCGCTTCCTGCGCTCTGTGGTGATGCGCCGGGATGCCCGTCTGCCGTTGGACACTCAGCGCGCGGCCTCACTGGACATCCACTACGCGCAACTGTTGCCTTCCGGGCCAGGCAAGGCGCGCAGCATCGAGCCGCGCCAGGCCCCGTTCGAGGGTAGCGACCAGCCTTACTACGAGGTGCAGGCAATCATCCAGGGCGGGGTGGCGGGTGCGGCGCACGTGACGCTGTACTGCGACCAGCAGGAGTTTTCCGAACTGGAGCATGGTGAGCAGCTGTATGCGGTGGTGGCCAGGCAGATCATCGGCCAGCGACGGGGTGCAGAGCAGTACCGCTGCTACATCACCGACCTGGACTTGTCCGAGTTGCTGGATGACCAGCTGGGGTCGACGCAGCTGTACCTGCGCTACAAGCGGGAGCTGGAGCAGGCTTTGAACGAGGGGTTGGAGCAGGTCCTGGGCGAATGACCCAATGCAGTACCTGTGGGAGCGGGTTCACCCGCGAACACCGGCAAAGCCGGTGCCATACACCGCGTCGCCTGCTTCGCGGGTGAACCCGCTCCCACAGGGTCCGTCATGGACCTGTGAATGCCTTCGTGATTCTACAGGTCGAAATCGCCCGCCGCTTCCGGCTGGTATTCCACTTCCAGCAGCTTCAGCTTGAGGGTCTTGCCCCCCGGTGCCGGCCAGTCGATCTGCTCGCCCACCGACAACCCGAGCAAGGCACAACCGATCGGCGCCAGGATCGAGACCTTGCCTTCCGGCCCGGCATCCTTCGGGTAAACCAGGGTCAGGTGGTAGTCCTTGCCGCTGGCTTCCTCACGGCAGTGCACGCGCGAGTTCATGGTCACTACGCCTGCCGGAACTTCCTCGTGACCGACCACCTGCTCGGCGCGGTCCAGCTCGTCCTGCAGGGCGAGCACACCCGGCGTACTCTCGTCGAGGCTGTCGATCAGACGCTCCAGACGTTGTACGTCCAATCGGGTGAGGATGAGGGAAGGCTTGGTGCTCATGATCCAGTCAGACTCCTTTGAACAGGCGGTTTTCATCGTGCAGATAAAGCAAAACCCCGCCCAAGGGCGGGGTTTGTGAAGGCTTTGGCGTCACCGACGCAGAACTCGACGTTACCACAGCCGGGTAAATACTCAAGCCCCTGCGATCAGTGTGCCTTAGCCTGGTCGCGCAGGGCCTGGGCCTCGCGGCAGATCTGCCGGCGCCGTTCGTCATCGGCCGAACGCCATTCGCGGATGTGCTCGACATGCCGATGGCAACCCGTGCAGACCCGCTGTTCGTCCAGCCGGCAAACGCTGATGCAGGGCGACGGCACTGCGGGGCTGACGTTGCTGTAGAGCGGCTTGGGCGGCCGGGCCTGGGGGCTGCTCATGTTCAGATCTCGTCGAAGTCCAGCTTCTCGCCGGCCCGCTCCCAGACGATGCGCTCGAGCATTTCGCCCAGCAGCTCTTCGCTCTTCTCGCATACCCACTTGCCGCTGTCTTCGTCGTAGTCGAAGTGGAAACCGCCGGAACGGTCGGCCAGCCACAGCTGGCGCAGCGGCTCCTGGCGGCTGAAGATCAGCGTGCTGCCGTTGTCGAACTTGACGGTCAGGACGCCAGCGGAGTTCTCCATGTCCAGGTCCAGGCCGCTCTCGTCGAACAGGTCCTCCAGGGCCTGTTGGGTAGCGTCGACCAGATCATGGAAACGCGCTTCACTCAAACTCATTGCAGGAACCTCGAAATTGGCTGCGTTACAGGCAAGCCCGGCAAGATACGGGCGCTTGCCACCGAATGCAAAGGTTTAGCCGTTGCCTTCACTGGCATGAACTCAAAGCCTGTGGGAGCGGGCATGCCCGCGAAGCAGGCGCCGCGGTGTGTGGCACCGGCTTTGCCGGTGTTCGCGGGCAAGCCCGCTCCCACAGGGCCCCTTGCAGGCGGTAAGAATAGCCCGCCCGGCGGGCCGGCCCTTGCATAGGCAAGCCGCCGGTCGCTCGGTATACTCGGGCGCAATACTGCATTTTTCTAAGGATTTCACCCATGAAGCGCCTGATTTCCTCCTTCGCGGCGCTGGTCGCTGTTGCCTGCCTCGTTTCGGCCTGCGGCCAGAAAGGCCCGCTGTATCTGCCTGAAGACGGCGATAACGGCAAAGCGCACAAGTCGCACCAGCACCAGCCAAAAGCCAAGCCGGCCCCGGTAGAGGAGCAGCAGCCCGAACTGCAGTCCGAGCCCGAGCAGTCGCCAGCGCAGTAAGGAAACCAGATGAACGCTTTCAACTACCGCGACGGCGAGCTGTTCGCGGAAGGCGTGGGCCTGTCGGCCATCGCCGAACGCTACGGCACTCCGACCTACGTGTACTCGCGCGCCCACATCGAGGCCCAGTACCGCAGCTACGCCGACGCCCTGCAAGGCACCGAGCACCTGGTGTGCTTCGCGGTAAAGGCCAACTCCAACCTCGGCGTGCTGAACGTGCTGGCGCGCCTGGGCGCAGGCTTCGACATCGTTTCCGGCGGTGAGCTGGAGCGCGTGCTGGCCGCTGGCGGCCGTGCCGACCGCGTGGTGTTCTCCGGCGTCGGCAAGACCCGCGACGACATGCGCCGTGCCCTGGAGGTCGGCGTGCACTGCTTCAACGTCGAATCAACCGACGAACTGGAGCGCCTGCAAGTGGTGGCCGCCGAGATGGGCAAGGTTGCCCCGGTCTCGCTGCGGGTCAACCCGGATGTCGACGCCGGCACCCACCCGTACATCTCCACCGGCCTGAAAGAGAACAAGTTCGGCATCGCCATCGCCGATGCCGAGGCCATCTACGTGCGCGCCGCGCAGCTGCCGAACCTGGAAGTGGTCGGTGTCGACTGCCACATCGGTTCGCAACTGACCACCGTCGAGCCTTTCCTCGATGCCCTCGACCGCCTGCTGGTGCTGGTCGACCGCTTGGCCGAGTGCGGCATCCACCTGCGCCACCTGGACCTGGGTGGCGGTGTCGGCGTGCGTTACCGCGATGAGGAGCCGCCGCTGGTGGCCGACTACATCAAGGCCATCCGCGAGCGCGTCGGCGACCGCGACCTGGCCTTGGTGTTCGAGCCGGGCCGCTACATCGTGGCCAACGCCGGCGTCCTGCTGACCCGCGTGGAATACCTCAAGCACACCGAGCACAAGGATTTCGCCATCATCGATGCGGCGATGAACGACCTGATCCGCCCGGCCCTGTACCAGGCCTGGATGGGCGTCAGCGCAGTCAAGCCACGCACAGGGGAAGGCCGTGCCTATGACCTGGTCGGCCCGATCTGCGAGACTGGCGACTTCCTCGGCAAGGACCGCGTACTGAACCTGGCCGAAGGTGACCTGCTGGCCGTACAGTCCGCGGGCGCCTATGGTTTTGTCATGAGCTCCAACTACAACACCCGTGGCCGTTGCGCTGAAATCCTGGTCGACGGCGACCAGGCCTTCGAAGTACGCCGCCGCGAGACCATCGCCGAATTGTACGCTGGCGAAAGCCTGCTGCCGGAGTAAGCCCATGCTGCTGCGTTTTACCAAGATGCATGGGCTGGGCAACGACTTCATGGTCCTCGACCTGGTCAGCCAGCACGCGCACATCCAGCCCAAGCACGCCAAGCAATGGGGTGACCGCCACACCGGCATCGGCTTCGACCAGTTGCTGATCGTCGAGGCACCGAACAACCCGGAAGTGGACTTCCGTTACCGCATCTTCAATGCCGACGGCTCCGAGGTCGAGCAGTGCGGCAACGGTGCGCGCTGCTTCGCCCGCTTCGTGCTGGACAAGCGCCTGACCGCGAAAAAGCGCATCCGCGTGGAAACCAAGGGCGGCATCATCGAACTGGACGTGCAGAACGACGGCCAGATCAGTGTCGACATGGGCCCACCGCGCTTCAACCCTGCCGAAATCCCTTTCGTCGCCGACGAGCAGGCGCTGAACTACCCACTGGAAGTCGACGGCCAGGTGCATTCGATTGCCGCCCTGTCCATGGGTAACCCGCATGCCGTGCTGCGTGTCGATGACGTGCGCACCGCCCCTGTGCACCAGCTGGGCCCGAAGATCGAAAACCATCCACGCTTCCCGCAGCGGGTGAATGCCGGCTTCCTCCAGGTCATCGACCGCCACCGCGCCAACCTGCGCGTCTGGGAACGTGGAGCTGGCGAAACCCAGGCCTGCGGCACCGGCGCCTGCGCCGCCGCCGTAGCGGCGATCAGCCAGGGCTGGATGGACTCCCCGGTGTCCCTCGACCTGCCCGGTGGCCGCCTGCACATCGAATGGGCCGGCCCCGGCAAGCCCGTGCTGATGACCGGCCCAGCCGTACGCGTCTACGAAGGACAGGTTCGTCTCTAAGCGAGTAACCGCCATGACCGATCAGCCCCAGGTTGTACCCCAGCAGTCCGCCGAGCTCGATGCCGAAGCGGTGGTCGCCTATCTGCGCGCCCACCCCACCTTCTTCGCCGAGCACGACGAGTTGCTGATCGAACAGCGTATCCCTCACCAGCGTGGCGACAGCGTGTCGCTGGTCGAGCGCCAGCTCAAGCTGCTGCGCGACCGCAACATCGAAATGCGCCACCGACTGTCGCAACTGATGGATGTGGCCCGCGACAACGACCGGCTGTTCGACAAGACTCGCCGGCTGATCCTGGACCTGCTCGATGCCGGCAGCCTGGAAGAAGTGGTAATGGCGGTCGAAGACAGCCTGCGCCAGGAATTCCAGGTGCCCTTCGTCAGCCTGATCCTGTTCGGCGAAAATGTCGCGCCGGTCGGGCGCTGGGTGAGCAACGCCGAAGCGCAGCAGGCCATCGGTGCCCTGCTGGGCGGCGGCAAGACGGTCAGCGGCAACTTGCGCGAGCACGAGCTGGCATTCCTGTTCGGTGAAGAGCAGCGCCGGGAAGTGGGCTCCAGCGCCGTGGCAGCCTTGGAATACCAAGGCTTGCACGGGGTGCTGGCGATCGGCAGCCGCGACCCGCAACACTACAAGAGCAGCGTCGGCACGCTGTTCCTTGGCTACATTGCCGAGGTGCTTGGCCGCGTTGTGCCTCGCGTTACCCAGACCTTGCGCCCGGTACGCTGATGGAACGCCAGCTGGAGGCTTATTGCGCACACCTGCGCAACGAGCGCCAGGTGTCTGAGCACACCCTGCTGGGCTACCGCCGCGACCTGGACAAGGTGGTCGCCTACTGCAAGGAACATGGCATTGCCGGTTGGCAGGCGCTGCAGATCCAGCAGCTACGCCAGCTGATCGCCCGTCAGCACCACCACGGTCAGTCCTCGCGCAGCCTGGCCCGGCTGCTGTCGGCGGTACGTGGCCTGTACCGCTACCTGAACCGCGAAGGCCTGTGCCAGCACGACCCGGCCAGCGGCCTGAGCGCACCCAAGGGCGAACACCGGCTGCCCAAGGTGCTGGACACCGACCGCGCCCTGCAGTTGCTCGATGGCGGTGTCGACGATGACTTCATCGCCCGTCGCGACCAGGCCATCCTCGAACTGTTCTATTCGTCGGGCCTGCGCCTGTCCGAGCTGACCAACCTCGACCTCGATCACCTCGACCTTGCCGCCGGCCTGGTGCAGGTGCTGGGCAAGGGCGGCAAGGCCCGCGTGCTGCCGGTCGGGCGCAAGGCTCGCGAGGCATTGCAGGCCTGGTACCGCCTGCGCGGCATCGGCAACCCACGCGACCGCGCGGTGTTCATCACCCGCCAGGGCAACCGCATCAGCCCACGGGCCGTTCAGCAACGGGTGAAGGCGGCCGGTGAGCGCGAACTGGGCCAGCACCTGCACCCGCACATGCTTCGCCATTCCTTCGCCAGCCATGTGCTGGAATCGTCCCAGGACCTGCGCGCGGTGCAGGAGATGCTCGGCCACGCCGACATCGGCACCACGCAGATCTATACCCACCTGGACTTCCAGCACCTGGCTGCGGTGTACGACAGTGCCCACCCTCGGGCCAAACGCAGCAAAGGCACAGACTCATGAGCATCAAGCTGATCACCTTCGACCTCGACGACACCCTGTGGGATACCGCGCCGGTAATTGCCAGCGCGGAAGTCGTGCTGCGCGACTGGCTCGAAGCCAACGCCCCCATTCTCGGCGGCGTGCCGGTGGAGCACCTGTTCGCCATTCGCGAGCGCCTGGTGCAAGCCGAACCCGGCCTGAAGCACCGCATCAGCGCCCTGCGCCGACGAGTGCTGTTCCACGCCCTGGAAGAAGTCGGCTACAGCGAAAAACACGCGCAGGAACTGGCCAACGAAGGCTTCGAAGTATTCCTGCATGCCCGCCACCAGGTGGAGATTTTCCCGGAGGTGCAGCCGGTGCTGGAGATCCTGCGCCACCACTACACCTTGGGCGTAGTCACCAACGGCAATGCCGACGTGAGCCGCCTGGGGCTGGCGGACTATTTTCGCTTTGCCCTGTGTGCCGAGGACCTCGGCATCGGCAAGCCGGACCCGGCGCCGTTCCTCGAAGCCCTGCGTCGTGGTGACGTGGACGCCAGCGCAGCAGTGCACATCGGTGACCACCCGGGCGATGACATCGCCGGCGCCCAACGTGCCGGGCTGCGCGCGGTGTGGTTCAACCCTCAGGGCAAGGCGTGGGTAGGCGAACAGGCGCCGGACGCCGAGATCCAGCGCCTGTCGCAGTTACCCGACATCCTCGCGCGCTGGCGCTGACAGGGGCCGCCTCGCGGCCCATTCGCGGGTAAACCCGCTCCCACAGGGACCGTGCAGGCCCTAAGGCCTGTGGTGAACCTGTGGGAGCGGGTTCACCCGCGAAGAGGCCGGCAAGGGCAACACAAAACCAGCAGGCACAAAAAAGCCCGCAGCGACGGCGGGCTTTTTTTCGATCAGCCACTCAGATAGGGCGGCTGCCGTATTTGTTGTCCGGCTTCTTGGGTGGATCTGCGACCACGTTGGCCTCGACTTCCTGAACCTTGCCGCCGCGAGCGAGGAACTCTTCCATGGCCTTGGCCAGGGCATCACGCTCCTTCTGCTTGGCTTCCATGCTCGGCATCTCGTCTACCGCGACTGCGGCCTTGGATTTGCCCTTGGCAGCAGGTGCCGGGCTGCTGTCGTCATCGCCAGCGTCTTCGGCGCCGTCATCAGCTGCCGCTTCGAGGCCTTCATCACCCTCGTCTTCGTCGCCTACTTCGAGGTCATCATTTTCCAGATCGTCGTCGCTCATGTTCTACCTCATGACTTGCGAAAAGCAGGTTAGTTATAGACCAGTGCAGCCGTAGACCGGCAGCCACCAGTGAAAATTCAACTGGCCGTGGGTTAGGCCACTGCCCTAGGGTCGGCGCTCCTGATGGGAGGCGGCACCCAGCAGGCCCTGCTCCTGGCAGGACCTGACAAATCCTTTAGCCCCTGCTGGCCACACGCTACTGGCAAGCCTAGCAAAGGCTGGCGAAGCGTGTGGACTACTCGTCAAACACCCTTCGGCGCGCATTCTAGCGCGCCAGCAGAAAAAGCAAAGCACCATGAATGCTCTGCGTTTTGTAAGATTTCCGCCTACGTCGCGAACGTGTCGAATAAACCGTTTGCCGTGCGGGAAATGCTAAAAATCTGGCAAAAAAATGCCCGGCAAGCCGGGCAAGTTTTTACCGCGTCGCAGTTACAGGTTGTAGCCGCGCTCGTTGTGCTGAGCCAGGTCGAGGCCGACCGACTCTTCTTCTTCGCTGACCCGCAGGCCCATCACCACATCCAGCACCTTGAGGATCACGTAGGTGACGATGGCGGTGTAGACCACGGTGAATATCACGCCCTTGGCCTGGATCCAGACCTGCATGCCGATGTCGGTGACGGCACCGAAGCCGCCCAGCGCCGGGGCTGCGAACACGCCGGTGAGGATGGCGCCGACGATACCGCCGATGCCGTGTACGCCGAAGGCGTCCAGCGAGTCGTCATAGCCGAGCTTGCGCTTGAGGCTGGTGGCGCAGAAGTAGCAGACCACACCCGAGACCAGGCCGATCACCAGGGCACCCATCGGGCCTACGGTACCGGCAGCCGGGGTGATGGCGACCAGGCCGGCGACCACACCCGAAGCGATGCCCAGCGCGCTCGGTTTACCGTGGCCGATCCACTCGGCGAACATCCAGCCAAGGGCCGCAGCGGCGGTGGCGATCTGGGTCACCAGCATGGCCATGCCGGCGGTGCCGTTGGCGGCAGCGGCAGAGCCTGCGTTGAAGCCGAACCAGCCGACCCACAGCATGGCAGCGCCCATCAAGGTGTAGCCCAGGTTGTGCGGGGCCATAGGGGTGGTCGGGTAGCCCTTGCGCTTGCCCAGAACCAGGCAGCAGACCAGGCCCGCGATACCGGCGTTGATGTGCACCACGGTGCCGCCGGCGAAGTCCAGCACGCCCCAGTCCCACATCAGTGCGCCGTCACCGCTCCAGACCATGTGCGCGATCGGCGCGTAGACCAGGGTGAACCAGATGCCCATGAACACCAGCATCGCAGAGAACTTCATGCGCTCGGCGAAGGCACCGACGATCAGTGCCGGGGTGATGATGGCGAAGGTCATCTGGAAGGTGATGAATACCGCTTCAGGGAACAGCGCGGCAGCCGAGGTCAGGTTCGAGGGCGTGACGCCACTGAGGAACGCCTTGGAGAAGCCGCCGACGAAGGAATTGAAGTTGAGCACGCCCTTTTCCATACCGGTGGTATCGAAGGCCATGCTGTAGCCGTAGACGACCCAGAGAATGCTCATCAGGCCAGTGATTGCAAAGCACTGCATCATCACCGACAGCACGTTCTTGGAACGCACCATGCCGCCATAGAACAGGGCCAGGCCCGGAATGGTCATGAACAGCACCAGCGCCGTTGCGGTCAGCATCCAGGCGGTGTCGCCGGAGTTCAGCGCTGGGGCAGCTTCCTCTGCCAGGGCAAGCCCGGGCATTACGAGGGACAATAGGGCTCCTAGCCCTGCGATCTTACGCAGAGTCATGTTGTTTTCTCCTGGGGCGTTGGGTTTGGTGAGGCTTTGTTGCTGCTTAGATCGCGTCGGTATCGGTTTCGCCGGTACGGATACGGATCGCCTGCTCCAGATTCACCACGAAAATCTTGCCGTCACCGATCTTGCCGGTGTTGGCTGCCTTGGTGATGGCTTCGATTACCCGATCAAGGTCCTTGTCATCGATGGCGACATCGATCTTCACCTTGGGCAGGAAATCGACCACATATTCAGCACCGCGATACAGCTCGGTGTGGCCCTTCTGCCGACCGAAGCCTTTGACTTCAGTGACGGTGATGCCCTGCACGCCGATTTCCGACAGCGACTCGCGCACGTCGTCCAGCTTGAACGGCTTGATGATGGCTGTGACTAGCTTCATGAAACTCTCTCCCGATTTGGTGGACTTGCCCCAGGAAAACAAACCCGTCTCAAGTCTAAGCGCAGCGGTTGGCTTTGTAACGCGTCGTCGGCATCCGGCTCCGCGTGCGCACTGCCTGGTCACAAGGAACTGCATCAGTGCATGGCTCGCAGTGGTCTTTGCAGAAACCTTGCCAGTTCCGTCAAAGCGCGGGAAAACAGTGAGTTATGTGAATCAGTCGGGATTGGCCAGTCGCCAGCATAGGAAAGATGCACAATTTCGGTGCGTTCCGACCTGGCGAATTGCTCGAAAAATGTGCAGTTTCAGAGGAGCGCTGCTTCCTGTAGGAGCGGCCTTGTGTCGCGATAGGGGTGCGAAGCGCCCCCACGATTTGTGCCTGGATACTGATATCGCTGGGGCCGCTGTGCGGCCCTTTCGCGACACAAGGCCGCTCCTACACCAGCCAGCGACGAGGCCGGATGCTCATGCATGCGTGCTACACTGCCGGCCATTTCCCAGTATCAATGGACAGCCCCATGCTCGCGCCCAAAGCCCTTCTCGACGCCCTGAGCGACCAGGCCTCGCGCCTGTTCAGCAACGATACCGCCCAGCCCCGCGCCGAACTGGAAAGCCAGTTCAAGGTGCTGATGCAAGGTGCCTTCAGCAAGCTCGACCTGGTCAGCCGCGAAGAGTTCGACAGCCAGATGGTCGTGCTGGCGCGCACCCGAGCACGCCTCGAAGCCCTGGAAAAACAGCTAGCCGAGCTGGAAGCACGGCTGAACCCAGCCCCACAGGATGAATGAGCGCGCAAGGGCATGAAAATACAGGGTAACGCCCTAGCCTGAAAAACCACGACGCACACTTGTTGTTCCGGCCCGGGCTGCGCTCGCTATGCTTGCCAAGCCGCAGGAAGCGGCCCTTTTCAGCGACAACGGAGCGTCCATGTCCTTAGCCCTCGTCCACAGCCGCGCCCAGGTGGGCGTGCAGGCACCGGCGGTCAGCGTCGAAACTCACCTGGCCAATGGTTTGCCCCATCTCACTCTGGTCGGCCTGCCGGAAACCACGGTCAAAGAGAGCAAGGACCGGGTACGCAGCGCCATCGTCAACTCCGGTTTGAACTACCCGCAGCGGCGCATCACCCAGAACCTCGCCCCCGCCGACCTGCCCAAGGATGGCGGGCGCTATGACCTGGCCATTGCTCTGGGCATCCTCGCCGCCGATGGCCAAGTGCCCACGGCCACCCTTGCCGAGGTCGAATGCCTGGGAGAGCTGGCGCTGTCTGGCAAGTTGCGCCCGGTGCAGGGCGTTTTGCCCGCAGCACTGGCGGCACGCGAAGCAGGCCGGGCGCTGGTGGTGCCACGGGAGAATGCCGAGGAGGCCAGCCTGGCAGGCGGGCTGGTGGTGTATGCGGTGGGGCACCTGCTGGAGCTGGTCGCCCACCTTAACGGCCAGGTGCCGTTGCCGCCGTATGCCGCCAACGGCCTGATCCTGCAGCAACGCCCGTACCCGGACCTGAGCGAGGTGCAGGGGCAACTGGCGGCCAAGCGTGCACTGCTGCTAGCGGCGGCCGGGGCGCACAACCTGTTGTTCACCGGGCCTCCCGGTACCGGCAAGACCTTGCTCGCCAGCCGCCTGCCGGGGCTGCTGCCACCGCTGGACGAGCACGAGGCGCTGGAAGTGGCAGCGATCCAGTCGGTCAGCGGCCATACGCCTCTGAACAGTTGGCCGCAGCGGCCTTTTCGCCATCCACACCACTCCGCCTCCGGCCCGGCGCTGGTCGGCGGCAGCAGCCGTCCACAACCGGGCGAAATCACCCTGGCCCACCATGGCGTGCTGTTTCTGGATGAATTGCCGGAATTCGAACGGCGTGTGCTTGAAGTGTTGCGCGAGCCGCTGGAATCGGGCGAGATCGTGATTGCCCGGGCCCGCGACAAGGTGCGTTTCCCCGCACGCTTCCAGCTGGTGGCGGCAATGAACCCCTGCCCTTGCGGCTACCTGGGCGACCCCACAGGCCGCTGCCGCTGCAGCACCGAGCAGATCGCGCGGTATCGCAACAAGCTGTCCGGGCCATTGCTGGACCGTATCGACCTGCACCTGACCGTGGCCCGGGAGAGCACCACGCTGAACAACCAGCCCTGCGGCGAGACCAGTGCAGATGTGGCGGCCAAGGTAGCCGAGGCACGTGAACTGCAACAACGGAGGCAAGGGTGTGCGAATGCGTTTCTCGACCTTCAGGGGTTGCGCCGCCATTGTGGGTTGGCGGTGGCGGACCAGGCTTGGCTGGAGGGGGCCTGTGAACGGCTGACCCTGTCGTTGCGCGCGGCACACCGGTTGCTGAAGGTGGCGCGAACGCTGGCAGATCTGGAAGGTAGCCAGGCAATTGGCCGGGCGCATCTGGCCGAGGCCCTGCAGTACCGGCCGGGGAGCAGTTAGATTGCCGGGGCTGCCTTGCAGCCCATCGCGACACAAGGCCGCTCCCACAAGAGACACCACAGTTTCCAGGGTTGTGGAGATCCCTGTGGGAGCGGGCAAGCCCGCGAAGGGCCGACACAGGCATCACTGGCTGCCCAGCAAAGCCTCTTCAACAACCTTCAGCAGCACCTCTTCGGAAAATGGCTTGCCCAGGCAGGCCAGCGCCCCAAGCGCCATCGCAGCCCGCACAGCCCCTTCATCCCAATGCGCCGACATGCAGATCACCGGCAAATGCCACTCCAGCCGGGCCAGTTCGCGCTGCACCGCCAGCCCGCCCATCCCCGGCATCCTCAGGTCGAGCAGCACACACCCAGCCTGCCGCGCCAGTGCCGAGGCCAGGAACAGGTCCCCTGCAGCAAACGACAAGGTCTCGAAACCTGCCGAACGCAGCAGGTTTGCCAGGCTTTTGCGCACCGACGCATCGTCGTCGACGATGCACACCGCTCTGCTCATGCGCCGCCCAGGCCCTCAGGCTGCGCCCCGATAACGTTGTGCATGGCCACCAGCTCCAGCAGCGAGCGGGACTGCATCTTGTTCATGATGTTCTTCTTGTGCACCTTGGTCGTCACCTCGCTGGTGCCGATCTGCCTGGCGATCTGCTTGTGCGACAGGCCGCCGACCACCAGCGAGAACACCTGGCGCTCGCGCTGGGTCAGGCGCCGGTACTTTTCCTCGACCTGCCGCGCATGGTGCCACCTGCGCCCTTCGGCCACGGCACGCCTGCGCACCGCCTGCAGCAGTGTCAGCAGCTGGTCTTCGTCGAACGGTTTGGTCAGGAATTCCACGGCCCCGGCACGCATGGCCTGGACGGTCATCGGGATGGTGCCGAAGCCGGTCATGAACACGACCGGCCAGGGCAGCGCCAGCCGGCGCAGCGCGTCTTGCACCTCCAGGCCGCTGGTATCGGGCAGGTGCATGTCCAGCAACAGGCAGGCATAGGGTGTTTCCAGGCGGGCATCGAACAACGCCTCGGCACTGGCGAACAAATGATGCGGAATGTCATGCGAGCGCAGCAGGCGGCCCAACGCCGCACGCACCGACGGGTCGTCATCCACCACCAGCACCGGCACGTTCAAGCGTTCATCGAACAGCTCGACAGCGTCGGCCACGTCGCATAGCGGCGATTTGCCCAACGCCTCGCCAGGCACCTCGAGGCAGATCTCGGCGGCCAGGCGGTAGCCCCGGCGCGGCACGGTCTGGATCAGGCCACGGTCGCCAAAGGCCTTGCGCAGCAAGGACACCTGCACCTGCAGGTTGTTGTCCTCGACCACCGTGCCGGCCCACACCTGGCTGAACAGCTCGTCCTTGCCGACCACCCGACCCTTGGCCTTGATCAGCATCGCCAGCACCTCGAAGGCACGCCCGCCCAACAGGATCGGCTTGCCATCAACAAAGGCTTCGCGCCGCTCCAGCGACACATGGGCATTACCTATTCGGATCATGGCTTCCTCGCGCGGGCACGGGCGTTTCCCAGCCCCGGGCAGCCTAGGCCAGCGTACGCCGTCAGACAATTATCCCGAGGGATAGGTTGGCCTGAGGACTATACAAAAGCCCGTCAGCCCCCAGGGGACGATAACGGACAACAGCGTGCCCGTTCCTGCCAAGCAGGCTGCAGCCCGCATCCGTGCTGGGTCCGCTGCGTATACTCGCGCGTCAGGATGTCGCTAGCAGGGGTACCTTATGCTCGATGAACGCCTTGCCCACAGGCCCATCGATTACGACCAGTCCATCGACGAGGGCTGGCTGAACCGGTGCGACATCCGCGCGCTGGGCCAGGAAGGTGAGCTCAGCTACTTCCGCCTGCGCGACCCTGCCACCCATCAGGCCTGGATCGCCGTGCGCGCCCCGCGCGAGGCCCCCGCCGCCTGCCAGCGCCTGGAACGTGACTACCGCCTGCAACTCGACCCGCAGTGGGCGGTGATCCCCTCTGCGTTCGTGCGTTCGGCCGAAGGCCCGCTCCTGGTGTATCCGGCCGGCCGCTCCATCGCCGACCTTATCGCAGAAGGCCCTGCGGCCCTGGTGCCGTTTCTCGATATTGCGGTGAATGCGGCCACTGCCTTGGCCCAGGCCCACGAACGCAATGTGCTGCACGGCGCGCTGCGGCCCGAGCATGTGTGCCTGCACGCCAACCAGCGTGTGCGGCTGGGCTGCTTTCGCGCCGACCCGGCGCAGCTGATCAGCGAACAAGGCACCCCGCTCGGCAACTGGGCGTACCTGGCGCCGGAACAGGTCTGCCCGCACGGCAGCAGTAGCGACCGACGCACCGACATCTATGCCCTGGGCGCGATCCTCTACCAGCTACTGCTGGGTGAACTGCCACTGGCCGGGCGCGACACCCAGCACTGGCGCCAATTGCATGCGGGCGTGCAGCCGCGGACGGCCTGCGAAGTGGACGGCAATGTGCCGCAACCCCTTAGCCGGATCCTGGCCAAGGCCTTGGCAAAAGAACCGGACGCCCGCTACCAGACTGCCCGCGCCCTGGCGGTGGACCTGGCCCATTGCCAGCGGCAGTGGGCCGCCAGCAAGTCCATCGAGGCCTTCGAACCCGGCTGTGCCGACCCGGTCACGCCCGACCGCGCACGCCTGTATGGCCGCAGCTCCGAGCAGAAGGCCATCGCCCTGCTGCTCAAGCCCCTGAGCCGTGACAGCAAACCACAAGCCCTGTTCATCAATGGGGCTACCGGCATGGGCAAATCGAGCCTGGTCGAGGCAGCACTCAAGGCCAACGCCCAGGGTTACTGGGCCACCGGCAAGTGCAATGGCGTTGCCCAGGCCACGCCCTACGCACCCTGGGTCGAAATTCTCGGCGCGCTGACCACCCAGTTGCTGGCCAAGAACAGCCAGGACCTCGACACCCTGCGCCGCGAGATCCTGCGCCGCATCAAAGGCCACGGCCGGCTGCTCGGCAAGCTGGCGCCAGACCTGCAGCTGGTCCTCGGCCCCTTGCCCGAATTGCCGGCCAAGCCCACGCGCCTGGCGCTGCAGAAGGAGCTGCGGGCGATCGTCGAATTCCTGCAGGTGTTCAGCCGCCCCGGCCAGCCGCTGGTGCTGTTCTTCGATGACCTGCAGTGGGTCGACGACGCCAGCCAGCAACTGCTGACGCAACTGCTGGCTCACGCGCCCGGCAACCTGTTGCTGATCTTCGCCCGGCGCAATGATGCGCCAGCCAGCAGTACTCCCCTTGCCCTGCCCACAGCGGTGCGCAGCACCACGCTGAACCTGCGGCCCCTGGCGGTGGGCGCGGTGGCTGAGCTGATCGGCGAGCGCTACCACGTCGGCCCCGAGGACGCATTGCAGGTGGCCGAGCTGGTGCACGAAAAGACGGCGGGCAATCCGTTCTTCATCAATCAGATTCTCCGGGCCCTGGTCGAGGACCAGCTGTTCACCTTCGACACCCAGGCCATGCGCTGGTCATGGTGCCTGAAGGCCGTGGCCCGCCACCGCTATTCCGACAATGTCGCCGACCTGATGATCCACCGCCTGGCGCGCCTGCCAGAGCCGCAGCGTGACCTGCTGCGGGTGGCCAGCGCGGCGGGCAGCCGCTGCGATGAACGCCTGCTTCAGCAGGTGCTCTTTCAAGTGCCCGGCGAACCGTTGAAAGCCTTGATTGGCGCGGGTTTCCTGCAATCGGGCCAGAACGGCCTGGGCTTCGCCCACGAGCGGGTAATGGAAGCCGCCTATGCCCTCACGCCCGCGCCCGAGCGCGCCCAGCTGCATGCACGAATTGCCCTGGCCATGCGCCAGGCCGGGCCGGGCCGCCTGCAAGAGGCGCTGTTCGAGCTTGCCAACCAGCTGCAACGCGCCAGCCCATGCGGCTTTTCAGCAGATGACTGCGAAGCGTTCCTGCAACTTTTACGCGAGGCAGCGGCACGTGCACGCGACGGTGGCGCTTTCGAACAGGCAGCTGGCTACCTGCACACGGCCGAGCAGTTGCTGCACCGCGGCACAACGCTGGAAAGCCGCGCCACGCATGGCTTTGCCATAGCCTGCATGGCCACCGAGTGCGACATGCAACTGTCGCGAATGACCGCGGCCGAGGCCCGCATCAGCGAGTGCCGCCAGCGCGCACGGTCGGCGTTGGACCAGGCGCGGGTATGCCGCCTGCAGGCACTGCTGAACACCTTGCGCGGCGACTATCAAGCGGCCATCGACAGCGCCATATCCGGCCTGGACTTGCTGGGTATAAGCCCGGTGCGGGGTATCGACTGGCAACAGGTCGAAGCCAGTCATGCCAATGTACAGGCCTTGGTGGAACAGAAAGGCCGGCACTGCCTGGAGTCGCTGCAGCGCACCGATTCGGAGGAAGTGACAGTTGCCATCAGCCTGCTGGCCACCCTGTCGTCATCGTTTTTCGTAAAGGACGACATCTGCTTCCTGCACCTGGCCAAGCTCATGGAGCTGTCGCTGTTGCACGGCGTCGCCCCGGGCAGCACCTACGGCATGGCCTGGTACGGGGTGATGATTGCCGAGCGCTTCGGCGCCTACCATGATGGCCATGCTTGCTGCCTGGCTGCGCTCAAGCTGATAGAGCGGCACGGTTTCGACGCTGACCTGACCAGCGCGCTGCTGGCCCTGGACCAGGTCAGCGCCTGGACTTCGCCCATGGAGTTCGCCCGCCGTACCGCAATGGATGCGGTCGACTCCGGGCGCCTGAGCGGCGACCTGGCGATGAGCTGCTATGCCTGCAACCACCTGGTTTCCGATTCGCTGTTCATGGGCCGCTACCTGCCGGACGTTATAGAGGAGCTGGCGCAAGGCCTGGCCACCGTGCGCCGCTACGGTTATGGCGACGTCGAGCAGATCCTGCAGGCCCAGCAAGCGTTCGTCGCCAAATTGAGCGGCACGCCCTGCCCGGCCGTGGCCGCAGCCTCAAAATCGCCTACCACACGGTTCTTTCAGTACCTGCTGGCCGGCATGTGCGACTTCTACCTGGGCAACATCCCGCAGGCCATGCGCAATCTGGCACTGGCCGGCGACAACGCCTGGGCGGCACCGGCGCACATCAACCTGGCCGACTATCACCTGTTCCGCGGCCTGGCCCTGGGCAGCCCCGAAGCCGTTGGCAACCTTGCCGACAAGCTGCGCGAGCTTCAAGCCCTGCGCGAACGCTTCGGCCGCTGGGCCGGCTTCAACCCGGCCACCTTCCGCAACAAGCTGTTGCTGATCGAAGGCGTGATCGCCAAGCTCGAAGGCGACGGCCTGGCCGCCATCCGCTGCTTCGACCAGGCACAGATCGCCGCCACCGCCGCCGGGTTCATCCATGAACAAGCGCTGGCCCACGAACAGCTGGCCGAGGTCTGTATCCCCAGCGGCCTGATATCCGGCGCCAACCTGCACCTGCGCATCGCCCGCGACTGTTTCCACATCTGGGGCGCGACCGGCAAGGTGCACCAGCTGGAGGCTTTGCACCCGTTCCTGCGCACCCAGCCGATCCAGGAAACCCACCGCGCCACTCACCAGGCCAAGCTCGACCTGGAAGCCGGCATCGAGGCAGCACGGGCGCTGTCCGAGGAAGTGCTGCTCGAGGGCCTGATCGAAACCCTGATGGGCCAGCTGACCCAGCATTCCGGCGCCGACCACGGTGCTCTGCTGATCGTCAGCGGTGCCGAATTCCAGATGGCAGCCCTCGCCTACATCGACGACGCCGGGTTGCACGTGAGCATGGACGACTGCCAGAAGTTCATGACCCAGGCGCCGCTGTCGATCATCAACGCCACCATGCGTACCAAGAAGCCGCTGGTGCTCAACGACGCCCTCAGCGATTGCCCGGAGGCTTTCCGCCAGGAGCTGCAAGCACGCAACGCCCGTTCGGTGCTTTGCCTGCCGCTGGTGATCCAGGGCGTGCTGATCGGCCTGGTGTACCTGGAAAACCGCCTGGTGCCGAACCTGTTCGGCAGCCAGCGCCTGGCCATGCTGGAAATCCTCGCCTCGCAGGCCGCGGTGTCGCTGCAGACCGCCAAGTTCTATACACGCCTGGCCGAAGACAACCAGACCCGTGCGCAGATGGAAGCCGAGTTGCGCCGCTCACGCGCGGAGCTGGCGCGCACGGCGCACCTGCAAGTGATGAACGAGCTGTCGGCGTCCATCGCCCACGAAATCAGCCAGCCGCTGCTGGGCATCGCTTCCAACGCCGCTGCCAGCCTGCGCTGGCTGAAACGCGCCAAACCCGATCTGGAAGAGGCGATTGCCGGGCTGGAAGACATCCGCAACGACAGCGAACGGGCCGCCAACATCGTGCGCGCGCTGCGCTCGCTGGCCAAACAATCGCCGATGCAACTCAAGGTGGTGAAGCTGGACGAGCTGATCCGCGAAGTGGTGCGCCTGACCTCGGCCGATGCCGCCAAGGGCAAGGTGGATGTGCAGATGCGCTTGCAGGCGCGGGTGGGCGTGATGGCCGACCCGGTGCAATTGCAGCAGTTGGTGTTCAACCTGATTACCAATGGCCTGGAGGCGCTGACGGGGTATCGCAGTGATGGGGTGCTGCGGATTGCGTCGGCGGTGGTCGGGGATGGGGTGGAAATCTGCGTTGACGACAACGGGCCGGGGATTGCAGCGGATGAAAGAGAGCGGGTGTTCGAGGCGTTTCATACCACCAAGGTCGGCGGCATGGGGATGGGCCTGGCGATCTGCAACTCGGTGGTGCAGACCCATGGCGGGCAGTTGCAGGCGCTGGTGTCGGAGCTGGGGGGGTGTCGGATTCGCTTCACTTTGCCTGTGAATCATTCTTGAGCCTGTACCGGCCCTTTCGCGGGTGAACCCGCTCCCACAGGGGAAGTGCATAGCCTGAGGACTGCACGGTTCCTGTGGGAGCGGGTTTACCCGCGAAGGGGCCGGTACAGGTTTACATCAACGGCCGCTCAAGGCCGCATAGCTGTTCATCAGGTTGCGGTAGTTGGGGATGCGCTGCGACAGCAGGTTGCCCAGCCCTTCGATGTCGTTGCGCCAGTCGCGGTGCAGCTCACAGGCCACCGAGAACCAGTTCATCATCTGCGCGCCCGCCTGGGTCATGCGCACCCAGGCCGCCTGCTGCACGGTTTCGTTGAAGGTGCCCGAAGCATCGGTCACCACGAACACTTCAAAACCTTCCGCCAGCGCCGACAAGGTCGGGAACGCCACGCACACATCGGTCACCACGCCAGCGATGATCAACTGCTTGCGGCCAGTAGCCTTGATCGCCTTGACGAAGTCTTCGTTGTCCCAGGCGTTGATCTGGCCTGGGCGGGCAATGTACGGCGCATCCGGGAACATCTCTTTCAGTTCGGGCACCAGCGGGCCGTTAGGGCCTTGCTCGAAGCTGGTGGTGAGGATGGTCGGCAGGCCGAAGAACCTGGCCAGGTCGCCCAGGGCCAGCACGTTGTTCTTGAACTCGTTGGGCGAGAAGTCCTGCACCAGCGAAATCAGGCCGGTCTGGTGATCCACCAGCAGCACCACGGCGTCGTCTTTGTTCAGGCGCTTGTAATCGGGTTGGCTCATCGGGGTGACTCCTTGGGTTGGGAAACGGGCCGGCACTGTCTACAAGGGGCTATACCGGCGGATAGGTTCGGCTTAAGGATGGGCCTGCGCCTGGCGCCAGGCATTGGGCGGCTGGCCGACCAGGCGGCTGAAGGCACGGGTGAAATGGGCCTGGTCGCAAAAGCCGCATTCCAGGCTCACGTGGGTAATCGGCGCCTCGGTGGCGAGCAGCCGCTTGGCCTTTTCCATGCGTGCGAGCAGGCGCCAGGCCTGAGGAGAGAGGCCGGTGTTGACCTTGAATGCGCGGGAGAAGTGGCTGCGTGTGAGGTTGCACACGCCGGCGATCTCGATGATCGACAACGGGCTGTGCAACATCAGTTCCTTGGCCCTGCGCAACCGCGCAGGTGTCAGCGCGCCGGGGGTTTGCAGCGGCGCTTGGGGCGTCCCGAGGTGCATGGCGACTCTCCTGTTCAATGCAGGAAGTCTCGCCCTCGGCACATGACAAAGTCCTGAGGCAAACCTGAATTGTTATTAATTGTGTGCGGCTGGATACCTTAAGATGCATGACGTATTCAGCTATAGAGCCAAGAGGTATGCAGCAAAACGCCCACCGCACCGTGGCCATGGTGCTGTTCAACGATGTGTTGTTGCTGGATGTCACGGGGCCCATGGATGCGTTCGCCATCGCCAACCGGTTCTTGCCTGCCGAGCGGCAGTACCGATTGCTGACGCTGGCCGAGGGGCAAACGGCGGTGCGCGGCTCATGCGGGCTGAAAGTGATAGCCGACCTGCGTCTGGAGGATTTGCCGGACGCCGTCGACCTATTGCTGGTACCAGGCGGCCCAGGGGCCTATGACATCGCCCTGCCAGGCATCGAACGCTGGCTGCCCCAAGCCGTGCGCCGGGCCAAACGCTTCGGCGCCATCTGCACCGGGGTATTCCTGCTGGGCCGTGCCGGGCTGCTGAATGGCTATCGCTGCACCACTCACTGGAACTACGTGGAGCGCCTGGCACAGGCGTTTCCCGAGGCCAAGGTCGAGACCGAGCAGATCTATGTGATCGACCGTTGCCTGATTACCTCGGGCGGCATCACCGCTGGCATCGACCTGGCACTGGCGGTAGTGGCCGAGGACCATGGCAAGGCACTGGCCCTGGAAGTGGCCAAGGTGCTGCTGGTCGCCCGCCATCGCCAGGGCGGGCAGACACCCTATGGGCCACTGCTGGCGGCTGTACCACGGGACGATTCGCCGATTGCCCGGGTGCAGGCGTACATCGTCGACCATATCGAGCAAGCCTTCACCGTGCAGAAAATGGCCGACCTGGTGGCCATGAGCGGGCGCAACTTTGCCCGGACGTTTCTGCGCGAGGTCGGGATCACGCCGCTGCAGTACCTGCAGAATGCGCGCATCGACCGGGCGCGCAAGCTGCTGGAAGGCACCGACCTGCCCTTGAAGGTAGTGGCTGCGCAGTGCGGGTTTGGCAGTGACCGGCATTTGCGCAAGGTGTTCTGCGAGCGGATTGGCATGACGCCGGCGCAGTATCGGGCGCAGTTTGGTGGCAGCTGAGTATGTAGATTTCCTGTGCCGGCCTCTTCGCGGGTGAACCCGCTCCCACAGGGGATGCGCAGGCTTGAAGGCACCGCTGTTCCTGTGGGAGCGGGTTCACCCGCGAAGAAGCCAGCACGACTGTCACCTTGTTCAGGACAATGTGTCTTCCCCACAGCAGATTGTCTGGCACCCCCCAATTCCCCAGAATTGTCCGTCAAACTGATCTAACGCTGCCCCGGCAGCTCATGGAGTACGAGCCAATGCCACACGAAGGCAGCCTTCTGCAAACTGCGGTGATCTTCCTGCTTGCCGCTGTCCTCGCCGTCCCGCTGGCCAAGCGCCTGCAACTGGGGGCCGTGCTCGGCTACCTGCTCGCCGGCGTGATCATCGGCCCGCAGGCGCTGGGCCTGATCCGCGACACCGAAAGCGTGGCGCACATTTCCGAGCTGGGCGTGGTCCTGCTGCTGTTCATCATTGGCCTGGAACTGTCGCCCAAGCGCCTGTGGCTGATGCGCAAGGCCGTGTTCGGCGTCGGCACCGCCCAGGTGCTGCTGACCGGTGCGCTGATCGGCGCCATCGCCCTGTTCGGCTTCAGCCAGACGCTACCGGCGGCCATCGTGCTCGGCCTGGGCCTGGCGCTGTCGTCCACCGCCCTTGGCCTGCAGAGCCTGGCCGAGAGCAAGCAGCTCAACGCCCCGCACGGCCGTTTGGCGTTCGCCATTCTGCTGTTCCAGGACATCGCCGCCATTCCGCTGATTGCCTTGGTGCCGCTGCTGGCCGCCAGCGGCCCGGACACCAGCCACGGCGACAGCCTGGAGCACGGCCTGAAGGTGTTCGCCAGCATCGCCGTGGTCATCGTCGGTGGCCGCTACCTGCTGCGCCCGGTGTTCCGCACCGTGGCCCGCACCGGCCTGCCGGAAGTGTCCACCGCCACCGCGCTGCTGGTGGTGATCGGCACTGCCTGGCTGATGGAAGAAGCCGGCATTTCCATGGCCCTGGGTGCCTTCCTCGCCGGCTTGCTGCTGGCCGATTCGGAATACCGCCACGAGCTGGAATCGCAGATCGAACCGTTCAAGGGCCTGCTGCTGGGGCTGTTCTTCATCAGTGTCGGCATGGGTGCCAACCTGCACCTGCTGCTGGAAATGCCGTTGGTGGTGCTGGGCCTGACCCTGCTGCTGGTGGCCGTGAAGCTGGTACTGCTGGTCGGCGTCGGGCGCCTGGCCGGTGGCCTGAACAGCGCCAGCGCCCTGCGCCTGGGCATGGTGCTGGCTGCCGGTGGCGAATTTGCCTTCGTGGTGTTCAAGCTGGGCAAGGACCAGGGCCTGTTCGATACCCAGACCTACGACCTGCTGCTGATGACCATCACCCTGTCGATGGCAATTACCCCGCTGCTGATGATTGGCTGTGCCCGCGCCCTCAAGCGCCCGCAACCGGCGCGTGAGGTGCCGGAGCATTACAAGCAGATCCAGACTGACACGCCACGGGTGGTGATTGTCGGCATGGGCCGCATGGGCCAAATCGTCGCGCGCATCCTGCGGGCACAGAAGATTCCGTTCATTGCCTTGGAAACCTCGGTGGACACCATCGAGATGACCCGCATGTTCGAACAGGTACCAGTGTTCTACGGCGACCCGCTGCGCCCCGAGGTGCTGCATGCTGCCAAGGTGGGCGAGGCGGAGTATTTCATCATCACTATCGATGACCCGGAAGCTGCCATTCACACGGCGGAACGGGTGAAACGCCTGTACCCGCACCTGAAGGTGCTGGCCCGCGCGCGTAACCGCCAGCATGTGCATAAGTTGGCGGATGTCGGCGCCGAGCCGATTCGCGAGACGTTCTACTCCAGCCTGGAGATGACCCGCCGGGCATTGGTGGGGTTGGGGTTGAGCGACGCGCAGGCGGCGGACCGGATTGCGCGGTTTACCCAGCATGACGAAGAGGTGCTGGTGGCCCAGGGGCAGGTGCGTGATGACCGGGCCAAGGTGATGCAGACGGCCAAGGAGGCCCGGGCGGAGTTGGAGCGGTTGTTTGATTCGGATGCGGATTGAGGATTTCGAGCGCATGACTGTAGAGATGCAGCGCCCTTGAGATCGAGCGCCGCCATTACGCGAACACAAAAAAACCATCACAAAATCGTCCGATTCTCAGCTAGGTCCTACTTCCCCGCGAACCATTTCCTACGGTCACACCAATCCCGAGGATTTATCCTACGCACCGTGTCGACGCCCGTCTGATTGTCCGGGGAAAGCCTGCTCTCTAGGCTTGCCGGGTCGCTGTCGGTTCAGCGATCGGGTGTGGAAACCCGTCTCGGTTTGAGGTTCTGTCGTCAATGGCAGTTGTGCGCGGGAGGCCGTATGGCCTACCGGGTTGCCTCTCACCGGTTTTCCACCCCGCGTACAACTGCCACCCTTCGCGTGGAAACGGATGGTTGCAGTACAACTTAGAGAGCTTACTGCAATGAAAAAGATTGTCCCCAATCCACCTCTCCCCGACACTAAAGAGCGCGCCTTCAGCCGCTGCGATGCCGGCCATCCACCTTTGTTCACAGTAAACCCGGGCGTCTCTGCCCACGACGCCCTGGTGCATGTCGCCCAGTACCTGCGCGGCGCCTACGACTGTGGCTACAAAGCCCTGGAACACCTGGATGAAACGGGCAAGAGCCTGTTCTGGAGCAACCTGAATGCGCTCGAAATGGCAGAAGGATTGGTTGAGGCATTGCTGGATGGGATTGAGTCGCAGCCTGTAAGTTGAAGTGCATTGCATTTGCACAGAGCAGGCTGCGGTAACCGGCCTGCTCCGCCTCAATATAGGAAACGCCCTACAAAACGGGTCAATCCCCGTCTGATTGTTCGAGGAAACCCTTCTCCCTAGGCTCACTTGGCCGCACTGATCGCAGCCAGGTATCGCATTGAGCCCCAACAACCCCACCGCGAAAGTCGAAAGCATCGCCACGGAAAACTGCTTTACAAGCGGTACGCTTATCTGCCGAGCAAAGAAAAGGGCCACTGTCACCAGTGGCCCTGTGCTCGTGCTTGATATTCATATACACACCCTCAAGCCGGGGTGTGGAGGTCTCACCCGACGCTGATGATTCAGCCATCGACGGGGTTCCTACGCCAGCTATTGCCGCTGAATGGCAGCTGGTTTCGCGCTCAGGTGAAACGCTAACAACACTCCTGGACCAAGTCAACGATGGCCCCCTTGCAGAAGCCATCCATCAGATTACTTGGTGTTACTTACCCGCAGTCAGCGCGTTGTAGCTGGTAATCAGGTTGCGATAATCCGGAATGTGGTTGGAGCAGAGCGCCGCCAGCCCTTCGATGTCGTTGCGCCAGTCGCGGTGCAGCTCACAGGCCACGCCGAACCAGGTCATCATTTGCGCGCCGGCGCGGCTCATGCGGTCATGGGCAGCATCGCGGGTCATTTCGTTGAAGGTGCCGGAAGCATCGGTCACCACGAACACTTCGAACTCTTCTTCCAGGGCCGACAGCGCCGGGAACGCTACACAGACCTCGGTCACCACGCCGGCAATGATCAGCTGCTTCTTGCCAGTCGCCTTCACTGCCTTGACGAAGTCTTCGTTGTCCCAAGCGTTGATCTGGCCAGGGCGGGCGATGTACGGGGCGTCCGGGAACAGGGCTTTCAGCTCTGGTACCAGCGGGCCGTTGGGGCCTTGTTCGAAGCTGGTGGTGAGGATGGTCGGCAGGTTGAAGAACTTGGCCAGGTCGGCCAGGGCCAGCACGTTGTTCTTGAACTTGTCCGGCTCGATGTCACGGACCAGGGACAGCAGGCCAGCCTGGTGGTCGACCAGCAGGACAGCGGCATCGTCTTTGTTCAGGCGGTTGTAGGTGAATTTGCTCATGGTCTGTGCTCCTAAGGGTTATGAATTTTTCAGCATTCGGGGGTGTTTCGCGTTGATGGGCACAGATTAAAATCATCACCTTTGTGGCGGTAGATAGCAGAATTTGGCTTTAGCGTTCTGTTTTATGAACGATAGATTTGCAGGGGCTGTGCCGGCCTCTTCGCGGGTAAACCCGCTCCCACAGTGATGGCGCAGTACCTGTGGGAGCGGGTTTACCCGCGAAAGGGCCGGCACAGGCAATCAAGTACCTGGAGACCGATCATTGGAAGACCTCAACTCCCTCTACTACTTCACCCAGGTAGTCGAGCACGGCGGCTTCGCCCCGGCTGGCCGGGCGCTGAACATGCCCAAGTCGAAGCTCAGCCGGCGCATTGCCGATCTCGAAGACCGACTGGGCGTGCGCCTGCTGCACCGCACAAGCCGCCACTGCTCGCTCACCGAGATCGGCCAGGCCTACTACAATCGCTGCCTGGCCATGCGCGTGGAGGCCGAGGGCGCGGCGGAGATCATCGAGCGCAACCGCAGCGAACCGCGCGGTCTGGTGCGTATCAGTTGCCCGACCACCCTGCTCAATTCCTGGGTCGGGCCGATGCTGACCCGCTACATGCTCAAGTACCCGCAAGTGGAACTGTTCATAGAGAGCACCAACCGCCGCGTCGACCTGCTGCACGAGGGCTTCGACGTCGCTCTGCGGGTGCGCTTTCCACCGCTGGAGAACACCGACATGGTGATGAAGGTACTGAGCAACAGTACCCAGTGCCTGGTCGGTCAGCCGCAGTACCTGGAGCAACTGCCCAAGGGGTTTGACCCACAGTTGCTGGGCACGCTGCCCAGTGTGCATTGGGGCAGCGCGCAGCGGGAGTATCAGTGGGAGCTGTTCCAGGGCGAGGACAGCAGCCGCAGCATCGTCATCCCGCACACGCCACGCATGGTGACTGACGACCTGTTCGCCTTGCGCCATTTCGTGGTGGCCGGAGTGGGCATTGCGCACCTGCCGCGGGTGGCGGTGCGCGAGGACCTGGCGGCGGGGCGGCTGGTGGAGTTGCTGCCGGACTGGCACCCGCGCTGCGGCATCGTGCATGCGATCTTCCCGTCACGGCGGGGGTTGCTGCCATCGGTGCGGGCGCTGATCGATCATCTGGCCGAGGAGTTTGCGATCAGCGACATGGCTTGAGCCGGTTGCCGCCTGTGCCGGCCTCTTCGCGGGTAAACCCGCTCCCACAGGGTCATCACTAGCTCCAAGGTTTGTGCAGTACCTGTGGGAGCGGGTTTACCCGCGAAGAGGCCGGCACAGGCAAAACCAGCCAGAGCACACACATACAAGACCCCTGGCCTATCCTTCATCCACATTCCCGGATCATCCTTCCCGGAGCCCCCATGATCCGCGCCACTCACGGACCAGGCCGCGCCCTGCTCGCCACCCTCGCCCTGTGCCCGGCGCTCAGCCAGGCCGAAGAGCCCGGCTGGTCGCTGCTCAGCCGCAACTACTTCCTGCACAGCGACTTCCGCTCGCCCTCCGGCAGCGGCCAGAACTACCGCCAGGAATGGGCCCAGGGCTTCATTGGCGAAATCCGCTCCGGCTTCACCGAGGGCACGCTCGGCGTCGGCATCGATGCCCATGGTTTTCTCGGCCTCAAGCTCGACGGCGGCCGCGGCCATGCCGGCACCGGCCTGCTGCCGCGCGACAGCGATGGCCGTGCCGAGTCCGACTACTCCAGCGCCGGCGCCGCACTCAAGCTGCGCCTGGGCAACACCCAGCTGCGCTATGGCGAAATGACCGTGGAAACCCCGGTGTTCGACACCAGCGACAAACGCCTGCATCCGGAATACGCCACCGGCTGGTTCCTGGACAACACCGACCTGCCAGACTGGCGCCTGCAGGCCGGGCGCTTCACCGCCTTCAACAACCAGGACAACAGCTCCAGCCATGATGACTTCAGCGGCTACGGCGCTACCACCGACAACCGCGCCATCAGCCTGGCCGGTGCCACGTTTGCTCCCGACGGCCCATTCGGCGGCGCGCTGTACGCTGGCCAGTTGGAAGATACCTGGCGCCAGGCCTACCTCAACCTGAACCTGGCCGAAGGCAACTGGCGCCTGGACGGCAACCTGTACAAGACCCGCGACACCGGCAATGCCAGTGCCGGGGCAATCGACACCCTCGCCTACAGCCTGCTGGCCAGGTACAGCTTCGGCGCCCAGGCGCTGAGCCTGGCCTATCAAAAGGTCGAGGGCGACACCCCGTTCGACTTCGTCGGCGGCGACTCCATCTACCTGGCCAACTCAATCAAGTACGCCGACTTCAACGGCCCCGGCGAGCGCTCGTGGCAACTGCGCTACGACCTCGACTTCGCCACCCTCGGCGCACCCGGCCTGAGCCTGATGGGCCGCTACGTCAGCGGCCGTGGCATCGACGGCAGTCATGCCCCGGCAGGCGGCGCCTATGTGGACCAGTACGGCGACGGCGGCAAGCACTGGGAGCGCGACATCGACCTGAAATACGTGGTGCAGGCCGGCGCCGCCAAGGACCTGAGCCTGTCGTTTTCCCACGTCAGCCACCGCGCCAACCAGGCCCAGGCCGGCGATGACATCGACCGGATCTACCTGATCATCGAATACCCACTCAAAGGCAGCTTCTGACATGAGCACGTCCCCTTCAGGCGCCTGGAGCCCATTGCGCAACGCCACCTTCCGCATGCTGTGGATCGCCACCATCGCTTCCAACATCGGCACCTGGATGCACGAAGTGGGCGCCGGCTGGCTGATGACCACGCTGTCGGCCAGCCCGTTGCATGTGGCTCTGATCCAGGTAGCCGGCTCGCTACCGATGTTCTTCCTCGCCCTGCCGGCCGGCGCGGCGGCGGATATCGTCGACAAGCGCCGATATCTGTTGCTGGTGCAGTTGTGGATGTCGTCGGTGGCCGTGGTGCTGGCGGCCCTGACCCTGCTCGGGCTGATGAATGTCACCCTGCTGCTGGTGCTGACCCTGGCGCTGGGCATCGGCACGGCACTGATGATGCCGGCCTGGAGTGCGCTGACACCGGAGCTGGTGGGCAAGGACGACCTGGCCAACGCGGTGGCGCTATCCAGTGTTGGTATCAACGTGTCACGCGCCATCGGCCCGGCTTTGGCGGGCGTGGTGGTGAGCATGGTCGGCCCGTGGCTGACCTTCGCCCTGAATGCCATCTCGTTCGCCGGGGTGATCCTGGTGCTGTTCCTGTGGAAGCGCGAGGTGAAGGAGCCGCTGCTGCCGGCCGAGCGCTTCGTCGGCGCCATGCGCACCGGGCTGCGTTTCGCACGCAGCGCCAAGCCCTTGCAAGCCGTGATATTGCGCGCCTTGGCGTTCTTTTTCTGCGCCAGCGCCGGCACCTCGCTGCTGCCATTGATCGTGCGTGGCGAGATGCATGGCACCGCCGCCGATTTCGGCCTGCTGCTGGCGGCCATCGGCATCGGCGCGGTGGCCGGCGCCACCTTGTTGCCACGCCTGCGCGAACGCATCAGCCGCGACCGCCTGGTGCTGCTCGCCAGCCTGCTGTATGCCCTGTTCCTGCTGGCCCTGGCGCTGGTGCGCAACTTCTATGTGCTGCTGCCGGCGATGCTGCTCAGCGGCGCGGCGTGGATAGCTGTGTTGTCCAACCTGCAGGTGGCGGCGCAGACCTCGGTGCCGGCCTGGGTACGGGCGCGGGCGTTGTCGGTGTACATCCTGATCTTCTTTGGTGCCATGGCCAGTGGCGGGTTGCTGTGGGGCACGCTGGCCAGCCATGCGACGATCACCTTGAGCCTGCTGCTGGCCGCAGGTGGCCTGGCGCTGGGCACGCTGCTGACCTGCAAGGTGACGCTGCCGGAAACCGCAGCCGAGGAGCTGACGCCGTCACTGCATTGGCCAGTGCCGCTGCTGAGCGACGACATGGACAAGGAAAGCGGGCCGGTGATGGTCACCGTGGAATACCACATCGAGCCGGCCAAGGCGGAGGCGTTCCAGCAGGCCGCGCGGGAGCTGGAGGCAATGCGCAAGCGCAATGGCGCGTTGTCGTGGGGGTTGATGCGCGACAGTGCGGACCCGGCGTTGTGGCTGGAATTCTTCTTCGAGGAATCGTGGCTGGAGCATTTGAGGCATCACCACCGGGTAACCCGGGGTGAGCTGAAGATCGAGGCCCGGGTGCGCATGTTGCAGACCGAGGGGGTGGAAGTGAAGATTCGGCATCTGTTGGCGGGTGGGGAGCACAAGGCTCACCATTGATGCTGGCTTTCCCGGCCCTTTCGCGGGTGAACCCGCTCCCACAGGTACAACGACAACCTTGAGGTTTGTGTTATCTCTGTGGGAGCGGGTTTACCCGCGAAGGGGCCGGCACTGAAGGAACAAAAAAAGGGGCCAGATACTGACCCCTCCTTCACATCAGCTCAGCTTAGAAAGCAAAGCACGAACAACCCAACGCCCCCCAGAAGCCCTGGAAGTCATTCACCGGCACATTCGAATGCCGTGCCTTCTCATGGCTGTGCGCATGCACCCCGCAAGGCCCCACACACTGGTGCGCCACCGCTGCCAGCGATGGCGTGCCCACGCGCCAGTGGCCCGGCACCTTGGTCACCGGCGACCATTCCGGCAGCACTGGCACCTGGGGCGGGCCGAGCTTGTCGAATTCCGCCGCACCATACACCACCTTGCCATCGACCACGGTCAGCACCGACTCGATGCCCTTGATCGCCTCTTCATCGACACTGAAGAAGTCCAGCGACAGTGCCGCCAGGTCGGCCAGTTGGCCCACCTTGATCTGGCCTTTCTTGCCCTGTTCGCTGGAGAACCAGGCGCTGCCCTGAGTGAACAGCTGCAGCGCAGTGTCTCGACTGAGGCCTTCCGGATACAGCTCCATGCCACCGACGGTCTTGCCGCTGACCAGCCAGTACAGCGAGGTCCACGGGTTGTAGCTGGACACGCGGGTAGCGTCGGTACCGGCGCCCACCGGCACGCCCATGTCGAGCATGCGCTTGATCGGCGGGGTCTGCTCGGCGGCCTTGGCACCATAGCGGTCGACAAAATACTCACCCTGGAAGGCCATGCGGTCCTGGATGGCGATACCGCCGCCCAGCGCACGCACTCGCTCGATGTTCTGCGGGGTGATGGTTTCGGCGTGGTCGAAGAACCACGGCAGGCCATTGAACGGGATGTCCCGGTTGACCTTCTCGAACACGTCGAGCATGCGCGTGATCGATTCGTTGTAGGTGGCATGCAGGCGGAACGGCCAGCGCTGCTCGACCAGGTGGCGCACCACCGGTTCCAGCTCTTGTTCCATGGTTTGCGGCAGGTCCGGGCGCGGCTCGAGGAAGTCCTCGAAGTCGGCGGCGGAGAACACCAGCATTTCGCCGGCGCCATTGTGGCGCAGGAAGTCGGTGCCACTGTGCAGCTTCACGCTGGAGGTCCACTTGCGGAAGTCGTCCAGCTCTTCCTTGGGTTTCTGGGTGAACAGGTTGTAGGCAATGCGCACGGTCAGCTGGTTGTTGTCGGCCAGCTCCTGGATCACCTGATAGTCGTCCGGGAAGTTCTGGTAGCCGCCGCCGGCATCGATCGCGCTGGTCAGGCCCAGGCGGTTGAGCTCGCGCATGAACTGGCGGGTGGAGTTGACCTGGTATTCCAGCGGCAGCTTCGGCCCCTTGGCCAAGGTGGCGTAGAGGATCATCGCGTTGGGGCGGGCGATGAGCATGCCGGTCGGGTTGCCGAACTTGTCGCGCTGGATCTCGCCACCCGGCGGGTTGGGGGTGTCCTTGGTGTAACCGACGGCCTTGAGCGCGGCGCGGTTGAGCAGCGCCCGGTCATACAGGTGCAGCAGAAATACCGGGGTGTCCGGTGCGGCCTGGTTGATTTCTTCCAGGGTGGGCATGCGTTTTTCGGCGAACTGGAATTCGTTCCAGCCGCCGACCACGCGCACCCACTGCGGGGTGGGCGTACGCGCAGCCTGGTCCTTGAGCATACGCAGGGCATCGGCCACCGACGGCACGCCTTCCCAGCGCAATTCCAGGTTGTAGTTCAGGCCACCACGGATCAGGTGCAGGTGCGAGTCGTTCAGGCCGGGGATTACCGTGCGCTGCTTGAGGTCGATGATCTGCGTGGTGGCGCCCTTGTGGGCCATGGCTTCGGCGTCATTGCCTACCGCGATGAAACGGCCGTCCTTGATGGCGACGGCGGTCGCGGTGGGCTTTTCACGATCAACGGTGTGCAATTTGCCGTTGAACAGAATGAGATCGGCGGTCATGGAACCTCCTTGGGTGGATGCGTGAGCGGAACCGGCGGAACCGGTAAAGGGCAATGCGGACCAGAGCGCGCCGGCGGCACCGAGCACGGTACTGGTGGCGAGGAACTGGCGACGGGTCTTGTCGTTGCGGTCCTGGGACATGGTCTTCTCCGTCTGGGTGCGGTAGCGGCAGGCGCAACTGCGGAGCATGCCGTTTGCTGTAGGGGCAAGGCTTGGATGGATGTGCGGTGGGTTGTTGAAGGTTAGCCCGGTTCAGTATTTGTGCTGCCTGGGCTGGCCTCTTCGCGGGCACGCCCGCTCCCACAGGGACACCACCGGCCTTGAAAACTGTGGTATCCCCTGTGGGAGCGGGTTTACCCGCGAATGCCCCAGCACAGTTACTTCTGAAGGAACGCCAGCAAGTCTTCGTTCAGCTGCTGTGCATGAGTCACCGCAAACCCGTGCGGCGCCCCTGCATACACCTTCAGCTCAGCCCCGCGAATCAGTTCCGCCGCCTGCTTGCCGGTGGTCTCGAACGGCACGATCTGGTCATCGTCGCCGTGGATCACCAGGGTCGGCACATCGACCTTGGCCATATCCGGACGGAAGTCGGTTTCGGAGAATGCGGTCACGCAATCCAGGGTGCCCTTGATCGATGCCATCAGCGCAATGTTCAAGGTCTGGGTCTGCACGCCCTGGGACACCTGCTGCCCATGGTTGATGCCATAGAACGGCGTGGCGAAATCGGCGATGAATTGCGCCCGGTCGGCACGCAAGCCAGCGCGGATACCCTCGAATACCGACAGGTCGACCCCTTCAGGGTTGTCGTCACGCTTGCCGAACACCGGCGTCACCGCGCCCAGCAGCACCAGCCCGGCCACCCGCTCGCTGCCGTGGCGGGCGATGTAGCGGCTGACGTCACCGCCACCCATCGAGAAGCCCACCAAGGTCACATCGCGCAGGTCGAGGTGCTCGATCAGCTGGGCGATGTCATCGGCGAAGGTATCGTAGTCGTAACCGCTCCACGGCTGGCTCGAACGGCCGAAACCACGGCGGTCGAAGGCGATGGCGCGGTAGCCGCGGCTGGCCAGGAATTCCATCTGCGAATCCCACATGTCGGCATCCAGTGGCCAGCCGTGGCTGAACAGCACCGGCTTGCCGCTGCCCCAGTCCTTGAAGTAGATCGAAGTGCCATCGCGGGTAACGAAGGTGCTCATGTCGGTATCTCCTTGAAAATGTCGAGGTAAAGGCCTGGCTCAGCCACGCAGCCAGTTGGCGCAGCGGCGGGTTACCCAAGGCATGATGTAGAACACCACGGGCAGGATGACGAACACATTGACGATCAGGTTGCCGGCAATCACACCGCCCAGCTGCGGGAAGCGTGCGAACAGCGGCGCCAGCAGTTGCGGAATGACCATGGTCATCGGGCAGATCACCAGGTAGGTCAGCAGCGCCTGCTTCCAGCGCGGCGGTTGCGCTGCCGTGGTGCCCGGGGTGCTATCAAGAACCTGGTGTTGCAGGCATACGGTTACCACTTCGCGGTTGTCTTGGAGTGCGGTGTTCATCAGCGTTCCTTGGGATGAGCTTGCCCGCATCCACTGTGCAACGGCGGACGGGCGCTGGATTGGACAGGTGTGCTGCCTTGCCGGGCACCGACTGGCGGTGCCCGGGGCGATCGGTTTACTTGCTGGCGTTGAAGGCGTTGTAGCTGGTGATCAGGTTGCGGTAGTCCGGGATGTGGTTGGAGCACAGCGCAGCCAGGCCTTCGATGTCGTTGCGCCAGTCGCGGTGCAGCTCACAGGCCACGCCGAACCAGGTCATCAGTTGTGCGCCGGCCTGGCTCATGCGGTCGTGGGCGGCGTCGCGGGTCATGGCGTTGAAGGTGCCGGAGGCATCGGTGACCACGAACACTTCGAACTCTTCTTCCAGGGCCGACAGTGCCGGGAAGGCTACGCACACTTCGGTCACCACGCCGGCGATGATCAGCTGTTTCTTGCCGGTGGCCTTCACTGCCTTGACGAAATCTTCGTTGTCCCAGGCGTTGATCTGGCCTGGGCGGGCGATGTACGGGGCGTCCGGGAACAAGGCTTTCAGTTCCGGTACCAGCGGGCCGTTCGGGCCTTGTTCGAAGCTGGTGGTGAGAATGGTCGGCAGGTTGAAGAACTTGGCCAGGTCGGCCAGGGCCAATACGTTGTTCTTGAACGCGTCCGGCTCGATATCGCGGACCAGGGACAGCAGGCCAGCCTGGTGGTCGACCAGCAGGACAGCGGCGTCGTCTTTGTTCAGGCGGTTGTATTTGAAGTTGGTCATGGTCGTTGCTCCTAAGGGTTTTGATCTTTTCAGTAAGTTGGGTGTTTCGCGTTGATGGGAGAAGATTAAAACCATGACCTTTCAGGCGGTAGATAGCAGTTTTTGGCTCTAGCGTTCTGTTTTGTGAACGATGGTTTTGTGTGGGCCGTACCGGCCCTTTCGCGGCTAAAGCCGCTCCCACAGGGATTGCGCTGGATTTGAATCGTGCGCAGTACCTGTGGGAGCGGCTTTAGCCGCGAAGAGGCCGGCACAGGCCCCATTGCCTGCCCGGCCAACCTGCTCTATTACTACCCACAGCCCTCCCCTCACCCGAGACCACCATGCTGGCGTTCATCCAGTCATACCCGCTGTTGCTCGGCACCGCCCTGATCCTGCTCGACCTCGTGCTCTGGCAACTGATTCCTCTCCAGCAAAGGGCCTGGCGCATCGGCGCGCGGCTGGTGCTGTTCCTGCTGTTCAGCTCGGTGCTGGTAGCTGCCGGCATGAGCCCGCTGCAACCGCCACCCTGGCCCGATGATGTCTCGCGCAACCTGATCGCCACGGTACTGGCGATCGGCTGGTGGCTGTTTGGCGCACGTACGGTGACGGTGGTGTTCGGTCTGTTGCTGGTTGCCCGCGGCAGCCATGGCGGGCGTTTGCTGCAGGATGTGCTGGGAGCGCTTATCTTCCTGGCGGCCGTGGTCGCTGCCGCGGGCTATGTGTTGCAGTTGCCGGTAAAAGGCCTGCTGGCCACATCGGGGGTCATGGCCATCGTTATCGGCCTGGCGCTGCAGAGCACACTGGCCGACGTGTTCAGTGGCATCATCCTGAACACCACGCGGCCGTATCAGATTGGCGACTCGATCTCCATCGACAACACCGAAGGCAAGGTATTGGAAATCGACTGGCGTGCCACCCGCCTGCTCACCAGCACCGGCAGCCTGGCGGTAATCCCCAACTCGGTGGCGGCCAAGGCCCGGCTGCTCAACCACAGCCGCCCGGCCGATGTGCACGGGGTGTCGATCAGCGTGGTGGTGCCGGCCAAGGTGCGGCCCAAGCGGGTGTTCGATGCGCTGGAAAAGGCCTTGCAAGGGGTCAGTGCCATTCTTGCGACCCCAAAACCAAAGGTGACGGTGAAAGCCTCGACGCTGGAATCAGTGGAGTACGAAGCCAGTGGCTTCGTGGCCGACGCGGGCGCGAAGGGCGACGCGCGCAACCAGCTGTTCGACCTGGCCCACCGGCACCTGGAGGCCAGCGGGGTAATGTGGAACGCCGACCTGGCCATGCCGCCACGCAGCCGCCAGCGCGAGGTGCTGGACGAGGTGCGGGTGTTCCGCTCGCTGAGCGCTGAAGAGCGCGATGCGCTGAGCCAGCGCATGACAGCGGTGGAATACCTGGCGGATCAGGTAATCCTGGGCGTGGGCGAGCATTCCGATCATTTGCTGGTGATTGGCAGCGGGGTGGTTTCGGCGTCGATTCGCGATGGCGACAGGCTGGTCGAGGCCGGGCGCATGGGGCCGGGAGAGGTGCTGGGTATCGAGGGGATCATCGACGAAGAGGAATCGCTGGCCGAGTTCCGCACGTTGACCGGTTGCGTGCTGTATCGGATCGACAAGGAACAGGTGAAGAGCTGCCTGGTGCAACGCGGTGATGTGCAGACGGCGTTGAGCAAGTTGCAGCGGTTTCGGCGGCAGAGCCGCGAGTCGTTGTTGATGCAGAAGCCGGTTTCGATCAAGAAGGGCGGCTTTCTCAGCTGGCTGCACAAGTAAGCCTGGCCCGGCCCCTTCGCGGGTAAACCCGCTCCCACAGGGACCACACAGGTCTCAAGGACTGTGGAGATCCTGTGGGAGCGGGTTTACCCGCGAAGGGGCCAGTGCTTACAACACAACTCTCAGGCATTGCCCCGCGTGGTACAGCGAGAACCCGGACTCGTAGAACGCAGTCCGCAGCGAGGGTGCACTCACCCCCTTCATCGGCGAGAACGGAATCGGCAGGCTGCCCTCCTCCCCCTTCAGCAAGAACTCGGCGAACGCCCGGCCAATCACGGTGCCGGTGGTATTGCCCCGCCCGTTGTACCCGGTCACCGCCACCAGCCCTGGCGCCGGTTCGAACAGGCGCATCAGGTGATCGGGGGTGAAATCGATGCAGCCGGTCCAGTGCATTTCCCACTCGACCTTGCCCAGCTCCGGGTAATAGTGGCTCTGGATGCGGTCGGCCCAGCTGCGCACGAACCACGCCGGCTTGTTGTCGACCCGGCCCAGGCTGCCTAGCAGCAGGCGGCCCTGGTCGTCGCGACGGATGCTGCTGAGCACGGTGCGGGTGTCCCAGGAGCCTTGGCCATGTGGCAGCACCTTGTCGGCTGCAGCCCCCTGCAACGGCTTGGACGCCACCTGGTAGTAATAGCCACGGAAGAACTGCTTCTGCAGGTTGCTCCAGTCGCCTTCGGTGTAGGCGCCAGTGGATATCACCACCTTGTCGGCGCGCACCGAACCATGCGCTGTCTTCACCCGCCAGGCATCGCCGTCACGCTCCAGGCCTTCGACCGAAGACTGCTGAAACAGCTTGCCACCCAGGCGTGCCACCGCTGCGGCCAGGCCCTGGGTGTAGCCCATGGGGTTGATGGTGCCGGCGCGGCGGTCGAGCAGCGCGGCGGAGATCTTGTCGGTGCCACAGTATTCCTGGCACTGGGCGCCGGTCAGCAGCTCCACATCGGCACCACGGCGGCGCCATTGTTCGTGGCGGGCCTCGAGGTCGGCGATACCGGTGGCGTTGTGCGCCATGTGCAGCGTGCCTTTGTGCTGGGCCTGGCAGTCGATGCCAAGGCGTTCGATCATGGCGAACACTTCGGCCGGGGCTTCGCCGAGCACCTTGTTCAGGCGGCTGCCCTGCTGCAGGCCGAGAGTTGCCTCGACATCATCGGGGCGGATCCAGGTGCCGGCGTTGACCAGGCCGACGTTGCGCCCGGAGCCACCGTGACCGATCTTCCAGGCCTCCAGCAGGATCACCGACTTGCCCTGTTCGAGCAGGTGGATGGCCGCCGACAGGCCGGTAATGCCGCCACCGATCACGCAGACATCGGCCTTGTGCTCACCGGCCAGGGCCTGGGCGGCGACGGTCGGTTTGCTGACGAATTCCCACAAGCATTCTTGACGCAGTTCGGACATGGCCCGGCTCCAGCAATTTTGTTCTTGTTGGGGCTGCTTTGCAGCCCATCGCCGGCAAGCCAGCTCCCACGGGGATCGCACAGACTCCAAGCTTGTGCGATCCCTGTGGGAGCTGGCTTGCCGGCGAAACGGGGGCGAAGCCCCCGCCTGCGGCTATCAGTCGAACACGATACCCTGCGCCAGCGGCAGCTCGCGCGAGTAGTTCACGGTATTGGTCTGGCGACGCATGTAACCTTTCCAGGCATCCGAACCGGACTCACGGCCACCGCCAGTCTCCTTCTCGCCACCGAACGCACCGCCGATCTCGGCGCCGCTGGTGCCGATGTTGACGTTGGCGATGCCGCAGTCGCTGCCCGAGGCGCTCTGGAAGCGTTCGGCTTCACGGATGTCGGTGGTGAAGATGCAAGACGACAGGCCTTGTGGCACTTCGTTGTTCAGGCGCAGGGCCTCTTCGAAGTCGTCGTAGGCCAGCACGTACAGGATCGGGGCGAAGGTTTCGTGGCGTACCACGTCGCTTTGCGCCGGCATTTCAGCGATTGCAGGCGATACGTAGTAGGCGTTGGGGTACTGGTCGGCCAGCTGACGCTCGCCACCAAATACCTGGCCACCTTCGTCACGGGCCTTGGCCAGCGCGCCCTGCATGGCGTCGAACGACTGCTTGTCGATCAGCGGGCCCACCAGGTTGTCCTTGCGTGGGTCACCGATACGCACCTTGCCGTAGGCGGCTTTGACGCGGGCCACCACTTCGTCCTTGATCGAACGGTGCACGATCAGGCGGCGCAGGGTGGTGCAACGCTGGCCGGCGGTGCCGACTGCGGAGAACAGGATGCCACGCACGGCCAGGTCGAGGTCGGCGCTGGGGGCCAGGATCATGGCGTTGTTGCCACCCAGTTCGAGGATGCTGCGGCCGAAGCGGGCAGCCACACGTGGGCCCACTTCGCGCCCCATGCGGGTGCTGCCGGTGGCGCTGACCAGCGGTACGCGCGGGTCGTCGACCATGGCTTCGCCGGCTTCACGGCCGCCGATCACCAGTTGTGCCAAGCCAGCCGGGGCATCACCGAAGGCTTTCAGGGCTTTGTCGAACAGCGCCTGGCAGGCCAGCGCGGTCAACGGGGTCTTCTCGGACGGTTTCCATACCACCGAGTTACCGGCGACCAGGGCCAGGGCGGTGTTCCAGGCCCAGACTGCGACCGGGAAGTTGAAGGCGCTGATCACGCCGACCACGCCCAGCGGGTGCCAGGTTTCACGCATGTGGTGGCCAGGGCGCTCGGAAGCGATGGTCAGGCCGTACAGCTGGCGCGACAGGCCAACGGCGAAGTCGCAGATGTCGATCATTTCCTGCACTTCGCCCAGGCCTTCCTGGGTGATCTTGCCGGCTTCGATCGAAACCAGTTCGCCAAGGTCGCCCTTGTGCTCACGCAGCACTTCGCCGAACAGGCGCACCAGCTCGCCACGGCGCGGGGCCGGTACGCTGCGCCAGGCTTCGAAGGCGCTCTGGGCCTGATCGATGCGGGCGATGGTCTCGGCCTTGCCGAGCAGTTTCACCGAGGCGATCTGGCTGCCGTCGATCGGCGTGTGAACAGGGTAGTCGCCCTGGGTGTAAGCCTCGGCAGCAACGCCAAGGCGCTCGAGCAGTCCAGCAACCATTTGTGCATCTCCTACATCGGGTGATGGGGTGGAAAAATGATGTGGATCAGTATTAATCCGATCACACCAGTGCAACAAACGACCTTTATTCCGCATATCATTCCGTCAGGTAATGATTTGAGCCGCAGAGACCGCTATGTCCAAACGCCTGGTGCCCTCCATGACCGCCCTGCAGTGCTTCGAAGCTGCAGCCCGCCATTTGAGCTTTACCCGTGCCGCCGAAGAGCTGCACCTGACCCAGAGCGCGGTCAGCAAGCAGGTGGCGCAGCTTGAAGACATGCTGCGCCATCACCTGTTCCTGCGTATCCGCCGCCGCCTGCAGCTGACACCGGCGGGCAGCCTGTACCTGGCCGAGGTCAACAAGATCCTCACCCAGGTGGATATGTCCAGCCGCTACGTGCTCACCTACGGCGAGCAGACCGAGATATTGAAGGTAGCCACTCAACCGAGTTTTGGCGTGCGCTGGTTGATCCCGCACCTGAAGGGCTTTGGCAAGCGCCACAACAACATCCACCTGGATATCCGCAACGAGATGGAGCCGTTCGCCCTGCTGCAGGGCTCGGCGGACGTGGTGTTCTTCTATGGCCAGGGCACTTGGCCGGGGGCCACCTGCGTGGAGCTGTTCGGTGAGGAGGTGGTGCCGGTTTGCGCGCCGGAGCTGCTGGCTGGCCGTGAGCTGAGCAATGCCGCAGAGCTGGCCGATTTGGTGCTATTGCAGAGCACCTCGCGGCCAGAGGCCTGGCACGAGTGGTTCCTGGAGTTGGGCTTGCAGAGCGTCAGTGCCTACCATGGGCCGCGCTTCGATACCTTCTACATGGCCCTAAGTGCGGCGCAGGCCGGGTGCGGGGTGGCGTTGGTGCCGCGCTACCTGGCGGCGAAGGAGTTGGCCGAGGGGAGTTTGGTGGTGCCGTGGAACCATGCGATGCGCAGCGCCGGGGCGCATTACCTGGCGTATGCCGAGCATGCAGCGGAGGTGCCCAAGGTAAGGGCATTGGTGGAATGGATTCGCGAGCAGCTATCGACCTGAGGGCCTCTTCGCGGGTAAACCCGCTCCCACAGGTATCACGCAAGGCCTGAACCCTGTGAGGTACCCGCGAAAGGGCCCTGAAGGTCGATCAAAAAAGGAATGACACTCTCACTTTTTTTCGCTTGTGAGCCAAGTGCATTCCCAGCTTTCATGTAAGCGTCCGAACCCAACCAGGAAGCTAGCGATGCCCGCCCACGATTTCGTCAGCCCCGACAGCATCCGCGCGCAGTTCTCTGCCGCCATGTCGCTCATGTACAAACAGGAAGTGCCCCTGTACGGCACGCTGCTGGAGCTGGTGAGCGAAATCAACCAGCAGGTCATGGCCCAGCAACCCGAGGTTGCCGAGGCCCTGCGCTGGACCGGCGAAATCGAGCGCCTGGACCAGGAGCGCCATGGTGCCATCCGTGTCGGCACCGCCGCAGAGCTGGCTACCATCGCCCGGCTGTTCGCGGTCATGGGCATGCAGCCAGTCGGCTACTACGACCTCAGTTCCGCCGGCGTGCCGGTGCATTCCACCGCCTTCCGCGCGGTGCACGAGCAGTCGCTGCACGTCAGCCCGTTCCGCGTGTTCACCTCGCTGCTGCGCCTGGAACTGATCGACAACCCGAAGCTGCGCGAGCTGGCAGATAGCATCCTGGCCAAGCGCCAGATCTTTACCGCCCGCGCCCTTGAACTGATCGACCAATGCGAGCGCGATGGTGGCCTGAACGCCGCCGATGCCGAGGCGTTCGTGCAGGAAGCGCTGCACACCTTCCGCTGGCACCATGACGCCACCGTCACTGCCGAGCAGTACCAGCAGTTGCACGACCAGCACCGCCTGATCGCCGATGTGGTGGCCTTCAAGGGCCCGCACATCAACCACCTGACCCCGCGCACCCTGGACATCGATGCGATCCAGCTCGGCATGCCGGCCAAGGGCATCCCGCCGAAGGCCGTGGTCGAAGGCCCGCCCACCCGCCGCCACCCGATCCTGCTGCGCCAGACCAGCTTCAAGGCCCTGCAGGAAAAGGTCGCCTTCAGCGACCAGCAGGGCAGCGAAGGCAGCCATACCGCGCGGTTTGGTGAAATCGAGCAACGCGGCGCGGCGCTGACGCCGAAAGGCCGCCAGCTGTACGACAAGCTGCTCGACGCCACCCGCGCCGCCCTGGGTGGCGCCCCGGCCGAGGCCAATGCCGAACGCTACATGGCGTTGCTGAAGGACACCTTTGCCGAATTCCCGGATGACCTGGCGCAGATGCGTGAACAGGGGCTGGCCTACTTCCGCTACTTCGCCACCGAAAAAGGCCTGGCCGCGCGCGACCAGGACGACCGCCCGACCACACTGGAAGGGTTGATCGAGGCTGGTCATGTGCACTTCGAGGCGTTGGTGTACGAGGACTTCCTGCCGGTCAGTGCGGCGGGGATCTTCCAGTCCAACCTGGGTGACGATGCGCAGGCCGAGTATGGCAGCAACGCCAACCGCGACGCGTTCGAAGCGGCGCTGGGGCTCAAGGTGCAAGACGAACTGGCGCTGTATGCGCAGAGCGAACAGCGCTCGCTGCAAGCGTGTGCGCAGGCGTTGAACCTGGGCTCGCTGTAAGGCTCGGACGGTACTTGGTCTTTCGTGGTCTGTTCGCGGGCTCGCCCGCTCCCACAGGTCTACCGCTGCCTTCCGGCTGGGTGTAATCCTGTGGGAGCGGGCAAGCCCGCGAAAAGGCCCTGACCGGCACGACAATGTCAGCGCTTAGCGGCCACCCCGAAAACGGTCCACTTCCTGGCGCAACTGCGCCGCCAACCCTTCCAGCTCCCGCGCGGTAAACGCCAGTTCGTTGGCCACCTCGCGTTGTTCGCCGTTGGCCTGGGCGATGCTCTGCAGATTGCGGCTGAGTACCGTCGCGGTGCTACTCTGCTCCTGGGTCGCGGTACTGATCACGGCAAACTGTTCGCCGGCGGCGCGGCTCTGCTCGTCGATACGCGCCAGCGCCTGCGCCACCTTGTCGTTGCGCTCCAGGCCTTCCTGCATCAGTTGGTTGCCCTGCTCAAGGGTCGAGATGGCATGCCCGGTCTGCTGCTGGATGCTGGTGATCATGCCGGAGATTTCATCCGTGGCCTGGCGCGTCCGCGCTGCCAGGCCACGCACTTCATCCGCCACCACGGCAAAGCCACGGCCCTGCTCACCGGCACGGGCCGCTTCGATGGCGGCGTTCAATGCCAGCAGGTTGGTCTGTTCGGCAATCGCGGTAATCACGCTGATGATGCCGCCGATTTCCTGCGAACGTGCGCCCAGGCTATCCATCACCGTGGCCGTGCCGCCGAGGGCCTCGGCAATTTGTTTCAGCGAGCGCGAAGCCTCGTCCATGGCGCTGCGGCCGATGCGCGTCTGCTGGGCGTTGTCGCGGGCCATGCGTTCGGTACCGGACATGTTGTCGGCGATGTTCATCGAGGTGGCGCTGAATTCCTCGACTGCGCCGGCCATGCTGGTGATTTCGCCGGATTGCTGGTCCATGCCTTCGCAGGCGCCGGCCGATAGCCCGGACAGCGAGCGGGCACGGTTACTGACCTGCTCGGAGGCGCTGCGGATGTGTTCGACCATGGTCGACAGCGCCTCGCCCATCTTGTTGAAGCTGCGCGCCAGCTGCCCGATTTCATCATGGCTGGTCACCGCCAGCCGGGCGCTCAAGTCGCCCGCCCCCAGCGCTTCGGCCTGGCGCACCAGGTCATCCAGCGGGCGCAGCTTGCGGCGCAGCAGCCACAACGTGGCGGCCACCGCCAGCAGCATCGCCAGCAGGCTGCCGATCGCCAGGCGCAGGCCGACGCTCCAGGTCACCTCGCGGATTTCTGCCATCGGCATGCTCGCGACCACTGTCCACGGGCCCTCGGCAAACGGCGCGGTGGCACTGTACAGCTGCTGCTCGGCATTGGCCGGCGGCACCAGCCACTGACCCTTCTCGTCCTGCAGCGCCAGCGAACCGGTCTGGCCGATGCGAAAGCGCTTGAGGTTGGCGAACTGGGCGTTCTGCGCCTCGGTGTAGTCAAAGCCGACGAACAACACGGCGATCACCCGCCCTGCGCTGTCGCTCACCGGCACATAACGGGTCATGTAGTTGCGCTCGAACAGCACGGCACGGCCGATGTACATCTGCCCGGCCAGCAGTTTCAGGTAGGCCGGATGCTGGCGATCGAGCTGGGTACCGATGGCGCGGCTGCCGTCCTGCTTCTTCAGGTTGGTGCTGATGCGCACGAAGTCGTCGCCGCTGCGCACGAACAGCGTGGCGATGCCGGCCGTCATCTGCTGGAATTCGTCCACTTGCTGGAAATCGTTGTTCAGCAGGTGGTCGCCCTGGTACAGGGCAGGCGTTGTCTGGCCGGCGACCTGCACGGTCTCGCCCGCATGCAGCGCCAGGCCCGAGGCGAAGCGCCGCTCGAACAGGCCGCTCAAGCGCTGGGTGTTGTCCTTGAGCGAACCGTGGAAGCTGTCGAGCTGGTCGGCCAGCAGGCGCGCTTCGCTGGCCAGGTGGGCCTGGCGTGTGGCGAGGTTGGCGTCGTCCAGCGAACGCAGGGCAAACAGGGTACTGCCGGAAATCACCAGCGCCAGCACGATGGCAAGGGCGACACCGAGCTGTGAGGCAATACGGGCACGCGGTTGAGACATGGGGCAAGCTCCTGGCAAGAGGCCGGGATCATCCTGATCACGCTGACCACCCGCTTGTTATCGACGGGAAGCGCGCCCTCTTCCGGGACGCTGGTGCCAGTGAATCGGCGTCGCCGGCGAATACTTGAGTGTCGGGCAAGGATATTCGCAAACCTTTGCGCTTTCCTGTGATGCCCTTTTCGCGGGCTTGCCCGCTCCCACAGGGGCCGCGTCGCAGAAGTCAGAGACGTGGCAGGACTTCTACAGCGGGTAAATCCATAGCCGCCACCTCTTGCTCGAGAAATGCGCTCAGCCGCCGCAGGCGCTCGCCGCCGCGCCGGGTGCGTGGCCACACCAGGTAGTAATCCATGCCGCTGGGCACGGCCGTCGGCCAAGGCAGGCTCAACCGCCCCTGCGCCACATCCTCGGCCACCATCAGCAAATCGCCCATGGAAATGCCGTAGCCACGCGCCGCAGCAATCATGCCCAGCTCCAGCGTGTCGAAGACCTGCCCGCCCCTGAGCGAAACCTTGTCACTCAACCCCATACGCTCCAACCATTCCCGCCAGTCGCGCTTGTCCACCGTGGGGTGCAGCAGCTCGATGCAGGCCAGCCGACGCTCGTCCCAGGGTTCCTCGTCGAGCAAGTCTGGCGCACCCACGGGGATCAACAACTCCGGGAACAACTTGCGCACTTCCCATTCCGGCGGGAACACCCCGTCGCTGAGCAACACTGCGCAATCGAAAGGTTCCTGGTTGAAGTCCACGTGGTCGACATCCATCCAGGCGCTGGTCAGCTGCACTTCGTTGCCAGGCTGCAAGTGGCGAAAGCGGCTAAGGCGCGCCAGCAACCAGCGCATGGTCAGGGTCGAGGGGGCCTTCATGCGCAAGATGTCATCCTCACCGCGCAAGGTATCGCAAGCCCGTTCCAGCGCGGCAAAGCCTTCGCGCACGCCGGGCAGCAGCACCCGCGCCGCTTCGGTCAGTTGCAGGCTGCGGCCGCTGCGCACGAACAGGCGGCAGGCAAAGTGCTCCTCCAGTGTGCGGATATGCCGGCTGACCGCGCTCTGGGTAATCGACAGCTCTTCGCCGGCGCGGGTGAAGGAGCTTAGCCGCGCGGCGGCTTCGAATGCGCGCAGGGCATACAGCGGGGGGAGCTGACGGGACATGAGGCACCTGCCATACGGGGCTGTGAAATGAATCACCGGGAAGCATATATACATGAGTCAGACTCATGCCAATGATCGCTTTTATCCTTTTGTGCAAAGTTGACCAAAGCCTCAGAATCGCCCTTCGTTGATCACCCCAGGAAAAGGACTGCCCCATGCATGTCGCGCCCACCACAGAACTCAAGGCTTTGCTGCGCCTGGCCGGGCCGCTGATCGCCTCGCAGTTGGCGCACATGCTGATGGTGCTGACCGATACCCTGATGATGGCCCGCATCAGCCCGCAAGCCCTGGCTGGCGGCGGTCTGGGCGCGGCAAGCTACTCGTTCGTGTCGATCTTCTGCCTGGGCGTGATCGCTGCGGTCGGTACCCTGGTGGCGATTCGCAAGGGCGCCAACGACATCGAGGGCGTCACCCGCCTGGCGCAGGGTGGCCTGTGGCTGGCCTGGGGCCTGGCGCTGTTCGCTGCGCTGGTGCTGTGGAACCTTGAGCCGGTACTGCTGCTGTTCGGGCAAAAGCCCGAGAACGTTGCCTCGGCCGCCGAATTCCTCACCCTGCTGCCACTGGCCCTGCCCGGCTACCTGACCTTCATGGCCTTGCGCGGCTTCACCAGCGCGCTGGGCCGGTCTACCCCGGTGATGGTCATCAGCCTGGTAGGCACGGTGCTCAACTACCTGTTCAACGTGGCGCTGATCGAAGGCATGTTCGGCCTGCCCAAGCTGGGCCTGATGGGCATCGGCCTGGTCACTGCGGTGGTGTCGATGGGCATGGCCATTGCCTTGGCGCTGTATATCCGCTGGCACACGGCGTATGCCGCCTACCCGCTGCGCAAGGGCCTGTCACGCCCGTCGCTGCCGGCCCTGCGCGAGCTGTGGCGGCTGGGCCTGCCGATTGGCGGCACCTACATGGTGGAAGTCGGCCTGTTCGCCTTCGCCGCGCTGTGCATGGGCGTACTGGGCAGCACCGAGCTGGCGGCGCACCAGATCGCCCTGCAGATCGTCTCCACGGCATTCATGGTGCCTACCGGGTTGTCGTATGCGGTGACCATGCGCGTGGGGCTGTACTACGGCGCCGGCAACCTGCTGGCGGCGCGCAGCGCCGGGCGAGTGGGCATCGGCTTCGGGGCAATGATCATGTTTGCCTTCGCCGCGCTGTTCTGGCTGCTGCCCGATGCACTGGTGGGGTTGTTCATCGACCGTGACGACCCGGCATTTGCGGCGATCTTCCAGCTGGCGGTGCAGTTGCTGATGGTGGCGGCGTGGTTCGAGCTGTTCGATGGCATGCAGACGATCGCGATGGGCTCGATCCGTGGGCTGAAAGATGCCAAGACCACCTTCCTGATCGGCCTGGTGTGTTACTGGCTGGTGGGGGCACCGAGCGCCTGGCTGTTCACCTTTACCCTGGGCGGTGGCGCGGTTGGCGTGTGGTGGGGGCTGGCGTTGGGGCTGGCTTGTGCGGCGGTGGCACTTACCTTTGGCTTTGAGTGGCGGATGAAGCGGCTTTTGGGCAAAGCCGGGTTTGGTGGCGCGGCGACGACTTCGGCCTGACTTGCGGGCCTCTTCGCGGGTAAACCCGCTCCCACAGGGAATGCGCAAAGTCAGAATCCTGTGCAAAAGCCTGTGGGAGCGGGTTCACCCGCGAAAGGGCCCTAAAGGACTGCGCCCAACTGGCAGCCGGTCGCCTGCAGCAAAAACTCCATCAGCTCCCCCACCGGCAGCGGCTTGCTGACCAGGAACCCCTGCACCTGGTCACAACCAAACCCGCGCAACAACGCCATCTGCTCCTCACTCTCCACCCCCTCGGCCACCACTTCGAGGTTGAGGTTGTGCGCAAGGTTGATCATGGCGTGCACGAGCTTGCGGTTCTCCTCGCGCATTTCCATTTCCGCGACAAAGCTGCGGTCCACCTTCAGCAAGGTGATCGGCAAGCTGTTGAGGTGCACGAACGAAGAGAACCCGGTACCGAAATCATCGAGCGAAAAGCGCACGCCCAGACGCCCCAGGGCGTCCATGGTCTGGCGCACCAGCTCGTTACGGCGCATGACCGCCGTTTCGGTCAGCTCGAATTCCAGCCAGCGGGCATCCACGCCATGCTCGAGGATCAGGCGGCTCAAGGTCGCCAGCAGCTGGCTGTCCTGGAACTGGCGGAAGCTCAGGTTGACCGCCATGTGCAGCGGTTCCAGGCCGCGCTCGCACAGCGCCTGCATGTCGCGAAGGGCACGGGATATCACCCAGTACCCCAGCGGCACGATCAGGCCACTCTGCTCGGCCAGCGGCACGAACTCGCTGGGCGGCAACAGGCCGCGCTCGGCATGCCGCCAGCGCACCAGCGCCTCGAGGCCGACGATGCGCCCGTCGGCCAGGTTCAGCCGCGGCTGGTAATGCAGCTCCAGCTCGTCCCGGCGCAAGGCGCGGCGCAGTTCGCTTTCCAGGTCGGCAAGGCTGCGGGCATTGCGGTTGATGCGCTCGTTGAACACATGGAAAGTGCAACCCTGGCTGCCCTTGGCCTGGCGCATGGCGATGTGCGCGTGCCACATCAACGGGTCGGCACCACCTTGGGCACGGGCATGGGCCAGGCCCAGGCTGCAGCCCAGCAACAGGCTTTCGCCGTCGACCCAGTAGGGTTCGGCCAACGCCTCGACAATCCGCTCGGCAATCCATTCGGCACGGTTGGGATCGCGTCGGGTATCGATCAGCAGGGCGAACTCGTCGCTGCCCAGGCGCGCCAGCTGGTCGCCCGCCTCCAGTTGCTGTTTGAGGCGCGCCACCACCAGCAGGATCAGGCGGTCGCCACTCTGGTGGCCGAGGGCGTCGTTGACGTGGCGGAAGTTGTCCAGGTCCAGGTGGCCAAGGGCAAGGCCACCGCCGTCGTTCTCGGCCAGGCGCGCGGTCAGCAAGGCCTGGAAGCCCTGGCGGTTGGCGATGCCGGTCAACGGGTCCTGCTCGGCCAGGCGCTGCAAGGTGGCCACCAGCACACCGCGCTCGCGCACATGGCGCAGCGAGCGGCGCAAGGTGTCGGCATTGAGCTGGTCACGCACCAGCCAGTCGCTGACAGCGCTGGGCGCTACCTGGGGCTCGTGGTCGAGCAGCAGGATGCTCGGCAGCTCGCAGCGCCCGGGCGCGGGCTGCAGGGCCGGGGTTGCCAGCACAACGGCCTGGCGGTCCTGGTTGAACAGGCTGTCGACCGACTCCCAGTTCGGCGCTGTCAGCAGCACAACGCTGCCACCCAGGGCAGGCATGCACGCGCGTAGCAGCGCGCCCCATTCCGGCTCATCGGCCAACAGCAGCAAACGCAATGGTTCGACAGGCGTGGACAAGCGGGCTCCTTAGGGTTTCACGGTGCAACGGAAACTGCCAGGTATGCTACTGCATTAATGAAAATGATTTTCACTTTAATGCATGTTTTTACCGGTGTAGCATCCCGACGTATTTTGTCGTGCATCCTGCGCGAAACTGCGCCAGCCGGCAAATCCCGTTTACATATTTGACTCAGACGTCAGACGGTCGCGCCACAAACGCCCCATGCCTGTTAGAATGCGCGGCTATTTTCTGGCGACCCCCGGTTTCTAGCATGTCCCGACTCAATCCCCGGCAGCAGGAAGCCCGTGACTATGTCGGCGGCCCTCTTTTGGTGCTCGCCGGTGCAGGCTCGGGCAAGACCAGCGTGATCACGCGCAAGATTGCCCACCTCATCCAGAACTGCGGCATTCGTGCCCAGTACATCGTGGCGATGACCTTCACCAACAAGGCCGCGCGCGAGATGAAGGAGCGGGTCGCCACCCTGCTGCGTCCGGGGGAAGGCCGTGGCCTGACAGTGTGCACCTTCCACAACCTGGGCCTGAACATCATCCGCAAGGAGCACGAGCGCCTGGGCTACAAGCCGGGGTTCTCGATCTTCGACGAGTCCGACATCAAGGCATTGCTGTCGGACATCATGCAGAAGGAATACTCTGGCGACGACGGCATCGACGAGATCAAGAACATGATCGGTGCCTGGAAGAACGACCTGATCCTGCCCGCCGAGGCCCTGGAGAAAGCGCGCAACCCGCGCGAGCAGACCGCCGCCATCGTCTACACCCACTACCAGCGCACGCTCAAGGCGTTCAACGCGGTAGATTTCGACGACCTGATCCTGCTGCCGGTCAAGCTGTTCCAGGAGCACCCCGATGTGCTGGAGCGCTGGCAGAACCGCGTGCGCTACCTGCTGGTGGACGAATACCAGGACACCAACGCCAGCCAGTACCTGCTGGTGAAGATGCTGATCGGCATGCGCAACCAGTTCACCGTGGTAGGCGACGACGACCAGTCGATCTATGCCTGGCGTGGCGCCCGGCCAGAAAACCTCATGCTGCTCAAGGAGGACTACCCCTCCCTGAAAGTGGTGATGCTGGAACAGAACTACCGCTCGACCAGCCGCATCCTGCGCTGCGCCAACGTGCTGATCGCCAACAACCCGCACGCGTTCGAGAAGCAACTGTGGAGCGAGATGGGCGTGGGCGACGAGATTCGCGTCATCCGCTGCAAGAACGAGGAAGCCGAGGCCGAACGCGTGGCCATGGAAATCCTCACCCTGCACCTGCGTACCAACCGCCCGTACAGCGACTTCGCCATCCTCTACCGCGGCAACTACCAGGCCAAGCTGATCGAACTGAAGCTGCAGCACCACCAGGTGCCGTATCGCCTGTCGGGCGGCAACAGCTTCTTCGGTCGCCAGGAGGTCAAGGACCTGATGGCCTACCTGCGCCTGCTGGTGAACCCGGACGATGACAACGCCTACCTGCGGGTGATCAACGTACCGCGCCGCGAAATCGGCTCCACCACGCTGGAAAAACTCGGCAACTACGCCACCGAGCGCGGTATTTCGATGTACGCCGCCAGCGAGGAGCTGGGCCTGGGCGAGCATCTGGACGCCCGCTACACCGAGCGTTTGCAGCGCTTCAAGCATTGGCTGGACGGGGTGCGCCACAAGGTCGCCCTGGAAGACCCGATTGCCGCGCTGCACGAGATGATCCGCGATATCGACTACGAGAACTGGATCCGCCAGCAGACCGCCAGCGACAAGGCGGCCGAGTTCCGCATCAGCAACGTCTGGTTCCTGGTCGAAGCGCTGAAGAACACCCTCGAGAAGGACGAAGAGGGTGACATGACCATCGAGGATGCCATCGGCAAGCTGGTGCTGCGCGACATGCTCGAGCGCCAGCAGGAAGAGGAAGAGAACGCCGAAGGTGTGCAGATGATGACCCTGCATGCCTCCAAGGGCCTGGAGTTCCCCTACGTGTTCATCATGGGCATGGAAGAGGAAATCCTCCCGCACCGCTCCAGCATCGAGGCCGACACCATCGAAGAAGAACGCCGCCTGGCCTACGTGGGCATCACCCGCGCGCGCCAGACCCTGGCCTTCACCTTCGCCGCCAAGCGCAAGCAGTACGGTGAAATCATCGACTGCACGCCCAGCCGGTTCCTCGACGAACTGCCACCGGACGACCTGGCCTGGGAAGGCCTGGACGATGCGCCGGTCGAGGTGAAGGCCGCACGGGGCAACAACGCCCTGGCCGATATCCGGGCAATGCTCAAACGCTGATCAACCATTACTCTTTAACTTTGCCGCTATTTGCGGCCACCTTTGTTACATCGAGGAATACCACAGTGGAAGCACTGCATCAGAAGATTCGCGAAGAAGGCATCGTGCTTTCCGATCAGGTTCTCAAAGTCGATGCGTTTCTCAACCACCAGATCGACCCTGCACTGATGCAGCTGATCGGTGACGAGTTCGCCCGCCTGTTCGCCGACGCGGGCGTGACCAAGATCGTCACCATCGAAGCCTCGGGCATTGCCCCGGCGGTGATGACTGGCCTGAAGCTGGGCGTGCCGGTGATCTTCGCGCGCAAGCACCAGTCGCTGACCCTGACCGAGAACCTGCTGACCGCCTCGGTGTACTCCTTTACCAAGCAGACCGAGAACACCGTTGCCATCTCGCCGCGCCACCTCAACAGCAGCGACCGCGTGCTGGTGATCGATGACTTCCTGGCCAACGGCAAGGCGTCGCAGGCACTGATCTCGATCATCAAGCAGGCCGGCGCCACCGTCGCCGGCCTGGGTATCGTGATCGAAAAGTCGTTCCAGGGCGGCCGTGCCGAGCTGGACAGCCAGGGCTACCGCGTTGAATCGCTGGCCCGGGTGAAGTCGCTGGAAGGTGGTGTGGTGACCTTCATCGAGTAAGGCCGCTACGCGATCTCTGTGGGAGCGGGTTTACCCGCGAATGCGATGGCACATTCCCTACCGCATTCGCGGGTAAACCCGCTCCCACAGGGGACCGATGCACCCAGGGATCTATTAGGTTGCCGCCAACCCCGCCAGCAACAAACGCTGGTACAGCTCTTCCTTCAGCCCCTGCGGCTGATCCAGCCCCATCCGCGCCAGATGCCGCTCATACCCCTCCGGCCCCGGCGCATCCAGCGCTGCCTTGCCCAGCTCCAGCACCTCGCTCAGCTTGAACTTGCCCTTCAACCAGTTCAGCGCCCGCAGCAAATCCCGCTCTTCGGCCGTAAAGTCCGTGCCCAGCGGATACTCCGGGAACAACTGCGAGTGACGCGCCCTGATCGCTTCCAGCCGCTGCGGTGTGTTGTCGGTAAAGCGCGCTTCCAGTTGAAAATCCCTGGCCAGTTTGCCGGCATCTTTCGCCTGCTCGATCAGCCCCTGCTGGAACCGCGAATCACACACCGCCAGCAACCGCGCAATCACCTCGCTGTCGGTCTGCCCGCGCAAATCAGCAATGCCGTACTCGGTCACCACGATATCGCGCAGGTGCCGGGGGATGGTGCAATGGCCATAGTTCCAGAACAGGTTCGAGGTCACCTCCCCGCCCGCCTCACGCCAGCTGCGCAGCAGCAGGATCGAGCGTCCGCCCTCCAGCGCATGGCCCTGTGCGACGAAGTTGTACTGCCCGCCCACGCCACTGAGTACCCGGCCATCCTCCAGCTGGTCGGCCACCCCGGCGCCGAGCAGGGTCATGCCGAACACGGTGTTGATGAAGCGCGCATCGCGGCGCTGGCGGCGTTTGAGTTCTTCCTGCCCATATAGCTCGTTGATGAAGCTGATACGCGTCATGGCAAACCGCGCGCGCTGCTCCAGCGGCATGTCGCGCAGGCGCTGGTAGAACGCCTGCGGGCCGAGGAAGAAGCCGCCATGCAACAACGCGCCCTCCTTATCCGCCGTGCGTCGCAACAGGCCTGCCTCGGCCAGCACCAGCAGGCCGTTGACGAACATCTCGCTGCAGCCATACAGGCCTTGAGCGAAGGTATCCAGGCCCCCTTCCCGCTCGATCAGCGCCCGCCAGGAGCCGACATCCAGCGCATTGAGCACCGCACGGTAGCCCGCGTTGTCGCCCTGGCGCGCCAGCAATGCCGCGGCGACCGCATCGCCCATGGCACCAATACCGATCTGCAGCGTACCGCCGTCACGCACCAGGCTGCTGGCGTGCAGGCCGATACAGTGGTCCTGGGTGTTGACCGGCATGTTTGGCGTGGAGAACAGGCGGCGCTGCTCAGCTTCGTCGAGCAGCAGGTCGAAGGAATCGATGGGCAGCTCGGCGTCGCCCGGCATGTAAGGCAGCTCGGCATGCACCTGGCCGAGCATGAGGATCGTTTCGCCAGCGGCGCGGCGCTTGGCGATCATCGGCAGCAGGTCGAGGGTGATATCCGGGTTGCAGGCGAGGCTCAGATGGACAGGCCGTTCTGGGGTAGCAGCCACCAGCTGGGCGATCAGGTTCAGGCCCTTGGCGTTGATGTCGCGCGCGGCATGGCTGTAGTTGCTGCTGATGTAGTCCTGCTGCGCCGGCGCGCTGTGCAGCAAGCTGCCTGGCTGCATGAAGAACTGCTCGACGCGGATGTTGCGAGGCAACGTGTCGTTGCGCAGATCAGCAAGGTAGGCGAGTTCTTCGTAGTCGGCGAAGACGCGCTCGACGAAGGGTTCGAGAAAGCGCCGTTGCAGGCCATCGCCCAGTGGCGGGCGGCCAAGGGACAAGGCCGTGTAGATGGTCAGCTGCCGCTCCGGTAGCTCGCGGACGCGGGCATAGAGCGCGTTGACGAAGGCGTTGGGCTTGCCCAGGCCCAGCGGCAGGCCCATGTGGATATGGGCTGGCAGGCGCGACAGGACTTGCTCGACAGCCTGGTCGATGGAGCAGAGGTGCATCGGGGCCTCCTGAGACATCCATGGGTTCAGGGGTTGGACATGGGCTTTGGTGGGTTGGTTGCCTGTACCGGCCCTTTCGCGGCTGAAGCCGCTCCCACAGTTACAGCACAAGATTCAAGAACTGCGAGATTCCTGTGGGAGCGGCTTCAGCCGCGAAAGGGCCGGTACAGGCACCACAAAAACAAAGCCCGCCATCAATGGCGGGCCTCATGCAATTCAGCTGTTTCTCACAGCCCGGACATCTTCTTGATTGCCCCTTTCAGGTCGTCATCCGAGCAGTCCGCGCAGGTGCCTTTGGGTGGCATGGCGTTGATGCCGGTAATGGCCTTGGCCAGGATGCCATCCAGGCCGCCCTGGTGGTCGGCGCGTTCCTTCCACGCCGCAGTATCGCCAATCTTCGGCGCGCCGAGCAGGCCGGAGCCATGGCAGGCATTGCAGTGCTTGGCGATGATCTCGTCCGGCGTCTTGGCACCACCGCCACCTGCGGCGGCGGCCACTTCCATGCCCTTGCACTCCTGGCCCTGGACGCACACCTGGCCAACCGGCTCCAGGCGCTTGGCGATGTCATCATTGGTCGCAGCGGTTGCGCTCATTGCCCAGAGGGCGAATACGGCTGCTGGTACGGCCAGCATCTTCTTGATTTGGTTCACGCGAACACCCTCATGGTGGCTAATCACGCTCGCGGCCACGGATCGGCGAGCGTTGAAAAGTATAGCGGGAACCCAGAGGCCGTGAAACGACCCCACACAGGAAAGGGGTATTGCCGAATCAATGCACTGCGCTGGATCAAAAGTTTGAAGGTGTCGCCGCACTGATCAAGCGCGCCGGCCGGTCGAACGGGTTACGAAAACGGTGCGGGCGGGTGCTTTCGAAGTAGTAACTGTCACCCTCTTCAAGGATGAAGATCTCGTTGCCGACCACCAGCTCCAGGCGGCCTTCGAGCAGGATGCCGGTTTCTTCACCGTCATGGGTAAGCATTTCGGCCCCCGTGTCGGCACCCGGTGGATACACCTCGGTGAGGAAGGCGATGGCACGGTTGGGGTGCGACTTGCCGACCAGCTTCATGGTCACGGCACCGTCGGAGATATCGATCAGCTCATGGGCCTTGTAGACGATCTGCGTGGGGCTTTCAGGTTCCAGTTCGACCGAAAAGAACTCGACCATGGACATGGGGATGCCGCTCAGTACCTTGCGCAGCGAGCTGATCGACGGGCTCACGCTGTTCTTCTCGATCATCGAGATGGTGCTGTTGGTCACGCCGGCACGCTTGGCGAGTTCGCGCTGGGACAGGCCCTTGAGCTTGCGGATGGCTTGCAGTCGTTCGCCGACGTCCAAAGCTGGAGCCTCCTGAAACGGTGGAAAAGGGGGTGGATGTGAACGATATCATGGCAATGCCGTTCAGTATTTACAACACACCGCCCCTCAACCTGTCCGCTTCAGCGTGTCATTCGCCGATGTAGTCCCGCGGTACCCGCTTCAGGTTGCAGAAAATCTGGTACGGAATGGTACCCGCGTGTGCGGCCACTTCACTGGCAAGGACATGCTTGCCCCACAATTCGACCGGGCTGCCGACGGTGGCTTCCGGCACATCGGTCAGGTCGATGCTGAGCATGTCCATCGATACCCGGCCAATCAGTTGGGTGCGCTTGCCAGCGACCAGCACCGGGGTACCGTTGGGCGCCTGGCGCGGGTAGCCATCGGCGTAGCCCATGGCAACGACGCCTACACGGGTTGGCCGTGGGCTGACGAACTTGGCGCCATAGCCCACCGGCTCGCCGGCAGGCAGCTCGCGCACGCTGATCACCCGCGATTGCAGGGTCATCACCGGCTGCAGGCGCCCGGCCTCGGCCTGGGCCACCTCGAACGGCGTGGCACCGTACAGCATCAGGCCCGGGCGCACCCAGTCGCTGGGGGCCTGCGGCCAGCCCAGCACACCGGGGGAGTTGCGCAGGCTGCATTCGGCGGCCAGGCCCTGGCGGGCAGCCTCGAACACGGCGATCTGCTGGGCGGTGGCGTCGGCATCCAGTTCGTCGGCGCGAGCGAAGTGGCTCATCAGCACGATGCGCGCAACCCTGCCGCTGGCCAGCAGGCGCTGGTAGGCCTCGTGGTAGTCCTTGGGGTGCAGGCCGACGCGGTGCATGCCGCTGTCGAGCTTGAGCCAGACGGTGAGCGGCTTGTGCAGCTGGGTCTTTTCGATCGCTTCCAACTGCCACAGCGAGTGAACCACGCACCACAGGCCGTGCTCGGCGATCAGGGCCAGTTCGCTGGCTTCGAAGAAGCCCTCCAGCAGCAGCACCGGGGCCTTGATACCGGCAGCGCGCAACTCCAGCGCTTCTTCGATGCAGGCCACGGCAAAGCCGTCGGCTTCGGCTTCCAGGGCCAGGGCACAGCGCACGGCGCCGTGGCCGTAAGCATCGGCCTTGATCACGGCCAGGGCTTTGGCACCGGTCAGTTCACGGGCCAGACGGTAGTTGTGGCGCAGGGCCTGGAGGTCGATCAGGGCGCGGGCGGGACGCATGGCGGCTGCCTTATGGTGGTTCGGGTTGAAATCGGTGTTGGGTTCTTCGCGGCTGAAGCCGCTCCCACAGGGGACCACAAAATGTCCGGGAACATACGATCCCTGTGGGAGCGGCTTTAGCCGCGAATAGGCCGGTACAGGCTATTACTGCTGGTGAGCCGGCGCAGTCTGCCCGTGCTTGGCCACTTCCGGGCTATTGCCATAACGGGAAATGTCCAGGCCTTCGGCACTGATCTGCGGTTTCTTGCGCGCAATCAGGTCGGCCAGCAGGCGCCCGGAGCCGCACGCCATGGTCCAGCCCAAGGTACCGTGGCCGGTGTTCAGGAACAGGTTGCGGAACGCCGTGGCACCGACGATCGGCGTGCCATCCGGGGTCGCCGGGCGCAAGCCGGTCCAGAAGCTGGCCTGGCTCAGATCACCGCCGCGAGGATAAAGGTCGTTGACGATCATCTCCAGCGTTTCGCGCCGACGCGGGTTCAGCGACAAGTCAAAACCGGCGATTTCAGCCATGCCGCCGACACGGATACGGTTGTCGAAACGGGTGATGGCAACCTTGTAGGTCTCGTCGAGAATGGTCGAGGTCGGGGCCATGTCGGCGTTGGTGATCGGCACGGTCAGCGAGTAGCCCTTCAGCGGGTACACCGGGGCCTTGATGCCCAGCGGCTTGAGCATCTGCGGCGAATAGCTGCCCAGCGCCAGCACGTAACGGTCGGCGGTTTCCAGCTTGCCGTCGATCCATACGCCATTGATGCGGTCACCCGCGAAGTCCAGGCGCTGGATGTCCTGGCCGAAGCGGAACTCCACGCCCAGCTTCACGGCCATTTCGGCAAGCTTGGTAGTGAACAGCTGGCAATCGCCGGTCTGGTCGTTGGGCAGGCGCAGGGCGCCGGCCAGGATGTCCTTCACGCCAGCCAGGGCCGGTTCGACGCGGGCAATGCCATCGCGGTCGAGCAGCTCGTAAGGCACGCCGGACTGTTCCAGCACGGCAATGTCCTTCGCCGCGGCATCCACCTGGGCCTGGGTACGGAACAGCTGGGTGGTGCCCAGGCTGCGGTTTTCGTAGGCGAGACCGGTTTCGGCGCGCAATTCGTCGAGGCAGTCACGGCTGTACTCGGACAGGCGCACCATGCGTTCCTTGTTCACCGCGTAACGGCTGGCGGTGCAGTTGCGCAGCATCTGTGCCATCCACAGGTACTGGTCGACGTCGCCGGTGAGCTTGATGGCCAGGGGCGCGTGACGCTCCAGCAGCCATTTGATGGCCTTCAGTGGCACGCCTGGGGCGGCCCAGGGCGAGGCATAGCCGGGCGAGATCTGGCCGGCGTTGGCAAAGCTGGTTTCCATGGCCACCGCCGGCTGGCGATCGACCACCGTTACTTCGAAACCTTGCCGGGCCAGATAGTAGGCACTGGCGGTTCCGATCACACCGCTACCAAGTACCAGAACTCGCATCGTTTTATCCCTCGCACGCGGCGCGCCGCAGACTTTTATTGAAATGGCATGAATGCGCGCAGTATAGGAATTTGAAGGCAGTGCAATTCACTATATAAAAGCCTATTATTGGCGAGAATTCTCGGCAAAATCGCCTTTCACGGAGGGGCATCCCCTATGAGAACCCAGCACCAGAGCAAGCGTGAACTGGACAAGATCGACCGTAACATCCTGCGTATCCTGCAGAACGACGGGCGTATTTCCTTCACCGAACTGGGCGAGAAAGTCGGGCTTTCCACCACCCCTTGCACCGAGCGGGTCCGCCGCCTGGAGCGCGAGGGCATCATCATGGGCTACAACGCCCGCCTGAACCCGCAGCACCTCAAGGGCAGCCTGCTGGTGTTCGTGGAAATCAGCCTGGACTACAAATCGGGCGACACCTTCGAGGAGTTCCGCCGCGCGGTGCTGAAACTGCCTCACGTGCTGGAATGCCACCTGGTTTCAGGCGACTTCGACTACCTGGTGAAGGCGCGCATTTCCGAGATGGCCTCGTACCGCAAGCTGCTCGGCGACATCCTGCTGAAGCTGCCGCACGTGCGCGAATCGAAGAGCTACATCGTGATGGAAGAGGTGAAGGAAAGCCTTTGCCTGCCGATCCCGGACTGAAGTCAGACCAGCACCTGGCGGGTGGTGGCAATGAACTGGTGGACCAGCTGCTCGGCAGCAGGCTCGATCATCTGTTGAGGGCCACGACCACGCGGGCAGGCCAGGCGCGGCGTGGTGCCGAACAGGCGGCAGATCATCGGGCGCTCCTCATACACCGTGCAGCCGTTGGGGCCCAGGTGCACGCAGTCCAGGCGCTCCAGCGCGGCATCCTGCTCGGCCTGGGACTTGCGCGGCAGGCGGGCCATTTCTTCCGCCGAAGTGGTGACCGGGCCGCAGCAGTCGTGGCAGCCGGGTTCGCACTCGAAGGAAGGGATGAGTTCGCGCAGGAAGTGGATCTTGTGGCGGTTGCAGGACATGGCTGGGTACAAAGCTAAATAGATAAGTTCGATTATAGGCCCATTCGCGGGTAAACCCGCTCCCACAGGATTGTGGATGCATCAGGCATTGCGCTGTCCCTGTGGGAGCGGGTTTACCCGCGAACGAGGGCGCAGCCCTCGCCTTGTTGCCCACCACCCTACCCCGGCTTATCCTCCTCCCTCTCAGCCCACCAGCCTCAGGACCTGCCCAATGATCCACAGCGCGCAGCACGCCGCCTCCTATTACGCCGCCAGCAGCGCGCCACACCCCGACCACTCCTTCCTGCAAGGCGAGCACAGCGCCGACGTGTGTATCGTCGGCGGCGGCTACTCGGGCCTGAACACCGCCATCGAACTGGCCGAACGCGGCTTCTCGGTCATCCTGCTGGAAGCGCGCAAGCTCGGTTGGGGCGCCAGCGGGCGCAATGGCGGCCAGCTGATCCGCGGCGTTGGCCATGGCCTGGAGCAGTTCCTGCCGGTCATCGGTGAGGACGGCGTGCGCAGCATGAAGCTGATGGGCCTGGAAGCCGTGCAGATTGTCCGCGAGCGGGTCGAAAGGCATGCCATCGCCTGCGACCTGACCTGGGGTTACTGCGACCTGGCCAACAAACCCGCCGAACTGCTGGGCTTTGCGGAGGATGCCGAAGAACTGCGCGGCCTCGGCTACGCACATGAGCTGCGCCTGGTCGGCAAGGACGATATCCACAGCGTGGTCGGTGCCGACTGCTATGTCGGCGGGCTGGTCGACATGGGCTCCGGGCACCTGCACCCGCTCAACCTGGCCCTGGGCGAGGCTGCCGTGGCCAGCCGCCTGGGCGTGAAGCTGTTCGAGCAGTCCGAGGTAACACGCATCGACTACGGCCCGGAAGTACAGGTGCACACCGCCCAAGGGCGCGTCCGGGCCAAGACCCTGGTGCTGTGCTGCAATGCCTACCATAACGACCTCAACCGCGAGCTGGGCGGCAAGGTGCTGCCAGCCGGCAGCTACATCATCGCCACCGAGCCGCTGGGCGAGGAACGCGCCCGCGCGCTGCTACCGCAGAACATGGCAGTGTGTGACCAGCGTGTCGCGCTGGATTACTACCGCCTCTCTGCCGACAACCGCCTGCTGTTCGGCGGTGCCTGCCATTACTCGGGCCGCGATCCGAAGGACATTGCCGCCTACATGCGGCCGAAGATGCTCAAGGTGTTCCCGCAGCTGGCCGACGTACGCATCGACTACCAGTGGGGCGGCATGATCGGCATCGGCGCCAACCGCCTGCCGCAGGTCGGCCGCCTGGCCAGCCAGCCGAACGTGTATTACGCCCAGGCCTACTCTGGCCATGGGCTCAACGCCACCCACCTGGCGGCGCGCTTGCTGGGCGAGGCTATCAGCGGCCAGGAAAGCGGGCGGTTCGACCTGTTTGCCAAAGTGCCGCACATCACTTTCCCCGGGGGCAAGCACCTGCGCTCACCGCTGCTGGCGTTGGGGATGCTGTGGCATCGCCTGAAAGAGCTGATCTGAAAGCTGCGCGGTCCCTGTAGGAGCGGCCTTGTGTCGCGAAAGGGGTGCGTAGCGCCCCCAGGTTTCAGCTTTGCCGCAAATATCGCTGGGGCCGCTCTGCGGCCCTATCGCGACACAAGGCCGCTCCTACATCGACCGCGCAACATTTGTATGGTCAGTCCTTCCAGAAGGGCTTACGCCCCTCGGTCCGGGCCTGCTCCCAGCTCAGCCCGACATCGCGCAACTCATCATCAGTCAGCTGCAACAGCGCCCTGCGGGTGTACCAGCGATGCAGCATCAGCCCCCAACGCCCCAACCCTTCCGGCGCGTTGAACACCTTGGCCTGCTGCCCGGCTTCCAGTTCCCTGGCCAACAGTTGCAAGCGCACATCGCTCATGCCACCCATCGCTGCGTTCTCCACTCGATTGATACCGTGGAGAAAGCATGCGCGTCGACAGCACCGGCAATACAGATCCAATACAGCCTTATTATTCCCATACAGAATTGGCCGCAGACAGACTGAATGCTGTATTTTCATAGCAACTGTACCGGTCGCTACCCTATTGCAGGGCAGGAGTATGCCGTGACCCTTTACCTGAACCTCGCCGAGTTGCTCGGTGCCCGCATCGAGCAGGGGCTCTACCGCCCCGGCCAGCGCCTGCCGTCAGTGCGCGCGCTGAGTGTGGAGCACGGGGTCAGTCTGAGCACCGTGCAACAGGCCTACCGCATGCTGGAAGACAGCGGCATGGTCTCGCCCCGACCCAAGTCCGGTTACTTCGTCAGCGACCACCGCCAGCTGCCGGCACTGCCCGCTGTCAGCCGCCCGGCCCAACGCCCGGTGGACATCTCGCAGTGGGAACAGGTGCTGGAACTGATACGCAGCACCCCGCGCCAGGATGTGGTGCAGCTCGGCCGTGGCATGCCCGACATTGACAGCCCCACCCTCAAGCCACTGCTGCGCAGCCTCGCCCAGCTGAGCCGGCGGCAAGACATGCCTGGCCTGTACTACGACAACATCCACGGCAACCTGGCCCTGCGCGAACAGGTGGCCCGGCTGATGCTTGACTCCGGCTGCCGCCTGAGCCCGGCCGACCTGGTAATTACCACCGGCTGCCATGAGGCACTGTCATGCAGCATCCGCGCCGTGTGCGAGCCGGGCGATATCGTCGCGGTCGATTCCCCAAGCTTCCACGGCGCCATGCAGACCCTGAAGGGCCTGGGCATGAAAGCCTTGGAAATCCCCACCGACCCGGTCACCGGCATCAGCCTGGAAGCGCTTGAGCTGGCCCTGGAACAGTGGCCGATCAAGCTCATCCAGATCACCCCCAGCTGCAACAACCCGCTCGGCTACATCATGCCCGAGGCCCGCAAGAAGGCGCTGCTGGGCCTGGCTCAACGCTACGACGTGGCCATCCTGGAAGACGATGTTTATGGCGACCTTGCCTATACCTACCCGCGCCCGCGCACACTCAAGTCGTTCGACGACGATGGTCGTGTGCTGCTTTGCAGCTCGTTCTCCAAGACCCTCGCCCCCGGCCTGCGGATAGGCTGGGTAGCGCCCGGGCGCTACCTGGAGCGGGTGCTGCACATGAAATACATCAGTACCGGCAGCACGGCCAGCCAGCCCCAGCTGGCCATCGCCGACTTCATCGCTGGCGGGCACTACCAGCCCCACGTACGGCGCATGCGCAGCCAGTACCAGCGTGGTCGCGACCTGATGAGCGCCTGGGTGACCCGCTACTTCCCGGCGGGCACCCGGGTCAGCCGGCCCCAGGGCGGCTTCATGCTGTGGGTGGAGTTGCCTGAACATTTCGATACGCTGCGGCTGAACCGCGCTTTACTGGAAGAGGGCGTGCAGGTTGCCGTGGGCAGCATCTTTTCGGCCTCGGGCAAATTCCGCCACTGCCTGCGCATGAACTTCGCCGCGCGGCCAACGCCGCAGATCGAAGCTGCCGTGCGCAAGGTGGGTGAAACCGCCCTTCGTCTACTGGATGAAGAAAACGCCGGCGCGTAACTTTGCGCCGCCCATCACGGTCCAATCCTTCAAGCCTTCGTTGCACAGGACGATCTACCCTTGAGACTCCAGCGAGCCCTGCCTCTGCTGCTGGTGCTGCTGCTTGGCCTTGCCGGCTGTGCCAGCGTCGGCACGCCCCGCGAGACCAGCCAGGCGCTACCCGCCAACGACTCGGCCTTCGGCCGCTCGGTGCTGCGCCAGGCCGCGCCCTACGACGGCCGCTCGGGCTTTCGCCTGTTGCCCAACAGCAACGAGGCGTTCCGCGCCCGCGCCGAACTGATCCGCAACGCCCAGGCGAGCATCGACCTGCAGTACTACATCGTCCACGATGGCCTCAGCACCCGTGCCCTGGTGCATGAGCTGCTGCGCGCCGCCGACCGCGGCGTGCGCGTGCGCATCCTGCTCGACGACACTACCAGCGACGGCCTGGACGTCATCATGGGCACCCTCGATGCCCACCCGAACATCCACATCCGCGTGTTCAACCCGCTGCACCTGGGCCGCAGCACCGGCGTGACACGCGCCGTGGGCCGCCTGTTCAACCTGTCGCGCCAGCATCGGCGCATGCACAACAAGCTGTTCCTGGTGGACAACAGCATGGCCATCGTCGGCGGGCGCAACCTGGGCGACGAGTATTTCGATGCCGAACCCAACCTGAACTTCACCGACATCGACCTGCTAGGAGTAGGCCCGATAGCCGAACAGTTGGGGCACAGCTTCGACCAGTACTGGAATAGCGCCCTCAGCCGACCGATCACCGACTTCCTCTGGCACGACCCGGATGCCAGCGACCTGCGCGCCAGCCGCCACCGCCTGGAAGTGTCGCTGGCCGAAGCCAGGACCCAGCGCAAAGCCCTGTATGATCGCCTGATGGCCTACCAGTCGCAGCCGCGCCTGGATGTGTGGCGCAACGAGCTGATCTGGGCCCATGCCCAGGCGCTGTGGGATGCGCCGAGCAAAGTACTGGCCAATGACGAACCGGACCCGCAATTGCTGCTGAGCCAGCAACTGGCGCCGGACCTGGCCAGCGTGCAGCGCGAGCTGATCCTGATGTCGGCCTACTTCGTGCCGCGCGAGCCGGGCTTGCTGTACCTGACCGGCCGCGCCGATGCCGGCACTTCGGTGAAGCTGCTGACCAACTCGCTCGAGGCCACCGACGTGCCGGCCGTGCATGGCGGCTATGCGCCCTATCGCCGGGCCTTGCTCGAGCACGGCGTGCAGCTGTACGAGCTTCGCCGCCAGCCAGGCGACCCCAGCGCCGGGCGCTTGAGTTATCACGGCAGCTCGGATTCGAGCCTGCATACCAAGGCGATCGTGTTCGACCGGCGCAAGACATTCATCGGCTCATTCAACTTCGATCCGCGTTCGGTGCTGTGGAATACCGAGGTAGGCGTACTGGTGGATAGCCCGGAGCTGGCTGAATACACCCGCGAGCTGGCCCAGCAGGGTATGGCGCCTGCATTGAGCTATCAGGTGAAGCTGGTGGGTGACCAGATGGTGTGGGCGACCGAGGACAATGGCCACCAGCACATGCTGACCGCCGAGCCTGGTGGGATATGGCGACGGTTCAATGCCTGGATCAGCAAGGCGGTCGGCTTGGAAAAGATGTTGTAGCTACAGGCCTCACAATCCATCAGGCAGACACCGGCTCGAAGGCCCCACGCCGACGGGTCAACACCACCAACCCCGCCGCGCCCACCGCCATCAGCAACGGCAACGCATGCCCGCTGATCCATTGGCTGCCTGCCCCCGCCAGCAATGGCCCGAGCAAGCAGCCAATACCCCACAGCTGCGCCACATGAGCGTTGGCCCGCACCAGCGCATCATCCCGGTAGCGTTCGCCAATCAGCACCAGCGACAAGGTGAACAAGCCCCCCGCACTGGCCCCGAACAGCACCCATAGCGGCCAGATCGCTGGTGTATGCAGCAGCAGTGGAATCGCCAGGCTGGACACCAGCAGCGTTACCGCGCAGCCGGTGAACAGAGAACGTCGCGACATGTGGTCGGCCAGCGCCCCGATGGGCAGCTGCAGCACCGCATCGCCTACCACCACGGTACTGACCATGAACAGGGCGACTTCGGTGCTGAAGCCCTGCTGCAGGCAATACACCGGCAACAAGGTCAGGATCATCGCCTCGAACGAGGCGAACAGGGCAATGGCCCAGGCGATTACGGGCAAGCGCCGGCAGAAGGAGAACAGGTCGCCGAAGGTGACGCTGCAGGCCTCCGTGCTGGGTGCCCCGCCACGGCCGAGGAGAATCAGCGGTGCCACCAGCAACAAGCCGGTAGCGGCCCAGAAGCCGAAGTCATCATCCGAACCGAGAAAGCCCAGCACCAGCGGCCCGGCCAGCTGGCTGAGGGCATAGCTGCTGCCGTACAGCGCCACCAGGCGACCACGCCATTGCTCGACCACCAGCTGGTTGATCCAGCTTTCGCCGAGTATGAACACCACGGTCAGCGACATGCCGATCAGCAACCGTAGCAGCAACCACAATGGGTAGCTGGGCAGCAGTGCGACCAGGCCGATCGACAGCGCTCCGCCCCACAGGCACAGGCGCATGGCCGAGGGCACGCCAACCCAGCCGGCCAGGCGGCTGGCCAGGCTGGCACCTACCAGCACGCCCAGCGCCGGCATCGCGGCCATCACGCCGATGGCGAAGCTGCCGTAGCCCCAGGCCTCCAGGCGCAGGGATACCAGCGGCATGCTCACGCCGAGTGCCAGCCCGACGCTTAGCACCGATGCCAGTACGGCGAAGTAGGTACCCCAACGCATTGCAGCCTCCCAGGCCAAGAATTTTCCATGGCCATTCGCGGGTAAACCCGCTCCCACAGGTACACCACCGCCCTTGAGAGCGGTGCAGTACCTGTGGGAGCGGGTTCACCCGCGAATTGGCCGCAAAGCGGCCCCCCGGGATTACAACTTGATCCAGGTCGCCTTCAGCTCGGTGTACTTCTCCAGCGCATGCAGCGACTTGTCACGGCCGTTGCCCGACTGTTTGAAACCACCGAACGGCGCGGTCATGTCGCCGCCGTCGTACTGGTTGACCCAGACGCTGCCAGCGCGCACGGCACGGGCGGTCTTGTGGGCCTTGGAGATGTCCGAGGTCCAGATGCCAGCGGCCAGGCCATACGGCGTGTCGTTGGCAATGGCAATGGCTTCTTCGGCGGTATCGAAGGCGATCACCGACAACACCGGGCCAAAGATTTCTTCCTGGGCAATGCGCATGGCGTTGGTCACGCCGTCGAAGATGGTCGGCTCGACATAGGTGCCACCGGTTTCTTCCAGGGTGCGCTTGCCGCCGGCCAGCAGCTTGGCGCCGTCCTTGTGGCCAGCCTCGATGTACGACAACACGGTGTTCATCTGCTGAGTGTCCACCAGCGCACCGACAGTGGTCTGTGGGTCCAGCGGGTTGCCTGGCTTCCAACCTTTCAGGGCCTCGACCACCATCGGCAGGAACTTGTCCTTGATCGAACGCTCCACCAGCAGGCGCGATCCGGCAGTGCACACTTCACCCTGGTTGAAGGCGATGGCGCTGGCGGCAGCTTCGGCGGCGGCTTGCAGGTCCGGAGCGTCGGCGAAGACGATGTTCGGGCTCTTGCCACCGGCTTCCAGCCAGATGCGCTTCATGTTCGATTCGCCCGCGTAAACCATCAGCTGCTTGGCGATCTTGGTCGAACCGGTGAATACCAGGGTGTCGACGTCCATGTGCAGGGCCAGGGCCTTGCCCACGGTGTGGCCGTAGCCTGGCAGCACGTTCAGCACGCCAGCCGGGATACCGGCTTCGATAGCCAGCTGGGCGATGCGAATGGCAGTCAGCGGCGATTTTTCGGACGGTTTGAGCACTACCGAGTTACCGGTGGCCAAGGCTGGGCCGAGCTTCCAGCAGGCCATCAGCAGCGGGAAGTTCCACGGTACGATGGCACCTACCACACCCACTGGTTCGCGGGTAACCAGGCCAAGCTGGTCGTGCGGGGTCGGAGCGACTTCGTCATAGACCTTGTCGATGGCTTCGGCAGTCCAGTGAATGGCTTGCGCCGCACCCGGGATGTCGATGCTGGAGGAGTCGCCGATCGGCTTGCCCATGTCCAGGGTTTCTAGCAGCGCCAGCTCTTCGACGTTCTTGCGCAGCAGGTCGGCGAAGCGGATCAGCTTGGCTTTGCGCTTGGCCGGGGCCAGCTGCGACCAAACGCCGGAGTTGAAGGTGGCACGGGCGTTTTCCACAGCGCGGTTGGCATCGGCCAGGTCGCAGCTGGCAACCTTGGCCAGGAAGCGTCCGTCGACCGGGCTCAGGCACTCGAAGGTTTCACCGGATGCGGCATCGGTGTATTCGCCGTTGATGAAGGCACGGCCTTCGATCTTCAGTTGCTGGGCACGTTGTTCCCAGTCCGCACGAGTCAGGGTGGTCATACGAAACTCCTCCTCTTGTTTAGGTGCAACGCCGCACTGAGGACTCACAGGCGTTGTCAGAATTCTGGCCGGGCGACGAGCGCACACTGGCAAGCGATACCCTAAACCAGCCCGGGTAAACTATCAATATATTTGACACAGAAGGCTCAAAAGCCTACTGATGTGCATTTTATTAAACAAAAACAGGAGCCGAACCATGAGTATCGCCAGCATCATCGACTTCGCGCAGGTCATCACCGAGGCCGAACGCTACCGCCCGGCGGCGGAAAAAATCCTCAAGGGCGAGCCAGACCAGGCGGTCTACAACCATTATTCCAGCCCGTGCGGGCAGTTTGCCGCAGGCGTGTGGGAAGGCGAGGTGGGGCAGTGGACGGTGAACTACACCGAGCATGAATACTGCGAGATCGTCCAGGGCGTTTCGGTGCTGCGGGACCAGGATGGCGGAGCCAAGACCCTGCGTGCCGGTGATCGGTTTGTCATCCCGGCCGGCTTCAAGGGCACCTGGGAGGTGCTGGAGCCTTGCCGCAAGATCTATGTGATGTTCGAGCAGAAATGATTTGAGGCTGTGCCGGCCTCTTCGCGGGTAAACCCGCTCCCACAGGGCCTCGCAATCGTTGAGGATGGCGCTCTACCTGTGGGAGCGGGTTCACCCGCGAAGAGGCCCTGACAGGCATAAAAAAACCCGCGTCCTTTCGGATGCGGGTTTTTTTCAGGTCGCCGATCAATTACTTGATCTTGGCTTCCTTGTACACCACGTGCTTGCGAACAACCGGATCATATTTCTTGATCTCGATTTTGTCCGGAGTGGTGCGCTTGTTCTTGTCGGTGGTGTAGAAGTGGCCGGTACCGGCACTCGAAACCAGACGGATCAATTCACGCATGATGTTCTCCCTTAAACCTTGGCGCCAGCTTTACGGATGTCAACCAGAACGGCGTCGATGCCGCGCTTGTCGATGATACGCATGCCTTTGGCGGAAACGCGCAGACGCACGAAACGCTTCTCGGATTCAACCCAGAAACGGTGGTGCTGCAGGTTCGGCAGGAAACGACGACGGGTTTTGTTGTTTGCGTGGGAAATGTTGTTCCCGGTTACTGGACCCTTACCAGTAACTTGACAGACTCTCGACATGACTCAGCCCTCTAAAACCACATGCCCAACCCGGCATGGGTTGGCCGCTTAATCTCTCAGTCTTTGGCGCCTGGGCGCCGTGATTCTGGAGGTCTTACCGACCGGATACGCTGACGCGACAGGCCGAGCCCCTAGAAAAGAGCGCTGCTTTATACCAGAAAGACTCGGCCACAACAACAGAAGATACGTTTCCGGCACCGACCAAGCGCGCCGGGCCAGCATAGCGGCAGGCGCCGCCAGCCGTCGACCGCTCGTCGACAGTTTTGTAAAAAAGGGTGTGGTCATTTCCCGACGGGCACACTAGGGTAGGCCTTTTCCAGACTGCACTGGCAGATGGGCCACTGACAGCCAAGGAGCCACCATGCGTGCCGCCGCCCTTTCCTTATTGTTCAACTCCTTGTTCGCCGCAGGCGCCCTGTTCGCTGCCGGCGTTGCCCAGGCAGCCCCGCTGAGCGTCTGCAGCGAGGCCAGCCCCGAAGGCTTCGATGTGGTGCAGTACAACTCGCTGACCACTACCAACGCCACGGCCGATGTGCTGATGAACCGCCTGGTGGAGTTCGACGCGGCGCAAGGCAAGGTGGTGCCGAGCCTGGCGGCCAGCTGGACTGTTTCGGCCGACGGCCTGATCTACGACTTCACCCTGCGCGATGATGTGAAATTCCACAGCACCGCCTACTTCAAGCCAAGCCGCGTCCTGAACGCCGACGATGTGCTGTTCAGCTTCCAGCGCATGCTCTACCCCGCCCACGCCTGGCACAAGACTGCGCCGGGTGGCTACCCGCATGCCCAGTCGCTGCAACTGGGCGGCCTGATCAAGGCGATCGAGGCGCCGGCACCGAACACCGTGCGCTTCACCCTCAACCACCCGGATGCCACGTTCCTGGCTACCTTGAGCATGGGCTTCGCCTCGATCTACTCCGCCGAGTACGCAGACAAACTGCTCAAGGCCGGCACGCCGGAGAAGCTCAACAGCCAGCCGGTCGGCACCGGGCCATTCGTCTTCCAGCGTTTCCAGAAGGACGCCGTGGTGCGCTACCGCGCCAACCCCGACTACTTCGCCGGGAAGCCGGCGGTCGACCCGCTGATCTTCGCCATCACCACCGATGCCAACGTGCGCCTGCAGAAGCTCAAGCGCGGCGAGTGCCAGGTCGCGTTGTCGCCCAAACCGCTGGACATTGCCGAAGCTGGAAAGGACGGCAACCTCAAGGTGGCCAGCACCCCGGCGTTCATGACTGCCTTTGTCGCCATCAACAGCCAGCACCCGCCGCTGGACAAGCCGGAGGTGCGCCAGGCCATCAACCTGGCCTTCGACAAGCAGGCCTACCTCAAGGCCGTGTTCGAAGATTCCGCGGTGGCTGCCAACGGCCCCTACCCGCCCAACACCTGGAGCTACGCCAAGGACTTGCCCGGCTACCCGCTGGACCTGAAGAAAGCCAAGGCCCTGCTGACCAAGGCCGGCCTGGCCGAAGGTTTCAGCACCACGATCTGGACCCGTCCTTCAGGTAGCCTGCTCAACCCCAACCCCAGCCTTGGCGCGCAGATGCTGCAGGCTGACCTGGCGAAGATTGGCGTGAAAGCGGAAATCCGCGTTATCGAGTGGGGCGAGCTGATCCGCCGCGCCAAGGCGGGCGAGCATGACCTGCTGTTCATGGGCTGGGCGGGTGACAACGGCGACCCGGACAACTTCCTCAGCCCGCAGTTTTCCTGCGCGGCGGTGCAGTCTGGGACCAACTTCGCACGCTTCTGCGACAGCCGCCTGGACCAGTTGATCAGCGCCGGGCGCACCACCAACGACCAGAGCGTGCGCAGCCGGCTTTACCAGCAGGCGCAGACGCTGATACAGCAGCAGGCGCTATGGGTGCCACTGGCGCACCCTACGGCGGCGACACTGTTGCGTCAGGGGGTTGAGGGGTATCAGGTGAGCCCGTTCGGGCGGTTGGACTTCAGCAAGGTTTCCGTAACCAAGTAAACCTGTGCCGGCCCTTTCGCGGGTGAACCCGCTCCCACAGGTGCTGCACCACATTCAAGATGGGTGCAGTACCTGTGGGAGCGGGTTACCCGCGAAAGGGCCGGTACTGCAGCACAAAACTCCAGTTTTTCCTCAGGCCACAATCCACCCATGCTCGACCATCGACAGCGGCTCGCCGTCACCGATGATGATGTGATCCAGCACCCGCACATCGATCAACGCCAGCCCCCGCTTCAACGACAGGGTCAGATGCACATCGTCCTGGCTGGGTTCACTGTTGCCCGAGGGGTGGTTGTGGCACAGGATCAAGGCCGCCGCGTTATGCAGCAACGCCCGTCGTACCACTTCGCGCGGGTAGACATTGGCCCGATCTATCGTGCCTCGGAAGAGGATCTCAAACGCCAACGGCCTGTGCTTGGTATCGAGAAAGAGGCATCCGAACACCTCGCTGACTTCATGTCGCAGCATCGCTTTCAAATAGCGCCTCACCGTTGCCGGGCTGTCCATCGCGGATTCACGCTCAATCGAAGTTGCAAGGTGCCTGCGCCCGATCTCTAGCAGCGCCTGCAGCTGGCTGTACCTCACCGGGCCCAACCCAAGCTCGCCGACGAAGGCCTCACGGTCTGCCTCCAGCAACTGGCGCAACCCCCCGAACTTCACGAGCAGACCTCGCGCCAGCTCCACGACATTGCGCCCACGCACACCTGAGCCGAGAAATACAGCCAGCAATTCCGCGTCCGTCAGGCTTCCGGCCCCACGCTGCAGCAACTTCTCCCTCGGCCGCTCTTCAGCCGGCCATTCCCTGATATTCATCCCGTCCCTCTGCCCTTGCTGCGGCCCATTTCGGCCCTGTGTTAATCTATTTCGCCTCGTACATGCGACGTTCTGCCGCAGGCATTTTCAAACGTCGACGCCCGCTCTCACTGGAAAAAGGCAAGCCTATGCAGCGGCTGTATCGCAAGCGCATCGTTCTCGGCGTGGGTGGCGGCATTGCCGCCTACAAAAGCGCCGAACTGATTCGCCGACTCCTGGAGCACGGCGCGCAGGTGCGCGTCGTCATGACCCGTGGTGGTGCAGAGTTCATCACCCCGCTGACCCTGCAGGCGCTGTCGGGCCACCCGGTGCACATGGACCTGCTCGACCCTGCCGCCGAAGCGGCCATGGGCCACATCGAACTGGCCAAGTGGGCCGACCTGGTGCTGATCGCCCCGGCCACCGCCGACCTCATGGCGCGCATGGCCCAGGGCATGGCCGACGACCTGCTGACCACCCTGGTGCTGGCTACCGATGCCACCGTCGCCGTGGCCCCGGCCATGAACCAGGCCATGTGGCGCGACCCGGCGACCCAGGCCAACCTCGAACTGCTCAAGAGCCGTGGCATCCAGGTGTTCGGCCCGGCGTCCGGCAGCCAGGCCTGTGGCGATGTGGGCCTTGGCCGCATGCTTGAAGCCACCGACCTGGCCTGGTGCGCCGCGGAAAGCTTCAAGCGCCAGGCCCTGACCGGCAAGCACGTATTGATCACCGCCGGCCCGACCCAGGAAAACATCGACCCGGTGCGCTACATCACCAATCATAGCTCCGGCAAGATGGGCTTCGCCCTGGCCGAAGCGGCCGCCGAAGCCGGGGCTCGGGTCACCCTCGTCACCGGCCCGGTACACCTGCCGACCCCCGACCGGGTCAGCCGAATCGACGTGGTCAGCGCGCGGGACATGCTCGCGGCCTGTGAAGCGGCCATGCCGTGCGACCTGTTCATCGCCTCTGCGGCGGTTGCGGACTACCGCCCGGAAGTCGTTGCCACGCAAAAACTGAAGAAAGATCCTACGACCGGCGACGGCATGCTGCTGCAGATGGTGCGCAATCCCGATATCCTTGCCACCATCGCTGGCCGCGCCGACCGCCCGTTCAGCGTCGGTTTCGCCGCCGAGACCGAACACTTGCTCGATTACGCCACGCGCAAGCTCAAGGACAAGAACCTCGACCTGATCGTCGCCAATGATGTGGCCAACCCCAGCATCGGCTTCAACAGCGAGGAAAACGCCTTGACCGTGATCGACCGCCAGCAGCACCAGACCCTCTTCGCGCAGACCAGCAAAGGCAAGATTGCCCGGCAACTGGTCGCCTTCATCGCCGACCGGCTCAATCAGGTTCAATAAGTTACATGCACGCTCTTCAAGCCAAGATCCTCGACCCACGCCTGGGTAGCGAATTCCCGCTGCCGACCTACGCCACCCCCGGTTCCGCCGGCCTCGACCTGCGCGCCCTGCTCAAGGAAGACACCGTCCTCGAGCCAGGCCAGACCCTGCTGATCCCGACCGGCCTGTCGATCTACATCGGCGACCCGAGCCTGGCGGCGGTGATTCTGCCGCGCTCGGGCCTGGGCCATAAGCACGGCATCGTGCTGGGCAACCTGGTCGGGCTGATCGACTCGGACTACCAGGGCGAGCTGATGGTGTCGTGCTGGAACCGTGGCAACACGCCGTTCACCATCGCCGTTGGCGAGCGCATTGCCCAGCTGGTGCTGGTACCCGTGGTACAAGCCCATTTCGACATCGTCGAAGCGTTCGATGAAAGCCAGCGCGGCGCTGGCGGCTTCGGCCATTCCGGCAGCCACTGAGCCGAGAAATGACCGTTCAGGCCAAGGATGGCGAACTCTCTGGCGAAACCACCGTCCAAGCGTTCAGTTTGCGCCTGCCCAGAAAGCCTTTGACTAATGGAGCTTCCAGAGATGAACGACATGGCCCACCTGGTACCCGCCGCACTGCCAGACAGCATTTTCCGCGCTTATGACATTCGCGGCGTGGTCGGCAAGACCCTTCACGCCGAAACCGCCTACTGGATCGGCCGCGCCATCGGCGCGCAGAGCCTGGCCCAGGGCGAACCGCAGGTTTCGGTCGGCCGCGATGGCCGCCTGTCCGGCCCGATGCTGGTCGAACAGCTGATCAAGGGCCTGGTCGATGCCGGCTGCCAGGTCAGCGACGTCGGCCTGGTGCCCACCCCGGCGCTGTACTACGCAGCCAACGTGCTGGCCGGCAAGTCCGGTGTGATGCTGACCGGCAGCCACAACCCGTCGGACTACAACGGCTTCAAGATCGTCATCGCCGGCGATACCTTGGCCAACGAACAGATCCAGGCACTGCTGACCCGCCTGAAAACCAACGACGTACCGCGCGGCGAAGGCAACGTGCAGAAGGTCGAGATCCTCGATCGCTACTTCCAGCAGATCGTCGGCGACGTGAAGCTGGCCAAGAAGCTCAAGGTCGTGGTCGATTGCGGCAACGGCGCTGCCGGTGTGGTGGCCCCACAGCTGATCGAAGCCCTGGGCTGCGAGGTCATCCCGCTGTTCTGCGAGGTGGACGGCAACTTCCCCAACCACCACCCGGATCCGGGCAAGCCGGAAAACCTCGAAGACCTGATCGCCAAGGTCAAGGAAACCAGCGCCGATATCGGCCTGGCTTTCGACGGTGACGGCGACCGCGTCGGCGTGGTGACCAACACCGGCAGCATCGTCTACCCCGACCGCCTGCTGATGCTGTTTGCCCAGGACGTGCTGTCGCGCAACCCGGGCGCCGAGATCATCTTCGACGTCAAATGCACCCGTCGCCTGACCCCGCTGATCAAGCAGCACGGCGGCCGCGCACTGATGTGGAAGACTGGTCACTCGCTGATCAAGAAGAAGATGAAGCAGACCGGCTCGCTGCTGGCCGGCGAGATGAGCGGTCACATCTTCATCAAGGAACGCTGGTACGGTTTCGACGACGGCATCTACAGCGCCGCGCGCCTGCTGGAGATCCTCAGCAAGGCCGATCAGAGCGCCGAAAACCTGTTTGCCGCCTTCCCGAACGATATTTCCACGCCGGAAATCAATATTGATGTGACCGACGAGGGTAAATTCAGCATCATTGATGCACTGCAACGCGACGCCGACTGGGGCGAAGCCAACCTGACCACCATCGACGGTGTGCGGGTGGATTACGCCCACGGCTGGGGCCTGGTTCGCGCCTCCAACACCACCCCGGTGCTGGTGCTGCGTTTCGAGGCCGACAGCGACGCCGAATTGCAACGTATCAAGGATGTTTTCCGTACCCAGTTGCTGCGGGTTGAGCCTGAGCTGCAACTGCCGTTCTGACCGACTATCTGTTCCTTACAGGAGCCCTGCATGACCCTCGATCGCGATGCCGCTTCCCATGTAGCCGAGGTTTTGTCCGAAGCACTGCCTTACATTCGCCGCTTTGTCGGCAAGACCCTGGTGATCAAGTACGGCGGCAACGCGATGGAGAGCGAGGAGCTCAAGACCGGCTTCGCCCGTGACATCGTGCTGATGAAGGCTGTGGGCATCAACCCGGTAGTGGTCCACGGTGGTGGCCCACAGATCGGCGACCTGCTCAAGCGCCTGTCGATCGAAAGCCACTTCATCGACGGCATGCGCGTCACCGACTCGGCGACCATGGATGTGGTGGAGATGGTGCTGGGTGGCCAGGTCAACAAGGACATCGTCAACCTGATCAACCGCCACGGCGGCAGCGCCATCGGCCTGACTGGCAAGGACGCGGAGCTGATCCGCGCCCGCAAGCTGACCGTCAGCCGCCAGACGCCCGAGATGACCACCCCGGAAATCATCGACATCGGCCACGTGGGCGAAGTGGTAAGCGTGAACACCGACCTGCTGAACATGCTGGTGAAGGGTGACTTCATCCCGGTGATCGCGCCGATCGGCGTGGGTGCCAACGGTGAGTCGTACAACATCAACGCCGACCTGGTGGCAGGCAAGGTAGCCGAGGCGCTGAAGGCCGAGAAGCTGATGCTGCTGACCAACATCGCCGGCCTGATGGACAAGCAGGGCGAAGTACTGACCGGCCTGACCACCGAGCAGGTCAACGAACTGATCGCCGACGGCACCATCTACGGCGGCATGCTGCCGAAGATCAAGTGCGCGCTGGATGCGGTGCAGGGCGGCGTGAACAGCTCGCACATCATCGACGGCCGCGTGCCGAATGCGGTGCTGCTGGAGATTTTCACCGACAGCGGCGTGGGTACCCTGATTACCAACCGCAAGCCGCGCTGATTGGTTGGTTAACCTGCACAGGCCTCTTCGCGGGCACGCCCGCTCCCACAGGGATAGCGCCAACCCTGTGGGAGCGGGTTTACCCGCGAAGAGGCCAGAACAGGCGACACAAAAAAGGCGACCTTCACAAGAAGGTCGCCTTTTTCATTTCCAGACCCGGATCAGATCCCGTACTGCGCCCGGTAAGCTTCCACAGCCGGCAGATGCTGCTTCAGCTGCGGGTCATCGGCCAGGAACTCCAGCACCTGCGTCAGCGAAACGATGCTGACCACCGGAATACCGAAGTCGCGCTCCACTTCCTGAATCGCCGACAGCTCGCCATTGCCACGCTCTTCGCGGTTCAGCGCGATCAGCACGCCTGCGGCCTTGGCCTGCTGGGCTTTGATGATCTGCATGACCTCACGAATGGCGGTACCGGCAGTGATCACATCGTCGATGATCAGCACATCACCAGCCAGTGGTGCACCGACCAGGCTGCCACCTTCACCGTGGTCCTTGGCTTCTTTGCGGTTGAAGCACCATGGCACGTCGAGCTGATGCTGATCGGCAAGGGCCACGGCAGTAGTCGCTGCCAGCGGGATACCCTTGTAGGCCGGGCCGAAAAGCACATCGAACGGGATCTTGCTGTCGACGATGGCTGCGGCATAGCAACGGCCCAGTTCGGCCAGGGCGGAACCGGTGTTGAACAGGCCGGCATTGAAGAAATATGGGCTGGTTCGCCCCGATTTCAGGGTGAATTCACCGAAACGCAGTACCCCGCGATCGATGGCAAAACGGATAAAGTCGCGCTGATACGGCTGCATGGATAGTCCCGGACACCACGGATTTAGCTAAATGGGTTGAGCTCGGGTATCATACACGCACGAGATTTTTGGGGCCATTTATGCGGATCATCAGTGTGAACGTAAATGGCATTCAGGCTGCGGCCGAGCGTGGTTTGCTCAGCTGGCTGCAAGCCCAGAATGCCGACGTCATCTGCCTTCAGGATACCCGCGCCTCGGCCTTTGAACTCGATGACCCAGCTTTCCAGCTCGATGGCTATTTCCTTTATGCCTGCGACGCGGAGGTGCCTGCCCAAGGTGGTGTGGCCCTGTATTCGCGCATGCAGCCCAAGGCAGTCATCACCGGCCTGGGCTTCGAGACAGCCGACCGCTACGGGCGTTATCTGCAAGCAGATTTCGACAAAGTCAGTATTGCCAGCCTGCTGCTGCCTTCGGGCATGAACGGCGACGAAGACTTGAACCAGAAGTTCAAGTTGATGGACGACTTCGCCAAGTACCTGGACAAACAGCGTCGCAAGCGTCGCGAATACATCTACTGCGGCTCGTTCTACGTGGCGCAGCAGAAGCTCGACATCAAGAACTGGCGTGACAGCCAGCAGTCGCCGGGCTTCCTGGCGCCGGAGCGCGCCTGGATGGATGCGATCACCGGCGAGATGGGTTACGTCGATGCCCTGCGCGAAGTCAGCCGTGAAGGCGACCAGTACAGCTGGTGGCCGGACAACGAGCAGGCCGAGATGCTCAACCTGGGCTATCGGTTCGACTACCAGATCCTCACTCCGGGCCTGCGCCGCTTCGTGCGCAACGCCCGCCTGCCGCGTCAGCCGCGCTTCTCCCAGCATGCGCCGCTGATCGTCGACTATGACTGGACGTTGACCATCTGAAGGCATGGGGCCGCTTTGCGGCCCTATCGCGACACAAGGCCGCTCCTACAGGGGAATGCATATCCCTTGTAGGAGCGGCCTTGTGTCGCGATAGGGCTGCAAAGCAGCCCCAGCATTATTTGATCGGCCGCCAGATCATCGGGTAGCGATACGGCTTGCCCTCATTCGCCCGCACAGCCGCGATGATGATCAGGATCATCACCGCGACCATCAGCATGGCGAACAGCATCAGTCCGATGAACACGAACATCAGCAGGAAGCAGATGAACCCGGCAATGGTCACGCTGATCTGAAAGTTCAGCGCCTCTTTGCCCTGGGCGTCGATGAAAGGGTCTTGCTCGCGTTTGAGGTGCCACAGCACCAGCGGGCCCAGCAAGTGCCCGAGCGGCACCACCAGGCCCAGCAGCGCGGAGAGGTGGCAGAACATCGCCCACTGCCGGATTTCGGCATTGGGCGGGGTGATCGACAGGTTGGATTCGCTCATGCCCCGCACCTCCCTGGCTGGGTTCAGTCGGCCAGCGCCGCCTGCTGCAGTTCGAAGATCTCGGTCATGCCCTTCTGTGCCAGGGCGAGCATCGCGTTGAGGTCTTCAGGCTGGAACGGCGCGCCTTCGGCAGTACCCTGCACTTCGATGAAACCACCGGCGCTGGTCATGACCACGTTCAGGTCGGTTTCGGCAGCGGAGTCTTCCAGGTAGTCCAAGTCAAGCACCGCTTCGCCCTGGTACATGCCCACCGACACTGCGGCGATCATGTGCTTGAGCGGGTTGCCGGCCTTCAGGCCACCGCGCTTCTTGATCACCGCCAAGGCGTCGCACAGGGCGACCATGGCACCGGTGATGGACGCGGTACGGGTACCGCCATCGGCCTGGATCACGTCGCAGTCGACGTACAGAGTAATGTCACCGAGTTTGCTCATGTCCAGCGCGGCGCGCAGCGAACGACCGATGAGACGCTGGATTTCCAGGGTGCGGCCACCCTGTTTGCCACGGCTGGCTTCGCGCTGGTTACGCTCGCCGGTGGAGCGCGGCAGCATGCCGTATTCGGCGGTCAGCCAGCCTTGGCCCTGGCCTTTGAGGAAGCGCGGCACACCGTTTTCCACGCTGACCGTGCAGATGACCTTTGTGTCACCGAACTCGACCAGTACCGACCCTTCGGCGTGCTTGGTGTAGTTGCGGGTGATGCGGATCGAGCGGAGCTGATCGGCGGCGCGACCACTTGGACGTTTCATCTGGGATACCTGTACTGGGACTTTGAATCTGCCGAGCATTATAGAGCCCACGGCCAGGGGAAGACATGCCTATTGTCGCGCCCCGCACAGCCCGTCGCCTTTTCCTACCGGCCAGGCCACCCGTCGGTAACATGGGTGGATTGGGCGCCAAGGCCCCACTGCGCTACAATCCTGCGCCTTGCAGCCGAGAGGCTCCCACCGTTCATTCATATACGCGAGGTACTCCCCATGGTGCACAGCATGACCGCTTTTGCTCGAGTCGAGCGCGCCGGCAGCCAAGGCACCCTGGTCTGGGAGCTGCGTTCGGTCAACCACCGTTACCTGGAGCCGCACCTGCGCCTGCCCGAGGCCCTGCGCGACCTCGAAGGCGCCGTGCGTGAAGGCCTGCGCCAGGGCCTGTCACGGGGCAAGGTGGAATGCACCTTGCGGCTCAACGAAGACAGCAACGGCAAACCGCTGAAGGTGGACCGCGAGCGCGCCGCGCAGCTGGTTGCCGCCGCCGAGGAAGTGGCCGGGCTGATCAAACAGCCGGCACCACTGAACCCGCTGGAGGTGCTGTCTTGGCCAGGCGTGCTGGTAGCCGACGCCAGCGATCCACAGGCACTGAATACAGAAGCCATGGCGTTGTTCGATGAGGCTCTGGCCGAGCTCAAGGCCGGGCGCCAGCGTGAAGGCCAGGAACTGGCCCGGCTGATCAACGAACGTCTGGACAACATGGCCAGCGAAGTCACCACCCTGCGTGCCCTGGTGCCGCAGATGCTGGCAGCACAACGGCAGAAGATCCTCGACCGCTTCGGCGACATGCAGGCCGAACTCGACCAGCAGCGCCTGGAGCAGGAGATGGTGCTGCTGGCGCAGAAGAGCGACGTGGCCGAGGAACTCGACCGCCTCAGCACTCACGTCACCGAAGTACGCCGGGTGCTCAAGGGTGGCGGTGCCGCCGGCCGACGCCTGGACTTCCTGATGCAGGAACTCAACCGCGAGGCCAATACCCTAGGCTCCAAGGCCTTCGACCCACGCAGCACGCAAGCGGCGGTCAACCTGAAGGTATTGATCGAACAGATGCGTGAACAAGTACAGAACATCGAGTAAGGCCACCCCGACCATGAACCACAGCAGCGGCACCCTCTACATCGTTTCGGCCCCTTCGGGCGCCGGCAAGACCAGCCTGGTCACCGCCCTGATCAAGGCCGACAAGCGCGTAAGCGTCTCGGTCTCGCACACTACCCGCGCCATGCGCCCAGGCGAAGAGCACGGCGTGAACTACCACTTCGTCAGCCATGACGACTTCAAGGGGCTGATCGCCAAGGGTGACTTCCTGGAACACGCCGAAGTGTTCGGCAATTTCTACGGGACTTCGCGCAGCGCGCTGCAAGAGGTGCTCGACCAGGGCAATGACCTGATCCTGGAGATCGACTGGCAAGGCGCCCAGCAGGTACGCAAGCTGATGCCCGAGGCCTTGTCGGTGTTCATCCTGCCGCCAAGCCAGCAGGCCCTGCGCGAGCGCCTGGATGGCCGCGGGCAGGATAGCGAAGAAATCATTGCCGGGCGCATGCAGGAAGCGGTCAGCGAGATGGTGCACTACGACGAGTACGACTACGTGATCATCAACGATGATTTCGACGTGGCGCTGGAGGATTTGAAAGCGGTGTTCCGCTCCAATCGCCTGCGGCTGAAGAAGCAGCAACAACGCAACAGCGGGCTGCTGAAAGAACTACTTTCCTGAAAGAGCGAACGGGGCTGCTTTGCAGCCCATTCGCAGCACAAGGCTGCTCCTACATCGACAGCGTACATCGCGCCATTGCAGGAGCAGCCTTGTGCTGCGAATGGGGCGCAAAGCGCCCCCAGCTTTATTCCTGCAAAGGCAAGGTAGCCTGCTGACGCAGGGTAGCCCCCAGGAAGTATGCCGGCGCGCGCAGGCGCGACAGCATCATCAGCACGATGCCCAGCACCGAGATGATCGCGGCGATCACGAACACCAGCCCCAGCCCGCCCACATGCGAGCCGCTGCCGAAGTCCGGCGAGGCGCTGTCGATGGCGGTACGCAAGAAGATCACCGACAGGATCACCCCACCCACCAGCGGGCACAGGCCGCGCATCAGGAAGTGGCGCAGGCTGTCGAACAGGCTGTGGCGGAAGTACCAGACACAGGCGAAGGCCGTCAGCGAATAGTAGAAGCAGATCATCATGCCCAGTGCAGTGATGGTATCCGCCAACACGTTCTCGCTCAGGGTGCGCATGGTCACGTAGAACAGGCCCGCAGCCACACCAGCGCAGATGGTGGCGTAACGCGGGGTCTGCGAACGTGGGCAGACGCTGGCGAACTTCTGCGGCACTGCACCGTAGTATCCCATGGCCAACAGGGTGCGCGCCGGCGACACGAAGGTCGACTGCAGCGACGCCGCGGTACTGGCCAGCACAGCGATGGACATCAGGATCGCCAGCGGCCCCATGACCGGACCGGCCAGGTGGGCGAAGACGTTTTCCTGGATGCGCGGGTTGTTCAGGCCCAGGCCTTGTTCGCTGATACCGGCAAACTGCAGGGTGGCAATGGCGGTGAACAGGTACAGGCCGAGGATCAGCAACACGGTCCAGGTGGCCGCCTTGCCCGGCACCTCGTCACTGCCGACCGATTCCTCGCTGACGGTCAGGCATACATCCCAGCCCCAGAAGATGAAGATCGACAGCGACAGCCCGGCGGCAAAGGCCGAGAACGATTCGACGCCGAACGGGTTGAACCAGGCGAAATCGAATTCCAGCGGTGGCGGCGCCGTGGTTTCGCCGAAAGCGGCAAAGGCAAATCCGATCAGCACCAGCAACTGCAGGGCCACCAGGCCGTATTGCACGGTCATGGTGGTGGTCATGCCGCGACAGCAGATCCACACCGCCAGGGCGATGAACACGCAACAGGTGGTTATGTTGATGAGCAGGTTGTCGGCCAATGCCGCCAGCTCATGCTTGCCGGTGATCTGGCCAAGGAACAGGTAGAAGAAATCGACCGCCACCCCGGCCAGGTTCGACAACACGATGGTGGTGGCGACCACCAGGCCCCAGCCGCCGATCCAGCCGATCATCGGGCCGAAGGCACGCGCCGACCAGGTAAACGAAGTGCCGCTGTCCGGCTCCGCCGAATTCAGTTCGCGGTAGCCCAGGGCCACCAGCAGCATCGGCAGGAAGCCGACGATGAACACCGCTGGCAGGTGTGCGCCCACTTCGCGCACGGTCGGGCCAAGGGCGCCGGTCAGGGTGTAGACCGGGGCGATGGTGGAAATGCCCAGCACCACGCTGGCCAGCAAGCCCAGCCGGCCCGTGGCCAGGCCCTTGCTGCGCTGGGTGTTGCCCGCGTCGGCCGCCACATCGGGTGGGCGGCCGGCTTCTGTGTAATTGCTCATGAGTATTTGCCGTAAATTTTGGAATTGTTTTCACAGGCCTTGCGCACAAGGCCCGCTTTCACTCATTGAAAGCTTGTTGCCGGGAACAAGTCATCCGAGACCTTCGGGTGACGTCAGAATGCCTCCTGCCGTGCGCCCTCCCGTGTAGCGTAAGCAATGCAGGCCTCGCGAAACGCCTGGAACAGGCGCCGCGAGACCGGGTTCTCGGTAAATCGCCACTCCGGGTGCCACTGCACGCCAAGCACAAAGCCCGGCGCCGCAGGCATGGACACCGCTTCGATCAGGCCATCCGGGGCCCGTGCCTCGACGCGCAGGCCCGGGGCCAGGCGGTCGATGCCCTGGCTGTGCAGCGAGTTGACCTCGAACTGCGCAGCCAGGCCCAGGCGCTCGAACAACCCGCCAGGCTCGATGCCGACAAGGTGACGAGCGCCGTATTGCACCTCCAGGGGTGCGTCCTCAGGTTCACGGTGGTCAAGGTAGCCGGGCAGTTCCTGCACACGCTGGTGCAGGCTGCCGCCCAGCGCCACATTCAATTCCTGGTAGCCACGGCAAATACAGAACACCGGCACACCAGCGGCAATGGCCGCCTGCAACAGCGGCAGGGTCAGGCGATCGCGTGCCAGATCGTGCCGGGTACCCGCCGCGCTGGGGGCGCCATTGTAATGATGCGGTTCGATATTTGAAGGTGAGCCGGTAAAAACAATGCCGTGCAGACGAGCCAGCAGCGCCTGCGTGTCGCTGCCCCCGTCGCGGGCCGGCAAGATCAATGGCAAGCCGGCAAAGCCGGCCGCCTCGACATACTTGTCGCCTACCGTATGCGACGAGTTCTTCCCCACCTGCTGGCGGCAGGCGCTGACACCGATCAAGGGGACCGCATTTGCGCTCATGGGCTTACACCGTGTGCAGGTACCAGTTGTACTCGAGGTCGGAAATCGATACTTCGAACTCGGCCAGTTCGCTTTCCTTGCAGGCCACGAAGATATCGATGTAGTCCGGGCTGATGTATTGGTTGAGGACTTCGCTGTCGTCCAGCGCGCGCAGGGCATCGCGCAGGTTGTTCGGCAGGCTCTGCTCCAGTTGTTCGTAGGAGTTGCCTTCGATCGGTGCCTGCGGCTCGACCTGATTGGTCAGGCCATGGTGAACACCGGCGAGGATCGCCGCGAGCATCAGGTAGGGGTTGGCGTCGGCGCCGGCCACGCGGTGCTCGAGGCGCACGTTGTCGCTGCTGTCGGTGGGCACGCGCACGGCCACGGTGCGGTTGTCCAGGCCCCAGCTTGGCGCATTGGGCACGTAGAACTGCGCGCCGAAGCGGCGATAGGAGTTGATATTCGGGCAGAGGAAGGCCATCGACGCGGGCATGGTCTCCAGCACGCCACCGATGGCGTGGCGCAACGCGTCGCTTTGCAGCGGGTCGTCGCTGGCGAAGATGTTCTTGCCAGTTTTCTTGTCCAGCAACGAAATGTGCACGTGCAGGCCGTTGCCTGCCTGGCCCGGGTAGGGCTTGGCCATGAAGGTGGTGTCCATTTCATGGTCGTAGGCAACGTTCTTGATCAGGCGCTTGAGCAGGATCGCATAGTCACAGGCCTTCAGCGGGTCGGCCACATGGTGCAGGTTGACCTCGAACTGTGCCGGGGCGCTTTCCTTTACGATGGCATCGGCGGGCAGGCCCTGCTCCTTTGCCGCTTCGAGCATGTCCTGCAGGCAGTCGGCATACTCGTCGAGGTCGTCGATCAGGTACACCTGGGTCGACTGCGGGCGCTTGCCGGAAATCGGCGAGCGCGGCGGCTGCGGGCGCCCGTTGAGGTTGTCCTGGTCGATCAGGTAGAACTCAAGCTCGAACGCGGCGCAGATATCCAGGCCCAGGTCATCGAACTTGCTCACCACCTGGCGCAGCACTTCGCGCGGGTCGGCGAAGAACGGCTGGCCATCCAGCTCGTGCATGGTCATCAGCAGCTGGGCGGTGGGGCGCTTCTGCCACGGCTCGTCCGACAGCGTGCCGGGGATCGGGAAGCAGATGCGGTCGGCATCGCCGATGTCCAGGCCAAGGCCGGTGCTCTCGACGGTGGACCCGTTGATGTCCAGGGCGAACAGCGATGCCGGCAGGTTGATGCCCTTCTCGTACACCTTGTGCAGGCTGGCCCGCTCGATGCGCTTGCCACGTACCACGCCGTTCATGTCGGAGATCAGCAGGTCGACGTACTGCGTGTCCGGATGGGCCTGGAGGAAGTCATTCATCTCGCTGGAAGAACTGGCGCACGGGGTTACCGACGTCATGGCTGTACATCCTTTGATTTGCTGCGGCGATGTGGGGGATACGGCTGGCGCCTCACGGGCGACGATGGTTGCAGCTGTTGTTCTTTTCACTTTCCCATCGTGGGGATTGGTTACCCGACCGGGCGCATTGATTCCCGGGGGCCGTTCCACTATAAAATGGCCAAAACGCAACAGACATTGGCAATTCGGCAAGCAGAGCGTGCACCAATGCAATATCAGATTACCCATGCCGACCTCTCCCTGGTCCTGGCCCTGGAACGTGGCCGCTCGCTGGCCAAGGCCGCCGAGCTGCTCAAGGTCGATGTGTCGACGGTGTTCCGCTCGATCCGCCGGCTTGAGTCGGCGCTGGGCACCGCCTTGTTCGTCAAGAGCCGCAAGGGCTACCTGCCGACTGACACCGCCCAGGCCTTGGCCGAACAGGCCGAGCGCGCCGAGCAGGCGCTGGAGGCGGCGCGCATCGCCATGACCAGTGGCGAGCAGGTGGTCAGCGGCACCGTGCGGTTGACCTGCACCGAGGCGGTGATGCACAGCCTGCTGCTGCCGGCTCTGGCCGAGTTCATGCCCAACTACCCGGCCTTGTCGCTGGAGATGGGCACTTCCAATACCTTCGCCAATCTCAGCCGGCGCGATGCCGACATTGCCCTGCGCCTGACCAACACGCCACCCGAGCACCTGGTGGGCCGCAACCTGGGGTCCACCTCCTACGTGGTCTGCGGCCAGCCGCAATGGCGCGAACGCCTGGCAGAGTCACCTGCCAGCGTGCCATGGATCGCCCCCGACGACTCGATGCAGGACCACCCCACGGTGGTCTGGCGCAACCAGCAGCACCCAGGGTTGAGCCCGCGCTACCAGTGCAGCGGCATGTCGACCATCGCCCAGCTGGTCACGGCCGGGCTCGGCGTGGCAGCGTTGCCGGACTACATGGTGCACGCGCTGCCCGGGGTGGATGCGCTGAGCGGGCCGCTGCCGGGTTGCGACACCCAGCTGTGGCTGCTGACCCGGCCGGACTGCCGGGCGTTGCGCTCGGTGCAGACCCTGTTCGAGGAGCTGACCCCGCGGTTGCGTGACGCGATGCTCTGAGGGTATCGTCAGGCTCATGTATCGAGAGTGTCTGTTGCGGCCCTTTCGCGGCTGAAGCCGCTCCCACAGGGTGCGGTGATGGACCTGAGGACAATGCGGTCCCTGTGGGAGCGGCTTCAGCCGCGAAGAAGGCAACACAGGGCTTGAAGGTAACCACCCGACAAAACAGCGCTTCCCTATTGGCTGGTGATTTTTTAAACTATCGAGTCCGCCTGCCCATTATCGGGCTGCACGCCCACCGCAATTGCTACTGAGGAAGACCATGGCCCGCGTAACTGTTGAAGACTGCCTGGAACACGTGGATAACCGCTTTGAGCTGGTCATGCTCTCGACCAAGCGCGCTCGCCAGCTGGCGACCGGCGGCAAAGAGCCACGCGTTGCGTGGGAAAACGACAAGCCGACCGTTGTTGCCCTGCGTGAAATCGCCGAAGGCATCGTCACCAACGAGTTCATCGCCGCTGAAGAGATCGTCACCGAGGATCCGGTGTTCGCCGCGTTCGAGGACGAGAACAACGAGGCTGTCTGATTGATGCCAGGTCGACGTCGCACGGCGCAAGGCCCCCTTCCTCGGCAGGAGGTAAACCCATGCCGGGTATAGAAGCCTTGGCCGAACGGCTGTCGACCTATCTTGGCCCCGAACAGGTCAACCTGGTCCGGCGTGCCTATTTCTACGCCGAACAGGCCCACGATGGGCAGCGCCGCCGCAGTGGCGAGCCCTACGTGACCCACCCGCTGGCCGTGGCCAGCATCCTCGCCGACATGCACATGGACCATCAGAGCCTGATGGCGGCCATGCTGCACGATGTGATCGAAGATACCGGCATCGCCAAGGAAGCCCTCAGCCAGCAGTTTGGCGAGACCGTGGCCGAACTGGTCGACGGGGTCAGCAAGCTGACCCAGATGAACTTTGAGACCAAGGCCGAGGCGCAGGCCGAAAACTTCCAGAAGATGGCCATGGCCATGGCCCGCGATATCCGCGTGATCCTGGTCAAGCTGGCCGACCGCCTGCACAACATGCGCACCCTGGAAGTGCTGTCTGGCGAAAAACGCCGGCGCATCGCCAAGGAAACCCTCGAGATCTACGCCCCCATCGCCAATCGCCTGGGCATGCACACCGTGCGCGTGGAGTTCGAGGACCTCGGCTTCAAGGCCATGCATCCGATGCGTTCGTCGCTGATCCACCGTGCGGTGAAAAGCGCTCGCGGCAACCGCAAGGAGATCGTCGCCAAGATCGAGCATTCGCTGGCCAACTGCCTGGCTGCCGACGGCATCGAGGGCGAGGTCAGCGGCCGGCAGAAACACCTCTATGGCATCTACAAGAAGATGCGCGGCAAGCGCCGCGCCTTCAACGAGATCATGGACGTGTACGCCTTCCGCATCGTCGTCGACAAGGTCGACACCTGCTACCGCGTACTCGGTGCGGTGCACAATCTGTACAAGCCGCTGCCCGGTCGTTTCAAGGATTACATCGCGATCCCAAAGGCCAACGGCTACCAGTCGTTGCACACCACGCTGTTCGGCATGCACGGCGTGCCCATCGAAATCCAGATCCGCACCCGCGAGATGGAGGAGATGGCCAACAACGGCATCGCCGCGCACTGGCTGTACAAGTCCAACGACGACGAGCAGCCCAAGGGCAGCCACGCCCGCGCCCGCCAATGGGTCAAGGGCATCCTCGAGCTGCAGCAACGTGCCGGCAACTCGCTGGAATTCATCGAGAGCGTGAAGATCGACCTGTTCCCGGACGAGGTCTACGTGTTCACGCCAAAAGGCCGCATCATGGAGCTGCCCAAAGGCTCCACGGCCGTCGACTTCGCCTATGCGGTGCACACCGACGTCGGCAACAGCTGCATCGCCTGCCGCATCAACCGCCGCCTGGCGCCGCTGTCCGAACCGCTGCAAAGCGGCTCGACGGTGGAAATCGTCAGCGCCCCGGGCGCACGGCCGAACCCGGCCTGGCTCAACTTCGTGGTTACCGGCAAGGCGCGTACGCACATCCGCCACGCGCTCAAGCAGCAGCGTCGCTCCGAGTCCATCAGCCTGGGCGAACGCCTGCTGAACAAGGTGCTCACCGGCTTCGACAGCAGCCTGGAGATGATCCCCCAGGAACGTATCCAGGCAATTCTCGCCGAGTACCGCCTGGAACTGATCGAAGACCTGCTCGAAGACATCGGCCTGGGCAACCGCATGGCCTACGTGGTCGCACGCCGCCTGCTGTCGGCCGAAGGCGAGCAGTTGCCGGCACCGGAAGGCCCGCTGGCGATCCGCGGTACCGAAGGCCTGGTGCTGAGCTACGCCAAGTGCTGCACGCCGATCCCGGGCGACCCGATCGTGGGCCACCTGTCAGCCGGCAAGGGCATGGTCGTACACCTGGAAAACTGCCGCAACATCAGTGAAATCCGTCACAACCCCGAGAAGTGCGTACAGCTCTCCTGGGCCAAGGACATCACCGGTGAATTCAATGTCGAGCTGCGTGTCGAACTGGAGCACCAGCGCGGCCTGATTGCCTTGCTGGCCAGCAGTGTCAACGCTGCCGACGGCAACATCGAGAAAATCAGCATGGACGAACGCGACGGCCGTATCAGCGTGGTCCAACTGGTGGTCAGCGTGCACGACCGCGTGCACCTGGCGCGTGTGATCAAGAAGCTGCGTACCCTGACCGGTGTGGTCCGCATCACCCGCATGCGTACGTAGTCCGCCAACCGCAAGGAGTCATCATGAGCAAGACCGTCATCAACAGCGACAAGGCCCCTGCCGCCATCGGCACCTACTCGCAGGCGATCAAGGCCGGCAACACCGTATACATGTCGGGCCAGATCCCGCTGGACCCGAAGACCATGGAACTGGTCGATGGCTTCGAAGCCCAGACCGTACAAGTGTTCGAGAACCTCAAGGCCGTGGCTGAAGCCGCTGGCGGTTCGTTCAAGGACATCGTCAAGCTGAACATCTTCCTCACCGACCTGAGCCACTTCGCCAAGGTCAACGAGGTGATGGGCCGCTACTTCGAGCAGCCTTACCCGGCCCGCGCCGCCATCGGTGTTGCCGCGCTGCCGAAAGGCGCCCAGGTCGAAATGGACGCCATCCTGGTCATCGAATGATGCCCCGGTGACGGGCGCCCTGCCCGTCACCTTCCCTTCTCTGCAAGGTTACCCCGTCATGCGTCAAGCACTGCCCCTAGCGCTGGCAGCCCTGCTTCTGGGCGGCTGCGCCAGCCACAAACCCGAAGATTTCAACGGCACCTGGATCAACCAGGACGCCATCAATGCGGCCGTCAAGGGCGGCAGCCTGCGCCAGGCGCTCAATGAGCACGGGCCGGTGTTCGAGTGGAAGCTCGACGTTGCCAGCCAACAGGCCAGCTACAGCAATGGTTTCGAAGCGGCCGACGGCCAGCTGAGCGCCACCGACAAGCAATGGCAGGCCAGCTTCCAGGGCGGCCAGACCGAACAGCTGTCGCTCGATGGCGACGAACTGCAGGCTGTCGATCAAAACGGCGGCAAGCAGACCTTCGTGCGCGCCAAAGCGCCGACAACGGCCAATGCGCCACTGGGCAGCAGCTTCGAGAAAGCCCTGTACCAGGCCTATCTGGGCGGCAACTGGAAGATTGTCGAAGGCCAGGGCAAAGGTGCCAGCGTGCGCTTCGGCGACACCGGCAACGTCACCGGCTTGCCGGGACCAGACCGTTTCGCCCTGTGCCTGGCGGGTGATTGCGCGACCATGGGTGGCAGCAACGACAGCCTGTGGCTGGAGCGCAACCAGCGTGGCGCGCCGTTCATCCTCAAGCGCGATGGCGACAAGCTGGAGATTTTCCAGGCAGTCAACCGCGCGCAGCCGGATGAAATGCCAGTGTTGGCGGCCGGTAAGCGCCAGTGGGTGCTGGAGCTGGATTGAGACTTGCTGGAATCGCGGCCGAATACACCGGCCTCTTCGCGGGTAAACCCGCTCCCACAGGTACACCGCCAGGCTTGAAACCAGTGGTATATCTGTGGGAGCGGGTTTACCCGCGAAGAGGCCAGTAGCCTCAGCACAGGCCTTTCAGGATGGCCGCATAACCTTCCTTGTAACTCGGATACGCCGGCGCCCAGCCCAACGCCCGCGCCCGGGCATTGCTGCAGCGCTTGCTGCCGGTGCGCCGCACGCGCTGCTCATCCGACCATTCGGTTACCCCCATGTACGCCCGCAGCCAGGCCACCACATCGGCCAGCGGCGCCGGGTCGTCGTCGACGCCGATGTAGCAATCGTCCAGCACCTTGCCGTCGGCATCCGCCTGCAACAGGAACGCCAACAGGCCGGCAGCATCCTCGGCATGGATGCGGTTGCCATACAGCGGCGGCTCCTCGGCCACGCGGTAGCCCTGGCGCACCTGGCTGAGCAGCCACTCGCGGCCCGGGCCATAGATGCCGGTCAGGCGCACCACGCTGGCCGGGATGCCGCTGGCCAGTGCCAGCCGTTCAGCCTCCAGCATCAACCGCCCGGAATAACCTTCAGGCTCGGTGGCGGCGCCTTCTTCGATCCACTCGCCGTCCTTCTGTGCATACACGCTGCTGCTGGACACGAACAGCAGGCGCCGTGGGCGTTGGCCACGCTCGGTCAGCCAGGCCAGCACATGGCGCAAACCGTCGACATAGGCTGCCTGGTAACCCGCCTCGTCGTGCTGGCTGGCCGCCACGCAGTACACCAGGTAGTCCGGCGCGCGCTGCGGCCAGGCGCCGGGAATCGACGGCACGGACAAGTCCGCTGCCACCGGCACGACACCCGCAGGCAACTGCCCGACCGACCGACGCAGGCCGCTCACCTGCCAACCGCGCGCAAGCATCTGCCGGGCAAGGCGCCCGCCTACATCACCACATCCCACCACCATCACGGAAAGGCCTGACATCTCTAAACTCCCTAGACCAATTGATCAGCCCGACCACGCTACACGATGGATGGCTAGACCATAGGCGAAAAAAGCAACAAGATTACTTTTGTTAACAAGAATTACTTGCAATAATGGCCGCCAAATTGTTCTCGGCCTACCTCGAGGCCTTGGAGAACGTTCACTTTATTCTTCATCAGGTCCGGCCAGCATGACACGTACTCAACCTTCCGCTTCGCCAACCCCGTCGCGCGCCTGGCGTGCCATCGCCGCGCTGACACTCAGCCTGGTGCTGGCCCCGGTGGCCATGGCCGATGAGCCAACTGCCAATGCTGCCACGCCTGCAGCCGCTACTGCACCAGCCGCTCCGGCAACTGCTCCAGTCGCTGCACCGGCTGACGGCGCAGTTGCCGCCACCCCGGCTGATGCCCCGGTCGCGGTAGACCCGAGCGTCGAAGCCCTGGTTGAAGACACCTCGCTGGGCATGGCCCACGACCTGTCCCCATGGGGCATGTACAAGAACGCCGACGTGGTGGTGAAGGCGGTCATGATCGGCCTGGCCATCGCCTCCATCATCACCTGGACCATCTGGATCGCCAAAGGCTTCGAGCTGATGGGCGCCAAGCGTCGCCTGCGTGGTGAAATCGCCCTGCTGAAGAAATCCGCCAGCCTCAAGGAAGCCAGCGAGGTTTCCAACAAGGAAGGCACTCTGGCCCACACCCTGGTCCACGATGCCCTCGAAGAGATGCGCCTGTCGGCAAACGCCCGCGAGAAAGAAGGCATCAAGGAGCGCGTCAGCTTCCGTCTGGAGCGCCTGGTACACGCCAGCGGCCGCACCATGAGCAGCGGCACTGGCGTACTCGCCACCATCGGCTCTACTGCGCCATTCGTCGGCCTGTTCGGTACCGTATGGGGCATCATGAACAGCTTCATCGGCATCGCCAAGACCCAGACCACCAACCTGGCCGTGGTTGCCCCGGGTATCGCCGAAGCCCTGCTGGCCACCGCCCTGGGCCTGGTCGCAGCAATTCCGGCCGTGGTCATCTACAACGTCTTCGCCCGCTCCATCGCCGGCTACAAGGCCCAGGTGTCCGACGCCTCCGCCCAGGTGCTGCTGCTGGTCAGCCGTGACCTGGACCACCAGGGCAGCGATCGCGTTGCCCCGCACATGGTGAAAGTGGGGTAAGCCATGGGCCTGCATCTCAACGAAGGTGGCGACGACCTCGCCGAGAACCACGAAATCAACGTTACGCCGTTCATCGACGTAATGCTGGTGCTGCTGATCATCTTCATGGTCGCAGCCCCCTTGGCCACAGTCGACATCAAGGTCGACCTGCCGGCCTCGACCGCCAAGCCGGCACCGAGGCCCGAGAAACCGGTGTTCGTAAGCGTCAAGGCCGACCAGAAGTTGTACGTCGGTGACGATCAGGTCCCTGCCCCCG
>Ga0247820_10000006_pt1 | contig 115894 bp, 179 predicted proteins | sample 13C_Glucose_Day1_2_FD_192480 | JGI IMG/M metagenome (GOLD analysis project Ga0247820, IMG submission 192480) | Soil microbial communities from agricultural site in Penn Yan, New York, United States - 13C_Glucose_Day14 | ecosystem: Environmental > Terrestrial > Soil > Agricultural land...
GCAAAAGCACCGGCCAAAGCCGCAGCTAAAACTGCTGCTAAACCAGTTGCGAAAAAAGAAGCCGCTAAAGTAGCCGCGAAAGTCGCTACCAAAGTTGCTACTAAAGCCGCAGCTAAAGCAACCAGCAAGGGCAAAGCAGTTCCTGCCAAAACTGGTGGCGCTAAAGCCAAAAGCGCAAACAAGAAAGCTACCCTGAGCTAATTAAGTCAGGCGTTTCTTGAGTAGTACAAAAAAACCCGCGATTATCCTGTATTGGAGTCGCGGGTTTTTTCGTTCTGGCACGCTAATTTTAATAGTATAGCCAACTCACTTGGGTGTTTTCGCATTGCAAATACAATCAAAGTATATTGATGACGATCCGAACGTCATTGATTTGAAAAACGCCCGAAACGCCAATGAAGTCATTACCGTTCTTTCGCGATGCAATACGACTTTTAGCGTTTTGGTTTCCAAATTCAATCAGAAAAAGCTTTCTTACCTTAAAGTGACGGATGGTGTAGAGGCTTTGCAGTTTTGTCTGGATTCCTTGATTCTGTTGCGCTGCGCACGTACGGTTTCGGGTGACTTCAATGATACCAAACGCGACCGTTGTTTCAGCATGATTGACAGCATGCAAACCAACATTCGTGATTTCCAATCTTCGCTGATGGATATTATTGATTCGGTTTGTGCTTCACGAATGGATGAGCATCTGTCCTATTTGAGTACCGGCGTTTATCGTACTCTTTCCAAGATTGGCGAGACTACGCAACTGCATATTCGTCTGCCCGGTTCGCAGATGATTTGTTTCCGCACGGCGTCCGGCATTACCGATAAAAACGGTTTTGTGTCTGGCCCGATCTGCGTAAAGCTGACGTATGTGAATGGCAAATATGCGATTAGCATTCCTGATTCGCCTTGGGTGGCGTCTGAGGAATCAATCGTGAGCACCGCAAAAGATGTGCAAACGTATATCAACGGGAATTTGTCTGACTTCGATTACATTGGGAAACCAGTTCCGAAAGACGACAAATTGCTTGCATCGAAAATGGTGCAAGACGTGGACGTTACCGATGAATCATTGGTCGTAACGCTCAAGCCTTCTGTTCGCCCGGACGATATCAACAAGTTTCTGGCACAGGTTCTGCCTTACCTGAAACGCGCTGTAAATCTACCCAACACCGATATCATCCACCGCGTATCTCAATTCGGGAATTCTCGTAGCGTTTCGTTTATTCTGGCGAAGCGTAAAATTTACGATCCCCGAAGTCTCGACCGAGTAACCAAACTGCTCAACGTCAGCAAAGCAGAGCGCGCCAAGATCAACTCAATTATGGATTAACCAATGGCCTTTAAATTCAGCACGCCAAAGAACGTCGCCAAGCTCGACAAAATGTCGGACGCGCAACTGGCGAAGTATTTCCAGAAACAACAACCGTTGTATCGCCGCGCACTCGCTAAACTCACCAGCCTGTTGAAACTGTTTTTCGGTCGCGTATTTAAAGCATTCGCCTCCGACGAAGTTCTCAATATGTCCGGTGGTGAAGGCGCCATTGACGTTTCTGGTGGTGGCGCTAAAAAAGGCGCAGCCAATCACGGCCTCACTGTTGAGAAATTCAAAGCTCCCGGCCCGCGTGCGCTGAAAGGCTACATTGACGCGCTGGAAACAATTGATTTCATCAACGAACTGGCCTATCAAATGGATCGTGCAGCGGCGTCGGAAGACAAGACCCTGCGCAGCCAGTTGAAAGAAATGGAAAAAATGCGCAATGCGTTGATCGACGGTTACACCAGCGCTATGGAAGCGATGGAAACTGTTGCGCAAAAACACATTCCTGATGCGGTCGGTGCGATTTTCCAAGGTGCACAGGATATCGCAACCAAGTTGCTGCCAGAAGATTTCGAAATTTACAACTACGTGTTTGTTGGCGTAGACGGTAAAGAAGCCGATTTCGTTCTGAACATGGACTTGACCGAAGAAGAGGAAAAGAAATCTCTGATCGTTGTTACTGCTCGCCTCGTGCCGCAAGACGATCACTTCGAAATTCGCTGCTACATCAACCATCTGGACAAGATGGCGATGCCGCACCGTTACAACGTCGGTACTGCAATTGACGGCACCGATGTAAAAACCATCGTCAAGAAAATGAAGCCTGCAATTGAGCACGAAATTTCGATGACTCACGTTATCGGCCTGCTCGGTGCAATCGCCATCCCGGTTGACGAAACTGAAATCGAGAAAAAGCTGTCGGCTATCGACGGCGTGACCGGTGTGAGTTTCGAACATGACGACGAAGGCGTTTCGGAAATTCATTTCGAAGTTCCCGGCATTACTGCTGGTGACGAAGACGCTAAACTCGCCCGCGCTGCTGCGTTCCGTATCGTCAGTTCCGTAACCAAAGTGAAAGCTATGCTGCGTAAACAGTACAGCCTGAATTTGGTGAACGAAGACGATCATTGCATTTTGACTCTGACTCATAAGAGCTAAATGTATCAGCACATTGGCATGCCGTTAGATTTTCGTCTTTCGGCATGGCCTTACGGCGGCAACCGCTATGTGACGACGTATAACACTGATCGCTACCGCATTGATATTCGCGCAATTCTTGATTACGTCGAGACTGAATTGCGTAAGATGCCAACTGCTTTTGTTTTGAAAACAACGTTCACGCTTTTAAACGTGTACAGCGAATTCACAGACACGAGCGTCGGTATCTCAATGGAGCCGGATAAAACAATTCGGCGCGGTATGTTGACGTTCACTTTTGCACGCACGCGAAATGAGGAAGTTCTCAAACCGCTGGTTGTGCAGTGGCGCAACACGTACACCTGCCAATGGGGATGTGCCGCCAATGCTCCCATTGATTTCATTACCATCAACGTGCCAATCAATATTGCAACGCGTGCCCGGATTCAACAGATGACGGAACTGCATCAGCGCAATTTGTTTGATATTGTCGGCGGTTATACGAAAGCAGTGGTGCGATCAATACGTGACAGAAACACGTCCGTCGATATCATGCGGAATTACAAATACTACACGATTCCCCGTTCCATGTTTTATCTCGGGTTGGGTGATTGGAAGTACGTGTTGGAATTCTGGAAACGAATGCCAGATTTGCTCAAGGTAGAGTGGTCGGCAAAGTTCACCGAATATTACGTTCGCTACATCGCTGCGGATTTGCCTGATCGCAAGCGCAGTCCGTACTATGCGCAGTACAACGAAGAGTGCCAAGATCGTTTGCGGCAATTCATTCTCCGTTATCTGCAAAATAAAGTGCGGTCTGATGAAGCGAATTTGGTCGCACTCTTACCCGCCGATGACATGCTGATTCACGATGTGGAAACGCTTGTTGCAAATCTGGCGAAGGGAATAATCGAATGAATGTTTATGAAGGAGAGACAGCTTCGATTGTTGAAGAGTTTTTGAATGAGTGGGACGAACCAGTAATGCCGCGTGAGCATAGCGCCGCACCTCTGGTTCGTTTATACGATCAAGACAAATCAATCATCGCAGAAGTCACCGCCGTAAACGATCCGCAATCCGGCCCCGGTAGTTGGCGTGCAGATTTGCCTATTCCTGAAATGGATTTGCATGATTCTGTTACGTTAATTGCGCGTTGGCATTACGACGGCGAAGACGGAACGTACACGGCAAAAACAAAGATTGTTGTAGACCCAAATGCAGAAGGCCGCGATCAAGATATCGTGATTGTTTGCGGTCATGATACGCGCATGCAGTTGAATGTTCCGATTCGCTACCGAGCGCCAAAGATCGGTCAGAAAGCAAATCTGGCAACCGGTCAAAAAGCAATTGAAGGCAAACCCGGCGACCGCATGTCCGTTTCGCTGTACTACAACAACCGTTCCATTATCGAAAACCTCGATGTGGAAGATCAAAGCGTTAAGCTGGAAAAGTTCAAAAACAAAACGCTTATCGACCTGCCTGCAATTGTCGGTAAGCCGCAAATGGCACCGTTGAGCCTGCTGGTTCGGCACAAACCCGTGAAGGGATTAGCGGAAAATACCTACACCTACAAAGTGTGGGCAATCACTCCGCAAATTCTGGTGGCTGCACGTCAACTGGAAGATTTCATCAACAAAGCTCGAATTGCAAACATCATTCCTGAGTTGGAATATACGCATTCGGATTTGATGGAATATCTTTCACGGGGCTTGGCGTATTTCAACGCCGTAAAACCAATCATTACATCCTTTGACGGTACGAATATGCAAGGCCCTTTGATGAACGCGTGGTTGACGTGTTCTGCGTATTACGCATTGGGTGCGCAGATTCAAGCCGAAGGTGCATTAGGATTTGATTTCGCCGGTCAAACGGTCAGTCTAAATATTGATCGAACTCCCGCGCTCGAAAGTGCTTTGGGACGAATTGATAGCGAGATTGAAAACAGTGTAAAACCGCTTAAACTTCTTTTGAGTCGAGCGGGTGCATTGGGTGGTGATGGTAGTGTCGGTGGTGGGCCAATCGACGGTAGCAGAAACTTTGGTGTGCTTGGCCTAAGCAATACTCCGATGACACGTTTGCCTTGGCGGCGTAGCAGTTGGATGCGATCTTTCTTCTAAAGTTAATTTAAATGAGAGAAACACTCTCTCACTTGGAGAACATAACATGGCTTTTTCCTGCAAATCCGCATCGACCGCTCTGTCCGCTAAACAAGCTGACCGCGCCGCTGCTGTTCAAATCCGTGAAGCGTATCAAGTAGATGATCGTTTCATGCGCGTTGTTGCTGTTGCTTCTGCGCTGGCTACCCCGGAACAAGTATTCGCTGGTTTCCGTAGCGAATTCAAAAACGCAACTCCAATTCCGGGTTCGTTTGTTTCGCTGGCACGCGATGGTAAAAACCACGTGTTCGAAGGTATCATCGGTGTTGTTTCGGAACGCGTTGTTTTGAATGACGAAAACCGTGGCAATTTCCAAGCCGTTGCTGGCAACATGTTCGTTTCCAAAGACGATTCCGAATCGCTGTGGGCACTGAAAGCCACTGCGACCGGTGAAGTTCTGGTGAAAGCCGCATGCGCCGACGACCACGCTGTAATGCAGCAACTGATGGCCTGTGCATCGTCCGATTTGAACGACCATTTCTATTCGGAAATTGGTTCGCACACTGCGCAAATTCGTGCAGCCGTTCAAGGCGGTGATTTGGTTCACTTCGTTTCGCAAGCCAGCGCCACTGCCGAACTGGGCATGGTTGCTTTTGCAATCGACAATGAAGACGGCACCGACACTCACACCATCCGCGTTGTTCGTCCAAACGGCCAAAGCGAAACCGTCAACCGTGAAATGGTTGTTGCTGTTTCGACCGTCGAAGAAAACGAGGACGATCAAGAAGATTTCGAAGCCACTGCTTCTGCCACAATCGACTACGAAAAAGCGCAAGCGTATTACGCTCGTATGTTCGCACGTCGCCCGGCCTACTTCGAAATGTTCATGCAACGTTTCCGTAGCCACGCTTTCTTCTAAGCGCACACGGCAACAGATAACAGGGGGCTTCGTGCCCCCTTTTATCAATCTGGCGGGAAAAATATGGCAAAGCGCGAACGAGAAAGAATTATCGACGTAAGCGGTGGAGCCGACGTTGATGATCGCGGTAAATTCCGCAACAAGGATGCCGACGATGGTAGTGGGCGTTCTGCTTCTAAAGTAAAGAAGAAAAAGAAAGTTAAAACGGTCGAGCGTGAAGCTGTCGTCATTGAGGACAACACGTATAAAGTCGGCCAAGAGAAAAAGAAAAAGAAACGTGCAGCATCGGTTGATTCTCCGCTAAAGAGCGACAAGAAGAAACTGAAAAAATCTAAGCTGGGTAAAACCATCGAAGGTGAAGTTGTACGCATTCCAGATTCCCAGTTGCCTGCAATTGTGGGGAACAAAAAGACTGCAAAGAAACGTGCGCAGATGGTAGAAGCGATTGAGGAATACGTTACGCTTCCACCGCCCGTTGACGAATATGACCGAGAATATCGGCGCATGTTTGAAAACAGCGTGGGCCTTGCTCAACGACTCGAAGAGCAGATGGAAGAGCGGATTTACAACCGCGACGTTTACGCACTCAACACGATCTATTCACAGATTCGCGAAATCATTGCAGACCTGCGTGCTACGCGGGATATCAGCGCGCAAATTGCTGAATTGGAATCGACGGTGATCGGCCCATACCACAAGGTTGTCGGCCAAGCGCTTTCTGCAATTCTGTTCCACGTTGAAGGCACCATTTCGAAGTTCGTTAAAGACGGCGACCTTCGCGAAGAAATCATCAAGAAGTTGAAAAACACAATCTACGAATCCGCTGTGGATTTGCAGGAAGAATACGGCAAAGCCGTTGACCGAGCCGGTAAGGTATTGCTATGACCCCAAAACGGATTCGCCCGCACAAAGTAAAGAACACACAGAAAAAAGCTGGAACGGCAGTGGTTGCGAAAGTGCGGCGCGATTCCGTTAAATCTTACGGCGAACGATGGGATTGGATGGCCGTACGTAAAAAAGTGATTGAACGTGATGGCGGCAAATGTCGGTTGTGTAAAAGCACTGAACATTTGCAAGTCGATCATATCCGCCCGGTTGCAAAAGGCGGTATAACAACGATGAGCAACCTGTGGACACTGTGCGCGTTCTGCCACGCAAAACGTCCCGGCCACAAAAATGCACGCCACCTCATTCTAGCGAAAACAAAATGAGAAAACCCTCAGACATTAGCGAAGAATACACAGGGTCGTGGGAAGCGTTTTTGGAATTACCTTCCACGAGGAAACGCGATCCCGAACTTTTGGGTGAATGTTTTCGGATACTTTTGCAACAAGCAGGGATTAAATGTCCGACGCTGAAATCGCTTCGTGATTTTTTAACTGTAAATACCAGATACGCATCCTTGCTTCGTCGCGTAAATATCAGTTTCCTTTTGAGCTACCTGAAACCTGTCCGTCACCAATTCCAATTCGTGCTTAATGAAATCAGGGTATCGAACATCCTTGATGGCTTTACCATTCGGGGCCAAGTTAAGCTGAAACCTCAACGCTTCGAAATGAAGTATTTGCTGGAACGAATGAAAGTTGGTCGAGTGTTTGACGCGATTCCCGAACAACTGGATCGTAAAAAATATCCCAGTAGTGAAGCGGCCATTCGTGACCGCGATTACTACCTGATCTTTCGGGATAAGGATATGATGCTGGAAGTGACGCGAATCAAAGGCGACTTTTTGGTGCTCCGTTACGAAGTGTATTTTAAAAACGAGATTCCGCTTTACCCGAATCTTGACAAACAACTATTCGCGCTTTGGCGAAGAGCAACTATCGGAGACTTTCGATGACCCTGAAAGCCGCACTCGACAACGCTGAGACGGCACTCATTCTTTTGGAAAAGAGTGGTGCCAGTCCAGAAGATAAACTCGCTGCACTTCGTCCGCTGCTGTATCAGTTGCGTTCGGATTTGATCGACGTTTCCGAACACGATTATCGGAATTACATCGAGGCCGAACAGAAACCGCTGACGGATATGCAGGCTCTCGAATTCGATGATGCCGAAGTGCAGGAAAAGTTTTACGAAAATCTGAGCGTGCAGGAAATCAACAACCTGCGCAGCTTCTATGATATTGAAGCTTTCCAAGAAATCGACAACGACCGCGTTCGCGTGTGTCTTGCCCGCGCCCTTTGTCAGATTGCTTCTGAGAAAGGCGTTACCCCAAACAAAAGCTGGCTGGCAGTTATCAGCGCCGAAGGGAACATTTGAGGAAATACGATGAACCAAAAGCCTAATCTGATTGGGGAAGCGATTGCGGAATATCGCCGCCGCCAAGCGCAAAGCGGGGAAATGGCTACCGCTGCTGCCAAAGAACGCGAAGAAAGTGAAATCGTAAAAGCGTTGCGTCCTGTCAATCTTGACCCGGATCGTGAGCAAGACTACGAACGTTTCTTCTACCCTTCGAAACGTAACTACCTGACCCCGGTGCTGGAATCGCTCGCTGATGTTACTGCAAACATCAACTTGTTTTTCTACTTCATGCGAAATGTCATGGAGCGCGCCAACTACATTTCCGGTCTGGATCAAGAAGCGCAAAACGAATACGTCAATGACCTGCTGAACAGCGCATTTGGCCGCAAGGTTGAAGCTGCAAAAGTCAAAGACAACGTGGTTAGTTATCTGCGTGCAATTCGCGCATCGAAAGATACTTTCCACCAGCTTTATCGTTCGCAGCGTTACGCGGACGGCGTTGATATCGTACTGATCGGTACGGGCGACGACAAAGGCAGCACGGAAAATCCGGTGTTCCTCGGTTCCGGTGATATGCCGCTGAAAAACAACTTCCTGCCGAACGGCCCAAGCCACAACGATTGGACGCCGGTTTCGCTGGCACGTCGTGGTAAATGGCAATCGCCAGTTGGTCAGAACGTTGTAAAAGCTGCAAACGAAATCAATCAATTCCTGTTCGGTACTTCTGCAATTTCGGAACGTACTCAACACAAGGGATTGAGCGTCAACACGAAGTTTTCTGGCATTCAGCAAATCTTCGAAGCGGCTACCGGCTTCCAACTGAAAATGGAATTGGTCACTGACCTGTTCAACGATTCCGATTTGGCAGAACAATTCCTGCAAGTCGAAATGTTGCGCATTCCATCGGAACAAGCTCGCAATATCGCCGAAGATTCGTACGGTGATGCGCGCCAGCGTACCGATGCACCGTTGCCTGAAACTCGTGGTCGCGTTGACGCTTCGCTGAATGATCCTGATTCGAAACGTTTGGCACCAGAAGCCGAAGCGCTGAACATCGTCGTACGTTCGACTGTGCGTTTCACTCTGGAAAAAGACATTGCAAACTTCATTAGCCAAAGTGAAGACCGTCCGAACCTGAGCCGTGTTAACTCGTGGTTCACCATTTACGTCGGCCAGTTCCTGCAAGCAAAACCGCAGCGTGCATCCGTTCGTAAAAACCGTGCGGAAATTTCCAACGCACAAACCATGCAATACGATGACATTCCGCGTTACACCATGAGTGCATCGACGCTGAAAAAGCTGTCGGACATTCGTGCTGCAAACGGTTTTGTTGTTGAGAAAACCAAAGGCAACCCGGAAGGTCTGTACGTTGCTCCGTCCGGTGCAATTGCAGCACGTCCTGATATCGAAGCATTCAAGAATTCCAAACTGGCCGAAGAGCATGAAAACCTCTCGGAAGAAATGTTGGAAATTCTCGGTCGCAACGATATTTCGTACGCTGCCTATCAGGAAAATCCGAAGCCGGTTCAATGGCCGCATGTTCCTGAAAGCGATATGCTGCGTCTGGAAGAAATCAACGAACGTCTCGGCGAATTCGAAGGCGTGCTGCTGGGTTACGATTGGGACTTCGGTGTTGCCATTTATGGTAGCCACACTCCCGGCGCAACTCGCACCATTCAGGAAAACGGTTCTGTAACTCCTGATGCACTTTCGGTTGCGGATTATCTCGGTTACAACCTCGCTCGCGATGGCGAACAACCGATGGTTCGTAACTTCGCAAATACCATGTACATGCTGGCTCGCGATCAAGCTAGTGCTTCGCGTGCGGCGATTGATTCGCAGCGTATGTACGGTTCTGCTGAAAACCCCGGACAGTTTGCAGGTTCGGAAATCATGGACAAGGCAATTCTGCCTCTGTACGTGCAATTGGCTTACGCTGAAAACAAAGCGCCTAAGCTGGAAGAAATCGTAAAAAATGCGATGAAAGTTTTGGGCTACACTGCCCTGCCAACTGATCGTCAGAAATTCGATTATTCCGATGTTTATCACGACCGTATGCGCGAAGACGGTACGCCGGTTCGTGTGAACAACCCTGCGTCGGTTCGTGGTTTCATCATGACGATGCTGACCAGCGCAATGACCGCAGCAAAAGGCGGGCCGGGTACTTTCCTGTGGAACGAAACCGCAATGTCCCTCAAGGGCACCAGCGGTCAATCGCCAACCTCTTTTGAAGTTGAAGAGGAACTGGAAAATCACCCGCAATATTTCAACTCTTCGCGTTCGCCTACTGCGCATTTCGGGCGTCTGTACAATTACCTCGGCGGTCAGATTTTCAAACAGGTAATTGACGCAATCAACGCGATTCCGCCAGCGGATTATCTGAACTACACCAACGGCACCGAAAAGGGCGCTGACTTTGGTGTGAACCCGTACAACAACACCGTCCGTTCTACCGGTGATGTTAAAAAGGTTCCGAACAACATCATTCTGAAACACGTTCTGCCGTACACTTTGATGCTCGGCAAATATGTTCCGAATCATGAAACCATTTACGCGCAGGCCGATGAATACGTTGAGTCGATTCGTCCTACCGAAGGTTTCAGTGAAGAAGAAATTCGTGTTCCGGGTTTGGTGAACGATCCAAACAGCCCGCGTGCTGTATTCCCGCACCAGCGTGATACTCAAGCGTATTTGCGGAAAGAAGTTCCACCGCCATTTGCAATTCTGGCATTGGAACCGGGCGGCGGTAAAACCGGCCAAGGCGTAATCGACATGACCTGTATGGCCGTCGATATGCTGGAAACTGGCGAGCGTGTAAAACCGCTTGTGATTTGCCCGAACGGTTTGGTTGGTACGTGGTGTGCGGATATCAAATATTTCCTCGGGAATAACTGGAACGCATTTCCAATCACCGCCGACGTTATGAAACGTTGGGGGCCGGATCGTCTGGCGCAGTTCGCTTTGTCTGCTCCGCCAAACACCATTTTCATCACTTCGATGACTTTCATTCAGGGCCGCAACAACAAGCTGTGCATCGGTAACGCCCGTTTGAACGTTTCGGAAAACATGGAATTCATTCGTCGCCTCAATTGCAACTACGTGGCGATTGACGAATCCCACAACCTGAAAAACTTTGGTAAGGCGCGTCACGAGGCTGTAAAAACTCTGACCACTTCCACCCGCGTTAAATGGTTGCGTCTGCTGACTGGTACTATCATGCCAGACCGCGCCAAGGATATCGAAGGCCAGATTGCGCTTTACTCGCCGCTGATTTTCCGCGCTGGTGAAATTGCAAACATTCGTACCGAAGACAACGATGTTGAAGCAGTTGACATTGATATCAACGGTGTGAAAATTGCAACTTACACTCCGCTCAACGCGAAACGCGCCGTAGATAAACTGATGCACTACGCGGCGTTCATCGTGAAGAAACGTAAGGAATGGGCGTGGATGTTGCCTGCTCCTATCGAGCGTTTCATTCCAGTTGATATGGTCGGTAACGAAGAAAATACCGACGCAGAAGAATTGGAACTGCAAAAGCTGCACCAAGAGTTGTACGAGACTGTTCTCAAAATGACCTTGGAAGCAATTGAAGAATTGCTGAAACAACAGGCGAAAGCTCTGGCAGATGGTGAAGGTGATGACGACGCTGACCCACTGGGCGACGGCGCACCGGCTGGTTTGCTGGAACAAAACCTTGCGCGTTTCGAACGACTGATTATTGCACCGCAGTATGACCCATCGTTCAAAGACGTGTTCAAAGACAAAGGTGCGAATTTCAAATCGCGAAAAGCGAAGCGTGTTGCACAATTGGCCTACGAACATTTCCACACTCAAAAGTGGAATCGCAATGGGATGTACCTCGGGGATAAAGGCCCGCGTCCGCTGCAAGAATATGACCTCGTTGAACACGATGGTGATTTGTACGTAGCGACGAAGTACGATAAGGATCGCCCTGAATTCGTACAACTGCCGAAATCCACGATTGGTATTCCGCCGTCTGAAAATCCAGACTACTGGAAAAAAGAGCCACGCGGTAAGCTCATCATTATCACCCGCTACAACAACTCGGCATCTGCGATTTACGACGCGCTGCTGCCTGAGCAAAAAGCGGTTGCGGTGAAATTCACCGGCGATGAAAAGAGCGACAAGCAGAAGGCGTTTAACGCTTTCAAAACTGACCCGAATGTGCAGATTCTGATTGCGAACGAACAAGGTATGTCCGAAGGTCACAACCTTCAAATGGCAAGCCGCATGATTCGTTGTGAATCGCCGTGGGGGCCGGGTGCGCTTAACCAAACCAGTGCACGTATTTTCCGCCCTGATCCAAAAGGTGCGTTGAATGGCGTGATGGCACGAGACGTTATTTATCTCGACTGGATTTTGGCTGACAACACAATGGAAGTGCCGAAACTGGCACGGGTTATTTCGAAGCAATTCCAGATTCAGCGTTTCACCGAATCGGATAACCCTCGTTATGCTGACGTATTCCGTGAGCACCACGTTCCAAGCGATACCGAAGAGCCGCTGCTTTCTCTCGGTGTTGATATGTTGAAAAACATTTCCGGTTTGCGCGATGAACCTTTTATCGACATGGTTTATGCTTATCAAGCAATGAACCGCGTTGAGAACCAAGAGTTCAAAGAAATGCGTCAGACGCAAGAAGCCCGAATGCTGGAAATCGTGGCCTTGCCGAATATTGACGGCGCGCAAGAAATGGAAGTTAAGCCATTCGTTGGCAACCAAGATATTCCCGATCCACGCGGCTGGTCGCCGACCACCGTTGAAACGCTGATGCGAAATCCAGAAGTTGCAAAGGATTTCGAATCGTTGGTTGGCTCTCCTGCAATCACCGAATTCGGCACCGGGAAAATCGTTCGTTTCAACATGAAGAAAGGCGTCACCCCACCGGAACCGTCGTCCTGTAAAGTACGTCTGAAAAATCCGCCACCGGGCGTTGACGAAATTCTGACTGTGCCGCTGAACCTGACTTACGTTGCGTCTGGAATTATCAGCCCTGCTGATATGGCTAAATACTTCGATGTGCCAATGGCGTACACCCAAGCGGATGTGCGTAAAGCGGCGCGTGAAGAACAGGAAGCCGAACGCCAGCGCGAAGAGCAGGAAGAGAAAGAGGCTCAAGAGCGGAAAATTGCTGAGCGGAAATCTCGTGAAGTTGCACGCGTTGTGAAAAAAGAACGTGCTGATGGTGAAAAGCGCGCAGAGAACGAGAAAAAAGGTAAGCCTCTCAACGACGGCGTTTACAAAGTCGAAGATGCTTCCGCGCCTCTGCCTGTACCAACGCCAGCCGGTAAAAAGGTTGTTGTGTCCGAAGAAAATCCGAACATCGCCGCAGTGGTTTCGACCAATGCAGAAGTTCGCGTAACTCCGGCCTACTACCACGGCTTCGCAACACTGGAAGCCGAATTCGACGAAGCAGAAGTAAACCTGAAAAAGCTGGGCTTCATCAACATGGGGCCTTATGTGTTTATCGAAACGTCGAACAAGAAAAAGTTCCACGCCTTCTATGCATGGCTGGATGAAAACTTTGACTTGAGCGACCGTACCGTAAAAATGATCGAAGGCATTAACACCGCATTCGAGAAAGGTACGACCAGCACGCACAAGCTGTGGTACAAAATGGAACTGGCACCAATCAACGAATTGCCGTCGTTCTTCAATACCCGTAAAAAGGTTGTTGAAAACCGTCGTGAAGTTCGGGTGTTCCCGGTGTTCATGGAAAACCACGTGCTGCTGTGTATTGATTTGCGCACCAACCCGGCTGTTCACAAATGGGTTGGCAAAGCAATTCCGGGCACTGGCGCCAAGTTGAAGAAATCGGATGGTCACTGGTTCTACTTCGGCAAAGGTAAAACCGATCTGCGCGAAATGATTGCAAATATCTCGCGTAATGGTTACACCGTCGTGAACAAGAAGGAAGCACTGAAAGAACTTACGGAAATCAATTTCAAAACCCGTAAGCCGTCTTGATGTGAACGGCCAAGGATGGCCACCCTTTTAGGAGAAGTTTATGCAACACGACAATTTCGAATTGCGTGCGCAACAACTCGTGCTCGCGTTTCTCGGTTTCTACAACGGAGACATTGACGGCATTTGGTCGAATGCAACTATTCGTGCCATGAAAGCATTTGAGTGTGACGACAAATTCCTGCCTGCTGTACCAACGCAAGGTTTGCCGTTCCGTTTGAATTGCCGCCTGCCGAAAGGCATGTATTGGGATAAACGTTTGGTCGCGCATCGCGATCTGACGCCTGATGCAATCAAAGCGCTGTTGGACAAACGCACGCCGCGTAAAGTTGAAACGCAACCTGCGAAAACCGAACCAGAAGTTCAGCCTGTGGTAGAGGAAAGCGAAGCGCCGGTAACGCAATCGCAAGACTCCACCAAAGGTGCGAAGAATGCACAGAAATAAAGTTCACCTGCACTACTGCTATCTCAAGTACGGCAACAAGGATTATCGAATTCTCACAACGAATTTCAAAAAACTTGTAGCCGGTCACGCCACCTCTGATTTTCTCGGATACTTTGGACTCGGTTCTGGCGAGTTCTGGACTCCGCGTATCGAAGGTTTGAACGATGGCATTTCCACCGTTGAAATTGCAGACACTGAAACGTCGTTGTTGCTGTGGAAAGATAACCCACGATTCATGGGGTTCATTGATGCCCAACCCGAACACAAGCCGATGGTGATTTTGCGCGGCGGGGATAAAAGCATTTACGAATTACCGATCAATTGGGAAGTCTACACACAGCTAGGCGTGCAGTCGTTTGCACGTGACACGCTAGGCGCGTTCCGGCGCGGCTGGATTGCTTACGAAACGCAAGAAGAAAACCAAGAACGGGTAGACGACATTATCCGTATGGTGAAACTGTTTTAACAAAAGGCCCGCCTTTCCTTTGGATTGGTGGGCTTTTTTGTTGGTGCCGAATACTGTAAAGAACTATGGTAAGACGGAACCAACATTGGTAGCCAATATGCGTTTTGAATATGTTGAGCACAAACACAAGTACGGCAAGGCACTCAAGCAGTTTGATGTGACCGGGTTCGATTATGTCGAACTGCCGAAACATGTGACGAAAAAAGCGCGTGGGAAAATCCTATTCGTTCTGGACTACGTACCGGGCGAAGCGCTGAAACGCGGTAAGTTGTTTGATGGTGCGACCGGCGACCTGCTCCGCAATCTGATGACCGTAGCAGAAGACATGTACGATGCGCCGAACAAGCTGGACGATTACAACTGGCTTGCTATTTCGTATCACAGCATGAAAACCCTCGGCGGGTCGCAACAGTTTCTTGAAGTTGCACACGCTGAATTCAAAAAACGTCTGGATCACATTATCAGCGTTTACAAACCCGATACGGTTGTGACGTTCGGGCCTGATCCGTACAAGGCACTCAACTTTGAGTTCCTGCAAAAATTCAAAACGGAACGGGGCATTCAGTATCAGCATTTTTATGGAGTGCCGATACCAACTGTGATTACTGCACACACGGGAGTTAGTCACAAGTTTAATCATGTGCCTACCCTGAGTTTGCGTTCGCTGCAAAAAGACGACGAATCCATGGCTGCTGCCGGATACGTTGCACGGAATTTGACGACCTGTCTTAACGACGGCAAGTTGATGTACGAAATTCCGAAATTGGATTACAAGATCGTGATGGTTGATACGATCAAGAAATTCAAAAAGATGTACAAAGACATTTGCAAAGCCAAGGTGGTGGCAATCGACACCGAGGCCCGCAGTCTTAAACGGAAAAAGAATTACACGGTGACTTGGCAGTTCGCTGTCGATACGCACACCGCGTACATTCTGCCGTTCCTGCACAAAGATTCCCCATGGCTCCCGAAAGAGCGTGAGTATATCAAACGCAAAATGCGTGATTACTTTGAGTGGGAATCTGAAAACGAAGTCAACCTGTACGCAAACGCCGCGTTCGATTTGATCGCTGCGCGTCGTGACCTTGAGTGCCGTTATTTCAAGGTTCCGTTGTGGTGTGTTATTTCCGGTGAGTTCGGGAAAGACGAAAACCACAAAGCGATTCAGGCAATCACCGGTCAGAACTATTACAGCCTGAATAATATCGTGATGCAGTACGGTTCCCGTGCGTACTACGAATCGGACTTTGGTAAAGACCAACGTGCATTTATCGCCGACTTGAACCTTGAAGGGCCAGTGCTTACGTACATGGCCCTCGACGTGATTCTGCTGCTGCACATTCGCAAATTGCAGTTGAAACAGGCGAAGGTGATTGGTTACAAGAAATACAAATCGCTTGTGTCCGAACAACTTAGCGACCAGATTCACACGCTGAGCAACTTGGAATACAACGGTTCTTACACCGATATCGACTGGCTGTTCAAACTCAAGTCGAAAGACAGTGAAATTGTACGTGAGAAAAATCGCGTCAAGAAAGAGTTGTACGGTTCCGAAGGCGTGCAGAAAACCAACAAGATTCTTGCGAAGGATAGCGGTGCGCCTTCCATGGGTCTGTTCGGTCGCGTGCAGCACAGCCTGTTCAACATTGGCAAAGCTGACCACAAGCAAACGCTGTTCTTCAAAGTTCTGAAACTGAAACCGATTTTCCTCAACAAGAAAGGCGAGGGTAAAATCGACAAAGACTTCCAAAAGAAATATGCGGATGTACCGGAAGTCAAACTGTTCTCTGAACTGACAAAGATTGAAAAGCTGTACAACGCTTACGTAAAAAGCTTCGTTAAGAAATTCGGCGAAGATGAAGATTTCCGAAGTGACAAATGCATTCGTCCGCGATTCGGTTATCTCGACGTTGTGACCGGTCGTACATCGGCACGCGATCCAACACTGCAAACCATTCCGTCTCGTTCCGCCATGGGTAAACTGATTAAGCGCTTGTTTATTGCGCCCAAAGGTAAAATCATTATCAAGGTGGACTACGCGGCGCACGAGGTTCGTGGTTGGTCGTTGATTTCTGGTGACGCCGAGGTTGCGAAAGTTTTCCGGGTTGGTTACGACCTGCGCGCTAAATTCAAAACCAAACCGACCGTACCGCTGGCCGAAGAAATTGAACTGAAAGGTGACGTGCACAAAATTAACGCCGCATACTTTTTCCGTATGGATATCGACAAGATCGACAAGCCAAAACGGAACAGCGTTAAGCAGGTTATTTTCGGTCTGATTTACCAGCAGGGCGAGAAGGGTACAGCTAAGTCGATTGACGCAACCGTGGAAATGGTTCGTGACTTGACGAAGAAATTCTTCAAACGTTTCCCGGTTGGTGCGAAGTGGTTTGAAAAGGTTAAGCAACATGCGCGTGAAAACCTGTATGTGGAATCTCCGCTAGGCCGACGCCGTAACCTTTGGGGTCTGATGACTCCGAAGACGCACGAACATGCAGACAACATTCTGGCACGATCCGAACGTCAATCGGTAAACAGCCCGGTACAGGGTATGGGTTCCGATTTCATGATGACCGGTGCACGTCGAATTGAATATCTGCGCCATGAGCATTATCGCAAAACTGGTCACTATCCAGACTTCACACAATCCAACAGCGTACACGACTCCCTTGAATTCCTGTGTGCGTATGAGGATTTGTGGTTGGCGATTGATATGATCGAACGCGGCCTAACTGACGAAGTGCAGAAGGTTGCAATCGAACGTCATGGTTTTAAATTCGGCATTGGTCTGGAAATCGACTTTGAATTTGGTGGTGCAATCTCTCACTGTGACGGCTGGAACAGCGCACTGACCGGGAAATTCCCAATCAAAGACAAAGACAGTTTGGATACGGTACTGGAAGACGCGATCAAGTTCCAACGCGATGAACTCGGTTACGATATCAACGTGAAGAAAGTTTTGAAATCCATTTATGCACGTTTCGATGACGACGCGCCGAAGTGGTTGAAGAAACAACGCGACTTCCTCACGAAGAAAGGCATCAAGGTGAAATATCTGACGAAATAAGGAGTACCATCATGGAAACGCCAGTGTTCGAAGTACCGGATGGCGTACCTGCCGTTGCAGACATTCGGTTTAAAGTGTTGACCGAACATGTGGATCATCCCGACCTTGTGCGGTTGTCGGAAATGCTTCACAAAATAACTGTAAATTTCCATGATGGAAAGTGCCCACTCCCGGCTAAGGACGAATGCGTCAAATCCTTGATTAGCGGTATTGACGTTGTGGTTTCATCCGAACTCAAGTTGTGTTTGAGTTGGTCACACGTTATGGGTGAAGTGGAAGGTGAAATCCTTGTGCAGATTACCGCGCGCCATTATGAATTTGCGTCACCGATAGGATACACACTCCAATGAAACTAGTAGAAAGTAGCGAGCTTGAATTTACCGCCAGTGGTAAAGACATGGCCGCAGCACTCGCAAAGATTCTCGCGGTTACAACCTACGTAAAATCCGATGATTCGAAATTCATCATCGCAGCGACCAAAGACGGCCTGTACCTGATTGGTGCAAGTACCGACGCGCTGGCCTGTGTGAAGATGGGCGGCGAAGTGAAAAAGCCGGGTACGATCCGAATCGAATACGAGACGGTGACTGGTCTGCTGAAAACGCGTACGGAAATGATTTTCAAAGCCACCAAAGGTCAGTTGGCCTTCAAGGAAAAGAAGAGCAATTTCCAAGCGCAAATCAACGTGCGTGAATTCGACGCCGACGATATCGAATTGGTTAGTCGCCAACTCAATGATCCAACGTCGGTGCCAATGAAGAAAGGCGTTGTTGAGAAAATGCGTAAGGCAATCAAAAAGGTTGCTTTGCTCGACGTGTACGCAGGCACCGACTTGAGCGTTGCCGTGCAGTTCACCGAAAAAACAATGATGGTTTTCTGCTACGATCAGTATCACATTGCGTTGTTCAAAGTGAAACTGAAAGGCATGATGCCATTGCGTATGGCGCTGCCGGTCAAGGCGTTCAACGTCATTGATAAATTCATGGAAACGGACGAAGTAAATTTCAGCACCTCGGGTGGTCGTCTCCGCGCATTCAGCAATGAATTTATCGTGTCGATTCCAGAAGTGCAGCACGACGATGGTTGGTGGAAAGGCGCCAAGCTTTACGTTGACCACGTGGACGAAATGAAACATCGTGCATCGCTGACCTTCGATGTAAACGCGACCAAAACCATTACCAACATGGGCGCACTCACGGACAAAGACACGCGAATGGCAATTCAAATGTCGAAAAACGAAGTGACGCTCGCGGTAAACGGTAAAGGTGGCCGGGTATCGGATAAATTCAAAGCGAAAACCGAAGGCAAGGATATCGACATGCGTGTTGATCCACGAATCTTTATGGATTTGTTCAAAAAGCTGGAAGTGGAAAACGTTTTGATGAACGTGTACAAGGCAACAGGCGCAACCAGCGCATACGTTCTCAAATCAGAAGTGAACGACGGCAACCTAACGCTGGTCGGCACCTATGATGAAGCGAAGTGATGTAAGTCCGATTTTCAGTTTGGCAGACAATTTCGTTCACACTGTGAGCGATGTGGATGCGTTTGAAGATTTAGGATCAGCACACGACGGCCATCACATTGGCCTCTTTTTTCGCAAGCTCATCGACACGCAAATGTTGATCGACTATCAGAATCCGGTTGAACTCAATCGGTTCTGCAAGCTGTACAATTTCGTCAACATTCGCGGTTCGATTTATGGTCATTTGTTTGTGGTAACGGACACCGCCCGTGTTGAGTTGGCCGCGCACCGATTGATCCTGACTTGCAACAAGAAAGAACGTTACGACTACGCACAAGTTCCGCTGAATTCGTACAAGCAGAAATTGCGCATTTTCAAAACCAGTGCGGGATCGGTATTGGCTCTTTCCGGCCACGCCAAATCCCCTTACCTTGTAACGGAGCCTGCATGACAACGACATTCGATCAACAGGAAAACACGATTATTCTGCACAGCATTTTGCAGGGTCTTCGTGCCTCGCTGGGTTCCCCTGCGATTTTGTGGTACGACACCACAAGCCAAGATAAAGTGCTGATGTGGGAAATGACCTCGGCACTGGCCGTGCACGGTTATGATTTCCAAAACATCTATGACCGCTATTGGCAAGTGTTCCCGTACGGTATTCCCGAATATACCAACTTGAACATGATCCAAAAAGATATCGTCAATCTCACGTTCAATATGTGCCGGGAATTGACGCAAGGCTATGGCGAGATTTTGCACACGGATTTTCCAGAACGTGTGACGCCAGCCAAGGCGGCATTGCGTGACTAAAGACGAGCGCAACGCGCTCAGGCGAATCATCAAGAAGCACAAAATCTATCAGCGCTATCTGGAACTGTTCGAAAAGAATCCGGCGTTCCGTATCAACTTCGACGCTTACCACGAAGAAATTGAAACGATGCACACCACGCGCCGTACGCGCACGTTGCGCCGGAAGAAAAACGTACAGTTTATTGAAAACGTTGTAGACGCAATGCTTGACGATCAGGCGTGCCGTTCGCGGTGTGCCGAAATACTCGGTGAGTGTGTCAAGATCAGTAACGCCATGGAAGAAAACCTTGGCAACGTTCGTGACTTTTTGCTTACCGAATTTGCGCGTCATTTGAAAGACATTGGCACGCAGGCAGAGCGTAAATCGTTCGTAGAGCAGGTGATGAAACGCTTCTATGAATTCTTCAATCAAGTCCAAACATTGGAAAAACATGCCCGACTCATTATCGAGGACGTGGATAAGGCAGGATATACTTATCGCAATTTGGTGGAGGCGATAAAAGTCCTGTCACGACCGGAACAGGTGCAACTATGAAAACCGCATTCGTGTACGCAACAGAAGAAACTTTACAAACCGAAGCTGGAAATATTTTCAAGTATTTCCGAGACACTACGCTGCCCCGATGTGTGGAGCATGTGGTGGTTTTTGATTCTCCCACGACCGATACGGAACTGGGCGAGTTTCACGGTGAACTGATTGCGTACGCGGATGCAGCCGCACGGGAATTTCCGCCCGTGTATTTCATGACCGACGACTTCGATTTCATTTCCCGCATCGTTGCAGAATTATCGACGTTGAACGCCAACGTGGCTTTCGAACTCACGCCGACGCAACGTGCAGCACTTCACAGCAGGGCCTAGTGCCCTGCTTTTCCTTTTTCTGGAGGCGACATGATCCTCTTTTTGATTCCTGTACCCGGCAATACTGGCGGTTACTACTTCGATACCTTGGCGAGCTATTTTGAAAATCCTTTCGAAAAAGATTCGCTAATGGATCGCATTGCACAAGAAATTCTGTACCACGGCGTTACCTTGCACGTTGGCCCCTATGAAGATTTCGAACAAGCCGTTGAGCAGTTAGAAATGTTTCAGGGTTGGGTACGCAAGGAACTTTCCGTTGCTATCAAAAATGATGAGGCATTCGGCCCCGCACACGTTTACACCAAAGGGTTTACGACGGAACAAATCTGCGCCCTGTTGGATATCATGCCAACTAAAGCCCCGCATTGTGTGCTGGCGCTCAAAATCGGAATGCCGCCCGGATCAACTGATACTGTAAATCCTTACGGTATGAACAAACTAGAGTAGCTATGGACAAGATAATCGTATCGGATAAGCTGTATGTTCCAAGGCACCATATTCCTGACAAGCGTGTCCAGAAACATTACTTCAAATCGTTCTTTTCCGATTACGGTTGCAAGCAGTGTGACTATCGCCCGCATCGCCCTGTTGACCAGTGCAAAGGGTGTGAGAATTTTGGTGGCAGCTATCAACTGGCTGAAACCCGTGTCATTGGTAATATCGAATACATCGGTTTGCCGTTGGGTGACAGGGAAAACATTCAAGAAAAAATGCGCATTGATTTTGACGATTACAAGATCGTCGATAAGCGCACGCGTGCAGAATTCGATTACAAAATCAAAATTGATTTGGGTGAGGATCGCGACTGGTTCCCGCATCAAATCAAGACAGTCAAGCGCATGTCGAAAGCGAAGTACGGCCTGTTCATTCTGCCGCCGCGTTCTGGTAAATCGCTGACTGCCCTAAAGCTGGCAATTGAGTTGGGCCAAAAGGTTTTGCTGACGGCTGACCAATACGACTTCCTCAATCAGTTTATCGGGGATATCGAAGAGAGCACCAACCTCCCAGCGCTGCAAGAAAAGACTGGTAAAAAGCTGTACGGATTTGTCAAAACAAAAGAAGACCTCAAAGACATTCAGATTGGCATCATCACGTACCAATCGTTCCTGTCGAAGAAAGGCCGCAAGCTGCTGAAAGCCTGCAACAAAACATTCGGCACAATTCTAGTGGACGAAGTGCAATCCACTGGCGCCCCGGAATTTGCGTGGGTGATGAACAATACCAAAATGCGTTATCGCTTTGGTTGTTCTGGTACGTGGACACGGAAAGACGGTAAGCACGTTATCATCAAGTTGGTGATTGGCGGGCCGAAGTCGGAAATCAAGCGGGCGCAGATGAAAGCGTCCATGATTGTCATTGACACGAAATTCAAATCGAAAGGCGTGTTCAAAGGCAAAGTCGGTTACGTGTATCTGTGTAAAAATCTTGCGAAAAACAAGAAGCGCAATGACCTGATTCTTGAGTGGGTGCACAAAGACCTTGAGGCTGGGCATTCCATTGTCATTCCGCTACACTTCAAAGATCACATTGAAGAATTGGTATAACGTATCAACGATCACGTTGGGTACGAAGTTGCGGCCGCATTTGTTGGTGGCGGTGGCAAAAGAAACAAAGAGCGCCGGGACTGGATTAAAGATCAAGCGAGCAAACGAAATATTCGTGTCGTTGTCGGTATTCGTAAACTGCTGCAACGCGGTATCAACATCAAACCGTGGTCGTGCCTGTATTACGTCATGCCGATGAACAACCCGGAAAACTGGAAACAGGAAAGTTCTCGTATCCTGACGCCTGACCCGGACAAGCGCAAACCGATCATTCGTTTCTTCGCAGATAGCGGCGCGAATGCATCATTGAAATATCTGGCTAATACATGGGGCCAGTCGCTCAAGTACGCACACGAACCAACGCCGACCGCATTGGATCGTTTCCGCGCTATTACGAAAAATGTAAAGCGTGATATATCATACGAAGACGCTGACGCCGAGTCTGAATCCAGCACCGTGGGCATACGTCCATCGGGTGGTTTGTTTGGTGGCATTGCTGGTGGCATCGCAGCTAAACGAAGCGACAACAAAGCCGCTTATTGGAAAAAGAAAAAGGAAAAATGATGAGTGTTATCATCTTGAAGGCGCCACGCGAAAAAACCGCAGAAGAGCGCCGAGAGTGTGAGGTGTTTACGCAGAACTACAACGCGCATACCGCTCACACCCAAGAAGAAATTCACCGTCACCTTGAATGCAACCCACTGAAAGCCGTTGGCTACGTTGAGTGGTCAGTTGCTGCCATCCTTGGGTTGTTTTTTCTCTACTGGCTTTGGCGAAATAAGAAATAAATCACATGGTTCATAACAGAGCCACTTACTGAAAAAGAAGGGTAGAAAATGGATACGAAACCAACGATTGTTATTGAACTGGCGCAATTGCGCGGCATGCGACATGGCGACCCTGACGACATTCCACACGTACGGGTTTGCATGTTCGAACCTCGTAAGGAAAAGGAAGAGGATCGTTGCGGTTTCGCTGGCGTAATGAATCGCAAAGCTGACTTTCGTTGGTTTCTTCCTGACGACAATTTCCCCAAGTTTTTGACGGAGAATTTCTCGTTTGAACCTAGCCACACAACCAAACGCCAGCGCCTCGATGAATCGGCCTTTGAAATTGAAGGTCAACAGTACATCGTGAATCTGGATCGTGGCAGTTGCCAGCCGCGTCTCGACTGGTTCGTGTTGGGCACGTACGTGGTCGATGGTGTTGAACACAACGTTTTAGGTTTTACGAAACACGATTTGCGTTCACGCGTAATTGCACCGGGTTTGAAAGACGGCTGCGCCTACGAATTGAATACTGCAATGCGTTATGCAGATGAAGAGTTTTTCGACTTCCTGCACCTCGCGTTGACCAAACACGGTTTCACCACGAAATACGTAAAACCGGGTGCACGAAAATTCGTTGAGCTTGAATGCATTCCTCGCCCGGACGGCGTTAAATTCCATCGCTACAAATGTGAAGTGACCGGCCAAGAATTGCTTGCGAGCAGTTTCCACCGCCCGAATTATCATTTCCCTGAGTTCACCGTTTACGCTGCCACGAAATCGGATCATCCATTCGGTCTGGATACGTCGGAAAAAATGAAAAACGCATTGCAACACACTTTGGATTGGAATGGTCAGTTCTCCATTGACGAAGACTTCAAGTGGATCGTATGAAAGATGACCGCGAAGATGAAGCCCTTCAACATGCACGGAATAAAGGTGCATCAGAACGCGACCGGCGAATCCTTTTCCACGATGGTGGGATTTATCCGCCAGACCGCAATCTCTATCTGGTCGAAAATCAAGGCGACAATCGCAAAGCGCGTCGCTTGGCAAACAAAGGAAAAAAGAAATAATGCATCCTAAAGTAATGGAAGAAATGGCATCGCTGACAACCGAAGACGGACAGGCGTTTGATCCTGCGCGTATGCGGGAATACATCAAGCCGCTGACCGCCGAAGAAATCAACGCGTTGACGCCCGCCGAGGCACAGGCGCGCATGTTCCTGTTAAAGGCAATTCAAAGCAAATCCATGTCGCCGAAAGAAATGAAGCGTCACAAACGTTCGCAGAAATTCAGCGCCAAACTGGCACAGCGTCTGCGCGGTAAATAAGGGGAAAGAAATGGGCGTCCTGCACTACGCACTCAACCACACACGCCGTGAAGCATTCATTCTTGACAAGGCCATCAGCAATTATGGTTTTGAAAAAGAAAAGCTGCCAAAAACCTACGAAGAAATGTATGCGTATGTCTGGTCGGAAATTGACCCTGAGCACAATTTCGTAGACAAAGAGTACGGCACGCCGGAAACTGCTGAGCGAATTGCAAAAGCGTTGTGGGCGTGGGGAGTGGAGGACGGCATTTCCGATTCCAGCGACGATCAAATCGAAGAGGAATACTGCGACTACAAATTCACCGGTTCGCTTTTCGAAAACGATCCGCAAATCGGCCATTTCATGTACATGCATTTCCGCCACGATGAGAAACTGCCGGGCCGTCCGCTCATGATGGTTGTTATGGGTGAAAATGGATATGAGCGGCGAATTGTAGATCACGTTCTTGAGCGTGAAGACTACACGTACGGGCGTCCAATGAAACTGCGCAAGTACGTGCCAAGTATGGCCGACGATGAAGAAATGATTGAAGGCACCAGCATTGTTTGTGGAATGCGAATTCCCATGATTGTGAGAAAGTGAAATGGAAAACGAATTGGATTACGACGACAACGACGCGGTGTGCATTCACGGCAACTACTACAATCAGGTTGAATGCGAAGAGTGCAACGCGGATGAGGAAATTCCTGATTCCGGGGAAGAGGAATAGAAATGTGGGATAGCATACGCGAATTCTTTGGATGTGAACCACGTTCGCAAAAAGTAGCGCGCCTGTGGGATGAGGCATACCAGAAAGGAGTTGCGCACGTTAATTCCTTTCGAACCGCACTACATACAAAGGGTGAGCCGGGTGTGGGCGTACCCGGTTTGCGTTACGACATTCCAAAAAACAAAGTAGCGGAACTTTGGTCTGACGTTAATGCGCTGTACGACGGCGGTGGGTTTTTCGAAGGCGTGCGGGATCGCCTTGAGGAATTGAAACACTACAACTCAGGCATAAATGATTCGATATGTGAAATACACGAGCGTATAAGAGCAGAATACGCACCGTATTCTACTTCTGTGCCAACTATTATCAACACTGAACGTAGGCCACTGTTGCGTGCGGAACGCAATCGCAAATTCTATCGTCTCGTGGCGCGTGCCCCGATGCTGGATAGTGAAACATTTGCGTGTGAATTTCGCGATGTGTTTCGAGAATCAAAAGAAGACGACTCCATCTGCAATGCGCTATTAAAACGCATGCTAGAGGATGATGAGTGGATCGCCTCTCAACATGTAGAGTTTGAGCAATACAACAAGTTCGCTAACCCGCGCCCACGCACGATGGAAGCCTTTCTCACGGCACGTGGAAATACTGTAAATAACTAGAAAGCCTTATTGAGCGTAGATATGCCTAGAATTCGACAACCTGCACCGACGCTGAATTTCAAATATACAGCGGATCGTGTGAAGACGTTAAAAATGCAAGGCGTTGACGGTTCGGCGTTTGCAGTTTTGCGGCGTCCGTTCCTACTGGATGATGCACTGGTGTCCATCACTCCAATGGTGCCGGATTGGTTGCCGGAAGATTTTGATATTCCAAAAACCAGCGTGAACCGTCAGATTGAAGCCTGTCACAAATTGCTGATTGATCCATTACGCGGTAGTGCAATTACCTGTATCGGTTCAATGGTTACAGATGACCGCGCAAAATTCCTCGCCATGAGTATCATGAACGAGGCAATTGATATGCAGAAACAAGGTAGTCACCGTGGCAAGCTGTTGCCAATTTGGCATCGCGTTATGGGTGGCTACTACGATGAATTGCGTGATGCGAAAGAACGTAAAAATATCTCCTTGCTGGTTATTGCAAACGTAGGGCCGGATTCCACACCGCAAAAGATTGAAAAGGTGCGTGACCTGCTGGAGAAGTATGACCACATTCCACGAATTGTTGTGGTGAATGGTTCTGATCCTGTTACCTTTTTCGCATCGAAAATTCGTATGACTATGCAGAACGCGATCCTGCTGAATAGCGCACGTTCTGACAAGGCCGATCTATTGAGACTGCTATGAAACTCACATTCGCCGACCTGCAAGCAATTCGCGACGACGAAATTCAGTTAAAGAAACTCACAGACATAGTGCACACCACTTACGCATTATTGTGCGCGCTATGCCGTCTTGATTATTCGACCATGAATAAACCCGATGATGACGATGACGATGAGGACGACGAAGACGTAATTATGTCTGCCTCGCGTGAACTCATTATTGCAGGTGACATGGCGGAATTGTCTGACCTAAAAATGTCTTTGGGTAAAGAATTGGCTGAACTTGAAAACGACGCCGGTTTGTATGACGAACACGAATTCGAAAGAATGCGTAAAGCCATTGAAGAACGTATGGGCACACGCACCGAGCGCCAAGCGGACGACGATGATTTCATTGAATTCGAAGGCCAGAAATCAAAGAAAGGCGATTCGTATTCTTATAGCATGAAAGATTTGTTCCGTATGATTCGACAGGCCAGCCATCCTGACAAGATCATGCGATTCAGTGCAGAAACAAAATCCAGAATTCTGGATTGTTTTCACGATGCAAAAGAACACTATGCGGATGACAACTATCCGGCAATGGTTCTCTGCTACATTGAAATCTTTTTGCTGCGCGGCGATCCACGGCCAATCAATTATTACCTTTGGAAATACGCAAAGCAACGCCACATTCAAATCGAAGCAAACCTGAAATTCATTATGGAAAAACCGTATATGCCTGCAATCACTGCATATCGGAAAGGTAATGTTGAACGGGCTAAAAAGCTTTTCAAAGAGTATTGGGCCACCACGCAAGCTGACCCAATGGACGATATGGATTGTTTTAAGTAATAATTTCGCAATACCGAAAGGGAGCCTAGTGCTCCCTTTTTTTTTGGTTTAATTCCCCTTTAAGTAATTTAAACATAGTGGAAAAGACGATTCTTACGGGTTTGCTCTTCCCATATACCAACGATACAAAGGGGTTTTATTCCATGGCTTTTGAAAATACCAGTGCTGGTGTTTACGACCGGGATCAAGACCTGAGCCAACGCAGCCCAACCGTTATTTCGTCGATTGCTTCCATTGTGGTTGAATCGTCGAAAGGTGAGCTGGATTGGACTTGGGTTTATGATGAGCAAGAACTGAAAGATAAATACGGTGTTAAAAGTTTCGCCAAATACGGTTTTGGTCTGCATTGCGCAGAACATCACCTCGGTGAATCCCGTATTCTCGTTCGCCGTGTAGTGGACAAAGCGACTGCGCGCACTGCTGGTGCGTACCTGAGCGTTGACGATACCGAAGCAAGCGAACCGGTAATGAAACTGGTGAATTTTGACGATGGCACCAATCAGCCAAAAGGCGTGTTGGGCGATCCGATGGAAGAAATCGGTTTTACTCCCGATAAAGCAGGTATCAAAAACGTCCTGATGTTTATTGCGGCACGTTCTCCGGGTTCGTGGTCGGACAGCATTTCTGTTCGCATTCGCCCGAGCGCACCGCAAGGCACTTTGCCCGGTGAACATTCGGACGCAAAACAGTTTTACGTAGAAGTTTTCGTGAACTACGTAGGTAGCGCATCCGTTCCTGTTGAAACTTTCCTCTGCTCGCGTAGCGTGGAATTGGACGGCATGGGTAGCCAATTGTTCGTTGAAGATAAAGTCAACGCCAATTCCAATTACATTCGTATCAAAAACAATCCACTGGCTCCGCTGGTTGAATTCCACACCGAAGTTTTCGAATGGCTTTCTGGTGGCGTTGACGGCGAACGTGCAACCACCCAGCAAATCATTGACGCGTGGGAAGGTATCGAAGACACCGAAGTTTTCGAAGTGCAAATGCTGATTGGTGCTGGTTACACGCACCCATTCGTGCATCAGGCAATCATCAAGAAAGCCGAAGCACGCGGTGACGCAATTGCGATTTGCGATATTCCTCGCGAATTCCAACAAACTGCACGTGCTGTGAACTATCGGAATAACACTCTGAATATTTCGAACAGCTACGGCACAATGTACACCCCATGGGTACAGCTTACCGATGACGTTACCGGTAAGAAATTCTGGTGCCCGCCGTCTGGTTTGGTTGCTGCGCGTTATGCGTACACCGACCGCACCAAAGCCTATCACTGGGCGCCTGCTGGTATCGACCGTGGCCGTATTCCTGTTTCTGATTTGGAATACAAATACAACAAAGACGAACGCAACGCACTGGATCAAGCGCAAATCAACATCATTCGGAAAATTCCGGGTCGTGGGTTTGTTATCTTCGACCAGCAAACGCTGCAAACTTTTGCGTCGAATCTGCAACTCATCAACGTGCGTCGTCTGGTGAACGGTATTAAGTCGATTATTCGCAAATCGTTCCTGCCATCGGTATTCAACCCGAACGATTCTTTCGAACGGTTGAAAGTGAAAAATCTGGTGGATGGCGAAGCGCAGAAAGCGGTTGATAGCCGGGGTATCAACGAGTTTGAAACCATTTGCGACGAACGCAATAACACGACTGCCGTTGTCGCGAATAACGACATGAAGGTCGATTTCATCGTTGATCCGAAAATCCCTGCGAAACGCGTTCATTTGGGCGCTGATATTCGCAACATGGGACAAGGCCGAAACATCACCTTCACCGAGAGCTAAGAGAAATGGCTGAGAAAAACCTCGAACTCATTATCGACGCGCTGCGTGTGGTTTCCGATATCCAGAACATGGACGAAACCAACCCAATCACGCACCGCCAGTCGAATCCGACAATTCGCAAAGTGAACACCGTTGTGTGTGCATATCGCGAACCCTACAACCTGATCGTGCCGCTGAATTTCATTTGGTTCTGCTTCGATCCACAAAGCGATTATTACGGTGCAGCTTTGCGCCGTGTTTCGAAAGAAGCTGATCCACAAAAAGGTTTCGTTCACACGTACGAAGTGATCGACACCATGGCGCAATATGAAGAGGATCAATATTACGACGACGAAGACGCCGCGCTTCTGGCTCAAAATGATCCGCTGCCAATTGCGACCGATGATGTTCTCGGTATTGCGCGTCTTTCGGTTGCCCCTGTAAGCGGCGCAACGCCAATTGCCGTGGGCGATAACGATCCGCGCATGAGCGATCCACGCGAACCAACCGAACACACGCACCCGGAAGTTCCAGCAACACAAATCAAAACCAAAACTGGCGTTGTCACCGTTGGCAATAGCGCGGCACCAGTCACCGGTTCGGTTCTGATTGCCACCAGTCCAAATACTGCTGTATGGCGTCCGCTGACTTCCAACGACATTCAAAAATAAGGGCGCGAAACATGACGCTGACCGAGTTTATTGATGACAAAATCGCGCTTGCTTTAGACTTTCGCGGTTTGTCGAAATACAACCCGGTCGAGATTGTGGTCGAGAATGGAGTAAACAAGTTCTCCATTCTCGTTTCATATCTTGAACCGGATACCCTTACCGTTCCGTACAACGTGACTTGGATTAACGCGAATCCAGAACACGAAGATTACAAAACGCTGATGCGTCGCGTTGATGCAGAAAAATACGATGACTCCGGTTATCGTGGTTCGTGGGCCGTTCTCACTACCGTTGAAGAAATTTACAACGAAGTGCAGTATTTCAAAAAGGAAAGCGACCCGATCCTTGGCGAAATCGACAAATTCCGCCCACCGCTAGCAACCATCAAAACCGCTGGTGGTTTTTATCTGAATCGTGAAGCTGCTGACGACACCGATCCAATTGTCGTTGGTAATAACGATGTTCGCATGAGCAACAAACGTGTGCCTAAACCGCACTCGCATGCGAAATTGCCAATCACTATGCTGAGCGCTGGTGATGGTACTGATAAATACGTCGCAACAACCACGAACGATCCGGTTGCCGGTGACATGATGTTCATTACCGGTGAAGACGAAGACGGGAATTATATCGGCACATGGTTGCCGCCAACTACCGAATTCGCCTACATGGGGCCGCGTCCAATTTCGGTTGATGTGATTGGCCCGATTGACGTAATCAACGGCAATTCGAATCACGTTCTGCGCGCTGATGTGAATTTCGACGATGGCAGCAAAACGCAAAACGCCAAAGTCGTTTGGTCGATTGATCCGACCAGCGAAAACGCCGACAAAGGTACAGTCAATGCGGCCACTGGTGTGTTCCACGCCAACCCGGTTGCAATTGATACGCCTGTTCACGTCACCGCGACTTTCACCCACGAAGAAAGCGGCGTAGTCGTAAAAGTTGAATACGTAATTATCATCAAAGGCGATCCGACGTTGGTTCTGTTGACCAGCATTCGCATTGATGGCCCTGCGCAATTCAACAAAAACCAGACCGGTACTTACACTGTCGTCGCAACCTACAGCGATAACAGCACCCGGACTGTAACGCCAAACGTTTTCACTTCGAGCAATACCAACGCCGGTACTTTTGCAGGCGGCGTGCTGACTCCAAAACCAGCACAAATTTACGATGTGAATACGCGTCTGTCGGCAACTTATGTTGAGGGCGGAATTACCCGCAACGCAACACTCGACGTAGTTATCAAAGACCCAACGGTTTATCCGAAAACCATCACCATTAATGGCCCGGTTGAAGTAAACCAAAATGAACAAATTCCTCTGACTGCACACGTCGTTTACACGGATGATTCCGAGGCGGATGTTCAAGGTGTTTGGTCTGTGACTGCATCCACCTACGCAACTATTGCGCAGACTGGTGTGCTGACCGCGAAAGAGTTGACTGCGCCGGGTAGCAAATCGGTAGAGGTAAACGTTTCGTTCACTTCTAATACCGTGACTGTGACCACGAAGAAAACTATCGCAATTGTGGACAACAAAATCTGGCCGGTTAGTGCTGCAATTTCTGGCCCAGCAACTGTTGCCCCGTTGGGTACTGCACAATTCGTTTACACCGTGACTTATTCTGACGGTTCTACCGCCGAGCAAGTTCCAGTGTGGAGCGTTACTGATGCAACCTACGGCACAATTAATCCGGGTACTGGTGCATTTACTGCAACTGCTTCCCTTGGCAATACCACTGTGCGCGCAACGTACAGCGAAAGCGGCGTAAACCTCAATGCAAACAAATCGGTTGCGGTTGAAGCTGTTGTAGAAGTGCTGCCTGCTCTGCGCTTTGGTACTGCAATGTTTACGGCAAATGATTTCCTCGGCGGGCCGAAAACGCCTACGCAAGACGAAATTGATTATGGCGTAGACCCGGTTAATTCGCCGTCCGGTCGTCCGTACGTGCATTACACCGGCTTGGAAGATTTCATTTCCACAGTCATGACCAACACGCTGGAATTGAATGCTACTGAAACGAAGAATTTCTCAACCACAATTAACGTCGATGATTTTATCTACGTGATGTGGCCTGCAAGTGCAGGGGATACTTACTTCATTGATTTGGCAAACAACTTCAACGTAACGTTTGACGGTATTAACCATCGCAACGCCGAATTGGGTAATACGGAAGGTCTGCCGGGTTACGACCCTGACCTGCCTAAAACGCTCACCGTGCAATTTGATGACGGTTCCGGCGAACGCCCTTGGATTATTGTTCGTAGCGAAGCAACCACTCTGCCTGAGTTTGCCCCGCGTACTGACAACTATTCCGTCAAATACGTGTAACCGAGTACGAAGCTGGTTATCCGAAAGGGTAGCCAGCTTTTTGTGCTCCATAAGGGGAATACAAATTCCATGGCCGACACCAGCTTTGAGGGACTTTGGCCCGTACAGTTAGATATTCTTGGCCCGTCTGCGCCACTACCGGAACGTTCAACGTTTCAAATGCGTGCACAAGTCACGTATGAGAATGATGCAAAGCAAATTGTCACTCCCTCATCGTGGTCTGTCACGTCTACTGAATTCGGTTCGATTGATAATGCTGGATTGTTCACTGCTGGTGCTGTTAGCGCTGGTACGCGAAGTGTGCAAATTAACTGCGCGTTTTATCACGAAGAATCGGATACGACTCTGACTGCAATTCTTGTTGTCACAGTCAAAGATATTGACACGCCTCCTGCGCTGGTTTCTATTTCGGTAGTTGGTAAAACCGAAGTCGAGAAAAATAGTGTTGAAACGTACGAGGTAGTAGCACGGTTTGACAACAATACGACGAAGCCGGTTACGCCAGCATCGTTTACTTCGAGTCGTCCGGGCATTGCGACAATTGATACAACCGGTGTTGCGCATTTCCTAAAGATTCGTGGCAGTGCATCGGTACGCTTCACCGCAACATATGTGGAAAACAACGTAACGCGCACGGCATTTGCTGACGTGTTGGTTGTGGACTCTTCGATTTATCCGGTTAAAGGTTTTGTCTTTGGCCCTGCCTTTGTCACTGAGCGTGGTCGAGCCGCGTTCGGTTTTGATGTATTGTTTGAAAACGGGAAAAACCAGCAGGTAGTCGCGAATTGGCATAGCACCAATGAAAAAGCTGGTCACATTTCCTGCGACGGAACATTCATTGCAAATGCCGTGGATGGAATTGAAAAAACGACCATCGTTGCGTCGTACGAATTTGACGGCACCCATACATCGGCCTCGTTTGAATTGAGCGTGCTGGATATTACGGTTCGCCCTGAATCTCTGAGCATCGAAGGCCCGTCGAAAATTCGTGAAGGTTTGGTGGTTCAATATTACACCACAGTGCAGTTTACCAATGGTACACGACAAGCCGTAAACGCAGATTTGCGCGCAGCCGGTGCCGCTGGTTTTGTGGATGCAGGAAACCAATTCCATGCAGCACGACAAGTAAACGTAGAAACACCCGCACAGCTTTTCGCAATGTATGAAGGTTTGGAAGCGTTGCGCACGGTCGATGTAATTCCGGCCACGTACAAACCGGTTAGCTGCTACATTGAATTGCGTAGCCCGATGCACGTTGGTGAATATCAGGCTTTGAAATTCCATGTGGTTTATGAGGATGGTAGCGATCTTGTATTGCCTGCCGAGTGGAGCATTTCCAACGAATGGATTGCTTCGATTACTCAATCCGGTGTGTTGCATGCTTCGCAAGTTGTAGAAACTGCTGAGTTGGTTGTTTACGCGGAAACCAACGTGAGCGGTGTGGAACTGAAAACTGAATTGATGGTGCGTATTTTGGATATCCGTACGTTCCCGACTTCGATCCGTATTGACGGGCCGGATTCTGTGCGTGCAAATACACAAACCAATTTCAGCGCGGTCGCAACATTCAGTGATGGAAGTGAACAGCCAGTTTTGCCGCATTGGTTTTGCGCAGATGACGCTGTGAATATTCAACTGGGCGCCTTCAAGGCATCGGTGGCTGGCAAATATCAGTTGAAGGTTTCCTACATTCTTCAACACGAGACGGTCACGGCACTAAAAGAGATTACCGTTTTATGATTATTGCAATCGCGGCCTCGCAGGCAGACTTCGCACAATTCCAGTGGTATTCCAACGAAGGCAAGGATATCTCGCTGGAAAGTGGCGGCAAACATTTGATTGCAAACAAAGACGACCTGATTGGTTTGCGTGTATCCACGTCGAACAATGCCAAGGGCACATTTCAGGTTGTATTCGCCAAGTACCCACAAATCATTTTCCGTGCAATCAAGCCGGAAGTGGTTGCGAAATTCAAGAAGCAATTGAAAGAGTACAAAGGCGTGCCAGACAAGCCGGGTAAAACCGGCCAGCGCCAGCGCAAGATCACGCACGATATCGAACCGGCGAAAGATACCGACAAGATGACTGCGCAATTTTTCCGTAGTCCAAACAAACCGCGTGAATCGGGTTCGTACGACAAGGAAGATTATCAGTGGCGAAAGATTGTGCATGGTGGCGATGTAATTACCACGAAGCACAGCGGCAACACACGCCACGCGCTGAAACACGATGACGTTATTGGTATGCGTTATCTGCGCAAGTCGCACGGCGGTTACATCATTACCCCATTGGGCGAACGGGTAATGATCGACCATGACCTGTATGAAAAAATCACCAACAATTCCGATATCTTGCCGAAGTCTTTGCAGGAACGCGGCGTGGTTGACCTCAAGGATATCAAAGCGAATCTGCCGAAAGGTACAAAGATTCGTATGCCTCGATTGCTCCCGCCAAAACCAATCAAAGATTCCGGCGATCCCGGTGGTGAACACGGTTACGAACACTTCCACGGCAAACACGCCAAAAACCTTGTGTCGAAATTCGATTACACGGAAGTGGATAGTGAATTCGATTTCGAACCGGAAGAGGAAGAAGCACTTCTTAATCCGCCTTTGGAAGATTCTGATTTCGAAGACGAAATTCAAGAAACTGTAAATTCCGGTAAGAAAGGCACTGGCGTTGATGACGATTTCGACGCGGAATTCGAAGACGAAGATGAAGACGGCGATCCTGAAACCGATTTCCATCACGATATCGAAACCGACGAAGAAACCGGCGAACCAATTGAAGATGAAGGCGCAGTTTACGCCCACGAAGGTTTGGTACTGAAAACCAAAGACGGCGAAGAATGGGTTGTCATGCACATTGAGGAAGCTGGTCTGTCTGATATTCTGGTAATGTACAGCGAGCGTACAAAAGCGCTTCGCCATTACAAAGTGCCTACCGGAGAAGACATGCGGAATATGAAAACTGTATCGGTCGGCGGCAGCATTAGCGGGAAAAAGCTGTTGAAGATGCAGGAAGATTCTGCTCAACTTGAAATGAAGGCTGGAAAACGTCTATGAAATTCACGGCTGTTCAGAAGCGTGCAATGAAACTTGATCCACTGAGCTTTGCAAAATCGTTGCAACGCTCTGAGCTTAAAGCCGTGCTGACGGAGTTGGACGAACGCTATCGGAAAGGTGAGGAAGTAATTGGCGACGAACATTACGACATTATGGATGACTATTATTGGTCAACCATGCGTGATAAGAAATCGACAAAGAAAGTCGGCGGTGTAAAAAACGCTGACGTTCGCCTTGAAGTTCCGATGGCGTCCCTCGATAAATTCCGTACTCTTTCCGCTGCAAAACAAAATGCTTTTATGAAAGGCACCGGTTTTGTTTTGGGTGACAAAGAGGACGGGATTAGTTGCGGGTTGACCTACGATAACGGTGTGCCTATTCAGGCCACCACGCGGGGAGAGGAAGGGATTGACGGCAAAGATATTTCGCAGTTGATTCCTTACCTCAAAATCCCTAAAAAGATTCCGTTCAAAGGGCGGTTCATCGTACGCGGTGAATTGACCATGGACAAAACAGTGTTCCAACGTATTTTCAATGGCGTTTATAAAACCAGTCGCGGCCTCGGTGCTGGTCTGGTTACACGCCTTGACGATCACGCGGTAGCCAAGCATTTCCGTTTCGTTGTTTACGAAGTGCAGAAAGGCAAGACTGCGAACGGCCCGATTCTGGATCAACTGGAATTGCTGGCACGTTATAAATTCGATGTGGTTCCGTACAAATACGTGGACGAAATCAACGAATCCAAATTGATCGACTACCACGACGAACGCAAAGCAAAAGCTGGTCGAGATATTGACGGAATTGTTGTTGTGAAAAACATTCCGTATAAAGCGACGGCTGGCTACCCAACGCATGCGTACGCCTTCAAAATAAATAGCCTTGCCTCTTCCGTGTTAATTCCTGTCAAGGATGTGGTGTGGGAAGAAAGTCGCCTCGGTCGAATTACACCTCGCGTTGAAATTGAGCCGACAATTATCGGTGGCGTAGAGGTTTCATTTTTCACCGGGCACAACAATTTCTTCATCGAACACGGATACAAGCAGGAAGTCGCACACAATCCACCGTATAAACCACGGCCACTCAACAAAGGCGCGATGATTCGTGCTGTGCGTTCGGGTGACGTAATTCCATTTATTATGGAAGTGGTGAAGGGTGCGAAGGTTGCAGCAAAACCAGACATTCCATACGAACGACGGGGCGTGTTCCTGTATGCGGTACACGAGGGGAAGTCGGACGTTCGTGTTGTTAAAGAATTAACGCATTTTTTCACGTCGCTAAAAACTGACGGGATGCAACGCGGCACCGTAACCAAACTGGTTGACGCCGGTTATGACACGGTGAAAAAGATCGTCGCAATGAGCGTAGACGACTGGCGTACGTTACCCGGTTTTGCGAATAAAAGTGCAGACACTGCATATGCCAACGTTCAAAGCTGCAAAGCGCGAATGACTTTTGCAAACGTTGCTGTTGGTTCGGCTGCGTTTGGTGAAGCCATCGGGGCTAAACGTCTCGACGCGTTGATTGAAGCGGTTCCTGATTTGTTGGAAAAGATTGATTTACCACAAGCCGGATTAGTGGATATCATTTCTGACGTTCGTGGTTTCAACAAGCTGGCGTTGCAAATCGCCAAGAACCTGAAAAAGTTCGCGAAATTCTGTAAGCGTAACGGCATCAAACTGGTGCAGCAGAAGAAAGCGAAAGTCACAGGTAAATCCATGTTTGGTCAAATGGTTCTATTCACATCCGTGCGAGATAAACAACTGGAAGAGTGGATTATTGCTAACGGCGGCAAACTTGCCAGCACCGTGAAACAAGCCACTGTACTTGTCGTCAAAGATGAAAACTCTTCGAACAAGAAAACCGAGGAAGCAGAACAACTCGGTAAGCCAGTCCTAACCTTAGCCAACTTTCGCAAGAAGCACGGAATCTAACCATGTCGAATATTGTTACCTCTTTTGATGCTCTGAAACGTCAACGCAATTACCCGCACGACGTTACCGTAGTAGAACATCATGGAAAACCAGACCAAAATCCTCGCGTGTCTGTCCTGATTTATAAAGCGACCGGAACTGGTCTGGCTGTAGCAACGCTGGAAAAGAATGAAATTCATTGGGGTGTTTCCGAAGTAAAGGGCCTCAATGATTATTACGGTGCCAAATGGCCCCAACACACAGACGCACCAACCGACGAAGGCGCAGTCAATCTAATTGTTGGATTGCTTGATTTCGCAGTCGCACACGATGGAGTTTATTGAGTCATGTTGAAAATTGCCGTGTACGCTATTGCGAAAAATGAACAGCACAACGTTGCAGAATGGTTAGAGTCCGTAGCCGATGCAGACGGTGTGTTTGTTCTCGATACTGGCAGCAAGGATAAAACAATTGAATTGCTGCGAGAGGGTGGAGCGACCGTAAATCACATGAGCGGCGGAAAACCTTTCCGTTTCGACCTCGCCCGCAACGAAGCAATGAATCGCGTACCCGAAGATTTCGACGTACTTGTGTCGCTGGATTTTGACGAACGTTTGAGTCCAGATTGGCGCAAAGTAATTGAGGAACAATTCGACGCTGAAACTGATTGCGCCAATTACACATTGGTGTACAGCTTCACCGACGATGGACAAATCCTCATGTCGTATCCGCGCATGGCGGTGCACCGTCGCAATAGCGCTACATGGCAATATGCTGTACACGAATTGTTGATTCCTCATCAAGGCGCTTTGCGTAAAACGTTGGATATGTACGCGGTGCATTACGGTGAGGCAAAACCAGCGGGCCATTATTTGGACTTGCTGAAAACGTGTCACGAAGAACGTCCGAATGATCCGCGCCCGTTGGGTTATCTGGCACGCGAATATTACGGAATGGGTAATTTTCAAATGGCGGTGCCGCTTTATAAACGGTACGTCCAGATTGAACAATATCCGCCCGTGTTGAGTGAAGCGTGTATTCGTCTCGCTCATATGCACACAGATTTTGTCAGTCAGGAATGGTGGTTGCGTCAAGCAATTCAATCCTGCAACGACATGCGCGAACCTTACTGCGAAATGGCGTTGTTTTATTTCCGCAATGAAATGTGGGAACACTGTGTCACCGCCGTGAAAAGTGCTGCAAGGATTCCACGACCAGATTACAACGCGATTTATCGTGACGAATATTATTCGGACACGTGGGTTTATCACATGTTGATGGCTGCATATCAGCAGGATGGTAACTATCGCCGCGCATTGCAAATGCGTGACTCTTTAGTCCATGCATATGCTGGGCAACCGATTCCAGCAAGTGCTACGCAAGACATTCTAATTCTGCAAAATGCAGTAAATGAGGTTTACCATGCATATCGCGATTGCGTTCGCGGCACCGGAAGCGAAACGGCGGAACAGTAGTGGCTTTCAGCGTATGGGGAAAGAGGAATTTCTGAAACTTCCTCTTAACCAACAAAAACGTTACGTCGAGCAATATCCGCAAACCTCGCACCGGCTGCTAATTAAAGGGTTGAATATCGAGGAACGCGCCGAAGGCAAATTGGTTCCGGCGAAGAAACAAAAAGACCAGCAAGTTGCCGTCAATGCAAAGGAGGCAGCTAAACAAGTTGCCCCTACTGCTGGCGACGATGACATTTTCGCACGTCGTCGTAAATTCGAAGAACAGAAGCGCAACTCTGCAATTCGCAAAGATATCAGTGACCTCAATAAAACGAATGTCGGTGCAATTACGCCGCATTCGTTGCAGGCCATTGATACGATCAAAACCCATGAGGTTCGTGCAGCCGCTGAAAACATCACCAAAAATAAAGAGTCGATTGTCTCTGCGGTGAAAGAACAGGCGGAAAAACGCCCGAATATGTTTGGTCGTGGTTTGGACACAATCAAGCGTGTGCTTGGCCGTGATACCGATCCGAAAGAATTGAGCGTAACCGAGCGCTATGCAGCGGAACGTTCTCTGACTTCGATTGCAACCATGGCAATGTTTGGCGCTGGTATTGTTGCGTTCGGCGTTGCTGGTGCACCACTGGGCGTAATTGCCGGTCGTGTTCTTTTCGATATGTGGATGAAGAAAGGCAAAGGCCAGCATTTGGCAAATGACCTTTCGAAACTGCGTGATGCGAGAAGACGTAAAGCGAAAATGAAAGAGAAAGAACGTCAGGCAGAAATTGCAGAACGTGACGGTCTCGCATTTAACTACGACACGAAAGTAGGTGGCAGCACCTACGGCAAAGAAAACGATGCAGCGGCAGAAACCGCTAAACGTTTGGCCGAAAAAGATGAAGTGCAGAAAGCTCGCGATAAAAAGCGGACAGCACCGAAGTCCAAAGGTTCAAAAGATTCTCGCCAGCTTGCGGCGGCGTCAGCGTACAACCCGGTCGATCACGACGATACCATTAATTTAGTAGTAGAGCAGATTGCCGACATTCTGAAATACCAAAGTGTCGAAGACCTGAAAGAACATCGCGACGATATGTTCAAAACTACTGCTGCGGCATCGCAAAGCGAATTGGAATATATCCTTACGCTTGCGCTGTGCCATGGTTTCGAACAAACCGGCGAAGGCATGACATTTGTTTGCCCTGATTTGAGTGCGTTGCGTTCAATTTGTCAAAACACTTTGGGAATGCACCTCGAATCGTATTCGCAAGGTGTGTTCAATTACACCAAAGACAATGCACTGGTTTCGTTCGGGCGATCCGATAAGCCTGAAACGTATTACATTCGTACCGTCGGCCCACTGAGGTAAGTATGGGACTAACATTCCTATGCGATCCAGACGAACGCCATTTGCCAATGCACGAGCGTAAAACCGTGTGGGTCTGTGATGGCCCAAAACGCATTGCAACGATTAGCGCTGTTGATACTGATGACAGTGCTAATCGTAGTCATGCAACGGCTCTCTGGACTGCCCGAATTCATCACAAACAATTCGATCCTTTTTCCCATAGTCACGAACCGAGTGAAGAAGGCGAAGACCCGGTTCCGCACATTAGCGCCAGCGATGACGGTCTGCTTGCTTTGCACAATCCGAATTCATTGTCTCTTTCCGATGCGCGTTCTTGGGTAAGGGACAATTATACCGGAGGCAAAACAAATGCAGATTGAAATGCCTGAAAAGCGCATCATTACGCGGGATGACCGGCTGGTTTCTACCGCATATAGCATTGGCTCACCGCCAACCGAATTAAACGGCATCACTAAAAACGGTGACGGCACAATTACCGTTGGCCCACGTGCTTCGGGTACTGGTGAAACGCACGTTCTCGACGCGAATATCTGGTTGCCGCGTGCAGCCGAATATCACGGTTTGTCGAAAAACATTAACGATTATGTTCTCGTTCCAGTTCCTGCGATGGTTACGGATTTGCCGAATACAAACGGTGATTCTGTTTCCCTCAAAGAATTCACCGCGTGGAACGACGATCAAGGCCGCATGACTTATAAAACGTGGATCGGTCGCCCGATGTACGTTGAGCATCAGCATAAACCTGAATGGGTGCGTGGATTAATTCTGGATACCTATTTGCGGCCTACACCGTTCAAAGACATTTACACGCTGATTATGCTGGCGGCACTCGACCGCACGCGTGATCCGATTCGTGTAGAACGTGTTTTGAAACGTGAATTGAACACTTATTCCATGGGCATGTATTACAGCGCTTATGGTTGTTCGATTTGCGGCCATTTGGCTGGTAAAGGAATCGGTGCACCTTGTGCGCATACCCGCCCACGCAAACCGACGTACAAACTGCTTGACGGTCGTTTGGCATATCGTCGCTGCATGGGAATTACCGGCTTTGAATTGTCGCTGTTGGAAAACCTCGGCGGTCGCTCTGGTGTTGACGGTTACAGAACCGGTTATGGCGATCCATCGTACGTTTCTGCAATTGGCGATACCATCCTCGACCCAAGGAATCTTCCTAAATGAGCAATTTCCACGATCAAGACTGGCAAGTAGTTTTCACCAAAGCTGCATTCGATTTGAAACTCGGTGCAGACGTTGAATTGGTAGAAAACGTTGATAAGGAATTCTTCGAACTTTCCCGCGTTTCTACTTTCCTGCTGACCAATCTGGAAGTGGCAAAAACGCATTTGGGCGCGGATGTTTATTTCGCACGTCCTATGCTGGAACGCATTATCAAACAGCACGGTGTTGCACAACCCGGCCAAGTTCTGAAATTCACCCGTCCGCAAATTCTGACTGCAAGCAGTTCCGATACTGTTCTGAATATTGCACTTCGTTACGCTTTTGTTGTCCAAGAAAAGGCAGAAGAAATTGAAGCCGAAGTAGAGGAAACCGAAGCCGAACGTATTGCACGTGAGGAAGAGGAAGAATTCCAACGTTTGTTGGAAGAAGAGGAACGCGAAAAGGAAGCCGAAGCAGAACGTCAGCGTGAATTGCAGGAAAAGGCTGAAAAGGAAGCTGCCGAAAAAGCCGAACAGGATCGTTTGGAAAACGAACAGAAAGAACGTGAAGCAGAAGCACAGCGTTTGCGTGATGCCGAAGCTGCACAACAAACCCAACAGCAAGAACCGCAACAAGATTCGCAGAATAGCGATGATGAATTCCCCGAAGAAACGCGCTAATAAAAACTAGCCGACACTAGCGCATAATAGGAGTTGCAATGTAATGTAAATCCAATTGAATAAAGAGGAAATACAAAATGGCTAATCGTCCAACCGGTAAAACTGCTGAGCAAGAGCAACTGGAAAACACCAAGCGTTCGGAACAAGCGAATGCAATGCCCGAAGGTCGTACGCTGACGGATGTTGAAAACGAACAACGTCAATACGTAAAAGACCCGAATGTGGGCACTGGTGAAGGCCAGCATCTGCCGAATACCGTTGATCCAACTGCGAAAGCAGCACAGGATTTGGTAAACGAACGCGTAGATGACAATCGCGCAAATGCTGAAACCGATGAAGAAAAGAAAGCCGCCGCTGAGCACGAAATCATTGAACGTAATCGCAGTGGCGATGCAGTAGATGATGACAATGCTGATAAAGCGTAACATTGCAATAAATATAGTGTGTTAAAAATCTCGCTAATTTATTAAGTAGCTTACTAGGGTAGGCTACGCTCCAACTGTGAACTACCTTTAAGCCCACTCGGATTAAGCCCCCGCCGAGTGGGCTTTTTTTTTTTGCTTTTTACATGGCCTTTTGGCATAGGTACGTGTCACTAGGTTTTTGTTTGGAGTAATTTAACTTTGTAGCTACTGGAGTCTGCTATGGAAATACAAATCGCTTTAGCAGCCTCGCCATTAACGGAATTGCATTTGCCTAAAACTCTGGATGTAATGAGTTTGAAGCACCATTTAACCAATATTCCAGAAATTCGAAAGGGAATGGTTGAATGGGATATCAAATACGATACCGAGGACGTTGGCAAGCCACACCATTCTGCGCGGGTTGATATTCGTTCGGACATGGGAACGGGTTATTTGGAATTCATGAAACCTGAACACGAAACTGTTTGGGAATATGACGGCCAAACCGACATTAATGGCGAAGTAACGGAATATAAAGGCCATACAGCGCACCATAGTATTCAAGCCATTTGCCGAAAGGTACGGGGTTTGATCCTAAAGCTGATCTGACTTTTTTGTTCTTTGTAATTTTTGAATGTGGGTTTGATTCCACAAAGCGAATGGGAGCCAACCATGTCTAAACGAAACTCGCGCCTCCGGGGCATCGTTGTGTTGGCCGAATCCGAGGCACAAGTACAGGATCATTTTCGTGCTGTAGCATCTGGTAATTATCAGGTATTCGAAAGCAAAGATGGTGAATACGCCATTGCAACTTCCGACACTGCCGGTCTGCAAATCATGAATCCTCTTACCGGGGAAGAAATGATCGCAGTACCAGATGAAGAAAAGCACGATATGACTGCGACCGCATCGTCCGGTGACGAAATGGAAGCGTTCTACATTGCTTGTGCATCGGGTTGCGGCGCTCACATCATTGCCGACAATCAAGAATTGTTGGACAAATGCCCAGCTTGCGCTTCCGATTTACCCAATCTGGAAGAACCCGAATTGAAAAAGAATCAGAAATATCCAGAAATTCTCCTCGCTGTTGCTTCCACTCAGGAAGCGGTTACTGATGCGTATCGCGCATTGGCTTCCGGCGAAGGTGAGAGTTTCGCAGCACTGTGCGAAGGCACGATGGTTATCAGCAACCAACCGCTGAAATTTGACGTATATCGCGGCACTGCTGCGGTAGAAGTTGAAAACCACGTTCCACAAATCGCCGTTGCCGCAAACGCTGATGGAAATGTGCATGCGCATTATTTCACCACTGCTTCTGATAGCGGTGAGGAAGGTCAACTGCACATCATTTCGTCTGATGCGTCTCCGATTTTCTGCCCTCAAACTTCGAGCGGTCTGGTAGATCCACCTGAATTGCCAGAAAAAACCGCTGCAACTGCATCTGATGACGACGAAGAGGAAGAAGACTTCGACGACGAGGATGAAGACGACGAAGAGGAAGAAGACGACGAAGATGAAGATGATGAGGACGACGAAGACGAAGAAGAGGAAGACGAAGATTTGTCTCTTTCTCTCGCGAATTCGAAAACCTCGAAATCTTCGAAAGGTGGCGTTCGCCGTAAAGCGAAAAAAGAACCTGCCGTCGCTTCCGCCGCTGTCACCGAGGACACTCAAGTGACCGACGAAAACAAATCGCAAAAACCAGAAGGTGAAGCCGCTACTGCTTCTACCGAAAAGGCCACGCTGACTGCATCTTTCGTCGCTTACGCAAGCAACGATATGCAAGCAAATACCGTTGACGTTTCTTACGTCGGTGTTGTTGCGGGCGAACCTACTTGGGTCGCTTTCCACAACGGTATTCCGTTCGCAAAAGCAATTGCTTCTGCCGCCGAAAATCCAGCAACTTTTGCGGATGATTCTTTTGGTCGTGCCTTCAAAGCAGTCGCCTCCGAACAAGGCGTTACCGAAGCAATGTCGCAAATGCGTTTCGAAGAAATTCGCCCGCAAATCGACGTTGAAAAACTGGTGCAAACCGAAGTTGAAACTCGCGTAACTGCGCAGGCTGCTAATTTGGCAGAAGCTGCAAGCCGCGACGCCGCTGAACTGTCTGGTCGTTTTGAAGCTGCTCTGGCAACTGCATCGCAAGGCGTTAACCGTGGTTTCTGGAAAAACCTGCAAAACCCGGTTCGTGTTGCACTCGCTTCCACCCTCGAAGACCTCGGTATTCAAGGTGGCGACGAATTGCTGCAACGTGCTTTTGCAGAACACGCTGACGATTACAACAAAATGATTCTCGCGAAAGCATCGGAAATCATTAAGTTGGATTTGACTGTTCAGAACCAACTGGCTGAATCCCTCAACGACGTTCAAGAACAAAATGTGGCCGTTGCATCGACCGCATCCCTGAGCGTGGGCCGTCCAGTAAAAGCTGACACCACTGCAAATCGCGAAACTGCTACCGCTGCTTCGCAACCTGACGATTTCGGCTCCAAGCTGAAAACTCTGCGTTTCAAATAATTCTGGAGAAAACCCATGCTCGTTCAAAAATACACTCGTTTTTTCGGCACCGAACACCGCGATGTTGAGCCGGGCGTTGTCATCGAAGAAGAAGGCATCGCGCTGGTTTACACCAAAGTAAACGGTCGCACCTACGTTCGCCCTTCGACTGGCGCCGCTGGTGAAGTATTCGCCGGTTTCTCGGTTTCGCGTAACAGCACTCCGCGCTATCTGCCAAAAGTAATCGCTGGCCGTCTGGTTCCAGACAGCGGCGTAATTGATCTGGGTCGCATTCCGCTGACCGGTCAAATTCTGGTAAAAGTCGGCGGCAACGTTCTGGAAATTTCCGCGAACGCTCCGGTTGAAGGCAAAGTTCAACTGCAAGGCCAAAAACTGTTTTTCTTCCAAGGTACTCCGGCAGAAGGTGCGAACCCTGCTGTTATCGGTGATATCGGCAAAGAAGTTTACGTTCAATTCATTTACGAACCGACTGTTGCCGAAGCTCGCACCGTTATCGGCGACGGCCCTATCGGCGGCCTGCCTTCCACCAATCAGGAACGCATCGGCGTTGCTACCCGTATGGAAGAACTGGGTACTACCTACTACGACGCTGCGGCTGACTGGTCTGGTGCATTCAATCCGCGCCTCGGCGCTGATGGCCGCGTGACTACTGCCGGTAACGGTACTATTCTCGTGAACGTTGTTGTCATGGATACCCCTGTTGCAGACCCTGCATCGTACGGCGCCCTCAAACTGAAAGTGATTGCTGCCTAAGTAAAACTGGCCGCAAATCAAATCTGAATTTCTGGAGAAAAAGATATGTCCAAGCAATTTCACGGCGCTCGTATGGTGCTGAAAAACGGCGCCCCGCTGGAAGACCTCAAGTTCGGCAAACGTGGCGAACTGGCTCTGTCGAAATCGACCGGTGAATTCAACGCCGGTAGCAAAAAAGAACTGGCCGACGCCATCACCCAACTGATGCAAGCTGTTGCATCGGGTGAAGTTGTTGCCGAACAAACCCCGCACGAAGAAGTTGCAACCCGTCGCGAAATTTTGGCCGAAGCCAATTCCTCGCCAGAAAAATGGGCTGCACTGGGCGCCAACATCGCACAACAAGTTTACGAACAGGCTGACCGCGACGGTTTCCTGCGTAAAATTTCCGTTGGTAACACCCTGCGTCCGGGCGAAGTTCAGCGCGTTCCAATGCCTGCACATGACGCCTTCGCAGTAATTGCAACTGCTGGCGCTGGTGTTGGTTATCAGCAAATTCGTCAACGTTTCTTCCAACCAGAAGAATTCGAAATTATCGCGAACGTTCGCGTTTCGACTCTCGATCTGGAACAAGTGAACGGCGACCTGCTGGAACACGCCTACAACGACGCGCTGCAAAGCATCATGGTTGCCGAAGACCGTCTGTGGAAAAAATCTGCCGACATGACCGTCAACATGGTCAACCCACTGGAATATATCGCCGGTGAACTGACCACCAAAAACCTCGGCAAACTGCGTCAAGCCGTTGCCCAATGGAACCTGCCAGCAACCACCGCGATTATCGCGAACGATTTCTGGTCGGATATCATCGGTTCGAACGACTTCGCAACTTTCCTCGATCCGATCACCAAATACGATCTGGCCCTGAACGGCCAACTGGGTACGCTGGTAGGTCTGAACCTGATTACCGACGCATTCCGTCAGCCGAACCAGAAGGTTCTGAATCCGGGCGAAATCTACGTCGTTTCCGATCCAGAAAACCACGCTGCATATTCGACTCGCGGCGGTATTCGTTCGACTCCGGTTTCCGGCGAATACGAAGGTTCCACTTCGAAAGGCTGGTTGCTGTCCGAGCCGTTCTCCTTCATCCTCGCGAACAACCGTTCCGTGGCTAAAGGTCAGCGTCTGGTGTAATAATCTCCGGCGCAGTGTGGAAAAGGAGCGCCCCTTCTCCACACTGTGTTAGAAACTTAGGAGATTAAACATGGACATTTCGGCACTGCTTTATCTTGCAGCACATTGCTGCAAAAACGGTCGTGAACAAATTGCGCTCGATATTCTGAAACAGGCTGCCGAGTGTGATGGTTTTAACGACGGTTTTACGAAATGCCTTGCCCCTGCAATGCCTGTCGCCTGCAACGGTGATATGGTAGCTGACGGTGGCAACGAAGGTTCGGGTGTTGATGGGCTGGATAACTACAACAGCTACGTTGATAACATGCCAAACCGTGCTCCAATGGTTGGCGGTGCACCCGTATCAGAAAATACTTTGAATCCAAGTTTGCACGGTAATGACGGTGTAGCTTTGGCTCAAGTGCTTTCTATTGCAAGCGCTGTATTTGCACAAAATCAGTTCTTGCACGATGGTGATGAACTCATTGTCGATCCGCAACTCGGGGCTTTTGCTTCTGACGCACTCGATGCGTACGACGATGAGGCTTTGGTGCGTGTGAATGTTGAAAAAACAGAAACACTAAAACCGGGCCGCATTACAATCAAGCTGTGAAATGAAAAGGCCGACTGTGAGTAATCGCATCGGCCTTTTTGTTTTTCTGGAGCAGGAAATGAGCGAATCCGAAAATCCAAAAGAGAGTTTGCGTGACCAATTACGCAAGCGCGATATGATTGGCTCAAGTACGTTCAAACAGACGCACCTGTACGGTTCGTTTCAAGGCGTGCAACGAGCATTCAAAAAATTCTTTGATCTGCAAGAATTACCGTTCGTTCACAACAACGAATTGAAAATGATGCAGCGTCAGAAATTCGAACCCTCTTATCCGTATGCATACATGAGTGTCACTGCAATCGGAATTCCAGAAGGCGCAATGAACGGTGCAACACTGGCCCGACATAGTGCCGGCTTTCAGGTAGACGGTTCGAACTCCACGATCACGAAATTCTTCTTTTTCCCAATTCAGGTTCAACTTGAATTTCACTACGTAACCAACGACACACTGGACGCAATTCTTTTCATCAACAAAGCACTGCTGATGATTAATGCGAAGAAATTCAGTTTCCGTCTCAAGGCCAACGGCGTGAGCGGCGTAGTGGGCATCACAACCGACACAACGGAAGTGCAATTGCCACGCGCTGATAAAGAAAACGAAGACGATCCAGAATCGCATGATTTGGTTTTGAATTTCCGTGTGAATACGTGGAACGGTGTGAGCCGTAAAGTTGCGAAGGTAAACAACGACGGCAAGATTGAAATGAATGCTGTTATCGTTGACGGTGACGGCAATATCAGCGATGAAGAATCAACGGAAATCACCACGGCGGATAGAGCATGAACTTACGTACCCGGCGCGCTGTTTACAAACCCACTGAAAAAACCGTCGTCACGGAAATCAAACATTTCGTGGTCGATAGCGTGCGCCGCGTAGGTGCAGGTTTTCATTCGGTGGCAACAAAAATCACCGACGAAACTTTCGAACAGAAAGACGTTGTTGTAACCCTCGAAAAACCTTACACGTTGCAGGATGTGCGTAGCGTGTTGAGTATTCAAACTCCCTTTCCGGTAATTGCCGAATTTGTTGGTTTCGGTGAACTCCCGGCTGAGGAAGTACGCACAGAACAAAAGTTTACGGACGCTGCAATTACTATCGGTGATGCAAACGCTGGCCGCTTTATCCCGGTGACGATTACCGATAAAGATGAGTTTGGCCCGCGTATCGAAGCCAACGTGATTAACCTGCGCACAGCAGAGACTGAGAAATTCACTCTCAACCTTTCGCCTGTTGCTGGTGTTTACACTGGTTATTTCCAAACGCAAAACAACGATGCAACTGGCGTTGATTTTGACGGCACTCTGTATTGCCGCAAAGACGATATGCTGCGCGTTTATTACCTCGACCCACACGGCGCCAGTGGAAAGAGTATTGAAATCAGCAAGGAATTTGTGGTCGGCCTCGACTTCAAAGAAACGGTTATTGAAGCACCGACCGCTCTGCGTTTTGATACGTCCCTGAACATTCGCGTTCTCAATCCAGTTTCGTTAATGGTTGTCGTGACCAACAAACGTACCGGCTCATTCGTCGAACAAATGATTGGTAATTACCAGCCAATTAAACTGACGTATGACGACGACACGAACGCATTGAGCGTGCAGGATAACGATGTAATCTCCATTGCCACCTCTGGCAAAGATATGTACGGCCAAGTTAAAACCGTCGTGCACGAGTTGGTTATTTCCGGGACTGCAATTACGCCGGTAATTACACAAGCAAATACACTGGCTGACGTTCGCGATGAATACACGATTAGCATTCAGGACAATAACCTGCCTGCAAATCCTGTTGTGCGTTTGACCAATGGTGTTACTGGTCAATCGACAAACGTTGCACTGAATGAAGAATATCCTTTCTCGGGTAAATACAGTGCGACACTGCCCAATTTGGTTTCGTTGGTTTTGCCCGGCCAGAACCTGCAAATCAATTACGTTAGCGGACTCGTTACTCTGACCCGCAACGTTGAAACAATCATGGGCGCCAGTGAAAATTGCGAGAATGCAGAACCACTGGAATCTACACTGACCGCGCCACTTCGTTTGACAATTAATGGTCAGTTTTTTCTGAATGGTTCTTTTGCAGGAACGATCACGCTTTATGCAATTGATGCGCCTGTCCGTTGCACTTTAATTAAAGCGTAATTTATAAGTAATCCCTAAACGGGAGAACATCGGAGAACTACATATGCCCCTTTACAACGGTAGTAATACTGCTGCGGGTATGTACGGTGGCGAGGAAGACAATTCGTTTTCCGCATCGTCTACGTACCCAAGCACGGGCGCAATGGTAGGCGTAGCAAACCGTGGCCCTGTAGGTATTCCCTACGAGGTTTTGAGCAAAACGGACTGGCGCACACAATTCGGTCGCCGTGATGCATCTGTTTCTTACGCACACTTTTGCGCGGAACGTTTTTTGGACGTGGCCCAACGGCTGTGGTTTGTTCGCGTGGATTTGGGAGCGAATTATGGTTCGGGTAGTTTCCGCACCGTAAATGGTTTCTGCACAGCGAAATCTGCGACCAAAGGTTATCTCGATCCAAAAACGCAACACAACCAATTGCCTGATGAAATTGTTTTGTTTTATGCAGCCAACCCCGGCGCATGGAACAACGCTTTGCGCGTTCTGGTTTACCCGGATACCGCTGACGTTTCTGGCGAATTGTTCGTTGTGCAAGTTTTTGAAACGAGCATGTCGAACCCGGTTGAAACCTATCGCGCAACTCTGCGTGACAAGGTGGACGGCACCAACAAACAACTGAATATCGAATATCAGTTGGAACTGAACGAATCGCGAATTCGTGCGAAGGTAAATACCGAGCATCCAGAATACGTTTCGTCGCAGGGCGCAAAACGCACAATCAACGCAATTGCGACTGTTGATTTCCTGTACGGTGATAATGGCCGTGCGTGGAATAACGGCGATATCATTGCCGCGTGGGACTTGTTCTCTAACGAAGATGATTTCGATATTCGTGTTCTCATCAACGCCGGTTATACCGACATTGGTGTGCACAACGCCATGCTTTCGCTGGCCGAAGAACGCCGCGATTGTTTTGCAATTCTCGACGTACCGTCGGATATGCAGACTGCCGCACGTGCTGTGAATTTCCGTCGCAATCTCGGCAATTACAACACCAGCTTTGGCGCGCTGTACGCCAACGATATCGAAGAAACAACCGAGGAAGGCCAGAAGCTTTACGTTCCAAGTTCGGGTGCAATTGCTGCGGTATTTGCAACTTCGGATGCGGCAACGGCGGAATGGTGGGCACCTGCTGGTGTGGTTCGCGGTTTGATTTCCGGTATTACTGGGCTGCGTTACAAATACACGCAAAACGAGCGTAACTTGCTCGACCAAAACCAAATCAACTATATCCACAAACTTTCGGGTTATGGGTATGCGGTTTGGGGCGCACAAACTCTGCAAGCACTGCATTCCGCATTGTCGGATATTCCGGTGCGTCGTCTCATCAACACGATTGAAACGACTGCGAAATATGATGCGCTGCGTGTGGTGTTCGATCCGAACGACGAATACCTGTGGAAACAGTTGGAAAATATTGTTCGCGATGTGCTTGATCCGATCCTGAACGGACGTGGTTTGTATTTCTACGACGTGAAGTGTGACGGCACTCTGAACAAATCCAACACCGTTGCAAGCGGCGACGTGATTTTGGTTTATGTTATTGAACCTGTCCGCTACACCAAACGCATTCTGTTCACGACTACCGTAGCGGCCACTGGTCAGCTTTCTACGGCTGTGGAATACGTTACCAAAAACACTGGCCTCTAAGGTGCGATCATGCCAAAACCAACATTGAGTGAAGTTTATTCGCTTCCCGATCCGATGTTGAATGACAACTTCGACCTCGTTTTTACCAACGTTCCCGGCGGTGGTGATGGTCGTCAATTGCGTATTCAATGTCTGAGCGCTGCACTTCCCGGCGCAACAATTCAAACTGCCGAAGTTGAATTGTTCGGACACAAACTGATTTACGCGGCTCGTAAGACTTTCAGCCATCAGATGACGGTGGCGCTGCACGAAATCTACGATGCCCGGACTTATCAGACTCTGAAAAACTGGGCTGCACAAGCGCGTGCAACCGCAACCCAAACCGGTGGTTTCTCCGCTGCGTACGCAAGTACCGCAACGCTGACCATTTACGATCAGACCGGCGCCGCCGCTGCATCGTGGACTATCAAACGAATGTTCCCAACTGAAATTGCGGAATACCAGTTTGAAGGTGCGGGCGGTCAAGCTCTGCGTCAAGATGCGCAATTCGCGTACGGCTGGGTAGAGCGTAACCAGTAATACCCTGAGAGAAGCCCGGTGCGAATGTTTTTGCATTGGGCTTTTTTCGCTTGTGAGAGAAATGCCATGCCAATACTGACGTTAGAAGAATTTACGCAACGTCGTACGGGTGATCGTGAACCGCTGCTAGACCTTTACTGGTACTGCGACGATTTGCCGTTCGACGGCGATAAAGATTATGTCGAGACTGCGAACATTCCGTTTCCTAGCCTCAACATGAAACCGCTTTTTGTAGGTTCGCAATTCGAGCAATATCCGGGCTTTCTGGAAATCTCGGCTTTCGACCTAACATTTTACGAAGACGTGCGTGTGCGTTCTCGGAAATGGGTTATGAATTGGCAGGCAAGAATTCGTGATCCAGAATCCCGAACGTATTTTCTGCCGTCCAGTTACAAACGTGATATGACATTCTGTTTAACAGACGGAACAACGCGGGACACACCGATTTTTACGGTGACACTCAAAAACTGCTGGCCCACAATGTCCAACGCAATCGACCTTTCGAACAACGGTGGACAACCGCTGAAACTACAGCAAAACTTCGCATGTGATGGAGCGACTTGGAAATGAAATTTGACGTAAACACTCTGCCGTCTCGCGGTATTCCGTATGCTGTTAAATCCATCGACGTTCAACCTTTTCGCCCGCGCCACATGCCGTACATTTCCGAAGCAATTATGCTGGGCAGTAACGAGCCGCTGATTGAAGCGGTTAGCATGGTGATGGACTTCGACACATACCAACTCACGGACGGCGATTTTTATTATTTCCTAACGTGGTTGCGTTTCAACAGTCGTGATATTCCGATGACTGCTGATTGGGAATGCGAAGGCACGATGTTTCGTCGCGTAGATACTGGCGAAGTCATGTCGGTCGATGCAATTGACGAATTGATTTTGCAGTGGGAAAACGCAAAAGGCACCGAAGCCGCTGCGACCATGGTAGACCCGCACGAACTGGATTTCGAAGATGTTGACTGCGGCCACGTTAACAAACAATTCGTAACGTTCGAAGATTTCCGCGTTAAGCAAATGCCGAACATCGAACTCGATCCACGTTTGGATTATCCGCGTGTGCGTCATATGCCGGAATATCTGGAACTGTTGCAGGATCGTCGCTACACGAAAATCATTGGCCCAACTCGTTTCATCAAAGACGGTTTCACTCTCAAAGAGAAACTGCAAATTGTTGAGTCGATGGAAGACATGGAACTGTTTGACAAGGCCAGCCGTGCACACTTCGAATTGGAACACGGTGTTATGCAGGGCCTCAAGAAAAAATGCGCAAAATGCGGGACTCTTCACGACTTTGCAACGACGATTGATGCACAGTCTTTCTTCGTTTGATGGGATAGGTGCGATATGCAGGATAAACTGATAGACAAATTCGAAAATGATCCACGCTACGTTGACATTGGTGATCTGCCTACAGGCGCAGCGACGTATGATTTCGACCGGCTGTACATGCGGCAGTTTATCCTTGAAGATTTGCAATTGCTTCACCACGGGATGACTACAAAAACGCGGCCGCATCAGCATATTATTCGTGCTGTGCAATTGACATGCAGTCAGGATATCAGCCGTTTAACAGACGGCGATTTCCTTTACATCATGGCGTGGTTGCGCAAACAAAGTTTCCCGGATTTCCCAATTCAAGCGCAGTATATTTGCCACAATCCTGTTTACGTGAACGTGAAGAACAACATTGGTCAATTCCCTGATGCAAAAACTGCTGCGAAAGAAGGTTATCGTTTGCAGCCGTGCGGGGCATCGAACAAAATTCTGGTTCGACAAAACAAGGTAAAAATCTACACGCTGGAAGACGATGATCTGGTAATCAAACATCCCGATATTGATTTCGCCCGAGTGGAAACGCTCACGGATTACCATGAATACATTGAAGCAAATCCGCGTGATAAGTACGTTGCCGATCTAGCGCGCTGGGTGAAGAAAGGGAAAACCTTCAAAGCCAAGCTGACGTATCTGATGGCACAAAAAGATTTCACTTTGTTTGATGAAATCGAGCGCACCAAAACCAAGTATTTCCATGGCGTCACCGAAAATATCCAGTTGGTTTGCGGCCAGTGCAACCACACACGTTGGCACGAATCCAATCCGAGTCTGCTGTCGTTTTTCTCGGACAATACCGACAAGGATATTTACAACATGAGTTACAACCTTATGTCACAGTTCGGTGCTGCTCCCGATTTGAAATTGCCTGCACGAATGTTTATCTATCACCACTCCACACTGGTTGCGGATCGTCGTGATGCTGAGAACAAAGCGAAACAGGCACGCGAACAGCGCGGCGGCAGAAGGGTATAACAGATGGCAAGCATTGCGCAGTTAACAGAAGTTGCAGAACGCAATCGCCCTAAACAGGATTGGGCGAATCAGGGCCTGATGCAGAACGCCGTTGTAAAGAAAAATACCGGCGTGGAATTGCACGGCCAGTCTACGAACGAACACAACTATGCAGCCGGTTCCAAGAAAGCTGGCCCGAAAAAAGTAAAGCAGAATAACCAAACGATTGTTGAAGAAAACAGTGGCAACATTGATGCATTGCAACATCAAACGGAAGTTTTGCGCGATCAAGGTGTAGCTACACAAAAGCAAACAGGAATTCTCGATAAACAATCGGGCCTGATGCAAGATCAGATTCAAGCAACGCAGGGCGTAAGCGCAGCAGTCCAGCGTTTGTATGAATACATGAAAGCGGAGAAATCCAAACCTGTTGCCAAGGTGCAGAATTACGGTCAAGGACGGGGCAATACGTACGAAGGCGAATTTACCCGCGAAGGTGAAGGCGATAACGGCGGCAGTTTACTCGACGCAATTAACGATATGCGCCGGGGCGGTAAAAAAGGTGGGAAAAAAGGCCGTGGAAAAGGCGGTCGCTGGAAATTGCCGCGTGGTATGGGTGGCGCTGGTATGATGCGCATGGCCGGTGTTGCCGGTGGCGTTTTAGGCGGCGGTGCCCTTGCTGTTAACGGCATGAACGATATTGCAAACCACGAAGGGAAAGATTTCTTTGATGGTGGTTTGTCTAGTCGTGGTTCCGGTTACGCGCAATCCATCGGCGGCGGTGCATTAGCCGGTGCTGCAATTGGTTCGATTGTTCCGGTAATTGGTACGGCAGTCGGCGCAGCGGTCGGTGCTGCACTCGGTGGACTCGGTGCATTAATCACCGATAATAAACAAGCGCTAAATGATGGTTTCAATCACATCATGGGGCGCCCGAGCGACGGCACTGGTACAGGTCGCAGTAAAGCAGAATCGAACGATATTGCTGACGCTGCAATGACAAAAGGTTTGGGTTCGGTTTCTGCATCTTTTGAATCCGGTGGGAAAGGCGTAAGCACAGTTTCCACGGGTAAAGGTGACAACGGCGGTGTATCGTACGGCTCGCACCAACTGAGTTCCAAAACCGGTAGCATGACTGCATTCCTGCGGTCGGAACAAGGTTCGAAATACTACGATCAATTTCGTGGTTTGCAACCCGGCACCAAAGAGTTCAACGAAAAATACAAAGAGATTGCGAAAAACGACGGTGCTGGTTTTGAAGAGGCACAAAACAGCTACATTACCAAAACGCATTACGCGCCTGTAGCTGGTCACTTCAAAGATAAGTACGGCGTTGATCCTGAGCAACGTTCGCGTGCGCTCAAAGAAGCAATGTATAGCGTTGGCGTTCAATACGGTGCAGGCGGTGCGAAAAAACTCACCGACGAAGCATGGGATGGCGTTGACGTTAGCAAAGCTGACGACGCTGAACTGATTCAGAAATTGCAGGATTATCGCGCATCATCGGTAACTGCAAAATTCAAATCCAGTAGCGGCGCTGTTCAACAAAGCGTTGCGAACCGGGCGAAAGACGAAAACACCGCACTGCAAAAGATGTTGAAAAACGAACGGGAAGGGAAATCCGGTTCGGGTATCGGTTCTGTCTATTCTGAAAAAGCAATTGCAGAACTTGAGCACAAAAACGGTGCCGGTACAGTTGGTGTTATGGCGCCAACAAAGCCCGGTGCTGATACCAGTAAAATGGGTGCGGGCACAGTCGGTATTATGGCTGCTGGCGGTGGTGCTGGTACAACCACTATGCAAGCGGCAGCGGCAAACAACGCTGTTGCAAATGCGCCAATGGTCAAGGCCGAAGACAAAGAGCCGAAGCAAACGAAAAAAGCTGCGGAAATCACAACGATTTCTTCGCAACCTGCTGCGGCTAATGATCCAGAAGCACGGGCGAAAGCAATTCTAGATCAGGCGGTAAAACAAAACGATCAGAATGCAAAACAAGCTGAGCAAAATGTTCAAACTGCACAAGCTGTACAAACTGCAACTAAAACACTTGCCCCGCCTGTTCCGCCTACACCGCCGACTGTTCCACAACCTGCAACACCAACCGTAAATCTGCCTCCGTCGCAACCGGCACCGCCAGTTGTTGATGCTGGTGCTTTGCCAACAAATACCGCGACAATGCCTTTTGGCACTCCCGCTTTTGCGCCGCCAACACAACCGCAATCGCCGTACGGTCAATATGTTCAAAGCACTGCGGATATTGCACGTGATCCGCAACAGCCGCAACAGAACAGCACGTTGGGAAATATTGGACGCAATATTGCAGGCGCTGCAATTAATCCGTTGGCAAACGTTTTGGGAAATGCTGCACGGGTTTCACCTATTTCTGTATCGGGTGGAATTGGCGGCAAAATGACGATCAACAAACCGTCGTTTGGTTTTTCCGATCCCAAGCAATTGTTGGAGCAATTGAAAGGCGGTTATTCCAACAGTGCTAACAGTGTGGCGCAGCAAGGTATCAATGCCGGTATTAGCACAATCACCAGTCCGATCAACGATGCATTGATGGCACCGCAACGCGCTATCACTGGCGGATTGAATGATTTGCTTTCTGGTAAAAATCCGTTTGCGTCTGCGGCACCGGCACCACAAACATTCGCACCAGCACAGCCACAAATGCAGGTTATGCAACCGCAAGTTGCACCGATGAATATTTCGCCGGAAAGTCCTGCATCGCAATCATTTTATCGCAACGAAACTCCAATTGCGACAAAAGCCTCAAGCGCTCCGACACAAACAATGGCACAGCCAGTTGCAACACAAGCTGCGCCAGAAAAAGTCGAACGTCAGCCATTTGATTCTGTGCAGAAAGTTGCAATTGCAGATGCTGGCGCGGCTGCTGCTCCTGCGGATGGCGGCGGTATGGGTGCAGGCGGTGGCGGTGGCGGCGGAGGAAAAGGTGGTGAACAAAACAACACGGCACAGCTTGAGGAAATTCCTGCAATTATGGATGACCTCGGCATTCTGTTTATTAGCATGGGGTATGTGTAATGGCATCAGGTACAAGCCCCTCGCTTCGCTTGGGTGGAAGTCCGCCCTCGAAGCGTAATAAAAAATCCGATCTTTCGAGTATTTATACAGCACAACTTGAAGTGAAACGTGATGGTGGATCGTACATCAGTATTGATACGCCTTTGCCAGAAAACTTTACACTGTCGCTGTCCTCGCAATATGATCGGCCTTTTGCAAAACCACTTTCCGAATTGGCTGGTGAAGCAACCGGCACAGGTGGTGCTGCGGGCATTGGTGAAAACGTTGCGCGTGCATCTACTGGTATGACTTCCATTGCCAAGTTTTTGAGCGCGGCGGTGTGGTCTGGCGGATCGACACTGACAATTGATATTCCTTTTGTTCTCCACGCGTACGAAGATGCACGTACGGAAATTGGTGACAAAATGAAAAAGCTTTTGCAGTTGGTTACGCCTTCCGAAGTTGGGGGCATGCTGCGTGCTCCCGGCCCATATCAGGCAAACGTTAGCGCAATGATGGCCGGTGATGTTGGTGGTGCGCTTAGTTTGGGCGGCGACGATATCACGTTGAGCATTGGTCGTTTCTTTGTATTCAATCCGTGCATTATTACCAACGTGGTTTCTACGTTCGATACGCAATTCGAAGCGCAGGGCCAACCGCTCGCCGCAACGATCAACGTGACGTTTGAAGCGTACTTCACAACAACCAAAGAAGATTTGGATAAATTCTTCCTTTGATGAGGTGCTTATGCTTTATCACCAATACGAATTCATGCGTGTGGATGAATACGGGATTGATCCTCTGTTGGACGATTCTTACGACGCGATTTATGCGGTTACTTCCTCGACGCCACATACTGTAAAGGCCGAAGAGAAATTTAACCCGGCATTGATTTCGTTCAACGTCTATAACAGCAACATGATGTGGTGGCGGCACATTATGGTTTTCAACGGCATTGATGATGCGTGGGATTTGTTTGAGGGACGGCGCATTCGCATTCCCAACATTAACGAAATGACCACGTTTCTACAGCGCGCCAAAAACGAAAGCCAGAAAAGTGTTGTCACTATTTAGGAACTGACATGCAAGCATCACTTAACATTGATGGCATTGCGTTTTGTACGTTGGAAATTGAGGGGGCGAATATGCCCCCTAGTCCAAACCTGATTGAGAACATCATGATTATGGAAGGCTTCGGTATGGGCCTTCCGACCATGAAACTCAGTTTGTTGGATGAAAACGAAACGTTAAGTCGTGACCTCAATCTGAAAAACGGCACAGGCATTCGCATTCGCTTGGGTAAAAGCGCCGCCGCTGCGCCGGAATATTCGTTTAGTGTGTTCGGTTGGAAACGACCAAACAACGCTGTTACGAAAATCTTGGACATTATCTGCATTTACAACTGCCCGAAGTTTGGCGCTGGTGTATTTTGCGAAGCGTTCGAAGGTCACAGCGCAAATGCAATGCAGCAAGTCGCTGAATTAAGCGGCCTGCGTTTTGAAGGGCCACAATCACCGCCTGTTGATACACAATGGTGGATGAATTTAAACACCACGCGCCTGTCGTTTACCGAAGACATGGCAATGCGTGCGTTTGTAAATCCGCAAAGCTGCATGGCTCGCGTTGTTCGCGCTGACGGCACACTGGTTTACAAAGATTTGATGCAGGTTTTACAGGAACCTGCGAAATTCAAAATCTGCCAAAACACCAACGGCACGGGCGGCGGAACTTCTGTCAGTGCACGTGCTGTTAAAGACGGCAGTTCCTCCGGTTTGTTCACGCATTTTGTGAACTACGGCCACAAGCTTTTCATGCACACTTTCGACGGTGAAGATTCAGCAATCGAAACGCTGGACATTAACGCAAGTGGTGCAGGTGTTCCAATCAATAGCCAAGTGCTTTCGGATTTGAAAGAGCGCGGCGCACGCGTGACGCACGTTGGTTACGATTACGGCACCGGCCCGGACGAAGGTTCGAACTATCACGAGAATTACGAACAGGCGTATTATCAAAACGTTCGCCTGCTTGCGCTTTTCAGTGAACGCGTTACGGCCATCACCGACACCGTGACGGAATTGAAAACTTTCACCTCGGTTGATTTCGAACAAGGTAGTAACGCCAAAGGCCAATCGGCTGCGAATGACGTTGCTGGCCGATACTTGATTGGTGGCAAAACCATCGTTATCAAGAAAGGTACGAAATATTCCGAAGTGATTTATATGTACCGTCCTTTCATTACCGAAGCGGGCAATCCGAACGGTGTTAATTCCAGTCCGAAGAAGGTTAACGCGTCTGCCTCTGGCGTAGATCAGAGTAGCCGTGATTTCTCGCGATGATTGAAGTATACATCGACAACTACGACGATCCCGAGCAGGTGGAAAATACTGTAAAGGAATACTGCGTAGAGATTGAACACGCTGAAAACATCACATGCGTAACCATCCGCGACGAACTGATGGGCGCACTTGAAGCGTTAGACTTAAAAATTTTATATAAGAGGGGCAAATGATGGAAAGTCCGACTTGGGAATTGGAAGAAGACTTGCGTTTGGCACGTGAAGAAAAGACCGCGTTGGGTGTGAAATACGCCGCGCAAGTTGCTGCACTGAAAAAGCAATTCGTGGATGAGTTGGAAACCGCAATGAGTGCTTTGCGTGCACGCCGTCCGGCTGACCCGTATTACATGATCGGTGGGCAAACGCATCCGACAATTGCAGTTTCGTTTGCACTCGAAGAGCTTCTCGCTCTGGTTGATAAATACGAAGAAAAACCACACCGTGCTTTCTTCGGTGCTGACGGCAACTTCATTGCATGGTACAGCGCCGCGAAAGAACGCGATTTGAAACAGATGCAGGTTGAACATTTCATCGTGAATCTGTCGGATCGTATCGTGAAAGAAAACGGCTTTCCGAAGCCTCTAATTGACCTCGAAGGTGACGACTTTTCGCAGGTGAGCAAATGATGGACGACGGCCTTTTCTCTGATTACACCGACGAACAAGTCGCAGAAATGAATCGTCAAAAAGACCTTGATGAGTTGCGCGACGAACTCACAAACGCACACGCTGCTGAACTGGCTGAACTTTGCCGTTTCAACAAGCATCTGCGCCACACCGAATGGCACCTCAAGCGTAAGACGTTTGCAAACGAACTGCGTAGCTTACTGGATGAAAACAGCGAGTTTCACAGTGAGAGTGTGCAGAGCAAAGTCGAAGCGCTTTTGCAAAAGTACGACGCACCGACTTTCCCGGTTATCTTTGTTAATGGTGAATACCATAGCGAACACACCGACGAAATCGAAATGGAATTGGCGATGATTCCAGCGGACTACGCGGTTTATCATTTGACCGCCGAAGTGAAAGCCAACGTACAAAAACACAAACTGTCGGAGTGGGACTTGTGAGCATCAAATCAGATAAGTGGATTCGTCGGATGTGTGCACCGACCCGTGAAGCCTGTTATCTTCTCGGTAAGTTTATTGGCTACGCGGATCAAGCGCATGTGATTGCAATTCTGCGTGGTCACACTGAAATCAACCCGATGGAAGTCAGCATCGTTGACGAAAAAAGTCTGCCAATGATCGAACCGTTTGCAGAACGTCAAGTTCGCGGCGGCGCAAATGATCGCGTTATTTCCTACGGTGTTTCCTCGTACGGTTACGACGTTCGTTGCACAGACGAATTCAAGATTTTTACCAACATCAATTCGTCCACCGTTGACCCGAAGAATTTTGACGAAAATTGCTTTGTCGATTTCAAAGGTGACGTGTGCATTATTCCGCCGAACAGTTTTGTGCTGGCGCGAACTGCTGAGTATTTCCGCATCCCGCGTAACGTGCTGACAATCTGCCTCGGCAAATCGACGTACGCCCGCTGCGGTATCATCGTAAACGTCACGCCGCTGGAACCTGAATGGGAAGGCCACGTGACTTTGGAATTTTCCAACACAACCACATTGCCTGCAAAAATCTACGCGAACGAAGGCGTGGCACAAATGCTGTTCCTCGAATCCGACGAAGACTGCGAAGAATCGTACAAGGATCGCGGCGGCAAATATCAGGGCCAGACTGGAATCAACATTCCACGCATGTAAAACGCTTTTGCGTGCATAGGAGCACACATGGAAACTCATAACGAGAATATCGACACCGGTACGGTAGTTGACGTAACAGGCGGGTTTTGCGGATATAACTTCAAAGGAATTGTGATTGATAGTTTGGCTATGCATAACGGCCAGTCTAATTCCTTTCTCGATGCCACGATGTATCGCGTTGCGGAAATCATGAGCATTGGCCCGGATCGCTGGGCAGTGAAAACAATCCACAAATGGGTGCCGTGCGAATTGATGCACAATCACGATATTCGTCTTACGCATTGGGCACAAAATCTGCTGCGTACGTATGTCGCCCGTGAAGTCGATGATGTTCCGGCCATGTGTGCTGCACGCTTAAAGGAAACTGTCGATGAACGCAATTAACTTTGCAATTGCGGCATTCCTTTTCGGCATTGGTTGGTTAACCATGGTTGGTGTTACAGCCACGGTTGTTATGACCTGTACGTTTGTCGCACTGGAACATTTCGGTGCGAAAGCCGTAATGCCAGACGGGATTTTCCTTGCGTTGATTATTCCAGTTGTGTTTGGAACCTACGTTGGCTTATCCGCAATGGATTACGCTAAACACCTCATCAAGAATCTTGTCCGAGATTTATAATGCGTGCCGTTTACTTTGCGCTTTTCCTGATTACTGTTGCAGCGGTGCCGTTTGTTGGCGTAATGAGTTGGATGCTGCTAGACATGGGCGTTACGCGGTACGAATGGATGGTCGAACACAGCATGAACAAACATTCGTACGTTTATGCGGGCCTGCTTGTTTGCCTTGAAATTGTTGGATTGCTTTTAATGCGACGTGGTGTGATGTGCGCCTACAAATTTTTCTGCGTTGTTTTCCCGAGGAAAGAAAATGAACATCCATTACGCTAACAGCATTTGCCGCTGGTACATGGCGCAGTATGTGAAAGACAAAGAAGCGCAATATGATAAGCATTTCCCCGGTGCTGGATTTCGTTTTCCGGCGCCAACGTTTTTCCTAATTGACTTGGAGCAGTGCGTTGAGTTTATTGAGCGTGTTTCTCATCAACGTCTTCGTGTCGTGGATGGCCTTGTGCAATCTGACTCATATTACGGCACTCTTATGCTGGTTGCAGAAAAGAATGCAAAACGTGACGGCATGGGTGAAGAGTGGGAACGCGAATACGTAAATGGCGCTGCGAAATGCCGCTACGTTGTAGCATCGGCCTGCCGTTACGGTGATTTGATTACCGCTGTTGGTGCCCGTCATTTCAGTCCGGCGATGTGCGCACAGCTTAACGCGATTCGCGAAGAGAAATTGATCGACCTCGACAACAAAGGAAAAGCAGAGCAAGGCTTTATCGACCAGTTCGACGTTTTCATGACTCGTGAAGAGGCGTGGGAAGTTGCAATTACTTCCGGCCAATTGAACGCAAAACGCTACAAAGGTAATTCGTTCGGTTCGCTGCATTCCGAAGACGTTTGGTAAAAGGAATCAAAATATGAAACTCGTTGAAGGCGCTTTGGCAAATGTTGATGTTGATCCAGACCTACGCGATTTGGCAAAAGACCTTCGCTACGTCGCATCGCTAATTGAAAAAGGCGAAGTTACCGGCGTGGCATTAACGTGGACAGGCAAACAGATTCAAGACGGCAAAGAATACAAAGACGGCGTAGGTCTGTCGTGGACGCTTGTGGGTGGCAGCATGTTTGCGCTGAGTGGTGGCGTTTCGCAATTACAATTCGAAATTCAGAATGAAATTGCAGGCGCCATGAACGAAGAAGATGAGTAATTTAAATAGGAAACAAGATTAACGGGAGAAATCCCATGTAAAGGAATCCTTTATGGAAATCGTAGAATATGGTGGCGTGCTTGCACAGATTGTGGAAGCCGTCGCGAATGCCGGCAGTCCGCCGACCATTCAGCGCATTGTTTTAACACCCGAAGAAATGAACGAAGTTTGGTCGTCTAATGCTTTCAAGACTTCCATTTCGAACTACTACGGCGACACCAGTGCTATGACGCTTGAAGGTATTACTGCCGACCATGACGGTAATATCATTTCCATGTATTTGGGCGGCATTCTGATTTGTGTTGGCCCATGGGTTCCGACCGGCCCATACGCTGCGTTGACGTGGGCACCACTGACCACACAAACGGATTCGCAAACCACTTTCAAAAACGATAATGATCGTTTGTTTGTGGGCACAGGCAATCCGAGCACCGGTATGGTTGTTGGTTCGAATGCTGATATCGAACTGGCGCTCGCAATTCGTAAAGCTGGCGATCCTGCCAGTTACGCAACGGGTTCGGATTACAACATCGAACTGGCGGAAGACGAAGCGTGGACTTTCGTTGTTAGTGTTGGTGCGAAAAACACCGATATTTACAACCCGCTGGATATGTACAACGTTCGCTTGATCGTTGATACCGATCCAGAAAGTTCGCAAAATACGCAAATCGTATTCACGCTGGGTCAAGGCGAAATCGTTGAGCGCAGCGGTGCGAAGCGTACCGGCTTTATCTGGTATCGCGGCACTGAGCGCGTCATTACCGATTCGGCCACAAGCCCAACGTACAAAGTTGTCGATGATGAAACCGTACAGGTTGGCGTCGCCACGCAAATGATTCAACAAATGCGTTTCGATTTCATCAGTCGATACACCCCAGCGACAATTGCGAAAAGTGAAAACGGCTCGTTCCTCGGCACGTACACTTTCACCCTTGAAGCTACGCCGAAGTTTGGCGACAAAATGGCTGACGCGGTTAGCGTTCAGGCTACTGCGAATGTCGTAAAAAAGTCGTAAAGCCTGTTCCTCTCCAAGCGTTTGTTTTAGGAGGATCAGGTACGGACGTTGGCCTGTATGTTCAAAATGCCAATAGCTTTGTACCTGCATCAATTCCAGACCGGGTTAACGACGTAGCCTACGGTAACGAAAGCTATATCGCAGTCGGAGAAAGCGTTTATTTTTCCGATGACAAACTCAACTGGAATCCGAATGATGTAGATTTTGGTGAAGCAAGCTGTGTGACGTATGCCGATGCGTTTTATGTCGGCGTAAACGGCGTGGGGATTTTCTCGTACGTCGATGGTGTGTGGAATCAAGTTTATGCAGGTGCGTACGAATTTACGGACGCAATCAGCTACAACCAGATTCCGGTATTTGCCACGTCTACCGGTGTGCTTCTCACTGGGCCGCAATGGACTGAAAATGTCGTAGCCAGTGGCCGTATAAAACTAGCCTACAGCGACCGTCTGTGGGTAGTCGTAAATGGTATTGGGACGTTAGAGGTATTTGCTGGTGCCAACGTCAACTCGCTTGTGTCGCTTGGCACAAATGAGATTGAAGAAATCGAAGTCACTGCATCAAGTTACGATAACGTGAATAAATGCGTTGTGGTTTCCGGGTTCGCTACTGACGATCAGTCGCCGTTCTTCTACATCTTCAAAGGTGGGGAATGGACAATGATTTTCTCGAACCTTGATACGCACGCTAGCGCATTGACACGTAACGCATTGACTGCTGGACAGACGCTGTACACAACGAACGATTATCAGGCGTTCACGCCGTTGCACACGTTTGATTCATTCGTGCCGCGTGCGATCATTTACGCTTGATCGAAAAAGTTCCATAGCTGGATAAAATGCCCTCGTTTCCCTTGCGGATTCGGGGGCTTTTTACATTCTGCCGACCATACTAAAAATTGAGGACAACATGAGCAGTTTTACTACGCCCCTTATCACCAAGTTTCTCGACGGAAGAGACTTCGAACTTCACGAACAGTTTGCTTATCGCGTTGGCGATGAGAAAAGCCAACTCGTTGTTAACGTGCCTGTTGGTTACGTTACCGATTTCGCCAGCACACCGCGAATCATTTGGTGGTTGTTGCCGCCGACTGGTAAATACGGCAAGGCTGCTGTGGTTCATGACTTCCTTTGCCAGTATCACAAAATAATGAATGGTTCCGAATCCATTTACGTTAGCCGCAAACAGGGTGACGATATTTTCTACGAAGCGATGGAAGTTTTGAAAGTGCCGAAGTGGCAGCGCGATACCATGTATTTCGCCGTTCGCGCTTACGCAATCGTGAAAGGTTACGACCGTGTAAACTACGGCCAGAACGCGCAAACCGACGCAGTGTTGGCACCACTCTATGCCTGATTGAAATACTGTAAAGACGTAGCATCTACAAGGCACAGAGAACATGCCATGACTGACTACGTTGAATCAGACGACGACCTTCACGCAATCAACGACGACGTTCATTTCGAACACGACGACGAAGACGATGACGGTATTTTCTTCGATCCCGATTACGTCGAAGAGATTGAAACAGGGCCGAAGCGTCCGCGCTACCCGAAAGCTGCACCTAAGTTGCCGTTGCATACGCGATTATCTGCACTTAAATATTCCCGCCACATTAACACGTTCCGAAAGAAGTTCGCTGCCCTGTGCGTTACTACGTTCAAGCCGGATCGTGCCCATGATCGGTTGGTGTGTGCTCGTATGGGTACGGAATATTTCGTTTTCAAAATTCACTGTGCGAAATACGTGGCCCCGCCTATCCCTGTTGAGTTTTTCGGAAGGTTGGAGCATTTCGCATCGCCTCCCAAACTGGTCGCAAGCGCTGAACTGGTTTATCGCGACGATCATAAGCTGTACGAAAAGTACGAAGCATTTCGCCGCCTTGCATTCGAACAGCCCACAACACCGATTATGATTTTGGGTGAAAAGTTTTACTGTGGTGCATGCGATATCAATATGTCGATCACTCCGTACGGATGCCGGATAGACATTGAACTGATTTATCCGTTCGACCAACAACACAAAGTGCACGACAACTTGCGCGAAGCGGAAAACGCACGCAAGAAAGCATTTGCAAAATACACAACTGCCGAACAAGTGGTAGTGGATCGGTGTTCGCTTATCGAAGCCACTCGGCAGTTATTTATTACCGTCATGGAAAAGGGCAAACTGGAATGAACAGCTATCACGACGTAGAAATCGGCTGCAATAATTACGTGTACCGTATGCACGACGTTCCGTTCAATGTGCAACTGCACTGCACCCGCACAGCCGGTTGGGAATTGTGGGACGTGACCGACAACAACGGCAACGGCAAACGCCTCGGCGGCGAGTATGAAAACCTCCCGTTCGAAATTCGTTTGCACGATCAAATCCTCTGCAACAATCGTTTTATCACCCCAGTGGAAAATGCGGATTACAAGCTGTCCGAGAATCAAGAATTTCTGCTTGGCCGTATTCAGTGCCAGACGATGTGGAGTTCGTGGGACAGTATTCTCACGGTTGTTTTGCCGGATGCGAACGCACAGTCATGTAATTCGATTCTGGAATCCCTCGTGAAATACATCAGACGTTTCGGTGGCGTGGCGTGGGCCGGTTATTTCTGGCATGTATTCAGCGTAATTCCTACCGCATCGCCCGAGCGTATTGGTTTCGTGTTGAAACTGAGTAACCCACAAACGGATAGCTAAAACATGGCCGCATTTTTCTGTGCAGATTTGCACTTGGGGCACCGCAACATTCACAGCTACCGACCGAAGCCGGACGGCACTGCGTTTCTGACACCCGAAGAACACGACAAGTTTTTAGTAGAACGCTGGATGGAAATGCGTTTGAAAAATCGTCGTGACACGGTGTACGTTCTCGGTGACATTGCATTCACTGATGACGCGTGGGATTTGTTCGATTCGCTACCCGGTAAAAAGATCATCATTTTGGGCAACCACTGCACCGAGAGTGCCGGTAGCATTCAAAAGATCGCAAGCCTGAAAAGTGTAAACAGTGTGCATGCTGCGCTGAGTTACAAAGGTTATTGGTTGACGCATATTCCGATGCATCCTGCGGAACTGCGCGGCAAGCGGAACATTCACGGCCACATGCACGCGGGTTACATTCGCGACCGTCGTTTTAAATGTGTGTCGTTGGAGCATACCGAAATGCGTCCGATCAATCTGGAAGAAATCACCGCTGAATTTGAACGTCGGCAATCCATCAAATACGTGCAGGAGACTTTGGGATGGCAGGCAGCGGCAAAAGCGTTAATGCTGGGCGCTACTGGAAATACTCGAAAACCTTCCATCACCTAGTCGATATTCTTGATGAAATTCACAAAGACAAAAGCAACGTCACACTGTCTTATGAAAACGGTATGTACCGGTGCCCCGTGTTGGATTTCGAAGCGCTCGACAAACTCACAGCAATGGAACTGAGTTTGAAAATGAAGGTTCGCATCGTGACGCACGACCGCACGCTGGCGGACAAGTTCCAAGATGCAAAAGTCGCGCTGTTGATTGCACCGTACACAATGCTTGCTGACGTTGGCGAAATCACACGCAAGAAAAAGAAAGACAAATCCTATCATTACGATATTGAGTTGAGTTGGTCATGACAGAAGAATTCAAAGGTCGCGGTTTGACTCCGCACAATATGCCGTGGGGCGGTGGCTACCCGGAGGATTTCGTGGAGCCTGCGGTAATTCCCGTTGATCCAGAAATGAAAGAAAAACTGGATGCTTCTTTGGCGACTGTTCGCGAAGAAGCACAAAACGTAGTCGGTCGCGGCCTGACAAAACATTTCGTCGCGATGGACGTTTGTGCGTACCACGCAGAAGCTACCGACGAAAACGGTTATCCGATTGGAAACAGTCGTGAAGATCATGCGAAACGTGAAACGGAATTTCCCGATCCAATCACCATCGCAGCAACTGTAAACATCAACAGTCTCGACCTTGAAAACGACATGATCGCCAAGGGCGCGAAACAGATTATGGCGAATGAGTTGAATCTCATGTTTGCCGAACAGGGTATCAAAACCCATTACACCCCGGAAATGCTTTCCGCTTTGGCGGCTGAACGGCTTCGCGCTGAACAGAAGCGTAAAAAGAAAGCTCGTATCAACAAACGTAAACGCAAGTAAGGAAAAGTAGATGAGCAATTTGATTGGTTTGTTGACTGCTGTGCGCGGCACCGCCGTGCCGATGACCGTTACCGGTGTTTTCAGCGAAGGTGAAGGCACCCGCGTTGAATGCGTTTACAACGCAAAAGGCGAACTGAAACATTTCAGTGCGTTGGAAGAAGCGTTTATCGGTTTTGGTGACACGCTGACTTTCATGGACGGCTCTTTTATCGAAGCCTATTTCACTGCCGTTACCGATGACGACGATGATGAGGACGACGAACTGGAAGACGAAGACGAAGATGAGGACGACGACGATGAAGACGAAGACGTTCGCAAACCAGCCGATCATGACGCCCTGAAAAACTGATTTACTTTGCGGCCAAGGACGGCCCACTAGGAGAGCATTTATGAATAACGGACATATTCGCCGTTTGCATTGGTGGTTGGAAAGTACGGTTAACGGTTTCATCGTACCTGAATGTGACACTGCAAAAATCCTGTGTCGTAAACGTTATCTGCCAATGGTTGAAGAAATCGTAGCGCAGAACGTTGGGCAACCCGACGACGATCACATTCAAACGCCGGTAACGTTTAACGGTATTACCTACGGCGAAAACGATATCGACATTTTGCAACTTGCACTCAACAAGGTTGAGCAGGAATGCTACGGAACGTCGATCAGTCGCCTGCTGCTGGGCGGTTTTTATCCGGGCAACTACATGAGCACTTGCGCAATCTGCACCAATAAATTCATTGGTCAGAAACGCGGCGTTGTGTGCATTCCTTGTGCAGCCATGCGGGTTCCTGCACTGAGCTAAATGGTGACGCTATGCAATACATCCAATTAGGTGGTGATGGTCAACCGGAAGTGCACGACCTCGATGTTGATTCGTACATTTCAGAAATCGGTGCACATTATCTCTGCGAACTCTACGACCCAAATGTTTGCGCGTACACTTTTGACGCGTGCGTTGCTGCGGGTTTTGTTGCACATAAAATCATTGTGAATACGCCGGAACTGTACGATCTGTCTGACGATTACAAGACAGCGATGCAGCAGGCGGCAATGCTTCTCACGATGGCCGAACGTAACGGGGAAGTGGATGAACTCCCGTCGGTTATCCTTTCACGCTACATTGCAAAACTGCGCGAGTCGATGTTGACTGGTTGCCTCGAATTAACTTTGTTTTCTCCACGCAAAATTCGCATTGTTCACGATTCCAAAATATCGTTGGACATGGTTGTGCTCGACGCGGTACGTCTGGCCCTGATGATTCTGCCTGCACCGAAATTGCACGTGCATACAGAACACGCGTGGACAATTGCGAAGTACAACGTTCACATGGCTGCACCGAGTCTGCGGACTGACGTTGCAATTAACCTGCACGAAACTCTGCTGCCTATTTGGCAAACCGGATTGTCAACCGGTGGCTTGGAATACGTGAATCCGATCACGGCCAAAATCATCGAACAGCAAAAACTGATTGATGCGGCACGTGCCAAGATCAACGAAATTTCTGACGAATGTGCGCACCCGGAAAACGAACGTATCGAAGTTCGGAAAGGCGATACCGGAAACTGGTCGCAGTCTGACGATTCGTACAGCATCGAAATCACTTGCAAACTTTGTGGTCGCCATTGGTACTACAACAAAAACCACGGCGATAAGGATTATGCACTACTCAGCACGCGACAAGTGCTGTTGCCGATCACGAAATGAAAGAATATTTCGTTCTGTTCGTTAGCGTGGACGTGGCAGAACAGGCCGGGTTGTCGTCCAGCTATTTAACCCACGTCGGTGAGCTTTATATTGCACGGCTGCGCATTCCTCTGTTGCCTTGGAACATCATTCGCGAATCAGTTTTCTACATGTGCTTTGACGTGCAGGATAGTGACCGCGATAGGCTGCGAAAAGCCAAGTCCAAAGATGATGCGTTCATGCAGCAACACATTCAAAAAGCCATCGACCTGAATATCCCACCGATCCGAATCAGTGAGTAGACCATGTTGAGCCAAGCCGATGTGTCTGCGCATATGCCGCAGTTGCAGTTTGAAAAATTCTACCAGAAACTGATTACTGAAATTCAGGAACTGGAAGGTCGTGTCGAAGCCAAGATGCGCCCGCGTGAATATTATCGTGGCAGCGGCAATGGGCCGGTTTGTGGCCCGAGTTTGAACGATCTTTCCCTGAATGGTTGGATGTATTTGATTAACAAGCAAATGGATAAACGCGCTGCACTCCACAAGCAATTGGAATATCTTGAACAAAATCCCGATATGAACTGGGCCGTTCTGTGGGATCGTTTGAAAAAGGAATTGCCGGATGAATGAGACAGTTCACCCTAACGAAAAACTGTTGAAGTTTGAACCGAGCCAAATCATGGCGGGCCTGTCTATCCTGATCGGTGAGCAGTTGGGATACTCTGGACTTTCACGCACTACGTTTGCCATGCGCTACAACGATAACGCTGTAATCAAAATTGAAAATACCAACGAAGGTGTTTTTCAGAACGTTATCGAATGGCGTGCGTGGTGTTTCATTTCGCAAGATGAAAAACTGTCGCAGTATTTTGCACCATGCTATGAAATCTCGCGTTGTGGCACTGTGTTGATTCAGGCCCGAACGCAACCGATTCCCGACGATCTTGAACTGGTTGAAATGCCTGATTTCGTTGGCGACTTCAAGAAAATGAATTGGGGAATGATCGAAGACCGTCCGGTGTTGCACGACTACGGTATTCTCAATCCAACCCGTGGCCGTAAGGTCAAAATCATCAAGCAGAACTTGCTCTACTGATGGCGCGGAAACGTAAACAGAAATACACAGGCGTTGGTAGTCGAACGACACCGCGCATCATTTGTGAAATCGCCACGCAATTCGCACGGACGAAAAAGGAAATCCTGCGTTCGGGTGCTGCCAAGCGGATGGATGAATCATTCGAAGACGGCGCAACCAACACAGAAATTTATCTGCCGTGGAAAGGCTTTATGAAACACCGAACCGGTATCTACGAATACACCGAAGAGCAGATTCAATTTGCTGAATACCTCGTGTGGAAAGTTTATCCAGTGCTGGTGCAAGATAAAACGCATTTGGAACTTTTCCGCCGAAATGTGTTCCAATGTATAGGACTCTCAACGTGCGTAGAAGATGCCGATCCGTCTAAATTTCTTTTGTGTTGGACGCCGGACGGCTGCGTTGATATGGCGTCTTACAAGTGGGGCGAAACAGGCGGAACTGGTGTAGCGATTATGGTTGCTCGTGAGTTCGACATTCCGGTTTTCAACATGCGTAGAAAAGAGCATATGAAAATGGTGCTTGCGCATCTGGATGACCACGGCCTGAGAACTGTAAATGCTTACAAGAAACAGTTGATGGATATGGGACTCTACCGATGAGACTGGTAAAACAAACACGTTGGCAAAAATTCAAACACTGGCTGGCCTCGTTGGTTAAAGGCCCGCAAGGAATTCAAAGCAGTGCGAAAGGCCCAACGCTTTCCGTTCACAAAGGCGGCAAAGTGGATTTGAATTTCGATGCGAAAAGCACAGTTTATAACCCGCGCGAATTCCGTGCGGACAAAGGGCCACGTAAGTGAATGTGAGCAAGGTGGGAATTTTACGATGAATTTTTTGAAGGCACTGTGGCGCAGCATTATGCCGGGCGAGAATGGACATTGCGACACGCCTTCTCAATATGTTGTGTGTCCGTACTGCAACATTGCACACAAAGATCAAACCCCATTCGAACAGGAACACGCGGGTTTTGAAGAGGGTGAAAACGTTACGCAAATGGTTTACACGTGTGGACACTGCACCGTGAAATCGTTGTGGTTTACGGATAGTGGCGAATTGCTTTATATCAGTTCCTACGGCGTCACGCTTGGGCAGTTGCGTTATGATGTGCAAGATCATTTCCGTAGCTGGTCAGTTGACGGCAACAAACCAACCGGCCTTTTGAAAAGTGCAATTGCTGCGCTGCAATCCAACCTCTACACGCTGCAACGTGAAGAGCAATGGACGCACCGGGAACACTCCGAAATTTTCAAACAGGGTTGTGCAGTTGATTTGGTTTTGTACGGACTGTTGCTGTCGGGTTCTTCCGAAGTCGGTAGCGAACTTGTAAAACGTTTCACCGTGAAAACTCCGTGCACTGAAATCGAAACGTATCTGAAAAACCTGCCACGGAATCTGTCGAACAGCCACTACCAAACGCTGCTGCGTAAAATCGCTAAGCACATTTCTTATCTGGAATCGTCTTACACCAGCGCATTCAACGTGCCGTACATTTTCGTACAGCCTGCGGTGGAAGCGAGCGCCGCTGATCTTCTGGCAATCGGTTTGCAAATGCTACAAATGCAAAACAAACAACAATTTCACCAACTCGTTTACGAACGACTGAGACATTTCGTCTTCATGTCAGTATAAAAAGGAAGTAGCAATGGAAAACCGTCTGCGCGAAAATCTGTTTCAAGCAGTAAAGAACGTAAACGATAAGCTTGTCCTCGACGGCATGGACGCAGCCTTAGAGCGTTTTGTTCCTCTGTTGGAAATCACGTCAATGGCAAGCGAGTTTATCGTTTACTTTTTTGGACAGGCGGTTTTCAACTCCGAAGAAAACATCATGCTCGAAGGCATGTACGACGTGCATACGATTGAGAAAGTTCTCATTCAAAATATCTCGGACGTACGTTCGGTCATGAACCATGTCACGGTGGCGATTCACCAAACCGGGTGCTAAATGTACGATAGCTACGATGCGTTCACCGATCACCTGAATCTGCTGTCGCCTCGGGATCAAATTTTGTTCGTTGCAGAACTGACGACACGTACCGAAAAAGATGCGTATCGTTTGTTCTCGCGTGCGCATGTGTGGATTGTTGAGGGTTACAAAAGCACAGAAGATGTTGATTCCCTCGACGCGATTATCCTATCTGCATTTGCGTACGCTGATCCTCGATTCAAAACAGGAATTTTGCGGTCTACATACAGCGCACGTCGGTATCTGAAACACTGGCATAGTCTACGCGATAACGCGCATGCGCATTTGCAGGAAACCGAAACCCCGGAACGTGCCAAACGTTTGATGGTTGGGTTCTACGAAGAGTATCGGAATTCTACAATTCTTTTTACGCGGTTCACTCCGCACCGATCTTTGTGGTCGATGTTTCCACAAGAACATTTGTGGCCGCGCCCGAACTGGAGAAATCTGTGAAAAAACGAATGAGAACGGTGCGTGGCGAAACTGCTACACGTCGCGTCAAATGGTTTCAGCCAACGTACGGCATGCACAACGGTGAAAAGTACGTTGATATCTTTGTGTATTTCGAAATCACTTTCGGGCCGGAACCGTACAAGCTGCTTTACGTTGGTGCGCAACTGGGCCTAGACATGAAAGGTCGTGCAGTGCTGCCGGGTAGCCAAGTGTTCGAAGCCGCACCGGAGTACATTGCAGCATTCAACTTCGCGGTGCCTGCCGACCGGATTCTCGAAACGGTTGAAAATTTCGGTAGTGAATTGAATCGCCGTATCGAAGAAGAAAAGAAACACTGGTGGACGCCCGCTGGCGTAACCCGTGGAAACATCATGCGCGGTAAATTGCAAAATGAAGCCGCATACAATCTTGGAATCAACCCGGTACACGTTGCATGAATCCTGAACTTAGCGCCATGATCGTAAAAGCCAACACATACGAAAGCAACGGCATGTTCGTAAATCTCTCGCCGCTGTTGAAATACATTGAATCGTGTGTGGTTGAGCCGAATCCTGAAAAACTCGACGCCGCAATTAAGCAGTGCATTGTGGAATTGAATACGTTCCCTGCAATCCGTGTTTTGCGTGCGGCCTACCGTGCCCGGAACAACTGCGCACCGTGGCGCCCGTTCGCCGTGAAGACTTACCACGACTACGTGAAAAAAGTAGGTGAAGAAAAAGCACGCACGGATATGTCGGGGTTGACCGAAGGTTTCGTGTCGTGATCGGTGGTCTGTTCGGAAAGCAGATTGTTGAAAGCGCTTTGTTGCTTCGGGATCGCAAACATCTGCGCGAACGCAAGTGGGCACACCGTAAAATGTGGAGACGTGAAAAACGTTTCAACGTTACGACCGATCAAGTGCCTTACATGGTGGAAACGAACGGTGTGATTTATGCACATCCGATAATCGTCCGTCGCATCAAAGAGGAAGTGCCGAGCGCAGATTTGGCAAAACTGGGGATTAAATTCATATGAGTATTTTTTCACGTAGCTATGTTCGTGTTGTAAAACGCCACGCCGATTGCTGCGAAGGCGACGAAGACGGTTACATTTATCAGGTGCAAGTCTGCGACGTAGTTTTTTACAAGCCTTTTACCCGTGTGTGGCGTGACCGCTATCAGGGCGACGCTTTCCGTGGTGCACGACGTGAACTGCAACACGCGGAATCCATTGCACGCACGTTCGCAACTGCACACAAAGCCGAGTACCTTGGCGTTCATGATTCCACGGTTCGTGCGCCGTTGAATCCAGTACAAAAACTGTTGAAGAAAATTCGCAAATTCTTTACAGGCCCACAAGGTGAACAAGGAATCCCCGGCGCCCCCGGCTATCAAGGCCCGATGGGAATGCGTGGCCCGGCTTACGACGATTTGCAATGTCCTCACTGTAAATACTATCGTTCGCAAACCGGCGTAGGCTTGTTCATGGAAGCGGAAGTCGGTGGTGTGTTTTCGTACCAGTGCCGAAACAAAAAGTGCAATGAAAAATCGTTCTGGAAACCAATCAATGGACTGTGGGTCTGGCAAGGCCCGAAGGTGGAACCTGATGACTCACTACGTTGATTTCGGTCTGATTACGCACAACAAACAATTCGTGACGCTCGCCCTCACAAATGAGTTGCCACCGGAAAGATATGAAGCGGTGCGCTTTGCTGTGCAATCCTACGTGCGCCGCATTGTTAGCAGTTTGATTTTCGGCGATGTGACACTGAGTGAAGCACGCGAAAGTTTCACTAACTGCATGCAGGTACTGGCTAAACACGGTGTGGAAATCGCACGTCGGCCAATGGTGGAACGCGAAGAGCGTAACGCTATTTGCAAAAACGTTCCCCATTACGATTTCATGATTGTTGAAGGTGACGAATTCAGCCGACGCACGTTGATACATGCTGCGTACGAAAGTTTTGCATTGGCAACGATTGCAGAATTTGTGCACGATCATCGCGGTGAGGCCATTGATAGCTACATGCATGATCGACTGCATCATCAGATTGATGATTCCATTCGCCTTTTGATGCCGAACCGACGCTACGGAAATCGCCCCGGCACTCTGGAATTTCAGCGTGAGGCAATTTACAAGGCGCCGGAAGACGTGCCGAGTTTCTTTGAAGATCGTCAACGTCCAGCGTTCCGCCGACCGATGCCAGTGCATATTGGGTACAAGTATCACTTCTACGCACCGACACACAATTTCCAAATCTACATCTGCAAAGATTTCCGCAATTTGGAAATGGAGACGTGTCGGGCAGAAGGCATTGACGATTGGTTGCCTCAGTCGTTGCGCCCGCGCATGAGTTGAGTAATTTAGCCATAACACCTAAAAAGGAGAGTGTTATGGCTATTCAAGAAATCACTGGGAAAATTTCCAGTAAATACGAAAGCGGCGGTCGTGGTGTTGCAACTGTTTCGACCGGCAAGGGTGACGCGGGCGGCGTAAGCTACGGCGCACACCAACTGGCTTCGAAAACCGGCACCATGGCTGCGTTTCTCAATTCATCTTTTGGTTCCAGCTACAAAGCTCGTTTCGGTAACACCCAACCGGGCACCAAAGAATTCAGCGCGATCTATTCGGCAATTGCTAAAGAACGTCCGCTGGAATTTGAAATGAATCAATTCCTCTACATCGCGTCTACGCACTACGAACCGCAGGCCAAGAAACTCAAAGCCAACGGTATCGACGTGTACTCGCGCAACGTTGCTGTTCGTGAATGCGTGTTCAGTGTTTCCGTGCAATACGGCCCCAACACCGGGTTCATTGTCGAAGCACTGGGTGCCAATTACAAAGGCACGGATGCGGACTTTATCGAACGTGTGCAGAACCATCGTCGCGATACTGTAAAGACACGATTCAAATCCAGTAGCAAAAATGTGCAGGACAACATTGCGAAACGTGCAATGGACGAAAAAGCCGACCTGCTCAAGCTGCTGAAAACTTCACAGCAAACGGTATAAACGCAAATGACTGCACGCGCATTCCTCATTTCAACTCCACCACTTCGCCCTGACGTGGAAAAACGCCAGCCACCGAAACATATTCCCGTAGACAGCATTGTGCTGATTCAAGCGGATACGAAATACGTTGACGTGTATGACGCTGATGGCACCAGTTACATTCTGGATTCCGAAAAAGAAAATACGATCAAAGCATTGGCATTAGAATTCAGCGATGTGTTCGTTGAAGTTTGCCGTGGTTGTCTGGTTCGACGTTCTGAAATCCGGGCCGTGACTGCTGGCGACAAAAGCGCAACCGAAGTCGTGTTGAAGTGTGGCATGCGTGTGCCTATTTCGCGCAGAAACAAAGCGGCAATCAGAAGGTTGGTTGCCGACTTCCGTGACACGTTGCCAAAGCCTCGTTGTGAGATTGTAGAAGACAACACCGATTTCGAAAACAACGTTCTCGACGTTACGTTTGAAATTCGCCATGCGTAATCATTACATCGACGGTTTTACGGTTTGGGGCGTACAACACGAAATCAATCCAAATACTTTCGATCTAGAAGCGCAACGCTGGCCGGTATCCTTTCACCATGGTGAAAATGAGGCTAATCAGGAAATGGCCGAACTGAATCAAAAGGGCCATGAGTATGATTACTTGTTTGTCGAAGCTGACCGCCAGTATGACCCGTGAGGGCCTTCTGTGCTGGCCTTCTGCCTTGACATAGGGGCGCCAGCGCTGTACCATGGGCGATACGGGCGAGGTGTGCCCGGTGATGATCTACTCACACGATAACGGAAGTTGAAGAGGGCTACACCATGAGCAAAGACGAAGGCTTTCCCGACATTCTTTTCATGTACAACAGCATTCCCGAGGAAACATCGTTTTTCCTGATTCCCGGCGAAGCTGAAATGAGCGTGAATCTGCGTAAAGCAATTCTTGGCATCGACGGTTTGATCGTAAATGCCACCGATGTTGAAAACGACGGAAAGGTTTGGAAGCACTGGGCGTATGTTCTCGCCGCCCTTACCGTAAAAGCCGAACATCTGGACGCCGACAACGAGTTCGACCAGAACCGTTTCCACGGCCATCTGTTGCCGTTCAAACTGCCTGACGAAAAGTTGGGTGACGGCGGTACGAAAATCGAAACCACTGGTGATTTGGTTTTGGTTCGTTCCGGCATCATCATGTAACAACGCAACACGCAACAATGCGGAATCGGTCGTGGCAATTGATTCTGCATCCTAATCCAGCCACAAGTGAGAAAAAGAAATGACTGTAAAAATTGACCAAGTACGCATCGAAGAACGTGTCGAAGCAATCCTGCACGAATTCAATTCGGATAGCACACGCACTATGATGGTCGTTGACCACAATGCGCTTTATGAAGCGTGCCGGTTGCAACGTACCCCGAAGAAAGGTTTCGGTGAAATTGTGTCCGACACGTTGACTGGTCACAGTCTGTGCAAACGTTACGGTCATTTCGTCTACACTCAAATTGACGGTGCGTCATGGGTGTTCGTGAAAATCTGCAAAACCAGCGAATGGAAAGATTTGTCTGCCAGTCGCATTGCTGACTTCGAAGACCTCTACAAAGAGTAACCTACAGAAAGCCTCGCTTATATAGCGGGGCTTTTTCGTTTCTGCGCCCTTTTTCCACGCCTTCCACATTCAGGTTCTGCCATGAATATTTTCGCTACACACCGTGATCCACAAATCAGCGCTCGCCAACATTGCGATGTGCATGTAATCAAAATGGTGACGGAGGCCGCACAACTTCTTTCCACCGCGCACGTCGTAATCGACAACAACGAAATCGCATATCGCAAGACGCATGAAAATCACCCGTGTGCAATTTGGGTTCGTGAGTCGTCTGCGAATTATCGTTGGGCCTACGAATTTTATTGCTGCCTGCTGGACGAATACGAATACCGATTCGACAAACAACATGCAGCCGCTCGCCATATGTACGCATTGGCACAGGTTCCAAATATTCCCGATTTGGGACTGACGCCATTTGCGCAAGCAATGCCCGAGGAACTGCAACAGGTAAACCCTCACTTCGCCTACCGCATCTATATGCGTGTAAAGCTGCGCGAATGGAACGAACGCAAACGCAAGGTACGCACCACGTTTACCCGGCGCATCGTTCCCCTGTTCCTGCATAACGTCGCAACCACGAGTTGACGGCACCGATTCGAAACGGTATCTTTTGGCTCGTGGGCAAAGTGTGCCCGAAAGAAAAGTTCTCACGTACATAAGGAAAGTTGATATGTACCGCTCTGCCGGAATAACCCTAATGTGGTTGATGTGCGTTTTCAGTGGTTGCGGCGTCTACATTTCGTACACAACCAAATACGCCGCACAGGGCGCGATTATTTCTGTGTTCGCGTTGATCGTCATTGCAACCACCGCGTTTCTAATCAGGAGAAAATAAAATGGAACAGGAAGCTTTGTACGTCGTCACTTACGAAAGCGGCGACACGCAAGAAGAGTACGGCGCTGATGAAGCAGACGTACGCGATTTCATTTCGCGTTGCTTCAAATTCAAAGGGCCGATCAAATCCGTCGAACTGTTCAAAGGTGAGGCATGAACATGAAACGTTTCTCTGTCCCTGAAATGGATTTCGATAACGGGCGCCTGCTAAAAGTCGGTCAGCGTGTGAGTGTGAAAACTCGCCACGGCACCGAAGGTAAAGGCCGCATCACGACAATTCATTTTGGTGAAGGCCCACCACCAATGATGATGCTGGAAATGGACGCCGATACCGTTTACTCCGAAGTGTGTGAACGCGGTTGGGTTAAAGATGAAATCCGGCTGAAAGAGTTCGGCGCGTTCGGCGGTGAGATTCAAGAAATTCTTTCGGAACCGGTCGAGGCTGAAAACAAGCCACGTCTCCACTGAGATAAATCATTCTGCACATTCTACGGAGTGTGCAGGCGGATTAAACTCAAACCACAACGCAAGGAATCATACGAAATGGCAATCTCCAAGAAATGGACTGTGAACGACGAACAGGGCATGAAAGACGTGCGCGCAGAAATGGCACGCCTGCAAGGTGAAATGCAAGTGTACGAGGCTGCAAAAGCCGCTGGTGAATCCGCGTACCATTTCCGTTTGACGCGGCGCAAACCGTTGCACAAAATTTTGGCCGAGTTCGAAAAGACTGAGCGCTGCCTCGTGAATCTGAATGGCTTTGATGAAGTTGTGCCTCTTTACGCATACGACGAAAACGGTCTGACCCGTATGGAAGCGCAGCCGTTGAACTTCGATCCGCGTTATGTGTTCGGCTGGTCTGAGTACGAATACAAAATCGAAAACGGCGTTTCTCTGCGTGTAGGTTTCGGTATTGAACCGAATCAGGAAGACGACGTACCGCGTTTCAGCGTTGAATTGCTGTGCAGCGGAAACGAGACGTTCCTAAAAGATCGTAAGCTGCTGTCGGACATTCCGCGCAGTGCACCGCAGAAGTACACGCACCACCAATTGACTATGGCAGTGCTGAAACGCCTGACGCAATTAGAGCAGGCTGAAACCAAACCGCGCCGCCGTCGCTAAAAGCAATTATGAGAGAACCCGCCAAGTGCGGGTTTTTTCGTTTGTGTAGGAACCCAAAACGGAGATTTACCCGTGTGGCTGAATTTGCTTCCCGCTGCATTTATGATTGCGGTGCTGCTAATCGTTGGTGGCATCATGTGGAACGAGTGGCGCAAAACAATGCGCCTGAAAGAGCATTATCGGAAACGGCGTGAAACCTTCGACGCTGAAATTGCACGCATCATGGAGAAACAAGAAAATGACCAGTAAACAAAATCCCGACGCACTCGACCTTCTGCGCGTTCGCCGAAATCATTTGGCGCGCACTGATGCAGATTGCTACGTCAACCAAAAAGAGGTGAACACGGTTTGGCTGATGGAAGAGGAAATCAAACGCGGTCGTGAAGCAGAACGTCGGGCCGCAGATTACTTCGACTTCCTGAAAACTTTGAAGGAGGGTGAATATTGGGACTGGGTTACTTTCGTTGACTTCCACCACAAACGGGAAAACGAACGGGCGGGTGAACCGGAAGACTAAGCCGCTTCTATACATACGCGGGCGCGTACGCACATATAGAAGGCGTACGCCCTGCAAGAAAGTTTGTGCGGCCTGTTGACAGGAAACGGTGAAAGCCTCATATTGCATTCACCGGGACAAAGTGTGCCCGAAAGAAAAGTTCTCACACAGATAAGGAAAGTTGAACATGACCGCGCAAATCTGGAAACCAACCAAAGCAGAAGCAGAACACATTCGCGCCGTTGCAAAAGCGAAAGTGTCCGGTCTGCGCAAAATCGAAGCGGGCATTCGTTGCAATACGGTTTATGGTGGCGTTGGTCATTCGTTCAACATTGCACGTGTGACAAAAAGCCCGGATGATTACACGCTGGATACTGACCTGTTCGATTTTGCAACATGGGCAGAATTCCGCAAAGGTGTAGAGCTTGGCGAGAACGGAAACGCCATCGTCGATTTCTACCTGCACAATCAATACGAACTCGACACCAACATCGTCGTTTATTACGAAGCTGGGCGAATTCAAAAAATCCTGTCTGTGAACGGTCACAACATCATGACCCTTGCTGGCATCCTGTCGGAGTAATGCAAACGTGGACAAATTCGAAACTTACGTTGGTGAGGTGGCAGCGATCCTGAATCGCGAAATCAAGATGACCGATCCAATCGTCAACAACCTGTTGGCTGAATTCTTCGAAGTCGAATTGCGTTCCCCGCAAGACGCCGCCGAACAAATTCGCAATCTGGAAGAACTTGAGCGCCGCGAACGCGAAGGCTTTTCGCTCGATATCATTAACCGTCACGGCGTGCGTTCCACTATGCACTTTCCACCGTCGCGCAAACGTTGAGGCAATCATGCTCCTGAAAATTCTGCTGGGCCTTGTTTTGGTGTACCTGTCGTTCGGCGTTTACTTTACTGGCTTCGCTCTTTATTACATGGCGATCAATCGTTCTACGAATGAAGAGTATGCACACCAGTTCGATTCGTTCGCCGCGTACAGCTTCAAACTCAAAGTGGCGTCTGTTCTTCTGGCGATCTGGTACGGCGTTATTTGCTGGTTGCCAATCGCTGCCGGTTGGATGACACGCCCGACCAAATTCAAATTCCGTTGAGATAAATTCTTCTGGCGATTCTAATAAAGTCGCCAGTGTAATTAACCACAACGCAATGAGGACGTATCAAATGGAACTGCATCACGAAAGCAACGGCAAGCAGTATGGCTTCGAAACCAAAGAAGTCGGCACCGGTTGGAACGGTGATACCGGTTTTCGTCACCGCGTGGTTTGCGAAGACGGGCGCCATTCGGGTTGGGCCGAATATACCCGCGTTTCGTTTCTGGATGACGTGGCGTGCATTTCCCCGTACTACCATGACACCAGCGACATGCGTTTGGTGACGGTTGCACAAGCGATGGCATTTATTGCCGTTGGTGAAGAAAAGCCGGAATCGGAAAGTGCAGAAGTAGACCTGCAAGAATTGTCGGAGATTCCAACGCACATTTGGTTCCCCGGTAAATCGGTTGCGAAACGTGCACGTTCGCCTTTTGAAACGTGCTGGAAAGTTGCACCGCGTGAAAACGACGATGCGGGCACAATGACGTTCTGCGATTACGAAGGGAACGAATACTGCACCGTTTCCGGGTACGGCATTCCGAACGAACACGGTTCGATTGTTTTGCCGCTGTCTGAATACATTCTGGTTCTCGACACCGTGAATCAGGTTTGGGGAACTGGCCCTACCTTGGAAAAGGCAATCGGCGCCATGCCCAACAACATGGAAGACTTGCCGTTTACCTGTGCGGTCTACGTTTCCGACAAGCCTATGCGTGTAACCGAAAACGGCTGCATTCGTGGCACTGGCGATTCGGTTCCTGTGCAGGTACTCGCGAAAGAAGGCCGCAAGGTTAAGCCTGTGATGCCTAAGTAACTGAAACAGCTAGATAAGCTTCCCTGTGCATTCGAATCCGTTTGAGTGCACAGCGGGGCCAAACTGGCGGCATGCCCGGTTTCCGCATGCCAAACCCGTTTCCCGGTTTCTGTAGACCATGCAAAAAAGTTTGTGCTGGCCTATTGACTCTGATGCGCCTACAAGGCACTATGAATCCAGTTCGGGCAATTGTGCCTGACACAAAACTACTCACACCATAAAGGAAGTTGACACCATGACCACTACTACTCACACCGTTGCTGCTATGTTGGCTGTTGCTGTTGCCGCGCTGGAAACTCAAAACGCCGCGCACAAAAAAGAAACCGGCTCGCCGCTTTATGCACTGGGCACCGATTTGGGCAACGGCGTTAAGTTCCGCGAACTGAAAGCGTGGCTGAAAGATTTGAAAGCCAAGCAAAAAGAAGTCGCACCGGCTCCAAAAGCTGCCGAAGAAAAAGCACCGCGTACCCCGCGTGCAAAAGCTGCCGCTGCTGATACCAACGTCGGCAACGTTCGTGATCTGGAACTGAGCAAATCCAGCAACATCGAATCGGCTGTTTACAACCGCGACACCAAAACCCTGCGCGTTACCTTCAAAAACGGTTCGGTGTACGATTACGCCAACGTCGGTATCCGCGAAGCCAACAACTTCGAAAAAGCCGAAAGCGCGGGCGTCTGGTTCAAAGAAAACATCAAGGGCCAGAAAGACACCACCAAAATCAAGGCCGCTGGCAAAACCGCTGACGCTGCACCGGCTCCAAAAGTAAAACCTGCTGCAAAAGCTGTCGAAGCAAAACCTGCTGCAAAACCTGCTGCAAAACCTGCTGCAAAAGCTGCACCGGCTGTTGAATACACCGCTTCGGAACTGCGTGGTTCGGAACTGCTGAACGGTCGCAAAGTCGAGTTGATCGCCAAAGTCGTGACCAACAAAACTACCGGCAACCGTGAAGTAATCACCGCGTCGGGCGCTCGTTACGAAATCGCCGCACTGCGCAAAAACAACCGTGGTCGTTTCGTGTTTGAAGAAACCGCCCCGGCCAAACCAGCGGCAAAGGCTGAAACTGTAAAGGACGCAAAAGCGACCGCTAAAGCCTCGGCAAAGGCTCCACGCGCCAACCGCAAAGCTGACCTGAACGATGACGCCAAAGAAGCGGCGAACAACGCTCGCAAATCGAAACCGCTGCCAGCAATGCCGAAATCGTCCGAAGTTCGCGGCCAGCAAGTGCGCGTAATCAAAGGCGCCAAGGACAAAATGGTTTTGATCGAACGCGTTGTTAACCGTGACGGCGTGCGCATGGCAATCACTGAAAACCGTTTCCCGCTTCCGTACGGCCAAATCATCGTCAACGACGGCGTGCTGACCTACACCGGCAAACTGACTGCCGAAGAGTTCCGCGCAGCCTAACCAAACCGCTACACCTTCCAAACCCCCGGCGAAGAAATTCAAAGGGGGTTATTTTTGTATCTGGAGTAAAATTTTATGTGCGTCGAAATGACAAAAAGTCCGATGGCTGTACACGTTCTGAGCGACGGCGCTGTTGTGACCGTCAACGGCGTGCGCATGGTGTTCACCGCAAATACAAAGTTCGGCGGACACGTTTATTTCACAACCGAAGATTCCGACATGGACGGTTTCGACAAACGCGATAGCGAAGAAATGTCGAAGCTGGACAAAAACGATCCGCACTATGATTTCATAGTGAAACATATGGGTGAGTGCTATTACGGCGAATACGTAAAGCATGTCCGTCCGTGTGAGAACGGCGCGTCATTATTCACCCGCGAAGAATTCGCACAAATGTTTATCACCGGCGAATTTGTCATTGCCTAATTATTGAGGGATCAATTCATGAAACCGCATTACATTCTATTCTCTAGCATCCTGCTATTTCTTCTAAGCACGGTGCTTGTCGGCTACTCTGTCTATTTACTGAAACAGGCGCGGGTCATTCTGCGCAAAGCTGACGCCAGTACAGCGCGTGCAACGAAAGTTTTTCAAGAAGCGCAAAAACTGCGCAATGAAACTCGGATGGCTCAAGAAAACATCCGGCTCATGTTGCCCGCTGAAAATCTTGAACCTGTTCCCACGCTCGCAGAAATGCCTGTGCTGGAATTGGAAATGGTCGGCGCTGACGATTTCGAACTGGGCGAATTGCGCGTTGATCCAGAACCGGAACCGGACTACGAAAATTTCCAAGGTCTGCCGGTAAAAGAAAATACGCCAGCGGCTGTAATCGAATCGCTGCGCGCTCACGGTTTCATCGTGCGTTTCAATATCCCAACCTTTGATGTGCAGATTGCATATCAGAAACCGGAAACCACGAACGAACCTGTGCGTGCCACGTACAAGCCACCAGCGGAAATTTTCCCGCTGAACAATTTGCACGAAGCGGGTAAAGCCGCGACTGCACTGTGGGCCGCAAAACAATTCGTGGCGCAATACAAATTCCCTGAGTTCCAAAACTACCCGTATCTGTGAGGTGGGTTATGCCCGGTAAAAAGTTTCTTGCGTACATCGTCGAATCCGAAGCGGGTTGGGGATCGAAGGTTGACGAAACCAAAGAATTCGACACGAAAGCAGAGCGTGACGAATTTGTTCGCACCTACAACGAAAAGCACAATCCGAACTTGGGCAAGGAAGGTTTCCAAACCCCTAACTGGTACATGGTAGCGAAGGCCCCTTATGAAGAAGAAAACTAAAAACGTTTGGACTGCCGAACACGAAGCCACAATGCTGGATATGCAGGCGTTGATTATTTCCGCCCGTAAAGCCGTCGAGTGGTTGTTGGTTGCGCAGCGTCACGAATGCGCGCCGGAATATCTGCAAACGCTGATGGCTCGCGAATATAAACGCAAGCTGCAACAAATGGCGAATGTCAGCAAATGGTTGCAGAAACTTGGCGGTACGTTCCTGCAAGGTAAAGCGCACGAAGACGGCGAAGTTTATTCGTGGCACGGCACAATCGAAATGGAGGGCAATTATTATCTCTCCCTGACGTTCGGGCGTTACCACGGCGTTGACGGTTTCGACATTCCGCTCGGTTTGGAAATCACGCTGAATCACCGCCGCAACAAAAAGACTGCTGCGCGTATGGCGGTGATGTGTGATCTGGATACTGTCGAAGACATGCGCGACATTAAGTACGCGTTCAAAAACGCTGTTACGCAAGTCAAAGAACAGTACAAAATCAACCCGCTGTATAAACTCACTGCAAAGGAATCTGCGTAATGCTGAGTCTCGTATTCTCCCTGTGCATCGGTGACGCACCGTGCAAAGAAAGTCGCGTAGCCGAGTTTTACGAAAGCGGCTATTCAACGCTGATGTGTGATGAAAACAAAATCAGCATGTCACGGGATTTGATCGGCCTGCCCGAAAATGCGCGCCGCTCTTCTTTCGAGTGCAAAGAAATGCCGACGTTCGTATCTGTGAAGTCGGAACCGGTTTCGGAACTGGTGTTTGAAGTTGTGACACCAAACGCCGAAACCAAAACACTGGCGAAGTTTTACGGCAGCGTTGGTGCACCGTTGTGCGCTCGCAATCGTGAACACTACGAACCGACATTGCAGAAAAGCGCCGAGTCATTAAAAGCGACGGCGAAAGTTTTCTGCAAGGAGGATTGATGGAAGAATGTATATCGACCACGCCATTTTATGTGGTGCTGTGTTTGATGACGGTCGGTGCTGTCGCGATGGCTACATTAATTGTGATGCTGTCGCGCATGGTTGCCAAATCTGAAAAGCTGCGTATCGAAGCGGAATACGATTCGAAGCGTTACCAATCTGAACTGGAAGCGCTGCAAAGAAAATTCATGGGATAAGGAAGGTTCCAATGCGGTTAGCTATCATAGGTGGTCTGGTTGTTTTCGTTGTTCTGCTGGTTTGCGGTTTCGCGTTGATCGTGTGGAACCACTACAGATTGAATCCCAAGCCAAAGCCAAAGCCTATGGCGCTGATCGAACTGAAACCGCACCCGCGTATAGACCTGCGCGTATAGAAGCAAACCAAAGCCTGCCCGGTTCCCGTTCGTTTACGGGGCTGCGCGGGCTTTTGGTGTTTCTGCCGTTGACAACCTTTAGGCCGTATGGGAACATTCAATCACCGGGCCAAGTCGTGCCCGAAAGAAAAGTTCTCACACCGATAAGGAAAGTTCACCATGGCATACGCAACCACTGCAAAACGCAAATCGGCCTTCGCTGCACCAAAGACCAATTCGTGGGATTGGGATAGCGCGATTCGCAAAGAAATCACCGAACGCGAAAAGGCAGTAACCGAAGCCGCTCGCCGTTTCCGCAAAACAATCTAACCTCAACCAAATTCGTAAGGATGTACCGCAATGTTTAATCCAATTGTTGACCTGTGTGTTGTTCTCGCTTTCGGCGCTCTGTTGTCGATTCCGGTAATTATCGAATACCGCCGCAACAAAAACGCACCGAAGCCAACTGGCGCAACTAAAAACTGAGAGGTTCAAAATGCACACATATACAGTAACGCCGAAACGTACACACGCTGAACAAATGAACCACATGTTGGAAGACGCTCTGTCTTCTTACTACCTGCTCGTTTGTGCAGTGAACGTTTTCCACCGTTTCGAAAGTCGCGACTACGACGAAGAAATCAATCAGGCCATCGCAAGCTACTTCCTGCGCAATGGTTCTGAAACTGTCGGGTTCGTGCACTTCGCGCAAAAAGATTGCGACCCGGTGCCGAATTTCGAAGTCGTCAAAGATAACCGCGTGATCGGCCAAGGTGCCGGTGTTGTAGCGTGGTGCAAATTCTTGCAGGAACACAACCTTCTGGCCCCTTGGGTAGAGGTGTAAACATGAACGTCAATGAAGCACGAATTCGCACAGAAAAAGAAGCGCGGGAATTTGCAGCGGTTCGCGTAAAGAACGGGTACGACATTGTGATTGTTGCGTACGATGATCGTCCCAAATATCTGCTAACGTGGCGGCGCCCGTGGTTGGTTATCTACGGGTAACAGCTAGTTCATTATGCGCATCTATAACCGGTGCGCATGCGGAACGAAACTGAATCAGGAGGCAACAAAATGTTTGAAGACATGAACGTCATGGTTGGCCTCGACTACAAAGAGCCTGCACCAGACACGGATGTAATATTGCAGGTGGGCGACGATGAATCCTACGTTAAGTACAGCGTAATCTTTTCGCCTCAAAATGGTAACGTGTCGGCAGTCGTGGTTAGCGCTATTCGCAAACCTAATGTGGAGTCGTGGGAATTTCCATGGCACCAAAACAGCCAGACACACATAAACAAATGGGATAGCGAACCGCGCCGTCCCGTATCGAACGAACTAATCATCATTATCGCGGAGTCACGGAAATGAAAGACGCACTTTTATCTGCAATTGGTTTTCTGCCTAACTGGTACATCGCCGCGTGCCTGCTCACCGGTTTGGTGATTCTCCCAATCATGGCAGTTATCTCGTGCCGCCCGCTGTTGCGCGGTTTGAGTTACGGCCTGTGGGAAACGGTGATTTTCTACAAGGCGGGCGTTTCGTACTGGCGCGTTTTCAAACGCCTGATGACCGCCGCGTTTATCAACTTCCCATTTTGGGGCCTGTTCAATAGCACTACCAGTTCCATCACCAATAACGCTGGTGGCTGGTACGGCATCTTTAGCTGGCGCCTAGAGAAAAGTTTCACACGCGCTCGTTCGATTCGCGAAAGCAAAGAAGCCAAAGAAAAAGCCAACAACCCTGAGCCGGTAGAAGACGCCGACGAAGAACCTTTCGAATTTGATATGGACGACGACAAATGATTTTTCTGGCCGCGTTGACCGAAGGTGAATTGACCCGCGATGATTTCTTGCGCTACGTCGGTTCGAATCCAGTGCATGCTTCAATTCGTTTTGACGGCAAAATTGAACTGGCCGGTCAAAGCGTGCCAACTGGCAACATGAAACGTTTCATTTGGCGTATGCGTGACGATGCTGTCACCAGCAACGATATTGCGGTCGTGGTGATTTTTAACCAGACACGCGAAAAGCACAGTTTCAACGAATACCAGTTTGCCTATAATCGCCGACTGCCTGAAATCAATTCGTACATGGACACGCTCAGAAGTGCGACAAGCACAAACGAGGTTGACCGGTACGAAACCGACGAAGGCAATCTGGTTTACATCCTGCGCAATTGCGACACAAGCGTGTTGAGTGAAGCATTCAGCAAGCACAGTCGCAAGACCATTCAGAAAGTGTAAAGGTGACGTATGTTCGACAAAGAAGAGTTAACCGAGGAACAAATCTGCTGGGCATGGTTGGCGGATCATGAAAACGTCGCCAGCGCGTCTAGCGATTTTCACGTGTTCCGGGTGACGTGGTACGTTGACGGTTTCGGTCGCTGCGAAACAAAAGCACCGACGTTGCTGGCCGCTGTTAAAAGCGCGATGACAACCACGTATAAGGGAACTGAATATTTTCCGGGGAAGGTGTAATGAGCGCAAAACTTTACGGTTGGCTAACCAATCCCGAAAACGAAGTGGTGCCAAGCTACGATAGCAGCAAAGAGAAATATGTCGTGGAATGGCACACTGACCACGGACGCATTAGCGCCTGTGCCGAAACCCTCGATGGTGCAATTCGCAAAGCGTACGAAATCGCGAAAAACCCAAACCCGGAAGAACGTCGGCGCCTTGCGTATATGCCAACCGCAAACACGAGCAACACGGCGTGGTCTACTGGCAACCGAAACGGTAAATGGGGCTGGTACGGCTACGTTAAAATTCAAACGGAACTGGATGCGGAGGAAATTGATTTCACGCCGCCGAAATTACCGAAGGGTTGGAAATTCAACGAATTCGGCTCAAGCATTCGCCGCGCCAAGTGCAACAAGCGTATGGCCTATCTAGACCAGTGCGGCCATTCACAGTGGCGTTTTGGTTTCGAAGTTGTAGCCGACACAAAAGAAATCTGGATGGATGGCGACCGCGCAATCTTCAATGCGCTGTGCGAGTCCGTAGGTGAAGTAGAACGAGCGCATTTCATTATTGAGTGAGCATTACGTCTGCACATTCTTGCGAGTGTGCTTTCGAATGCAAAACCAAATCAACCATAGGTACAAGGAAAGATATCATGCCATGCAATTGTGACCACATGGAACCAACCCAAAAAGAAACCCTGCTGCGCGCCGCCGCGAACAATCAGGTTTACGTTCGCACCAAATTGAAAATGACGGTGCCTGCGTGGCTCAAGCGTGATGCCAAAGACATTTACGCAAAGGATGAACGCAGCGAAACCGAACTGTGCAAAATCCTGACCGACCTCGGCAAAGCCAAGCGTGACGAACTGCTTTACGCCGATGCGAAAGACGCCAAAATGCGCGACGTCGCAACGTGGTGGGAAAAGCACGAAAAGGCCGACAAGGCGCGCAAGCTGACGGAAAAGAAACTGCGTACACAAAAAGCGCAGAAAGCCGAAGCGCTGGCAAAACTTTCGCCTGCTGATAAAAAAGCGCTGGGGTTGAAATGAAAGATCAGTTAGGAACAGAAATTGAGAGCGGCGATACCGTCGCGCTCACCAACAGTAGCCACAACCTTTACACGGGCGTGGTTACGAAAGTCACAACCAAAGTAATTCACATCGGGCCAGATTGCTATCGTCGCCCTTGCGGTGTGATCGTCATTAAGAAGGCAAACCATGAACCTGTATGAAAAAGAATGCAACGGTTCTCAACGCCGCACGGCTACGACGAAATTTGTTGTGAGCCGTTGGTACATTCCCGGTGGCTATCAATATGACTCGGCGTGCAACATCGACATTTTCTTCGACACCGAAGAGGATGCAGCGAAGTACGCCAAGGAATACGAAATGCCGCCAGAAATGGCGAGCATGTTCCCCATCGACAAACACGACGATATCGTTGCACGTGTCAGCAAGAATTACCGCGAATACAAAAAGCGGTTCTGGCGCGATTTCCGCAACGAAGATCGCCCACTCGAATTCCGCCGTGAGGATTAATCATGAACATTACTGCACCGATGGTAATTCCTGAAAACCGTCAACTGACCCTCCAACAACGCCGCGCCAATTTCACCAAAGACCGCAACGACTTCGAACGTGCAATGGCGCTAGTCAACACCAAAGCCCCGGAATACTTTTCGCAGTTCCGCACCGACACCGGTTACAACCAGCCGCATCTACACGATACGTTTTGTGGATGGCGTCTGAAATGCGAAGAACAGCGCGAACGTATTCATTCGACGCTGGTTAAACCGGAACCGGTGATTTTGGAACCGACGCAATTTCTCGGCAATATCCAACGCACACCGACCGTGTGGTGGGCAGATACCGAATTCAAAGCACCGAGTCGGCAAGATCATGGCGTCACTACCGGTTACGTTCTGGTGCAAGGTCGCGACTGGCCGCAAGCTGTTGCATTGCAGCATGGTCAAATCGTTTACGAACGTTCGGCCACTGGTTCGCAAGCAGATTACGTTGATATCGTTTGCATCGGTTCATTCGACGTTGACGACAACGGTTTCCAAACTGCGATGTTGGCAGCAGAAGAATACACGCTCAACATTATGAGCAACCGCTACGTTCACGTTAAAACGCATTTGAGCCTGCCAGCCGTTCGCGAAGGTGGCGGTGGCCCGATTCGCTGTGAACTGGTTCGCCTCATGGTGACGCATGAGGAATTTCTGGCCGATCAAGCACGGGGATTTCACGAATGATGCGTTATAGCCTTTCCGTTGGAAACGTGCGTCATGTAATCGTCGGCAATTTCGACGAATTGTCTTTGCCGGTTTTGCAGCGCCTATTTAAATTCGGCGGGCATCACGATTACAAACACGAAGCACTGCAAATCTCGCAAGGTGGTCAAGTTGCTTTGCGCGGTTGGCAGTGCCGGGAATTCCTCGAAGACGACGAAGCCCCGCGTGATGAAAATGTGAGCCGTGGCGATAACAACATTATCGCTGCACTCGCAAATAGTCTCGACACCGAGTTTCGTTTGCACGTGTTCGAAGACTACGAAGAAAAGATTGTTCTGCAAGACGCGCTGGATGAACTGGAATTGGACAGCGACAATTTGCGGGACGCTCTGAACAACGCAACCGATGCCGTACGTAAAGCCTACAACGAATTCTTTACGCACAACGGCCTCAAACAATTACTCAAAGAGAAAATCAACAAAGCGCCTTAACGCGCAAGGGAGCCACACATGGTAAACGTAGACGGCAGCACACTGCTTTGGGTTTCGGCATTTGCATTGATTGGTATCGTGGTTATGGTGAAACCGATTTACAAGGCCACCACGATTTTCTGGCAATCGGTCTGGTTCCTTATGGCCGTGCGTAAATATCGTGGCAACATGCGTGATTCGTTGCGTCGTCTGCCTAAGCTCATGGTACGTAAATACAAAACCGGAAAGGCTGCGGACAATCTGCGCCCGCATCTGGTTTACCATTTCGAAAGCGGTGGGCGTGTTGAAAACAAAGTGACGCAAGATCAGCCGTGGCTAACCGCATATGCAAACTGGTTGATAGCTTCGAAAAAAGACCCGGAGCAAAGTGGCATGCATTTCACCATGCGTAGCAGTGTGGTTGAAAAGCATCGCTACACAATGCACCGCACGTGGTTAACTTTGCTGGATGATCGCCATCCGGTAATTCGGTTGACCTACGATCCAGACAGCACGATTACCGAAATGCTCGCAAATGAAATGTGGGCGTTCCTGATGACGACTGCTTTCTACGCGTCCGATATTAAATATATCGTGATCGAGAATTGCCCGGATATCGTCGGATACATCAGCACCGCCCCGTGCGAAAAGATTATTGCAAACGGCGTGGAATGCACAATCTTCGCACCATCACAGCACCTACTTAAAACAATTGGCGTTGAGGCTCCAAATGAAATACTACCTGCATAACAGCAGCAAGCTCGTTAACGCAATCGGCACGCAAACTTTTGGCCGGTTGATTCGCGAACTGGAAAAGGACGGATACGAAGCTGCGCAGATTTTGAAAAAGATGCGTGCCGGGGCTTTGAATGAAAAGCCGTACCAATGCACCGAAGCGGAAACCAACGCTATTCGAATCGCACGCGGGGCCACGCCTTGGATACGCAACGTGCTGACCTCTGAATGGTTGGGCGATGGCGTCTCTAATCGCCTCACGCTAAGCCGCTGGCCCTTCCGCCCACCACGCCGCCACAAGGCAGTCATTAAAGGCTGCGTTACCTGCCCACACTGCGCGCACGAGTTCGCACCCTGATAGGGCCGTTGACTTCCTTAGTCGTTTGGGTACAATGAAAGCCACTGGGGCAAGTTGTGCCCGAACGTTTATAACTCACACCGATAAAGGAAGTTGACCATGACCCCTACCATTTTCCCAAACACTGACGCTTTCGTTGCTTTGAATGCACAGCGCATTGCAGGCAAACTTACTGCGACCGAGTTGTATAACGCGCAGTGGGCGTTGGCTGTTGAACAGGGAATCAAAACCCACGACGAAATGATGGACGATTACGCACGTCTGCCATATACGTCGGCGTGTGGTAAATACGATTACCACGGCACCGAATTGCAGGAAGACTGCAAATACTCCGAAGCGTTCGTTTGCCTTGAGGATGCAATCAAGGCCCACGAACAGAATAAGAGTTACCCGTGGAGCCGCATTGAATTGCGCGACGGTGATTTCATTTACGAAATCGAACCAACGCGCACGCATCGTTTGCGTGAACACGGTGACGGCGTGAAACGTTACGACCCGTGCGATAGCGACGGGGCTTTCTTCAACCGGGATTAATTCTGATGGGCATCTAGAATGGTGCCCATTGTAATAAACTCCCCACCGCATAAAGGTCAATCAACATGGCACGCGCCAAAGCAAAACTCCCCGAACCAAACACAACCGTGTACACCGTGACCGAACTTAAAAAGCCGCTGGAAGTTCGCCACGGTGGTTTTGGTGATGGTGGCGTACCCGACGCCGATTTTCCATCACAATACGCCATGAACGAACATATGGCCGATTTGTGGAAACGTCACGAGCGTAAATTCCGTAAGCGCTTCGCGGCGGGCCAATGCGTATATACGCAATTCAGCATTATGGCAAATCACCCGGAACGCACCGCTGTGAAAGGTTTGTTCTTTGTGCTGACCACCAACTTTTACGAAACCCCTAAAGAGGTTTAAACAATGGAATGTACGAACGACAACCCGTGCGGTTTGTGCAACGTGTGTACGCTTGAGGACGAAATTGAAGCGGTCATGTCGAATGCATTGTGGAAGAATTGCGAAACCACAAAATGCACAGGCTGTGACCACTGCAACAACTGCCAGCACGGCGAAGAAATTAACGGCTGTGAAATTTGCAGCCCACCGCCGAAATGCTCGCATGGTTTTGTGTACAGCGAAGGCTGTGCAGATTGCGAAGAAGAACACGAACGGCGCATTGATGCAGAATGCGACCAGACGGAATACTGCAAACATGACATTGAGTATGCTGACTGTCATGAATGCAGCGCCGAAGCAATGGCACAGTGGGAACGCTCGCAAGAACAAGCCGAGTGGCGTCACTTTCACCCCAACACTGACGACTAACTTTAATGTGCATCTAGAATGGTGCACATTGCAGATAAATCATCAGCCATACCCAACAGGGAATTTAATCATGTCTAAATCCGCATATGAAAAACGCACGCCGGAAAGTATTGACCTGCAAGTTCGCCGCGAAATTGCTTCAATGCTCGGTCGTAAAACCAGCGCAATCAAACCGGGCACGAAACTCGGTGCGTTAGATGGCGACGGTGTTTTCGATCTGGCACATTCGCTGGGTGACGTTTTCAATATCGACGTTGCCGAAGAAAAAGTGGAAAGCTGGAATTGCGTTGCACACGTAATTCGTGACGTGGCCGACGCGCCTTTGCGTGTGCGTACCGTGGGCATGACTCGTTCACCAAAAGCCACCGGTAAAATGAAATTCCCCGGCGTGGAAAAAGCGACAACGCTGGACGTTGATACGCTGGCCGAAGAAATTGCCGACCGCGCAGCCGAACGAATGAAAAGCACCCGCGCTTTCACGTTCTCGCACATCGAAAACGAACTGCAAATGCGTGACCCGCAGACCGACGATATTTTCGCCGTCGTCACAATAGTGGTGAGCGCGCAGCAAGTCGGTTTCACCGTAACGCATTTCCCGCAACCCGAGGAACACACGTGGAACATTAGCGTGCCGTTCGCCTCGTGGTCGCTGGGTTCGCCTTACACGCTTTGCCGTCGCTTCGACATGGCCGCACAGTTGTACGTAAAAGATCGCCCAAGCGATTTGCGCGAATGGCTGATTGAGACGATTGCTAACCGTGTGCAATTCCTGCCAATCGTCGCGCCGATGTTCAAGAAGCTGATCGGCGAGCCGAAAAAGAACAGTCCGTTTGTTGTGTCGGAAATCGGCGAAGCAATGGATATCGAAATCGACGATTCGGTTTTCGACATTTACACCAATCCAAACAAAATGGAACAGGGTGATGCCGAAGCACTTTCCGAATCGCTGGATGGTTTCTTTAACCAGTCGTGGTACGCCAGCGACGAAGCCCCGGCGCCTGCTGCAAAAGCGAAACGTTGCGAACCTGAAAGTAATGCACCAATTGCTTTCCCTTCCGGTGCCGAGAATGCAATCGCCGATGAGCGTGAAGATTACGCACTGTTCGACGCGCTGCAAAAAGTGGGCACCGATTTGATTGCCCTGTTGTTTATTCGTCAACACGGTCGCGGTGAATACGACGATCTGATCGCCGAAGATAAACCGCTGTCGAAGACTCGCAACAAAATGATTGATTTGCTGGTGCGCGATAATGACGCCGTTACATTGGCAGAAATCGCAGAGTGGGGCACCAACGCCGAAATGCACGCTGTTGCAAAAGTTCTGCGTGCGCTGTGAGTCGTCGTATCGTTGCGCGCTTTGATGATCGAACGCGCATCGTGCGAATATCCAACGAAAAAGAATCCCGCTACGAATTGCTTTCGCGTGGCGGGAAATTTATCGGTGGCGTGTGTACGTACGACAATGGCGCAATTCACATTGACCAGCTTTTCGTTGAGCCTGATTACTGGCGGCGCGGTTACGCAACGCGCCTAATGAATCAAGTCCTCGAAATCAAAACCAGTCGGTTCACGTTGGACGTTGTGTGGGATAACGAACCGGCTTTAGCGCTTTATCACAAACTTGGATTTAAATGCACAACTGAGCATGAAGACTCGGACGGTTTATTTTTGATGGAGAAAAAGGTATGAGCAAAATTCTCGCCGGTTATGTTCTGGCTGTCGCAGCGGCACACGAAGCGGCCTACAATAAAGCCGGGGCCGATGCTGCAACCGATGAATATCTGAAAGGCGGTGATCGTACGGAAGTCGGCGCGCAGATGTTTGTTGACTATGCGCAATTCCAAACCAAAACGATTTACCAGTGCGCCGAAGAGGTTGTGCCGCATCTGTACCGCCAGCCGGTTTATCTGCTTCTGCAAACCGCGTGGAATGACGCGCTGATGTGGGCAAACGATACGATGGCGCTACGTGATGCAGACGGCGACGACACGCACAATTTCCGACTCGGCATTGAAACGCCAAACGGCACGGTCGATTACCAGTTGAGCGCACAGAACGAATTGTGCGCTGCGTTCAAACTCGGTCAAATCTTCCATCAAGACCTGAGCATCGAAACCGTCAAATTGCTGTGACCTGTTCAACTGCACATTTTCTCAAGTGTGCAGTTTAGCGAAATCACATGAATAACCAAACGAGGCAAACCATGAAAATGAAACAAGCAACCATACGCGGCATGTTCCCAAAACACGCAATCGCGTTCCGCGCTGATGAAACGCTTTTCTACGCGAAGGCCGACAAGAAAAAAGAAATCGTCGTCGCCCGCATCGCCTTAAAGACGGATGACAGCCTGACCATTTCTGTACCGATGGGCAGCAAACAAAAGCTGACCACGTTCGCGAATGTCAATCTGCTGAAAGGCGGTCGCGCAGCAATTCGCAAATCGCTGGAAAGCGCACACGAACGCAACGGTAATTACGTTCCGGCGCCGACCGATAAAATGATCGACACGGCAAAGGCACGTGTCGTAATCCTGCAATTCGAAGTCGCAGTAACGTTGCTGGCTTCACATTTCAACAAAGGCGTGGATATCCGCGATTGGGATTTCCTGACGGCAGCGGCCAAACGCGAATTCCACTACGTCGGCAAGAAAAAGCCTGATCCAACTGCAAAGCTGGCAAAAGAAATCACCGGTGATTTGGTGAAAGAAGCCGATGGCAAAAAACCACGCAAACCGCGCCAGCAAAAAATCACCGAAGGCCAAGCGCTTTTGCAAGCAGTGGGCGCAACCTTCGACGGCAACGGGCGCATGTCCACCAACACCAAACCCGCCCCGAAGAAAGCCGCTGCAAAGCCTGAGCGTAAAGCGCACTCTGTAAGCCCCGCAAAGGCCCCTGTGAGCGCGAAAGCAAACGGTGCTGTACCTAGCGCCGGAAAATGGACTGGCGCCGACGACGCGATCTATACGGGGCTTCTGGAAGACATGCGCAAACTGACCGGGCGTCTCGCACAACTGGATAGCGCACGTAAGCGCGGTATCAGCATCATCGAATACGACGCCAAAGCAAAATCCCGTCGCGCCGCAAAATAAGCCGGTAGGCTTTCATCTGGCGATTCGAAAGAGTCGCCTTTTGAAAACCATTGGAGAACTAAAAAATGCCTCAAGTTAATAAAGGTAACAAACACACCACAATGCAGATTGAAACGCTGCACGTTCTGGATATCGAATTGGCAAAGCGTGTGGGAATTGTTGGCCCGTACGATTTCGTCAATCACGGTTTGCGTGGTTACACTTCGCCGGATCGTTGGCCGACAACTTTTCGCCCGTCGCTATCTGCGTGTGATGCCTTGATGGTTGCTGCGTCATTGAACATGCACGTGCAATTTCAGGATCGTTGTGTAAATGCAGAAAACGATTCGGGCAGTTCTTCGCATAGTCACACTGGCGAGATTGCGGAGAAATTGCAGGCCATGTGCAAAGCGATTATGAGCCTTGCTTCGATTACGTTGGACATACCGCTATGAACCTCGGCAGTCCACAAGTAGTGCATTGGCTGGGCATTGCGTGGGTTGTCGTTATGGTTTTGTTTGCCGCCAGCATGCTCTACATAATTGTTGATTCGGAACTCGCGGCGCGGCGCAGAGAACGCAACGACCGCGAATGGGAAGAGAAATACGGAAAAGGAAAAGGAAAGCAATGAACGCTTCGCAGATTATTGAAAACGCGCTGGGCATTTCAGACCTCGATCTGTTGGCAAACAGCGTAATCGACGCCGTTGGCAATCCTGCCGAATTTACCAAAGCGGATAAACTGGCACTGCTCGACGAAATGCAGAAACGCCTGTACAACGTCCGCACTCGCATCCTCATGGAGAACGAATAATGCGTTATCAAGTTGGCGAAAAGATTTGGGCCGTTTTCTTCCACAACAAATCGGCCATGTTTTACCCGCGCTTTTCTACGTGGTTGCCGAACCTGAATTACACCACGAAAGAATTCCCGGAAATCGAATTCATCGCCCTGACGGTGACTGAACACCACAAGGTTCCCGGCGAGTGGGATAGCAAAGAAACCGAACCGAGTTACGACGGTTATGTGTTGACTGACGCAAACGGTCAAGTCTGGCACAACCAATATCCGTACGCCAGTTACGGCCAAGTCAGCGATTCCAACGACGGGCGTTTTAAACTGCATCTGGAAAAACAAAGAAAGATCGCAGACGAAACACTCGAATTCGTACGTGGCAAGCGTGAACGTGGCAACGCTGCGCCGTGGTTGAAGGCACCGCACGTAATCGAAGCCTACGACCTGATGCGTGAACTGGCAAACATCACGTACGCCGATTTCGGTTTGCGTGAATACGCGGCCAGTGCGTTGACCGATGAAGAGGCAATGCCACACGTGCACCTTCTCGGCAAATGGTATGCTCATTTGATCGAAGAGTTTGAAAAACACAGCGGTTTGAAAATCGAATCGTCGCCGTGTTTTTTCACCAACAAAGAAGGCGTAGACGTAAAGGTCGGTGGGCACTACGATTTCAAAGCCTTAGACCCCGAGAAATTCCACGTGGTGAAATCGTCGCGTGCTTATTCCGGTCGCGGCTACAGTGGGCCAGCGTTGAAAGGCGCAAACATCACGTTGTTGGAAGCTGAGTTCGACGACCAAAGCAACGCCGAAAGTTGCGCACGCAAATTAACCGCTGTGAACCCGGTCGGCTTCGACGTGTACAGCAGCAAAACCAAAGAGTGCGTTTACCGCGCACGGGACACAGTTTGAGGTTGAAATGATAAAGCCAATTGCCCGCTTAGTTTCGCGCAGTAGTTCTGCAACATCCGCAACAGATGGTTTGTTGATCGGCACCCGCTTGACCGGCGAAACGTTTTTTAAACCGAATATGGTTTACGAAATTCTCGAAATTGACGGCCAGCACGTCATTCGTGAAGTGGGCACTTCGGTAATCGCTGATCCTAATGCGGGTGAAAACGTCAGCGATAGTCCTGTGCGTGAAACGTGGGGCGCACCGCTGAACCACGTGTTGTGCCAAGGCAAAAACCTTTTCCTTAGTCGGGAAGAGTTCGCGCAATTAAATCAACCATGCGAGGAATGAAAATCATGGCTCGCAATAAAGTGAGAAAACACATGGAACAGAATCTGAAATCCTTTCAAGGCTTCGCGTTCGCTTTCTGCCGCATGTATCGCCGCGCTTCGCACCGTCAACACGCAAGGCTGATGGCTCGCCCGCTGGATAACGCGTTGGATTTGTTCAACGCCGATGCGCGACAATTCCGACAACAGGTACAGTGACACTTTCATGCGCATTCTAACCAGTGCGCATTTGAGTGAATCCAACCAAAACCAAAGAGAGAAAAATCGTGCCTAAAATTAATCTGACTCACGAAAAAGCACTGAAACTGATCGTGGCTATCGTCGCCAATCAATTGGGTGTGCGCCCGCAAGAAGTGAACGGCAGCACTGATCCGATTAAAGACCTCGGCGCCGATTCGCTCGATACTGTCGAGTTGGTTATGGCAATTGAAGAGGAATTCGAAATCGAAGTTCCTGATGCCGATGCCGAACGCCTGCGCACCGTCAACGACGCGGTTGAATTCGTAATGACGGGGAAACACAAAAAGGCTGAGCCTAGCCACGTGTCGAAAGTCAAAGCGCGTGAAGAAGAACCAGAAGTCACGACCGAGAAATTGATTCCACTTTCCAAAATCGTGAAAACCGAATACATGGAAGCAGGTGTTCCGGTGTTCATTCGCAAATTCAACGAAACCATGGCGAGCGCTGAAAAGCTGCACGCTGCAACTGTGCGCGATCTGGAAGGCAGCGATGCTTTCGAAATTGCAATGGGTGGCCGTCTGGACGTTGTGGACATTAACGATATCTGCGGCCTGCTGGAAGACACCGGCTTTATGTTCCAACACGTGGTTGAACACCTCGAATGCTTCGAAGGCGAGAACGGCGATTCCTACGAAATCGTTTCCTACGTCAGCTACACGCTGCCTAAATACGCATTGAAGTAAGGGCGTAAAATGTTCGTACCGAATCCCGATAAAAGTTACGCCCGCCAAAACGACGTTGCGAATATCGACATTCGAGAAAGTGAATTCGTTTTCATCACCGAATGCGTGATGAAAGCAGTTCGCGAAGCTGCAACGATCCGTGCGGCGTACCTCGTTTTGTTTTGTGGGAAAACGCAACGGCAAGCGTGCATAGAGGCTTCGTGCCGTGAGGGCGGTTTAAGCACGTGCCTGACGCGCATTCGCACGCACCACCAAAAGATTCTGTCGGCGTATGGCCCGCGCATGCGTATACAGGTTGAGAACGCGCCAGAAGTGGCACCGGTCGCAACACTGTAAAGAGCCTGCACAACCTCAAGCGGTGGAACACAACATGACACGAGTAACATGGAACGCGCAGCACGTCGCTTTGCGTAATACGATACTGGCGGAACTAAGTGCGCTGAGTTCCAGCAAACTTTATTTGCCGGTTGACGTGTTTACGAAAATGGCACAGAAACAGGTTCGTGATTTCGAATACAACAACACCACGAAAATCAAACTCCGCGAATTGTTGAGCGAAGTGGACGTGCGTGCAACGTTGGGCAAATACGTCACCACATTCGAAATTCTCAAACCTGTTGATGTTCCAAAAGATCAATGGCTGTCGATTATCGAAAATGGTGTGAACAGCATCATTGCACATATGCAGGAACGTAGCGCTACCGAACACGGTTTGACTCGTGATGGTTTGCGTGCGTATTTGCCTGTGTGGCCGGACTGCGCAGCATTCAACGAGCAATTGCAAAACGCGATACGTTCGAAAGGCTACACGTTGAACATCACGCGCACGCGGGCACTCGTTCGTAAAATTGCGGTGCCTACTGGTGAAGTTCCAACGATGCGCGTACACAACGGAATTTCGCTTTTCGATATTCTGGTGCGTCCAACACTCACGCACAAACGGCGCTGGTTGAAAGGCTTTACGCATGCGCTGTCGAGTGATGAAGCTGTGGTTATGTTGGATACGCGGATTGCCGACGAAAACGGCGAACTGCTACCAGCGTGCGTAATCACTCACGGCGACGTTGTGCTGGTGAATCGTTCTGCGCATGAAATCATCATGCGTTGCGCGCAAAAGCAGAACACGCAAATCACGGTACGTACGCTATGAACGGATGGGAAATTGCAGGTGTAGTTTTGTGCGTCTTGCTCATTCCATCCATCGGCGGTTTGCTGTTCGGTAACTGTGAATGTGACGGCACTATCGGTAAGCTGTACGGTCGTGTCAAAATTTCCAACACAGCTTTTTACGTGTGGAGTCGTGACAAACTCAAACGTACGAATTGGTTGGAATTGGGCCACATAGAAAACATGTCGGGAACACGACGGGGCTACACGATCACCATTTTCCTGTTCACTGCGCAAATCGGTTGGCTGGGTGAACGGAAAACATCCACAAAAACAAAAACAGAAAGCAGCTTTGAGTATAACGGCAAGACCTACACCGGGTCAGATACATTGCCAGAAGACGTAAAGCAAGCATATGCGGAAATGCGCAAAGCGCGGGACGAATTGTTCATGACCGCAGACGAACTTTTGAAACGCTTTAAGGGGGACAAATGATTAAGTTCAACGGGCAAAAAGTTATCAACGTCGGAGGGCAAGACGCGCTTTATCTGTCGTACGAAATCCAACGGGTTGCGGGTTGGGGCCGCGATATCCTCGACGCTGCGCACGCGGTCGTTGTGGATATGGAAAAGCAAAACGTAAACATCGGTCGTCAAGCGCAACGCGAAGGGCAGGAAGGTATTTTTCTTGCCGCGCATTTCCGATTCAATGATGACGATGTTGTGGTGCATCGCCACGATACCGCCGCTGGTGTAAAGCAAGCGTATTTGGATATGCTGCAAAAACGCCACGACGATTACGACGCCAGCCCCGAAGGCATCGCAGCGCGTGAGAAATACGAACAGGAAATTTCCGATAAAACGGAAATGGCGCGTAACCTGCTCGATGGCATCATGCGTCAATCGCATCTGTACAAAAACCGTGGCGCGCTGCACCAGCCAATGGGCGTAGCTGCCGACGAACTGATGAAAGATTTGTACACGTTCATCAAATTGGCTGACGATATCCCCAACGAAAATTGGGATCAAGATATTTTCATCGAAAGTATGAAACGTTTCAACTACGTAAGCAGTGAACACGTAGGTAAAACTCCTGACGGGTTCTTTGTTGCCGCAGTTAAACGTGCCTTTATCGTTGGGCAAGCAATGAACTTCGTGGATAAACAAGGGTGCTTCCACCAGACGCTTTTGGTGCTGATGGAGCGCTACTTTAAAAACCCGGATGAGAAACCCGAAAATGAAAATCAAAAACGAAATGGCGGTGAACAGACGGACGCTTGAAGAAGTCCAAGACCTGATACGTTACGCTCGGAAAACTACCGGGCGTTCACAGGAACAGGCGTTGGAAAAAGCGGACACGAAATGTCGAATCTTGCTTGGGCAACCGGCAAACTTCGAACCGGATTACGAATTGGGCGAACGCCTTGTTCGTGTCGTTATGCCGCAGCGTGTTTACGAAGGTTTGCAATGCGCAGCCACGCCGCCGTTCCCGAAAAACGAAAACATCAGTGCACACCGGTTGAAAGCACTGGTTGATTTCAACGCTTTTCAGCGTGACGTTGAACTGAGCTTCGAATTGCTGCCCATGCAACCGGAGCCACAAATTTCCCCAGCACCACAACCGTAAGGAAACGCAAAAATGCCGTACGCAAAAGAAATCGTAAAAGACGTAATTGTCATGGACACCAGCGCTTCTGACAATTACATTCCCGACATGGCGAAAGAAGCGGTTGAACTGCTGGCCCTGATTCATTCCGGCGCAGAAAAGAATGCGGAAGGCGTTTACGTCGGCCCGCCGCAATTCATGCAGCAACTGCGCCTGTACAAAGCCGCATGCAGCGCCGACGTTTGCCCACTCACCGCAACGTTCACCGTAAACGGTTGTGTTGTTCCTTTCACCGCAGAAGATAGTGCCGAAACGCTTTACGAAAAATACAAAGCGGAATCTGATCGCAAATCCGCTGAGTACAAAGAATCACCAGAAGGTAAAGCGCAAGCGGCAGAAAGTGCACAACGTGTTATCGACAATCAACGCATGACCGACGAAGGTTTTGCGGCCTTGCGTGCCATCGTTGAAAAAGACTGGCAAGAACAATTGTTTGCACGCGGCGTAACACAGCCGGTCGGCGAATTGGCTGCACGCATTTTCATGTGGCTGGCATCGCTGGTTGATTCGGTTGATTTCCACGGCATTAAGTGGGACGCCGACGAACTGCGTACGCTGCTGCTGGAACTCGGCTACGTCGAAAAGCAATACAGCAAGCAACCGGAAATGATTAAAGACGCTGCATCGTGGCGTGCGTACATTGCCGGTCAATGCATCCATTGCCTGCGCCCTGCGCCAGAAGGTTTCGGTCGCATTCCGCCGTTTGCCTCTTTCAAAATTCGTGAACGTGGTTTGGATACCGAAACGTTCATCAGCGAAGATGGCAAGAAAATGCGCACGCTGACGCAATACGAGCGCAAGCAATTGCTTGATGCAAAACTGAACGAAGGCGCACGCTTGTGGAATAGCGATAGCGAAACGTTCGAAGAATACATGACCGCGTTGGAAATTCCTACGCAAGTCGAGGATCACTAAGATGAAAGTTGTTTTCCTAAGTGACAGGCTCCCGGTCGATCCGACGTTTCTCCCGTTGTCTACGCTGTTGGATATGGTTGATCGTGACGAACCGGGCGCCCTTGAGCGTGTGCGTGCATCGTCGGCCCGTGCGCAACTGATGGCACGTAACGCTGCGCAAACTGGTGTACGCCCAACGTTCTTTTTGGTCATGCCGGAAAACGTTTTGCAGCACTGGCGTAAATTGCAAGACGCCTACACGGGCGAACGTATTTGCAGCAAAGAACAAATTCGCAACCTGATAAACATCGACCATCCAGAATGGAAGGCGATCAACATCGGAATCTCCGCAGCCGTTCCGTTTTTCTTAACGCAAGTTTGGGTGCAGGCTACCGACTTCCAATATGTCATTCTCGACAAAGAACGCATCATGGAAGGTAAGCCGGTTTACCGACCACCAATCTACAAGGATGAACTACATGGCGATTGAACAGCCGTACACGAACGTCTTCGACAAATTCGAAGATTTCCTAGCGCACTATCGCAGTACCTATTGCGATTTTGTGTATGACCAGAAGAGCGGATTGTTTTACACCGATTTCCAGTGTGAACACGTCATGTTTATTTCTGATCTGTATTTGCAAAACGGCGGCAAGGAAACTGGCAACCATTACGAAAATCAAGACGCGTTTGTTTTGAGCGGAATGGGCATGTTCAAATCCCGTGCCGGTAACGCAATCATGTGTTCGCAGGATTTTGAACTGCCCGCTGACTGGTGGTTCCTCCGCCGCGACCTTGCCCGCATGGGAGATTGAAAAATGCCACACTCATTTCTGTCATTGACGCAAGATCGTTTCGAAACACGTTGCACGTTGGGTGCGCCATTGTTAAACATCGGCGGTGAAACCTATGACGTGGACGTGGTGAAAGAAAAAGGCGCCACGATCACCAGCGGCGTTTACAAGGCGTACAAGAAAGGCACCAAAGAATTGCTGTGCGAATTTTGCAGTTGGCATATGCACGGCGGGCCGGATATGTACCAAATCGAAGGCGCGTCATTGAAAGGCATGGGTGATGCGTCGTTGATTGTTATGCCTTCGCTGGCGTCTTGGGAAAAACAATTCGCAGACCCGGACGAAGACGAAGAGGACGAAAGCGAATGAGTATTTACTTCGCAGTGGTTGCGCCCCGTCCGTTTGAATCGGCAGACGTTCTTCCTGTCATGTTGCATTTTCCAAAGCTGCGCGTTGATATGGAAGGTTCCATGCGCTTTGTGCGTGGCCTGTACAACGACGGCGGTTCGCTGTACGCCCCGGACATTCATTTGACGTGGGTGAGGCTGCAACCTACGCAACCACTCGAATACGACGAAATGATCGTATACGTGAATTACTCGATGGAAGAAATCGAAACCAACGAAACGATTTCTGAAATTCGCACTACGCTTTCTTACTTGTCCGAAGCCAAACGCATTTACCTGCACCCGATGCGGGATGGCGTGGCCTTCATCATGGAAGGTGTAAACGTAGAACGGTTGACCGAAGTGTTCACTGAACAAGCGCGCAGTAGTATTCAACTGGTGAAGTGATGACGTATTTCAAAAGTGTAAAGAAGAACTGGAAATCACTGATGTATTTCACCGTGCTGACTGTAATCGTGACAGCAACGATGAAATCCGTGGGCACCAACAAGCAGTGGGTTCTGGATATTTTCGGCACTGATCTTAACGCGACGATTGGCGTAGCCTGTTTCTCTGGCCTGCTCGTGTTCGCACTGTTTTCGTTCCTGCACTGGGCCACGTACCCGGCGCGCTGACTTCGCAACGCATACTGTAAAGACTACCAACCCAACGAAAGAAGAGAAATAGCAATGAGTGAGTTTAAAGAGTTTGGCTCGGCTGTGCACAACGCCTACAACACCATTCTGCAAAAGGATGGTGGCGCAAAACAAAACGTTTTTATCGTTGACGTAAACAACGGCGTTGAAGTTGAAGAGGGCGCAGAAACCGTAGAAGGCGGCGTGCTGTGGCAGCATTACCTCGCATCGTTCCCGGCTGGCACCAACCCAATGTTCCGCGAACGTACCGAATACGATTGCTCGACCTGCCGTAATTTCGTGAAGAACCTCGGCGCGGTCGTGTACCTTTCCAAAGGCGAACTGTTGACCGTGTGGGATGTTGCCGATCAACTGGAAAGCGAAACCTACAAAGCCGTTGCAAAATCCATGGCTGCGTTCGTGAAAAAACTGCCGATCAAAATGCCGTTCGTTGTCGGCGAACCGTCGTACGGTGCATCGCAAACCAAAAGCGATACCGGCGAAGTCTGGAATCACTTTCACGGTAAAGTGCCAGCCATTTTCCAATGGAAGAACAACAACCCGGATTACGTCGGCGAAAAGAAAAACGACGTTCAAGGTCTGCGCCGTTCGATCACCGAAATCAGCGACGAAGCTGTAGAAATCGTTCTGGAATTGATCGACCAAGATTCGTTGTACAAAGGCAACGAGAAACGTGCAAAAGTTGCAATGCTGCAAAAACTGAAACGCCAATACGCCGAACTGAAAACCGACGCTGGCCGTGAACGTTTCCTGTGGTTGAACAGCGCACCGCATACCCGCGTTTACAACGACGTTGTGGGCACGCTGCTGTTGTCGATCACTCAAGGCACTGACCTTGAAGATGCGGTTAAAGAATTCGAATTCAAAACCGCTGGCCCGAACTACAAACGTTCGACTGCGCTGGTCACGCAAAAGATGATCGACGCGGCCAAGAAAACCGTTTCGAAACTGGGCATCGAAGATTCGCTGTTCCGTCGCTACGCCACCAAAGAAGATATCAGCGTAAACGACGTTCTTTTCGTTGACGGTTCGGTTAAACCGGTTCTGCTGGGCGGCGCGTTCGACGGCATCAAACCGACTGCAAAAGCAACACCGAAATTCGATAAAGTCGAAGAGATTCGCATCGACGATTTCCTGTCGAAAGTTCTGCCGAAAGCGGACAGTCTGGAAGTGTTCGTGAAAAACGAACATATGTCGCGACTGGTCAGCCTGATTGCACCGGTTCATGCCGACGCAAAACCATTGCTGAAATGGGATAACGGTTTCTCGTGGTCGTACATCGGTGAAGTTGCCGATGCTATCAAATCGCGAGTGAAAGCCGCAGGCGGTAAAGTCGATGGTGAAGTGCGCGTTTCGCTGGCATGGCATAACGCCGATGACCTCGATTTGCACATGACCAATGGCCGTCGTGAAATCTACTACGGCGACCGCGAACATTTCGGTGCGATGCTCGATATCGACATGAACGGCATGGATAAACAGGATCACGAAAATCCTGTTGAAAACATTTTCTGGAACCGCGCAGACGACGTGGCGAAAGGCCGTTATGAAATCGTCGTGCACAATTACCGCAAAGCCAGCACCAACAATGTCGGCTTCGAAGTGCAAATCGAAATTCTCGGTGATATGTACAGCTTCGAGCACCCGAAAGATTTGCGTGGCCAAGCACGTGTGAAAATCGGCACCATTGTTTCCGATGGCAACGGTAACATCACTGTCGAAGGTGAAGGTATCGTGAAAGGCGGCGGTCGCATTGTTGAAGAGTGGGGTATCAAATCGCAGGAATGGGTGCCGGTTGAACTCGTTACACGTTCGCCGAATTTCTGGAACGATCAAAAAATCGGTACAGACCACTTGTTCTTCATGCTGAAAGGCTGCGTGAACGAATCCAGCACTCGTGGTTTCCTGCCGGAATATCTGCGCGACGAATTGCACAAAGATCGCAAAGCGTTCGAACTGATTTCCGCGCAACTGAAAGCACCATTCAGCGAAAACCAGTTGAGCGGTATCGGCTTCTCGGTGAACAACCGCGCTGAACTGCAAGTGCGTGTGAAGGGCAGCGTGACCCGTGTTCTGAACGTGAAGTTCTAAGCACCAGCACCGACGAAATTTAAACTGTAAATCCATAGCACAAACCAAAGAGAGAAAGAGCATGACTACTGCAACTGCAAAAGACGTAAACGTTTTCGAATACGCTACTCGCTACAAGCTGCGTTTCGAAACCAGCGCGGGCAACCTGACCGTTGAACAACTGTGGGAACTGCCGCTGACTTCGGGCCGTCCGGGTAAAGCGAACCTCGACGAAATCGCTATCGAACTCAACGAGGCTCTGGAAAAGAGCAAGGGTAAAAGCTTCGTTAAAAACGTCAAGAAAGACGAAACTCTGCAAAAGAAATTCGATGTAGTGAAACACATCATCGACACCAAAGTTGCAGAAAACGAAGCGAAGCTGGCGGAAAACAACAAGCAAGCCCAACGCGAAAAACTGGATCGTCTGATCGAGAACGCCGAAGACGCGGAACTGGCGGGTAAGACCCCGGACGAACTGCGTAAAATGCGCGCCGAACTGTAATCCAATCCCGGCGTAAACAAGGCTCACGTTTTTAATCGAACGTGGGCCTTCAATTTAGGTACAATGAAAAATGGAATTACCAAACGCGTACGGCCCGATCACGTTTGAAGACGGTAAGGGTGAGACGCACACGATGGATCGCCATTCTGGTTCGTTCAGTATCTGGCGGAACAAAGACGGCGATAAAATTTACCACATGGTTGATTTTTCCGATGGCTGTTACCGTGCAGGTTTGCCTGTGAGTTTGGAAACGCTGAAAGCCTTGCGTGACAAAATCGACGCCTATGTCACCGAAGCAGAAAAGTCGGAGTCAGTATGAAACTCAATTGGGAATCGGGCCGACAAGGAACCGGTTACGAAAAACTGAAACTCTTCAATCGCTGGAAGTTTTTCAGTCGCATCAAATGGGATTTGTACGTACTACGTTATCCTGTCGGTTCCACAATCCCACGGCACCGCGACCCGGTTCCAAATCACAAGCATTACCGGCTGAACATTTATTTGTGGAATGCCAAAGCTGGCGGCGCACCAGAACACGATGGTGCATTTATTACGAATCGTTTTTTCACATTCTTCCGTCCCGATCTACACGCACACAGCGTATCGCCTGTAACCCAAGGCACGCGCTATGTTCTTAGTTTCGGATTTGTGCGGATGAATCCCGAGGTGCAAAATGAAAATTGATTGGGATGCGGTACTGGAACGTATGCCGATTTACGCATACGAATATGAAAAGGAAGTAGCAGGGGCAAAATCTCCGACCATCGACTACTGGTATCCACACCTGAATCCGAAAGGTGCGCTACCACCGAAAGGTCACACCGGCATTGACTACGACCTGAGTTATGAGGGCGTGGTGAAAGCGATTAACGAATGGGTGGCCGAAGTTCTGACGCCAAATGAAAAGGCCGTGTGGTTCGATATGAACACCGGGTTTTTCAGCAATACTTTTACCATCGGTGAATTGCAGAGGTTTGCACCCGAAGAAATCAAGGTAAAGGTTTCCAACTGGAAGCTGATCGTCTATCGCTGCGAAACTGATCCAGCGTTCGAATTCAGCGACATGATGAAAATCGTAACGAAAACCAAAGAAGACAGGAAACGTCAATGATTATTGTAAGTGCAGTTTTCAACACCATAGGCGGGCACAAATCCGTTGAACTGGTACGTGGCCGCGTTGGCGAAAACGTTGCAGCAAAAGCCAAAGCTGCGCTGGATGATTTGTACGCTCGCAAAAAGCGTGACCCTTACGATTTCGTCAAAACCGAAACCGAAGAAATCAAAATCAATGTGAAAGACTGCTTCGATCATCGCGGCCAACTGATTCCCGAATCGGATGCGGATTTCCTGTTCGATGCGTTCGGCCTTATCAACGACGAAATCAGTTCTGAACTTCGTTCGTACATGATGCAACCGGGCCGTATGCCTCTCGCCTGTACCGATCTGGCGCGCCTGTTCTTTGCTGTCGAAGCACAGCGTATCGCTAACCTGCCAGCAGAAACGTTCTTCAAAAAGTAAGGTGAAACATGGAACGCACCTACATACAGGAATGCAATTACAAACCCGAAGAAGTTTACGTGCAAGTACAAAACAACGGCAATTGCATGATTGATTTGTCGGTCGTGGTTGACGGTGTTGAAATACTTGGCATGGAAACCAATCAGTCTTCGATTCGTGATTTGCGCGATAGTCTCAATCGCATATTGGGTGATGAATGAAAGCGAAAGTCACCGCAGTGCAGCGTTTGAAGTGGCGCCAGCTTGCATACCCGATGCACTATGTTGGTCGGCACAAATGCACGTTTCGTTTAGCTACTATGCTGGAACGGAAAATCGTTGTTTCATCTATCGGCGAGTATCGGCCAGACCTTGAAAGAGGTGACGTCACAATGGCGGGCCTTGGCGGCGCACTGTCCGAGGCAGAAGAACGCTATTACGAAACGTATGTTTTTCGCATTGAAAGTTTCGCAAACGATGGTGTGCCTATCATCGGTAAACAGTTGGACAGCACACGGTGCCGCACGGCTGGTGAAGCCTACAAAGCCCACGAAGAAATGTGCGTGAAATTTCAACTGGAACTGAACATGGGTATGCACCGATGAACGTACGCCTTAAAAGCATTCGTAGGTTGCGGGATGCCTTGCGCGACTACGTTGAAGAAAACACATCTGTCGTAGAAAAGTATTCCGGCAAAGATACGTACGAGCGGTTGAATAGTAATTGTGTTGTGCCTGAAAAGACAGCGGGCATGTGGCGCGAAAAACCCCGTGTTACGTCGAAAGAGCAGTTGCCCTTTCCGGTCGCACTCAAACTAAAAACGTTTGATGTTGATGCCTTCCTGAAAAAACTTTCCAGTGTAGAAAATAAAGCGCAATGTCGCCACTTCAAAGGCTGGAGTACGCATCGGTGGGACGGTTCGAAAAACGGTTCTGCTGATTACAAATATAAAGGATGGGTGTGGCCTTCGGGTTATCGTACCTATATCGAACAGGGCGTTTTGCCGTCCGCTGCGTTCTTCGAATTCATCATGGGCCACTCACTCAAAGGATTACCGAAGTTATGAGTTTCGTAGTCGAATCCTTTTCTGCAAACTACACGTTGACCACCATGCCAATTCGCAAAGGCTGGGGCAACGGTGCAGTTCAGCTAGAACATTTCCTAAACATCTTCCGCGCAGCACGTGGCATGGAAGACGTGAAGTTTGTTGATCCCGGTTTGGGTTGGGATAGCAACCAATACGACGGCAAAGTTTGCGTTGGTATTTTCGAAATCTTCACGCTGGTTGGACAAGTGCCTGAAATTTCCCGCTTCGGTATGGTCGCCAGTAACACGCACTGGATTGAGCATCGTGCGGTAGAATTCATGATTAAACATCGTCAAACAAATCCTGACGGTTCTGGTATTCGCCCAACGGTTGCAGCCGCACCGCACTGGTTGGTTTATCCGATTGAATTGCCGAAAGACGGAATGCTGTAATGGGCGGTTCATTCGGCGGCATGATGATGCGCGTTGCAAACAGCATGGGCATGGGTTTGTACAGAAGCGATGGACATTCACACGAACCTGTATCCGAAAGCTGGTCGCAACAAATTGATAACGAAACCGATGGCGCACTAAAAGACATTCAACTCAAGCACGAACGCGCACGTCGTTTGGCGATTCTCAAATTCGCTCAAGGGCTTCACGAAAACCGAAAGGAATTTGTTGAGGCGGGTTTGATACTCCCCACGGATAACACGTACATGCAGATTATTTGTCGTGCACACGGAATCCCTTTTCGCAAACGTAAAACAAGGAAAGAACGCTATGGTACATCCTGAGAAAGGCGATCACCGCAATCATCCCGGCTTCACCAACGGCCTGTGCCCGCTACGCATTACTGTAAATGCATCACGTGGCGGCACCAGTCACAACGGTTACGCTTGTTCGCACACGGGCGGTCACTGTGTTGCAGATGAACACTGCAAAAAGCGTGTGAAAGATCACGAAGAGGATCAAGAACGTCACGCGCACATTTACGCACTGATGGAACAACACCATGCAGCCAAAGAGGAAATGCGTCGATGGGACTGAAAGCGTTTGATGTGACTTTTAATCTGTATCGCAAGGATCACGTATTGGCGATGCACTCAAGCTGTACGGTATTAGCGAAGTCGCAACGCATCACCGATTTGTTCCCTGCGATTTACGAACTCATTCAAAAAACGAACCCGCAGACAACGAGCGACAAATATCCAAATCTGAATTTGCTATACGTTTACGAACACAAATATTCTGATATGTCTGCGTACGAGCAAGGCCAGTACAGCGCACGACACGGCACGGACAGCATTATGGGAAATCCATATGTGCAAAACGGTGTGCAGCAACCGGAAGCCGATGAGTGGCACAACGGTTTCACCGAAGAACATCGACGAATTCACGGTGCTAAAAATGACTGACATGATACGCATTCAAATTCCCGACTTTTTCGAAATCGGTATCCCGCTCGAAAGCACCGGCAGTCAGCACAGCGACTGTAAGAAATGGGCAGCGTTGATTAACCTGCGTTGGGTGTTGAGTTGCTGGGCTTCCGCAATCAACGACGCCTGCCACCACGGTTCGCCACGTCGTGTAGAAACACACAACAAAATCGAACAGATTTTTGCAGAATTGCGCCCGCATCTGGACGAAGAACAGTGGTATCAAGTGCGTAAAGGTTTGGTTGCCGAAGAAACAGGCAAGACGTTTTATCCGTAAGAACTAAACGCGTATTTTGCTGTCTAATATAGGATACCCATCGTGGTCACAGAAGCTAATAAAGGTTTGCCCGCCTTCAAAGGTCAGTGTGAGTTACTGCAATCTCTCGAATTCAAAAAGCACATGGCGGAAACCCGAGGCGAGTACCATTCGCCACTTACGGCTTCTGTGTTGCATAGCGTTTTCCATATTTTGAAAACCCACATTCCAGAACTGATTGGCCGCTACGCACTGCAATACGAAATCCAAGCAGCGGCTCTGTTATTGTGGAAACGGTATCGGGACGTGGGCCACCATTCTCTATACCCGGAAATCTCCGTCTGCGAATCCATTCTGTCTCATCAGGAAAATCCGCCCATGCGCCCGTGGCAACATATTGGAAGTGAAAAGTGGGAAGCTGCACTCGATAAGACCTTTGAGAAATTCGAAGGCATGAGTCCCGAAGAAATTTTCACACTCGCACGCGAACAGCAGGAAAAAGGTGAACCCTTTATTCCGCCCGCGTTTGTAGAAGCCTTCGTTGACGACCGGAGCAGTGAAAATGTCTAAGCTCGACCCGTCGAAAGTAAATCAAGAATCTGTTCGCAAAATCGTGGATATGCTTGAGAATCTGCCCGAGAGTGCTGCCAAGCATAATGCTGCACGAGAAGCCGAGCACCGGATGGATTTCGAAAAGCATAATCCCTCGTACATTTTTGAACGTGGTGAAAACGGCACCTACAAAAACAAATACGTAGAGGCAGAATGGATCGGCTGGCGCAACTGCCTGCGTAGCCGCAAAGGCTTGCGTTTTATGGGCATGGAAATTCAACTGCCTATCGAACAACCGAAACGTATGATTGCAATTGACGAACTGTCGGTTGTGTTTGGTTGCTACATCACGCAACTGCTGGAAACGTGGCCGAAAGATCACGCACGCATGAACTCGGTTTTCCTCAACATTGAGAAAATGTGCATACGTGCTTACTCTGTCATGGAAGAGGACGAATTCCACTATTTTTCCAGCCGGTTGATCGACAAAGATTTCATCGCCAAGAAAAGGTTCTGATATGAAAGGTTTCATTTCCATTAGTCGTCGTGAAAACCCGGAACCCAAGCACGAAGATGCCGAACGGGATTTTCATTTGGAACTCACAATCGGTGACAACGCCAGCGGTCGTAAATTTCTCAGCATCAAAATCGACCCGGCTGAACTCGTGAGCGCCATGGCCGGTGGGCACCAGCGCCCGCTTGAATTCGAGTTTGACGAAAAAGCGTTGGCACTCGTGGGCCGCAAGCGTGAACACAAACAGTTCCGCATTCGCGATAAAGGTATTGACCGTATGGTTGTGCCGCAACGTATCCTCGATGAGGGTTGGCAGTACAGCACTGGTTACGGCAATTCGCATACGTCGTTCACGGAAAACAACAAACGTTATTACAACTGTTCTTTCATTCGCTACATCGACCCGGTGCAAGAAGATTCGTCCTTCGACGATGAGCCGGACGATTTGCCGTGGAATGAACCTACACAAAAAGCCCCAAGCGGCAAACAAAGGAAGCCACGTTCATGATGCAAATGTACGCAATCCGTGTTGGTCGTGATGGTTATTTCGTATCGTGTGATTCTGACGGCGTGGTTCTCGACCGGGATGCAAACAACGCCGCGCACTACATGAGCCGAAAGGCCGCAGAATCCGCGTGCAAATCTTTGCTAGATCACTGCGATGCAGTTGTGATTCCACACAATGTAGGTATGGAAGAATGAAACTCCGAGTGCCTGAAACAAATAAGGCGCTCTGCATCGACATTGTGGCATACGCCATCATCATGTTTGTATCGCTGACCATCCTACCGATCAAGCCTGAATTTCTCGCACAGTACGGCGGCAAAATGAACCTCGTGCTGTTTCAGGCTTTTGGCTATGGCTTCATATTGCAAACAATGCGCGTCATTCGGGGATTTAAAAAGTAATGGATATTTTGCGCGCCTGTCATCCGCAAGACCGCAACGTGTATTACGTCTGTGTGAATAGTGTAAAGACAACAAGTAAAGGCAAAGAGGCTGCGCACTATCTTTCCTACAAGGCATCGCACGCGGCGGCATACCACTTGAGCAACACGGGGCCGACGTATAGTCCGTATGTGCCAATCATTGCAATGGCTGACTTTTATTTATTGAAACCGGGGGATAAAGATATGGATGAACTGTACGTTCTGCAAAACACTGACGATCAAACGTATTTCGTTTCGGCTTCGTACGACGGTGGCATTGAAACCACTGAAAATATCAACGAGGCTGCGCACTACCTTTCCGAAGCTTCTGCCGAAGACGCAAAATCTTCGCTGGAAGGTTTCGAACATACTTACTTCGAAGTAGAGCCGCACGGTTTCTGGAGCGAAGAGTAATGAAAAGTAAACTGATTGAGGTTGACCGCATTGCGGTTGCCTATGCGCTTTACGATTCAGGTTGTGTGCCGTCGTGGTCTACCAATATTGCCGATCACTTGATTGCAGGCTACGGCGAACTGGATCACGATTTCGAATATCCTCTGTATCTCATCGACGGTGAAATCCAGAAGTGGGAAGACGTGAAAGGTTGGCTGAAAACCGAAGAAGAAATGTTGAACGCAATCGACGTAATCAACGACGACGTTGAAAAGGTGAAAGACGGCGGCTACATTCTTTTCGAAGGTGAAGTTTTCAAAGCGCACACCATCGTGTGGCCGAACCATGGCACGTCAACAACGACTTTCGAATTCATAAGTCCCGACGGCAAGCAACAACTGCAAACGAAAGAAGGCTATCTCGCCATGATTCTGAGTGACTGGCATTTGTTCTTTGCAGCCGATGGTGTGGTTGTTTGCGACGTGGATGAAGAATAATGGGCGATATTTTCATTTACTTGTTGGTCGCCCTGAGTCTGATGATCGCGTACTACTTCATTGATCGCAACGTGCTTTTTGCATTAGCGGTTGGTGCTGTTGGTTCGGTTGTCGGCGTCGGATATTATTTCGGCGCTATGACACTCGCGGCCACCAGCCTTGAAGTGTGGAATGGTCAAATCACCGATAAAGAGCGTGTATATGATCCAGAAACGGAAAGCTACGATTGCGGAAAAGACTCGCAAGGTAATACGCGAACCTGCACACGGACAATTCCGCGCTGGCGTTTCGATGTTGAGTCGAACGTCGATTCCACGTACTACGAATACAGCTACAACAAACACGACGTACCGGAAATTTATGCGAATGCAAAAGTAGGCGCGCCGTTTGCTGCCACACATATGTTCATGAATTACCAGTACGTCAGCGACCAGCAAATTCATGTGAACAAGCTGGACAACTACGATGGTTGGTTGCCCGAGTATCCAGAAATCTACAACGGTTTCCAAATCAATCACGCGTTTTCCAACGTAGTGAACATGAACAACCTTGATGCGATGTTGTCATGGGCGCATAAATCGTGGGGGCCGAAATACGGCGTCAACGTTATTGTTTGTGTAGTTAGCGATACCGCACGTGGATTCTCTGGCGCACTGCGTAACAAGTGGGTTGGTGGTAAGAAAAACGATGCGGTTGTCACCATCTACGTTGACGCGCAAGAAAATGTAAAGAATGTCGAAGTGTTCAGCCGTAGCACGCAAACCAAACGTAACGACATGCAGGCCGATTTCAATATCGCTTTGCGTGAAAGCGTTGCGAGTTTGAAGACCTACGATTTCGAAGGGATCGTCAACGCGATTGATAAAACGTTGCCGCTTTTCGAACGTGAAGACCTGAGCCAGTACGATTACCTTTCCACGGATTACGAGGCGCCAGCATGGGTCAAAGCAATCGGTGTGGTTCTCGTGTTTGCAACGTGCTTCGGTTTTGCAACTTGGCTGGGCCGTCGCGGCGGCAATGCCTACCTGTTCACTCGACACAAACGCCATGGCCGGAGATTTTCCTAACGTGCGCAAACAAAAAGGTTTTACGTTAAACGAACTGCTGATCGTGCTGGTATTTCTGTCACTGATCGCCTTTGGCATCAAACAATACATCCATTAAGGAAAAACATGAAACATACACAACGTGGTTCCGCTACCC
>Ga0247820_10000007_pt1 | contig 111811 bp, 98 predicted proteins | sample 13C_Glucose_Day1_2_FD_192480 | JGI IMG/M metagenome (GOLD analysis project Ga0247820, IMG submission 192480) | Soil microbial communities from agricultural site in Penn Yan, New York, United States - 13C_Glucose_Day14 | ecosystem: Environmental > Terrestrial > Soil > Agricultural land | place...
AGCGGCCCACCGACGAACTCAAGGGCAGCGTCAGCCTGTACACCCAGCTGCCGAAAGACAGCGCCGAGGGCGCCAGCCGCCGGGCCAACTTCAACCTCGGCGGCGGCCTGACCGACAACCTCGGCTTCCGCCTGTACGGCGGCCTGGCCAAGACCGATGCCGACGACCTGGACATCAACGCCGGGCATGCCACCAGTGCGCTGGTGGCGGGCCGCGAAGGCGTGCGCAACAAGGACATCAATGGCTTGCTGAGCTGGAAGCTGAACGACGAGCACCGCCTCGAGGCCAGTGCCGGCTATAGCCGCCAGGGCAATATCTTTGCCGGCGACACCATGAACAGCAACGGCGGTGGTGACGTCGAATTCGTGTCCAGCCTGTACGGCCACGAAACCAATGTGATGCAGCGCAGTACCTACGACCTGACCCACCTGGGCGATTTCACCTGGGGGACCAGCAAGACCGTGCTGGCCTACGAATACGTGCGCAACTGGCGCCTCAACGAAGGCCTGGCAGGCCGCACCGAAGGCGCCCCCAATGCCGAAGGCGCCGCCATGTCGCGCCTGCGCAACACACGCCTGAGCAGCGAAGTGAACCTGCCATTCGCCATGGGCAGTACCGAGCATGTACTGACCCTGGGCGGCGAGTACCTGTACGAAACGCTCAATGACCAGGGCTCGCTGCGCCCGCAAAGTTCGGACCCCACGGGTAATGACGGGCTTGTCGGTTTCGACCGTAGCAGTTCGAAGATGACCGCTCGCAGCTATGCACTGTTCGTCGAGGACAACATCATTGTCGGCGATACCACCATTACCCCGGGCCTGCGTTTCGACCACCACGAAACCTTCGGCGACAATTTCAGCCCCAGCCTGAACCTGTCGCACCAGCTGACCGAAGCACTGTCGGTCAAAGGCGGCATCGCGCGCGCCTACAAGGTCCCGAACCTGTACCAGTCCAACCCCAACTACCTGCTGTACAGCCGCGGCAATGGTTGCAGCGTGCAGCAGACCAACAACGGTGGCTGCTACCTGCAGGGCAACGCCGACCTCAAGCCCGAGATCAGCGTCAACAAGGAAATCGGCCTGCTGTACGACCGTGGCACCTGGCGCACCAGTGCCACGTACTTTCGCAACGACTACAAGAACAAGATCGTCGGTGATACCGATGTGCTGTACGCCATCGGCACCGGCAGCCGCGTGACCCAGTGGGACAACGCCGGCAAGGCGCGGGTGGAAGGTATCGAAGGCAACCTGTTCATCGAGTTGACCCCGGCCCTGGACTGGAACACCAACCTGACCTGGATGCTCGACAACGACAATCGCGAGACCGGCGAACCGCTGTCGGTGATACCGGAATACACCGTCAACACCACCCTCGACTGGCGCGCCACCGACAAGCTGTCATTCCAGGTGGCAGCGACCTACTTCGGCAAGCAGAAGTCGCCGACCTTCAATGACCGCACCCAGCAAGACTACGACAAGGCCGCGCAACAGGACGTGGAAGCCTACGGCCTGATGGATGTGAGCGCCGGGTACAAGTTCAACGCCAACTACGACGTACGGGTGGGGGTGAACAACGTGTTCGACAAACAGATCCTGCGTGGTGGCAATGCCAGTACTTCGGGCGCCAATACCTATAACCAGCCGGGCAGGGCGGTGTTCGCTGCGCTGAACATCAACTTCTGATCCAACGGGCCGCTGTGCGGCCCATTCGAGCGCATCGACCTCAAACCATGCGCTATCCCTGTGGGAGCGGGCGTGCCCGCGAACACCGGCGCAGCCGGTGCCATGTTGTTGCGGCAAAAAGTGCCAAGGCATGTTAAACCATGCGCCCCAACCCGCCGCGAGAGAAACCCGGTGAAAGCCGTCCGCCTGACCCTGATCTGCCACGCCCTTACCCAGGCCCAGAAGAGCGGGCGCCTGCACCGTGCCGACGATGGCATCCTGCCGTTGGGCCAGCAGCCTTTCGCCGACCTTTTCGGTGTGCGGGTGCTGACTGCACCAGAGCGGCGAGCCTGCGAGACGGCGGCGTGGTTTTCGGGGCCGGTGCAGGTCGAGCCGGCCTTGGCCGATTGCGACCTGGGGCGTTGGCAAGGGCTGACGCTGAAGCAATTGCAGGCCGAGCAACCGCAGGCGATGGCCGAATGGCTGCAGGCCCCGGCCAGTGATGTGCACGGCGGCGAGTCGTTCGCCGTGCTTTGCCAGCGCATCGCCGCCTGGCTGGCAGCCTTCGACAGGCCGGGTGAATGGGTGGCGATTACCCACCCGATGGTCGTGCGCGCCGCGCTGGTGCACGTACTTGGCTGCCCGATGAGCGCCAGTCAGCGGGTCGACGTGTTGCCGCTGTCGCGCCTGGAGCTGAGCTTTACCGGGCAGTGGCGCCTGCGCCTTGGCTGAAGCTCAGAACGCCAGCTTGTAGCCGATCAGCAGCAGCATCGCCGCCAGGCAAGGACGCAGCACGCGGTCGGAAATCCGCCCGGTGAGGTGGCTGCCCAGGTAGATGCCTGGCAGCGAGCCCAGCAGCAGGTAGCCCAGCAGCGACCAGTCCATGTTGCCCATGCCGGCATGGCCCAGGCCCGCCACCAGGGTAAGTGGCACGGCGTGGGCGATTTCGGTACCGACCAGGCGGCGGGTGACCAGGAACGGGTACAGCAGGAACAACGCCACGGTACCCAGTGCGCCGGCGCCGATGGAGGTGAGGGTGACCATCACCCCCAGCACCACGCCGGTGAGCACGGTAAGGGTGTTCAGGCTGCGGTCGCTGAGGTGGTAGTGGTCACCGGCATGGCGGCTGGCGAAGGCCTGCAGGCGCGATTTGAACAGGATGGCCAGCGCGGTCAGGATCAGCACCACCGCCAGGCCTTGCTTGATGATGGCGTTCAGCGCCGAGGTGTCGGTGTGCAGGGTGCTGAGGAACCACAGGGTCAGCGCCGCCGCGGGCACGCTGCCCAGGCTGAGCAGGCCGGTGATCTTCCAGTCGACGTTCTTGTTGCGCGCATGCACCCAGACGCCACTGGCCTTGGTGATGGCGGCATAGAGCAGGTCGGTGCCGACGGCCGTTGCCGGGCTGATACCAAACCACAACAGGATCGGGGTCATCAGCGAGCCGCCACCGACGCCGGTCATCCCGACGATAAAGCCCACGACCAGGCCCGCAATGGTGAAACCGAAAGAACCTACATCCATACGCTACTCGACTGCCCAACTTTGCCCGTTATCGGATGCAGCCAGCATATAGATTTTTTTATAGCCAAATAGACTTGTTCGTTATTAGGTTATAACCGGGTCAGGGGTTGCAGAGGTTCCCTGTGGGAGCGGGTTTACCCGCGAAGCAGGCGCTGCGGTGGATGGCACGGGCTTCGCCCGTGTTCGCGGGTAAACCCGCTCCCACAGGGGATCTCGCCAGTTTTCAGATTTTCAGCTAGGCAGTTGCTCTCATGAAAGCCTGTCAACGATCAGTCATCACCACCATCACATGCGCATCTGCGCCATCGTCACTTTCCGACAGGTAGATATGCCCCACCTGGCTGTCGAAATACGCCGTCTCCTGCGGCCCGATGCTCACTGCTTCGCCGGTTTCGAACTCGATACGAACGCGACCGCTGAGCACCAACGCGAACTCTTGCCCGGGGTGGCGGATAAAATCGTCGAACTGGCCGCGTTCACGGGCAATGATGCGGGCATAGGCGGGTGTCATGCGCCGTTCGGGGAAGTCGCCGGCGAGTGGGTGATAGTCATAGGTGCCGGTCGAGTAGCCCGCCGCCGCTGGCAGCGAATCGACCACCACCGTCACCGGCACCGGCGCCGTGACCGTGCCGCTGGCGCGCAACAACTGGGCAATGTCGACATTCAGCGCCCGGGCGGCGGCGGCGAGTTTTTCATAGCTGACCGACACCTGCGCCAGCTCCATCTTCGACAGGGTGGACAGCGGTACGCCACTGGCTTCGGACAATTGCTTGAGGGTCATCTGGCGCGCCTTGCGCACCTGGCGCAGGCGCTGGCCGACTACGGCACGGTCCAGCAGGGGTAGGGCAGCGGGCATTCGGGGTCTCGGTATGCGGCGTTGGTCGGGCATCTTACCTTGGACCCTTGCGTATTCGTAAATTCTCATATATTAGAATTCTCATAAATGATAATTTGCTGGCAGGAGCGTGCATGACCCCGATCTACGACACCCTGATCATCGGCGCCGGCATTGCCGGTGCATCCCTGGGTTATCGCCTGGCCGGCCGGCAGAAGGTGCTGCTGCTCGAGCGCGAGGCGCAGCCTGGCTACCATTCCACCGGGCGTTCGGCAGCCATGTTCATGGAGGCCTACGGCACCCCGCAGATCCAGGCGCTTACCCGCGCCAGCCGGGCCTTCTACGAAGCACCACCGCAAGGGTTCTGCGAGCACCCGCTGCTGGAACCGCGCGGCTGCCTGTACGTCGCCAGCCTGGAACAGCAGGCGCTGCTCGAGCAGACCCATGCGCAGAACCTGGCCAACGGCACCGAGGTCAGCCTGCTCGACCGCGACGCCGCCCTGGCCCTGGTGCCGAGCCTGCGTGGCGAGAACCTGGCCGGCGCGGTGCTCGAAGCGGGTGCCATGGACTTGGACGTGCATGCCCTGCACCAGGGCTTCTTGCGTGGATATCGCGCCGCTGGCGGCGAACTGCGCTGCAACGCCGAGCTGATCCAGGCGTGGTACCTGGATGACCTGTGGCAGGTGGAGTTGGGCGATGGCAGCCGTGTGCAGGCGCGCCAGTTGGTCAATGCCGCTGGCGCCTGGGCCGACCGTGTGGCCGAGCAGTGCGGGGTGGCGCGTATCGGCCTGCAACCCTGCCGGCGCAGTGCCTTCACTTTCCCCGGCCCGGCAGACCAGGACTTCGCCCACTGGCCGGCGGTAATCGGCGTGGACGAAAGCTTCTACTTCAAACCCGATGCCGGCCAGCTGCTGGGTTCGCCGGCCAATGCCGACCCGGTCGAACCCCAGGACGCCGCGCCCGAGGAGCTCGACGTGGCTTTGGGCATCTACAACATCGAAGCCATGACCACCCTGGTGATCCGCCGGCCAAGCCACACCTGGGCCGGGCTGCGCTCGTTCGTCGCCGATGGCGACCTGGTGATCGGTTTCGATGCGCACGCGCCAGCGTTCTTCTGGCTGGCGGCACAAGGTGGCTATGGCATCCAGTCGGCGGCGGGCGCCTCGCGCCTGGCCGCCGACCTGCTGCTGGGCCAGCCGCTGTGTCCTGGCCTTGTCAGCCAGGGGGTGGTGCCCGAGCGCCTGTCCCCGGCCCGTTTCCAGCAATCCTGAAAGGAGCATTCCATGAGCAATGATATCCAGCGTTTCCCCAGCAGCCTGCCGTTCCCGTTCTCCCGTGCGGTGAAAGCCGGCGGCTTCCTGTTCCTGTCCGGCCAGGTGCCGATGAGTGCTGGCGGCGAAGTGGTGCGCGGTGACATCCAGGCCCAGACCCGCGCCGCCTGCGAACGCATCGGCGAAAGCCTGGCGGCCTGCGGCGCGCGCTTCGACCAGGTGGTCAAGGCCACGGTGTGGCTGTCGGACATGAGCCACTTCGCCGGCTTCAACGAGGTGTACAAGGAGTTCTTCGGCGCAGCGCTGCCGGTGCGCTCGACCGTGGCCTCGGCATTGGCGCTGGGGGTGGATGTTGAGATCGAAGTGCAGGCGTTTGTCGGCGACGCCTGAGCGGGCAGAAATCTGCGCATGAACAACTGCTTGCGCAAAACCAGGAAGATTGCTTGGCCCTGTGGGAGCGGGTTTACCCGCGAACACCGGCGTAGCCGGTGCCATGCAGCGCGGTGCCTTCTTCGCGGGTGAACCCGCTCCCACAGGGCCAGCGCTGCATTCAAGGACAGTGGATTACCTGTAGGAGCGGCGGTCTGACTTGCCCGCCAAAAAGCAAAACAACAATAAATCCAGAGGTTCACATGCAAGAGCAGCTGAAGATAGCCGGCGCGTTTGTCGGCGTGATCGTGGGGGCGGGGTTCGCTTCGGGCCGGGAACTGTTGCTGTTCTTTGTCGATTTCGGTGTGTGGGGGCTGGTCGGTGCACTGGTAAGCGCAGCCCTGTTCACCTTCCTCGGTATGGCCCTGGCCGGGCTGGGCAATCGCCTGCAGGCCACTTCGCACAAGGATGTGATCCAGGCCATCTGCGGCCGTCACCTGGGCCTGTTCGTCGACTGGCTGATCACCTTTTTCATGTTTGCCGTCACCGTGGTCATGCTGGCAGGTGGTGGTGCCTTGCTGGAGCAGCAGTTCGGCATCCCGGCGCTGACCGGCAGCGTGCTGGTGACGCTGGTGGTGGTGGGTATCGTGTGCCTGGACGTGCGCAAGGTGATCCTTGCCATCGGTGCCATCACACCCTTACTGATCCTGGTGGCCTCGGCGATTGCGCTGTACGCCGTGTTCAGCCGGCAGCAGAGCTTCGCCCAGCTCGACCAGCTGGCCAGCCAGCAACAGGCGGGCACCCGTCACTGGCTGCTGGGGGCGTTCCTGTACGTGTCGTACAACATCGTTGCCGGCGCGCCGATCCTGGCCATCCTGGGCGGCTCGGCCAAGGGCGAGAGAACCGCGGTATGGGGTGGGCTGCTCGGTGGTGCAGCACTGGGTGGGCTGATGCTGGTGATGAGTGCCGGGCTGTTGTCGCGCCTGGACAGCGTGGCTGACTTGCCGATGCCGATGCTGTCGATCGCCAACGAAGTATCGCCACTGCTGGGGCTGGTGATGTGCCTGATCATCTTCGGCATGATCGTCAACACAGCGGTGGGTACGTTGTTCTCGTTCCTCTCGCGGCTGATGCCGGCGGGTACGGCGAAGTTTCGCTGGGGTTCGGTGGTGACCGGAGTGGTGGCGTTCGGCTGCAGCCTGGTGGGGTTCATCAGCCTGGTGGGTGAGGTGTACCCGCTGTTCGGCTACCTGGGCTTCGTGCTGATGGCGGCGGTGCTGCTGGCCTGGGTGCGGCGGGGTAAAGTGGTTAAAGCGGCGGTGGCGTAGGGGGCTGCTGCGCAGCCCTATCGCGACACAAGGCCGCTCCCACAAGGATCGCATGGCACCTGTGGGAGCGGCCTTGCGTCGCGATTGGGGCGCAGAGCGCCCCCCTGGGCCATCAGATCCTGAAGCTGCCTACCAGCTGCTTCAGTCGCCCGGCCTGCTGGGCCAGTTGGTCGCAATGGCGCAGGGTCTCGTTGAGGTTCTCCACCCCTTGCTGGTTCAGGGCGTTGATCTGGGTGATGTCCAGGTTGAGGCTCTCGACCACGGCGGTCTGCTCTTCGGTAGCGGTAGCCACCGACTGGTTCATGCCATCGATCTCGCCAATGCGCTGGGTCACGCTGGCCAGGCGTTCGCCTGCCTGGTTGGCCACCTGCACGGTCTGTTCGCTGGAAACCTGACTGGTATTCATGGTGTGCACCGCTTCGCGCGAGCCCACCTGCAGGCTGGTGATCATGCGGTGGATTTCTTCGGCCGATTCCTGTGTGCGGTGCGCCAGGTTGCGTACCTCGTCTGCCACCACGGCAAAGCCACGGCCGGCCTCACCGGCACGGGCCGCTTCGATGGCGGCGTTCAGCGCCAGCAGGTTGGTCTGCTGCGAGATGCCCTTGATCACGTCGAGGATCTTGCCGATCTCGTCAGTGCTGGCGTTGAGCGTTTCGATTTGCGCGCAAGATTCGCTGATGCGCTGCGACAGGGCGGTCATGGCGCTGATCGCTTCTTCGACCACTTCACGGCCACCGTGGGCCTGTTCGCTGGCTCCGCTGGCATGCTGCGAGGCATCGGCGGCGTTGCGGGCGATTTCCTGGGTGGCGGCCCCCAGTTCGTTGATTGCTGCGGCCACGCTGTTGGTGCGCATGCTTTGCTCTTCGGAACCGATGATCGACGCATTGGAGGCGTTGACCACCTTCTCCGACAGGTCGTGCACCAGGCGGGTTGCAGAGGACACTTCGCTGATCGAGGCATGAATGCGCTCGACGAAGCGGTTGAACGAAGTGGCCAGCTCGCCGAACTCGTCCTTGTTCTGCACCGTCAGGCGGCGGGTAAGGTCACCTTCGCCCTCGGCGATGTCGCGCATGGCGCGGCCCATGGTGGTCAGCGGGCTCATCAGCACCGGGATCAGCAGGCCGAGCAGGCCGGCGATGGCAGCCACGGCGATCAGCATGGCGATGATCGCCGAGGTGCGGAACTGGCTGAGCGCGGCGTAGGCCTTGTCCTTGTCGATCGACAGGCCGATGTACCACTGTGCCGAAGGCAGGCCGGCCACCGGGGCGAAGGAGATGATGCGGTCCTGGCCATTGAGGGTGACATCCTGCATGCCGGCGGCGACTTGCAGGTTGCTGCCGGGGTAGATGTCCTTGAGGTTCTTCATTACCTGGTCTTTGTCGGGGCTGACGATCACCTGGCCATTGCTGTCGGCCAGGAAGGCGTGGCCGATGCCGCCGAAATCGACCGAGTTGATGATCTCGACCAGGGTATCGAGGGTGACGTCGCCGCCGACCACACCGATCAGCTCGCCATTGCCCTTGCTTTTCACTGGCGTGGCGATGGTTACCATCAGGCCGCCGACAGCACCCTGGTACGGGGCGGTCAGCACGGTCTGCCCGGCGCTGGCCGCGGCGCCGTACCACGGGCGCTGACGTGGGTCGTAACCGTCGGGCATCTGCGTATCGGGGCGCTGGGTGAACACACCGTTGGCCTGGCCCAGGTAGGTGAACAGGAAATTACGCGTGTAGGACGGCTGCTCGATCAGCCCGGCCAGGGTATCGCCGGCGCCTTGCTGGGCGATGTCCTGGGCCAGGTTTTCCAGGACCAGGATGCGCCCGCTCATCCAGTTCTGCACGCTGCTGGCGGTCAACGCGCCGGACTGCTGCACCGAAGCTTCGATGTTCTGGCGGATGGTGTTGCGTTGCAGGTAGTCGTTGTAGAGCGTGAACAGGGCAAATGCCAGGACCACGACGCCGCAGGCGCTGAGCAGGATCTTGTGGCGAAATTTCAGGTTCATGTTTCGAGACCTTGAGCCAATGAGGGGAGGGCGCAGTGCGCTCATGACGCATTGCGCAACCTATCGTTCGGGATATCGGCTCAAGGGGTAAAAGATTGAAGTGCTTACAGAAATTTCTTACGGTCGTTTCGACAGACGGTAGTCACTGGCTACACAACTGCTCGATCAACAGGCGTGCAGCCTGCTGCAGCGGTTGTTGCTTGCGCCAGAAGATGTGTACCGGCAACTGCAGCTCGTTGCGGGTGTTGCGAAAATCCAGGCGCACCAGGCGCCCGCTGGCCAGCAGCGGCGCGACCCGCGACAACGGCAGGTCGCCCCAGCCCAGGCCGGCCTCCACCATCTGCAGGGCGAGGTCGAAGCTGTCGGTTGACCAGTGCGTGGCGCCTATCAACGGGCGTGGGTCGGCCAGCGGCAGGTCACGGCTGCGCACCAGGATCTGGCGCACCCGGGTCAGGTCTTCCAGGTAGTGGATCCGCCCCTCACGCAAGGCCGGGTGGGTGGGGGACAAGGTGGCCACCAGCGACTCCATGCCGATGTGCTGGAAGCCGCGACGGGCATCGACCTGCAGCCCGGCAAAGGCCACGCAGAGGTCGGCGTGGCCGCTGTCCAGCAAGTGCACGGCCTCTTCCTGCGGGGCGCTGAGCAGGGCGATGTCCAGCAGCGGGTGCCGCTCACCCAGGCGTGCGATGGCCGCCAGCAACGGGCGGTGGTCGATGTCCGGCACCACGGCCAGCGTCAGGCTGCTCTCCAGCCCTTGGGACAGTTCCAGGGCATGCACCTGCAGCAGCCCCAGTTGCTCGGCGATCAACCGGGCATGGGGTTCCAGCGCCATGGCCTGGGCAGTCGGGCGAACTTCCCGTGGGCCACGCTCGAACAGGCTGTAGCCCAGTTCGGCCTCGAGGTTGCCGATGGCCATGCTCACGGCCGAAGGGACCCGCTGCAGAGCGCGCGCGGCGGCGGAAAACGAACCGCGGTCGAGCACGGCGAGAAACAGTTGGATATTGTCGCTGGAAAAGTTCATGGCAGCCTCCTGTCAGTCGATCTGACAGCTGCTGACTTTTGCTGTCAAGCACGATGAAGCATGATCGCGCCCCATCGCTTTGTCATTGGAGGTAATCCCGGGTGCAGGGAATCAAACGCAAATTGGTCTACGTGACTTTCTATGAACTGATCGGGCTGTGCATGTCGACCCTCGGGCTGGCCTACCTGTCGGATACCCAGGCGTCGCATACCGGGCCTCTGGCGGTGATGATCACCACCATCGCCATGCTCTGGAACCTGATCTACAACACCCTGTTCGAGCGGTGGGAGAGCCGCCAGGTCAAGCGCGGGCGCAGTGTGGCACGGCGGGTAGCGCATGCCATCGGCTTCCAGCTGACCCTGGTGGTGTATTTGATCCCACTAATTGCATGGTGGCTGGACATGACATTGCTGGAGGCGTTGCTGGTGGACATGGCGTTCATCGTGCTGGTGCCGTGCTACACCTTTGCCTACAACTGGGCGTTCGACCGGATCTTTGGCTTGCCCAGCTCTGCGTTGGCTACGGCCTGACACGTTACCTGTGGCGGCCTCTTCGCGGGTGAACCCGCTCCCACAGGGATATCACAGGCTTTGAATGCTGTGAACGACCCTGTGGGAGCGGGTTTACCCGCGAAGAGGTCGGAACAATCAACCACTAGGGTGGCAGGCGAATGATCAAAGGCTCCTGCTGCTTCACCTGCTGCTCGACCGGTTGCTCCGTCGGCCTCGGTGCACTGGCCAGCAAGCTGTCCTCGACCTGCCCCGACAGGTAGTACACCCCCGACATGGCCCCGCTCTGGCGATTCTCCATCAGTTCCTGCCACTCCTGGTTCAGCGCCACGTTGAGGATCACCCGCAACTGCTCGACCATCTGCGGGTGTTCGCGGTCATGGGTCATCATCCCGTAGCCAGCCGCCGCAATCGAAATCATCGCCCCCGCCACCTTGCCCACCGCCGACGCCACGGCACTGGCGATGCCGCGCGGTGCCAGGGTGGCGCCGAGCTTTTCGCTGGCCTGGTTGGCCACCGAGTTCAGCCCGACATCGGTTTTTCCGGGGCCTTTGCTGGCCTGCAGGTGCTGGCGCATGGCTTGCCACGCCGGTTGCTGGGCCAGCGACTTGGCCCGCAGCAGTTGGTACAGGCTGGCATTGCGCGCATCCGGCGGCCCCAGGGCGATGGCGGGAATGCGGTTGAGGCGCTGGCTGAACTGCTCGGGGGGCGCGTTGTAGCGGCTGATGATCGCTGGCAGCTGCTGGCCGAGCAGCTGCAAGTACAGCTCGCTGGCACGGTCGCGGATGCCTTCGGGGTTGATCTGCTCGGCCACCGGTTCGATCACCCGCTTGTGGTACTGCTCCTGCAGGTACAGCGCCAGGCGCTTTTCCGCCGGCTCCCGGCCTTCACCGCTGTCGATCTTGTACCAGGCCACCTTGAGGGTCAGCCACTGCTGGGTCCAGTAGCCGGTAAACCAGGGGATGAAGTCGCTTTCGGTGCGCTGCTGTACCTGTTCCTTCCACACCCGCATGGAGCGCCGCGCATAGTCGTTGGCCGAGCTGCCGGCGCCGACCGAGGCTTCGATCAGTTCCTGGTCGATGCGTTGCCAGGCGGCGGGGGTGAGCACCACCGGTGGTGGCGGCACAGGTGGGGCCTTGCCTGCGCAGCCGACCAGGGCCAGCAGCAGGCACAGCAGCAGGAGGGCTCGAATGCTCACGCAACCGCCTCCCTGGTAGAGGCTGGGATGGTTCTCGGAGTATAGGGTGGGGAGTGATGGGCTGCCGTGCAGCCTATCGGCCGTTCAGGATCAACGCAGATTTCTGCGTGAACGCGGTCCCACAAGGACCGCGTTCACCAGAAAGAGCATGGGTCATTCCAGGTCGAGCTTTTCTTCCAGGCGGTCGAGGTGCTTGTGCATCAGCCCCAGCGCCGCCTCGGCATCGCCGTGCTCCACGGCATCGATGATCGCCGCATGTTCCTGCCACGCGCAGTGATCGCAGCATGGCGACTCGTAGCGGGCGATGATCAGCGAGGTCATCGGCACCAGGCCATTGAGAAACCGCGCCAGTGGCGCATTGGCGGCCACCTGCGCCAGTTTCAGGTGAAACTCGCCACCCAGGCGGATCGCTGCACAACGCTCGCCGTTTTCATGGTGCTGGCGCTCGCGCTCCACCAGTTGTCGCAGCTGGCGAATCTGCGCCGGCCGGGCGCGTTGCGCAGCCAGGGTGATCAGCGTGGTTTCGGCCAGGCGCCGGGCGCTGAGTACCTGGCGTGCCTGCTCCGGGTCGGGCGCGGCCAGATGCGCAGTGTGGCTGGGGCGTTGCACCACAACCTGCTGGTCGGACAGGCGCCCGAGTACGCGGCGGATCACTGTACGGCTGACACCAAAGGCATGGCCCAGTGCCTGTTCGGGCAACAGGCTGCCAGGTGGCAGGCGCTGTTCGAGGATGGCATCGAACAGCCGCGGGTAGATCTGCTCGGCCGACAGGCGGGTTTCGCCGGCCGCGAGCAGGGCCGGCAAGTGAGGGGCGGCGTTCATGGTCGCTCTCCTGGGGTCATGGATGCGGGTGTTCTTCCGGGATGTTCAGCGGGATGCCCATGCGCAACCCTTCGGCCAGGATGTGCTGGCGCATCTGGGCACTGGCCTGGGCGCTGCTGCGCTCACGTATGGCGCGCACCACCGCTTCGTTTTCCTTCAGCCGCGCGGCCAGGTGCTCTGGCGAATTGCGCAGCATGTCGGCGCTCTGCTTGAGGGCATTGCCGGTCTGTTGCACCACGCTCTGGAAGATCGGATTGGTGGTCAGGGCGAACAGCGCTTCATGGAAGGCGATGTAGGCCCTGACGCCGGCTTCGCTGTCATCGGCCTCCAGCGCTTCACGCATGTCCATAAGGGTCAGGCGCAACTGGCCGATGTCCTGGCTGTTGGCCGACTGCGCCACCAGGCCGACGATGAAGGGCTCAAGGGTGTAGCGCAGCTCCAGTACGTCGGCCAGGCTGGCTGCGGTGCTGGTGTCCAGGCCCGGTTCCTGCGCGGCGGCATCGGCATCCAGTACCAGTACGCCCTTGCCCGGTAGCGAGCGCACCAGGCCCAGGGTTTCCAGCACAGTCACCGCTTCGCGCAGGCTGGGGCGGCTGATGCCCAGTTGTTCGGCCAGTTCGCGCTGGCCTGGCAGCATGTCGCCGGTACGCCATTGGCCTCGGGCCAGGGCCTGGCGCAGTTTTTCCACCACTGAGTTGACGACGGTCGATGAGCTGATCACGGTTCGCTCCTGGAAGGGCCGGCATCAGTGCCGGCCACGTTCGCTCAGAATTCCTGTTGATGAGGGTTGGGCTGCTTGCGTGGCGTGGGCGCGAAGCCGGGCTTGCCATCGAGCACGTTGTGCGCACGTTCCAGGTCGATGTCCTTCTCCCAGCGGGCAATGGCCACGGTGGCCACGCAGTTGCCGATCAGGTTGGTCAGCGCCCGGCCGATGCCCATGAACCAGTCCACCGCCAATACCAGTACCAGGCCGACCACCGGGATCGCTGGCACGGCGGTCAGGGTAGCGGCGAGGATCACCAGCGCCGAGCCTGGGATGCCATGAGCACCCTTGGAAGTCACCAGCGACACCAGCAGGATGGTCAGCAGGTCGGTCATCGCCAGTGGCGTGCCGGTGGCGTTGGCAATGAACACGATGGCCAGGGTCAGATAGATGGAGAATCCATCGAGGTTGAACGAATAGCCGGTGGGGATCACCAGGCCGACGGTGGAGCTGCCGATACCCAGGTGCTCCAGCTTGCGCATGATCTGTGGCAGTACGGCGTCGGACGAGGCGGTGCCCAGCACGATGGTCAGCTCTTCACGCAGGTACTTGATCAGTGGCAGCAGCTTCAGGCCCGACAGGCGCATGACCGTGCCCAGTACGATCAGTACGAAGCCGGCACAGGTCAGGTAGAACAGCGCCACCAGCCCGCCCAGGTGTTGCAGCGATTCCAGGCCGTACTTGCTGGTGGTGAAGGCGATGGCGCCGAACACGCCGATCGGTGCCAGGCGCACGATCATGCCCATGATGCGGAAGATCACGTGGCTCAGTTCGTTGATCAGCCGCGAGATGCCGGCTGCCGAGTCGCCCACCAGGTTCAGCGCGCTGCCGAACAGTACCGAGAACAGCAGCACCTGGAGGATGTTGTTGTCGGCAAAGGCGCCGATCACCGAGGTGGGGATCAGGTCCATGAAGAATGCCGTGGCACCGTGGATATGCTGGCCACGCTCTGCCAGGCTGCTGGCGTCGGCGCTGGACAGCTGGTCCAGGTGGATGTTGGCGCCGCTGCCGATGCCGCTGGTGAAGGCGAACACCAGGCCGATCACCAGCGCCAGGGTAGTCAGCACTTCGAAGTAGATCACCGACTTCAGGCCGATGCGCCCGACCTTCTTCAGGTCGCCGGCACCCGAGATACCGCTGACCACCACGCAGAACACGATCAGGCCGATGAGCATCTTGATCAGCTTGATGAAGCCGTCGCCAAGGGGTTTGAGTTGCAGGGAGAGGTCGGGGAAGCTGAGACCGCAGGCGATGCCGAGGGCAAGGCCGAGCACGACTTGAAGGAAGATCGAACGCGAGCACCATTTGAGCATGGGAGGGATCTCTGATCGGTGTCCTTGCTTCGGTAGCCGCACGGGGCGAAAGAGCGCAGGACTTAATTATTGTGGTCTTACCGGTTTGTTCAGCGCGAAGCCATGAAAGCGCGAAAAATCTGACATTGCAAGGGTTTTCGGCCTTACCGGTCTGACCAGTTGTGGGGCGTTCCGGCCTGTCAGGCTCTAGTTCGGTGCGTGCCGTGAATGACTACACGTGAACCAGAGCAGGGTTTGGCCAGCGCCTGGGACACTATTGCAATCAGCGGGCCATTGACTGGACCTCGGCCAGCACCGGATGTGCCACCAGCTTGTCGATGTGCAGGGTGTCGTCGTTCATCCAGCTTTCGCTGAGCAGCCGGTAGTGCTCCATGTCGCGGCAGCGCAGGCGCAGGCTGTAGTCGAAGTGGCCGCTGATCAGCTGGCATTCGTGCACTTGCGGGCAGTTGCGCAGAGTGGCTTCGAAGGCCTTCTGCGCGGCCCGTCCACTTTGGTTGGACAGGGCGACCAGCACCAGCAGCGACACCCCGGGCGCGACCTTCTGCAGGTCGATGATCGCCCCGTAACCGCGGATCACGCCACGGCGCTCCAGCTTGCGTACACGCTCCAGGCAGGGGCGCGGGGTGAGGTGGACGAGGCTGGAAAGTTTCTCGAAGGTGATGCGGCCGTCGTGGCGCAGGATGTCGATGATCGCTTCGTCGATGCGGTCGAGGGGGTGGGCGTTGGCGTCCTTGGTGTCCATGCGCTTGGGCTTCGTTCGGAAGAGGGCATTGGACAGGTTAGGCGGTAAAGGGGGCCGCTGCGCGGCCCATCGCGACACAAGGCCGCTCCTACAAGGGATATGCGGTCCTTGTGTAGGAGCGGCCTTGTGTCGCGATGGGCTGCGCAGCAGCCCCAATGTCTATCAGGCGCAGACAGAACCAGCCTTGGGCACCGCCCGCAATTCCACCACCCGCGGCTGCAACAACCCATACAAATCCTTCGGATCCTCCAGCACCGGCACCAGCCCGATGTCTGTGCCGATATCCAGCGCTTGCGCCGTATCCAGCACGTAGCGCAACGCCGAATAATCCTCCAGGGCAAACCCTACCGAGTCGAACAGCGTCACCTGTTCGGCGCTCTCACGCCCTTTGGCCTCTCCGGCAACCACCCGCCAGAACTCGGTCACTGGCGAGTCCGCCGGCATCTGCTGGATCTCGCCTTCCACCCGGCTCTGCGGCTCGTACTCGACGATCACCCGGGCCCGCTCGACGATCGCCCGGTGCAGCTCGGTCTTGCCCGGGCAGTCACCGCCCACGGCATTCAGGTGCATGCCTGGCTCGATCATCTCCGGAGTAAGGATGGTGGCGCAGGCCTTGTCGGCGGTAACCGTGGTGACGATATCGGCGCCGCGCACCGCTTCGGCCACGGAGCTGGCGATGCTGAGCTTGAGCCCGGGGCGGTTGGCCAGGTTGGCGACCAGTTTGGCCGAGGCGGCCGGGTCGATGTCGTACAGGCGGATTTCATCGATGCCCAGCAGGGCATTGAAGGCGATGGCCTGGAACTCGCTCTGCGAGCCATTGCCGATCAACGCCATGCTGCGACTGTCTGCGCGCGCCAGGTAGCGGGCGGCCAGGGCCGAGGTGGCCGCAGTGCGGATGGCGGTGGTCAGGGTCATTTCGCTGAGCAGCAACGGTGCACCGGTATCGACGCTCGCCAGGGCGCCGAAGGCCATCACCGTGGGCAGGCCATGGCGAGTGTTCTTCGGGTGGCCGTTGACGTACTTGAAGGCGTAGCGGCTGGCGTCCGAGATTGGCATCAGCTCGATCACGCCGTCCGCTGAATGGTTGGCCACCCGGGCGCATTTTTCGAAGGCATGCCAGCGTAGGTAGTCCTGGCGGATGTAGTCGGCCATTTCCAGCAGGCAGGTGGGCAGGCCTTTGCGGTTGACCAGGCGGGCCAGGTCTTGCACATCGATATAGCGGGTCATGAGGGGTCTCCCTGCGGCGACGCTTCCAGAGTGGGCTCTGGTTTCATTGTGCGGCGGAAGGGGAGGTAAAGCTGGCTGTAATGGGCTGTGGCAGCAGCGGCTTTGGCTGATTACGCTGCGCTGGCAGCCGAATCGGCTGTGGCTGCCTGTACCGGCCCTATCGCCGGCAAGCCGGCTCCCACAGGGATATCACCGGCCTTGAGAGCGCGCTGTAGGAGATAGCCCAGCCCTTTGGGCCGCGCTGTCGCACAGATAACTGAATTCGCAAGCGATCCTCGTACCCTGTGGGAGCGGCTTTAGCCGCGAAGAATCCAACGCGGTGCATGGCACCGGCTGCGCCGGTGTTCGCGGCTAAAGCCGCTCCCACAGGTCCCTGCTAATTCAATGACTTATGTGCAGTTCTATGAGAGCTGGCTTGCCGGCGATGAGGCCAGTGCAGGCCAAGTCAATCATCGCTCACGCAACCGCTTGTACAGCGTGGTGCGGCTGATCCCGAGCCCGCGCGCCACCGCCGAGAGGTTGCCGTTGGCTTGCTCAACCAGCGTGTGCAGGTCCGCCTCTTCGGTCGCGACCGGCAAAGGCACCTGCGCCTCGGCGAGAAAACCCGCAGGCAGGTGTTCCAGGCCGACAGGCCCATTGCCCGCCAAGGCCAGCGCCACCTGCAGCACACTCACCAGTTCACGCATGTTCCCCGGCCAGGGGTGCCGATCGAGCAGCTCGATAACAGCCGCAGGCAGCCGAACTGGTTGCCCGGGGTCGCGGTAGCGCGCATGCACTTGCTCGATCAGCTGCCGTCGGTCACTGCGCTCGCGCAGCGGCGGCAACACCACTGCCAGCCCGGCGATGCGGTAAAACAGGTCCTGGCGAAAACGCCCGGCGCGCACTTCTTCGGTCAAGTCGCGGTTGCTTGCCGACACCACGCGGATATCCACCGCCACCGGTTCGCCGCTGCCCAATGGCTGGATACTGCGCGTCTGCAGCACGCGCAACAGGCGGGCCTGGGTGGGTAACGGCATGTCGCCGATTTCGTCGAGGAACAGGATGCCGTGGTGGGCCTTGCGGATCAGCCCCGGGTTGCCCTTCTGGTGGGCACCGGTGAACGCGCCCTTGTCGTAGCCAAACAGCTCCGACTCCACCAGCTCGGCCGGGATCGCCGCGCAGTTGACGGCGATCAGCGGCTGGCTGGCGCGGCTGCTGGCCCGGTGCAGGGTCTCGACGAATACCTCCTTGCCTACGCCGGTTTCACCCTGCACCAGTACCGGAATGTCCTTTTCCAGCAGCAGGCCGGCCTGCGCCAAGGCCTTCTCAAGGCGTGGCTCGGCGCTGCTGGCGGCGGGGCGGCTGGCGGCTTCGCGCGGCAGCTGCCACTGGCAATGAAAGCGGTTGCGCCCGATGGCTTGCAGGGCGAAGGGCTGTTGCTGGGGATGGCTGAGCAGCTGTTGCAGAGGCAACTGGAACAGTTGCGCGATGTTCTGCCGCAGCGGGTTGCCCCCAAGCAGAGTGTCGGCCCGGTGATTGGCGGCCAGAACCCGCCCGTGCTCATCGAACACCAGCAGACCGGCCCAGGGGCTGTCGAGGTTGTCGGAGGCGCTGTTGAAGATCAGTTGCGCGTGCTGGCCGGCATGCTCGGCGAGGATCAGGCGGTTCTCCAGGCTCTGGCCCATCATGCGTACCAGGCCCAGGGTCTGGCTGGCGGGCAGGTAGCCGTCGCTGGCCACATCGAGCACCCCGACCAGCTGCCGCTCGGCATCGAACAACGGCGCGGCGGCGCTGGACATATAGCGGTTCTGGCGCAGGAAGTGCTCGTCCTGACCCACATGGATCGCCTCGGCGCAGACCAGCGCGGTGCCCAGCGCATTGGTACCGACACCGCGCTCGTGCCAGTGGGCGCCGGCGCTGAAGCCGTGCTGCTGGCGCGGCTCGATGAAACGCCGCGAGCCCCAGCTGTCGAGCAGGCAGCCGCTGGCATCGGCCAGCATCACCAGGTAGCTGGCATTGCCCAGCAGGTGCGCATATTGCGGCAGCACCGCTTCGCGGGTCAGGCGTAGCAGGGCCTGGCGCTGCTCCAGCAGGGCGTTCAGCTCGGCGCGGGTCAGGCAGTCGAAGTCCGGGGCGTGCTGGGGTTGCAGGCCGTGGTCGCGGCAGCGGGCCCAGGAGGCCTGGATCAGTTGGGCATGGGGCGAAGCGGATGCGGCCATGGGCCTGTCCTGTGTGATTGTTGTCATGGGGCCGACCGCTGTTCAGTGTCGTGCACGGTTGTTCAATGTCAAACCGGCAAGTGTTCAGTTGTTCAGTGCTTGTGTTCACTTGTGAACCTGCGATTGGCCGGTGTTGCCAGCAAGGCCCCGGGCCAGACGGTCGCGGCGCAACTGGCACGAAACTGGCTGTGCCCGGCAGACAAAAACCACAAGAAGGCCACGCCATGTCCCTGGTGCTGGAACAGGTCAGCCGCAGCGTCGACAACCAGGCCTGGATCGTCGATGCCTCACTGCGTTTCGAACCCGGCTCGTTCAACGTGCTGCTGGGTCGCACCCTGGCCGGCAAGACCAGCCTGATGCGCCTGATGGCCGGGCTCGACCGCCCGGACCGGGGGCGGGTGCTGATGGATGGCCAGGATGTGACTGGCGTGCCGGTGCGCCAGCGCAATGTGTCGATGGTGTATCAGCAGTTCATCAATTACCCGACTCTCAGCGTGTACGAGAATATTGCGTCACCACTGCGCCAGGCACGCATGGCCGAGCCGCAGATTCGCCGACGGGTGCAGGAAACCGCCGAGATGCTGCGTATCGAACACTACCTGCAGCGCCTGCCGCTGGAGCTGTCCGGTGGCCAGCAGCAACGCACGGCGATGGCCCGGGCGCTGGTCAAGGATGCCTCGCTGATCCTGTTCGATGAGCCTCTGGTCAACCTCGACTACAAGCTGCGCGAGGGCCTGCGCCAGGAGTTGCGCGAGCTGTTCGCGGCGCGCCACTGCATTGCCGTGTATGCCACCACCGAGCCCAACGAGGCGCTGGCTCTGGGCGGCACCACCACCCTCGTGCATGAGGGCCGTATCGTCCAGAGCGGGCCTACTGCCGAGGTCTACCAGCGCCCATGCAGCGTGCTGGCTGCCGAGCTGTTTTCCGAGCCACCGATCAACCTGGTGCCTGGCCGTATCAGCGGCAATGACGTGAGCCTGGCTCAGGCCGTGCACTTTGCCCGCAATGCCGACTTGCAGCCGCTTGCCGAGGGTGACTACCGCTTTGGCGTGCGGCCCAGCCACATCAGCCTGGTGCCGGCCCACGACGACGACCTGGAGCTGGCGGTGCTGGTGGAACTGGCCGAGATCAGTGGTTCAGAGACCTTCCTGCATGTGCGCAACGAACACTGGCGCATGATCCTGCACCTGCCAGGGGTGCACGAATACCAGGTGGACACGCCGATCCGCGTGTTCATCCCCACCCACAAGCTGTTCGTGTTCGACAGTGCCGGGGCGCTGGTGCAGGCCCCGGGGCTGCGCCAGGCAAGGAGAGGGTGATGGCCGAGATCCGCCTGCGCCAACTGGCGCACAGCTACAACCGCCAGCCCGCCAGCGAGGCGGACTATGCCCTGCACGCGCTGGAGCATGTGTGGGAGCAGGGCGGTGCCTACGCCTTGCTCGGGCCGTCCGGCTGCGGCAAGTCGACCTTGCTCAACATCATCTCCGGGCTGCTGACACCATCCCACGGCGAGGTGCTGTTCGACGGCAAACCGGTCAACCAGTTGTCACCGCAGGCCCGCAACATCGCCCAGGTGTTCCAGTTTCCGGTGGTGTACGACACCATGACGGTGTTCGACAACCTGGCCTTTCCCTTGCGCAACCAGGGGCTGGACGAAGCCCGGGTGCAGGCCCGGGTGGAGGAGATTGCCGAGGTACTCGACCTGTCGGCCGTGCTGCGCAAGAAGGCGCGCAACCTCAGTGCCGACGAAAAGCAGAAGGTCTCCATGGGCCGTGGCCTGGTGCGCGATGACGTCTCGGCGATCCTCTTCGACGAGCCGCTGACGGTGATCGACCCGCACCTGAAGTGGAAGCTGCGGCGCAAGCTCAAGCAGATCCACGAGCAGTTCAACATCACCATGATCTACGTCACCCACGACCAATTGGAGGCATCGACGTTCGCCGACAAGATTGCGGTGATGCACGGCGGGCGCATCGTCCAGTTCGGCACCCCGCGCGAACTGTTCGAGCGACCGCGGCATACCTTCGTCGGTTACTTCATCGGCAGCCCGGGGATGAACCTGATCGAGGTACGCGCCGAAGCGGACGGGGTGGCGTTCGGCGATATTCACCTGGTGCTGCCTGGGCAACTGCGGGAGCACCTGCGAGAGCGCCTGGCGGCCACAGGCGGTGGACGCCTGCAGGTAGGCATCCGCCCGGAATTCGTGCAGCTGTGGGACAGCCCGTTCGATGACGCTTACCCGGCCCGGGTGCTGGACGTCGAGGACCTGGGCACCTACCGCATCGTCACCCTCGAACTGGGCGGTGTCGCACTCAAGGCACGCCTGGGCGAGGACCGCCCGCTGCCGGTGGCCCAGGCCTGGGTCAGCCTGCCGGCGCAGTGGCTGATGCTGTACCTGGACGATGAGCTGCTGGAGGCCGGGCCATGAACAAGGTGCCGAACAACAAGGCCTGGTGGCTGGTGCTGCCGGTGTTCCTGCTGGTGGCATTCAGTGCGGTGGTGCCGATGATGACGGTGGTCAACTACTCGGTGCAGGACATCTTCGACCAGACCAACCGCTACTTCGTCGGCGCCGACTGGTACCGCCAGGTGCTGCGCGACCCGGCACTGCACGATGCGCTGCTGCGCCAGTTCATCTATTCCGCCTGCGTGCTGCTGATCGAGATCCCGCTGGGCATCGCCATTGCCCTGACCATGCCGACCAAGGGGCGCATGGCCTCGGTTTGCCTGATCGTCATGGCCATCCCGCTGCTGATCCCGTGGAACGTGGTCGGCACCATCTGGCAGATTTTCGGCCGGGCCGACATCGGCCTGCTCGGCGCCACCCTGGCCAGTCTCGGGGTCAGCTACAACTACGCCGGCGACCCGTTCGACGCTTGGCTGACCGTGCTGGTGATGGACGTGTGGCACTGGACATCGCTGGTGGCGTTGCTCTGTTATTCGGGGCTGCGCGCCATCCCCGACGTGTATTACCAGGCTGCGCGCATCGACCGCGCCTCGGGCTGGGCGGTGTTCCGCCATATCCAGTTGCCCAAGCTGAAGAACGTGCTGCTGATCGCGGTGATGCTGCGCTTCATGGACAGCTTCATGATCTACACCGAGCCCTTCGTGCTGACCGGTGGCGGGCCCGGCAACGCCACCACCTTCCTCAGCCAGACCCTCACGCGCATGGCTGTGGGGCAGTTCGACCTGGGCCCGGCGGCGGCATTCTCGCTGGTGTACTTCCTGATCATCCTGCTGGTTTCGTGGCTGTTCTACACAGCCATGACCCATGCCGACAAGGACTAGGCCATGAGCACGCGCAAATCGCTGGCCCTGCTGCTGTACTTCTTCTTCCTGCTGGTGCCGATCTACTGGCTGCTGAACATGTCGTTCAAGAGCAACACCGAGATCCTCGGTGGCCTGACCCTGTGGCCGCAGGCGTTCACCCTCGACAACTACCGGGTGATCTTCACCGATGCCAGCTGGTACAGCGGCTACATCAATTCGCTGTACTACGTGTGCCTGAACACGCTGATTTCGCTGCTGGTGGCGCTGCCAGCGGCATATGCCTTCTCGCGTTACCGCTTCCTCGGTGACCGGCACCTGTTCTTCTGGTTGCTGACCAACCGCATGGCGCCACCGGCGGTGTTCCTGCTGCCGTTCTTCCAGCTGTATTCGTCGATCGGCCTGTTCGACACCCATATCGCCGTAGCCCTGGCGCACTGCCTGTTCAACGTGCCGCTGGCGGTGTGGATCCTCGAGGGGTTCATGTCTGGTGTGCCGAAGGAAATCGACGAAACGGCCTACATCGACGGCTACAGCTTTCCGCGCTTCTTCGTGAAGATCTTCGTCCCGCTGATTGGCTCCGGCATCGGCGTGACGGCGTTTTTCTGCTTCATGTTCTCCTGGGTCGAGCTGCTGCTGGCGCGCACCCTGACCTCGGTGAACGCCAAGCCGATCGCCGCGGTGATGACCCGTACCGTGTCGGCCTCGGGCATCGATTGGGGAGTACTGGCGGCGGCAGGGGTACTGACCATCCTGCCGGGCATGCTGGTGATCTGGTTCGTGCGCAACCATGTGGCCAAGGGCTTCGCCCTCGGCCGGGTGTGAGGAGGGCAAGGCATGGAGTGGATGGCCTGGACCTTGCCGACGGCGCTGTTCTTCGCCGCCGTTGGTGTGCTGCTGCTGGGCATGACCCTGCTCGAACTGCGCCGCCCCTGCGTGGAGCGACGCGGTTTCCTGCCGCTGGTCACCAGCCGTGGCGACCGCTTGTTCATCGGCCTGCTGGCCAGCGCCTACCTGCATTTGCTGGTGGTTGGCGTCAGCGAGTGGCCATTGTGGGTGGCCTCGCTGCTGTCGCTGGCGTGGCTGGTGGTGGTGCTGCGCTGGGGCTGAGCGAGCGGCCCTGTGGGATAACTGAAACGGGAGATCACAATGTTCGACAACAAGTACAACAGGCGACATTTGACCCTGGCCGCGTTGCTGGTACTGGCCAGTGCGCAGGGCACGGCCTGGGCCGACCAGTACGAGGACGCGGCAAAGAAGTGGCTCGGCAGTGAGTTCAAGCCTTCGACCCTCACCCCTGAGCAGCAGCTGGCCGAGTTGAAGTGGTTCATCAAGGCTGCCGAGCCGTTCCGTGGCATGAAGATCAACGTGGTGTCGGAAACCATCACCACCCATGAATACGAGTCCAAGGTGCTGGCCAAGGCCTTCAGCGAGATCACCGGTATCCAGCTGACCCACGACCTGCTGCAGGAAGGCGACGTGGTGGAAAAGCTGCAGACACAGATGCAGTCGGACAAGAACATCTATGACGGCTGGGTCAACGACTCCGACCTGATCGGCACGCACTTTCGCTACGGCAAGGTGGAATCGATCACCGACCTGATGGCCAACGAAGGCAAGGACTACACCTCGCCGACCTTGGACCTGAAGGACTTCATCGGCATTTCCTTCACCACTGCGCCGGACGGCAAGGTTTACCAGTTGCCCGACCAGCAGTTCGCCAACCTGTACTGGTTCCGCGCCGACTGGTTCGAGCGGCCTGAACTGAAGGCCAGGTTCAAGGAAAAGTACGGCTACGAGCTGGGTGTGCCGGTGAACTGGTCAGCCTACGAGGACATCGCCAAATTCTTTACCGAAGACGTCAAGGAAATCGACGGCAAACGCGTCTATGGCCACATGGACTACGGCAAGAAAGACCCGTCGCTAGGCTGGCGCTTCACCGATGCCTGGTTCTCCATGGCCGGTGGCGGCGACAAAGGTTTGCCCAATGGCTTGCCTGTGGACGAATGGGGCATTCGCGTGGAGGATTGTCACCCGGTGGGCTCCAGCGTGACCCGTGGCGGCGACACCAACGGCCCGGCTGCCGTGTATGCCACGCAGAAGTACGTGGACTGGATGCGAGCCTATGCGCCCAAGGAAGCCCAGGGCATGACCTTCTCCGAAGCCGGCCCGGTGCCGGCCCAGGGCAACATCGCCCAGCAGATCTTCTGGTACACCGCGTTTACCGCCGACATGACCAAGCCGGGTTTGCCAGTGGTCAATGCCGATGGCACGCCGAAGTGGCGCATGGCGCCTTCGCCGAAGGGGCCGTACTGGGAGGAGGGGATGAAGTTGGGCTACCAGGACACCGGTTCGTGGACCTTCTTCAAGTCCACCCCCGAGAAGCAACGCCTGGCTGCCTGGCTGTACGCCCAGTTCGTCACCTCCAAGACCGTGTCGCTGAAAAAGACCATCGTCGGCCTCACGCCAATTCGTGAGTCGGACATCAACTCCCAGGCCATGACCGAGCTGGCGCCCAAGCTGGGCGGGCTGGTGGAGTTCTATCGCAGCCCGGCGCGGGTACAGTGGACGCCAACCGGTACCAACGTGCCGGACTACCCGCGGTTGGCGCAGTTGTGGTGGAGCCACATCGCCGAAGTGGCCAGCGGCGAGAAGACACCGCAGGAAGCCCTGGACGGCCTGGCCCGCGACCAGGACCGGATGATGGAACGCTTGCAGCGCTCCAACGCCCAGGCGACCTGTGCACCGAAGCTGAACCCGGAGAAGGACGCCCAGTACTGGTTCGACCAGCCCGGTGCGCCGAAGCCGAAACTGGCCAACGAAAAGCCCAAGGGCGAGACGGTCAGCTACAGCGAGCTGCTGAAGTCGTGGGAGGCGGCCAGGAAGTGATCGGCTGAAGACCTTCGCTGGCTTCTTCGCGGGTAAACCCGCTCCCACAGAGAGATCGCCATCTTCTGGGGCGGCGCGCACCCTGTGGGAGCGGGTTCACCCGCGAAGAGGCCGGCAAAGCCAATAAATAAATCACAGGCAAAAAAACGGCACCTGCCAGAGGTGCCGTTTTCATGTCACGCGGTATTACTTGTGCAGCTCTTCGGCCGCATACAGCGTGTTTTCCAGCAGGCACGCCCGGGTCATCGGCCCGACGCCGCCCGGCACCGGCGTGATCCAGCCGGCGCGCGGCAGGGCAGTCTCGTAGACCACGTCGCCGACAAGCTTGCCGTCTTCCTGGCGGTTGATGCCCACGTCAATGACGATGGCACCTTCCTTGATCCACTCACCCTTGACCAGGCCTGGCTTGCCTGCGGCCACTACCACCAGGTCGGCGCGGCCGACATGGCCGGCGAGGTCCTTGGTGAAGCGGTGGCAGACGGTCACGGTGCAGCCGGCCAGCAGCAGCTCCATGGCCATCGGGCGGCCAACGATGTTGGAGGCGCCGACGATGACCGCGTTCATGCCGTACAGGTCCTGGCCTGTGCTTTCCAGCAGGGTCATGATGCCCTTCGGCGTGCACGGGCGCAGCAGCGGGATACGCTGGGCCAGGCGGCCGATGTTGTATGGGTGGAAGCCGTCCACGTCCTTGTCCGGGCGGATGCGCTCGAGCAGCAGCGAGGCGTCCAGGTGCGCCGGCAGCGGCAGTTGCAGCAGGATACCGTCGACGGCCGGATCGTCATTGAGGCGGTCGATCAGCTCGGTCAGGGCCTGCTGCGTGGTTTCGCTGGGCAGGTCGAACGCCTGCGAAATGAAGCCGACCTCTTCGCAGTCCTTGCGCTTGTGCGAGACATAGACTTGGGAGGCGGGGTCGGTGCCGACCAGGATCACCGCCAGGCCCGGCGTACGCAGGCCTTGCTGGCGACGCTCCACGACACGTTGAGCGATCTGCTGGCGCAGGCTGGCGGCGATCGCCTTGCCATCGATTAGGTGTGCAGTCATAGACGCGTGATTAACCATCGAGAAGGAAACAATTAAAGAGGGCGTATTCTCGCACGACACGGGCCAAGGGCAAAGGCGGGTGGTCGGGCAAATCCCCTAAGCCCTTAAATAATTTAAATTTTTTTGAGAAAGGTGTTGACGACTTTCAGGCTCGCCTATAAGATTCGCCGCACTTGTCGGGCACAGCCTAGCACTGGTTGGCTAAGTCGGGCAGAATGAGTGGTTTAACAGTTACCTGTTAAGGTCTCGTTCGGTTAGGCTTCAAGCTTAAGCGCCCGTAGCTCAGCTGGATAGAGCATCCGCCTTCTAAGCGGATGGTCGCAGGTTCGAGTCCTGCCGGGTGCGCCATTAGGCAGCTTTGGCAAGCAGGTAGTTGTAATGCAATATGGTGGGCGTAGCTCAGTTGGTAGAGCGCTGGATTGTGATTCCAGTTGTCGTGGGTTCGATTCCCATCGTCCACCCCATATTCTTCAAAGGCGCCTCGATAGCATCTGGCGCCTTTGTTTTAAGCGTTACGCGGACGTGGTGAAATTGGTAGACACACTGGATTTAGGTTCCAGCGGCGCAAGCTGTAAGAGTTCGAGTCTCTTCGTCCGCACCATGCTTCTGTAAAAGCTGTATCGCAAGACCGCAATATGGTGGGCGTAGCTCAGTTGGTAGAGCGCTGGATTGTGATTCCAGTTGTCGTGGGTTCGATTCCCATCGTCCACCCCATATTTTGAAAGGCGCCTTGGTCGTGAGATCGGGCGCCTTTTTGTTTTGGGCTTGTGTGGCTGCGGTGTGCATGTCTTGGGTGTTCTGGCGCCTGTGGGATCGAGCGCCGCCCGCGCGGCGCTTCGCGGGGCAAGCCCGCTCCCACATTTGTTGCAACGTGCCGAACTTGTCAGGCCATGGTTGTCAGCCTTGGTGGGATGGCTGTATTTCTGGGTTGGCACTGCTGCCGCCTCACTGGTCTCAAGCCTTGCACCAAGACTGGCAACGCCTCTCCCACAGGCATGGCCACGTTGCAACAAATGTGGGAGCGGGCTTGTCCCGCGAAGCGCCGCGCGGGCGGCGCTCGACCTCACAGGCGCAGAAAGTGTCAAGGCGAATACCCGCGAAGCGCCGCGCGGGCGGCGCTCGATCTCCAAGGCGCCACAAGGCCCACGCCAGGAACTTAGCGTCCGCGACGCAATTCCCCCTTGCAATCCTCTGGTGGCACCCCAATAAAAGCTGTTAGATTTCAGCCGGTTGAAACACCGGCCCAGCTGGCCGGCAGAGGAACAACCCGATGATCGCAAAAGAAGCCCGTCAGGCCCTGGCGCTACAGCGCTTTGCCGAGGCCAATCCGCAGTTGCTCGAGGAGATCCGCGACCTGGATGCGCGCGAGCAGGCCCAGCAGATCGAGTGGGCGTTCGAGGATGCGGCCGAGGAGCAGGGTATCCAGCCTTGGGAGTTGGCCCTGCAACTGATCGCCGAAACCCCCGAGCAACTGCAGGCCATGCGCCTGGAGACGCACCGCGAGGTAGCCGAGGCGCTGGGGATGGAGTGGGAGGAGTACTGCCAGTTCAACGAAATCGATCCTGACTAAAGGAAGCGAATTCGTTCGTGGCAGTTGTTTGACAAGGTATTTCGGCTGCAGGTCGCCCCGGGCGTCGTGCGGCCCCCATTGAAGCAGGCTCGGTGCTATGTCATGCGGGCCTTGAAAGTTAATCGACCGGCGTGGTTTCCCGTCGTCCCGAGTGGGGTGACTTCTGCTGCGCGACTCACTAGAATGCTTGCCCTTGATTCTGGAGTCGGGCAAACGCCGGCTAACGTCTGTGCAACGAGGAATATCCATGCAAGTTTCTGTTGAAAACACTTCCGCTCTCGAGCGCCGCATGACCATCGCCGTTCCGGCCGAGCGCGTCGAGAACGAAGTCAACAAGCGTCTGCAGCAGACTGCCAAGCGCGCCAAGGTTGCCGGCTTCCGCCCAGGCAAAGTGCCGATGAGCGTGATCCGTCAGCGTTTCGAAGCCGATGCCCGTCAAGAGGCTTTCGGTGACCTGGTCCAGGCTTCCTTCTACGAAGCCATCGTCGAGCAGAAGCTGAACCCGGCTGGCGCCCCTGCGGTAGAGCCGAAGTCCTTCGAAAAGGGCAAGGACCTGGAATTCGTCGCCATCTTCGAAGTGTTCCCGGAGTTCACCGTTGGCGGCCTCGAGTCGATCAGCGTCGAGCGCCTGAGCGCCGAAGTGGCTGACGCCGACCTGGACAACATGCTGGAAGTGCTGCGCAAGCAGAACACCCGCTTCGAGGCCGTCGAGCGCGCCGCGCAGAACGACGACCAGGTCAACATCGACTTCGTCGGCAAGGTCGACGGTGAAGTGTTCGCCGGTGGTTCGGCCAAGGGCACTCAGCTGGTGCTGGGCTCCGGCCGCATGATCCCAGGCTTCGAAGACGGCCTGGTTGGCGCCAAGGCTGGTGAAGAGCGCGTTGTTAACGTGACCTTCCCTGAGGACTACCAGAACCTGGACCTGGCTGGCAAAGCCGCCGAGTTCACCATCACCGTCAACAGCGTTGCCGCCCCTGTGCTGCCAGAGCTGAACGAAGAATTCTTCGCCCAGTTCGGCATCAAGGAAACCACTCTGGAAGGCTTCCGCACCGAAGTTCGCAAGAACATGGAGCGTGAACTGCGCCAGGCCATCAAGGCCAAGGTGAAGAACCAGGTAATGGATGGTCTGCTGGCAGCCAACCCGATCGAAGTGCCGAAAGCCCTGCTGGAAAACGAAGTCAACCGTCTGCGCGTGCAGGCTGTTCAGCAGTTCGGTGGCAACATCAAGCCAGAGCAACTGCCAGCCGAGCTGTTCGAAGAGCAAGCCAAGCGCCGTGTGGTCCTGGGCCTGATCGTGGCCGAAGTGGTCAAACAGTTCGAACTGAAGCCGGACGAAGGCAAGGTTCGCGAAATGATCGAAGAAATGGCTTCGGCTTACCAGGAGCCTGAGCAGGTCATCGCCTGGTACTACAAGAACGACCAGCAACTGAACGAAGTCCGTTCGGTTGTGCTGGAAGAACAAGTTGTAGATACTGTTCTGCAGAAAGCGACTGTGACCGACAAGTCGGTCTCGTACGAAGATGCCGTTAAACCAGCACAGGCTCCAGCCGCCGCTGAGTAACGGGCTTCTCTCGTAGGAAACCCCCACAAGCCAGCCTTCGAGCTGGCTTGTGCGTATTCAAGCCATGACTATTTGGGAGTGAGCGCAGGACATGTCCCGCAATTCTTATATTCAGCAGAGCTCTGACATCCAGGCCGCAGGCGGCCTGGTCCCGATGGTTATCGAGCAGTCCGCCCGTGGCGAACGCGCTTACGACATCTACTCGCGCCTGTTGAAGGAGCGTGTGATCTTCCTGGTTGGCCCGGTAGAGGACTACATGGCCAACCTCGTCGTCGCGCAACTGCTGTTCCTTGAGGCGGAAAACCCGGACAAGGATATCCATCTGTACATCAACTCGCCGGGCGGTTCCGTCACCGCCGGCATGTCGATCTACGACACCATGCAGTTCATCAAGCCGGACGTCTCGACCATCTGCATCGGCCAGGCCTGCAGCATGGGCGCCTTCCTGCTGGCTGCAGGTGCCAAGGGCAAGCGTCACTGCCTGCCGAACTCGCGCGTGATGATCCACCAGCCGCTGGGCGGTTTCCAGGGTCAGGCCACCGATATCGAGATCCACGCCCAGGAAATCCTCAATATCAAGGCCCGCCTGAACGAGCTGCTGGCTTACCACACCGGCCAGGATCTCGAGACCATCAAGCGCGACACCGAACGTGACAACTTCATGAGCGCCTCGCGCGCGGCCGAGTACGGCCTGATCGACTCGGTCTACGACAAGCGGCAACTGGCCTCCTGAACCGGGGTGCCAGAGCAGGTGGGCGCGGAAAGCGCCTACCTGCGGACTTGAAAAAGCCCGCAATTGCCTTCATCTTGTGTTGCAAGCCTACCGGATTGGATCGATCGAATGACTGACACCCGTAACGGCGAGGACAGCGGCAAATTGCTTTATTGCTCCTTCTGCGGCAAAAGCCAGCACGAAGTGCGCAAACTGATTGCCGGGCCCTCGGTATTTATCTGCGACGAGTGCGTCGACCTGTGCAACGACATCATCCGTGAGGAGGTGCAGGAAGCCCAGGCCGAGAGCAGCGCGCACAAATTGCCTTCGCCGAAAGAAATCAGCGGTATCCTGGACCAGTACGTCATTGGCCAGGAACGCGCGAAGAAGGTGCTTGCCGTAGCGGTGTACAACCACTACAAGCGCCTGAACCAGCGTGACAAGAAGGGTGATGAAGTCGAACTCGGCAAGAGCAACATCCTGCTCATCGGGCCGACCGGCTCGGGCAAGACCCTGCTCGCCGAAACCCTTGCACGCCTGTTGAACGTACCGTTCACCATTGCTGACGCCACCACCCTGACCGAAGCCGGTTACGTGGGTGAGGACGTCGAGAACATCATCCAGAAGCTGTTGCAGAAGTGCGACTACGATGTGGAAAAGGCCCAGATGGGCATCGTCTACATCGACGAGATCGACAAGATCTCGCGCAAGTCGGACAACCCGTCCATCACCCGTGACGTCTCGGGCGAGGGCGTGCAGCAGGCTCTGCTGAAGCTGATCGAAGGCACCGTGGCTTCGGTTCCGCCGCAGGGCGGCCGCAAGCACCCGCAACAGGAATTCCTGCAGGTCGATACCCGCAACATCCTGTTCATCTGCGGTGGCGCCTTCTCGGGCCTGGAAAAGGTCATCCAGAACCGCTCCACCAAGGGTGGCATCGGTTTTGGCGCCGAAGTACGCAGCAAGGAAGAGGGCAAGAAGGTTGGCGAGTCCCTGCGTGAGGTCGAGCCGGACGATCTGGTCAAGTTTGGCCTGATCCCGGAATTCGTCGGTCGCCTGCCGGTACTGGCAACTCTCGACGAGCTGGACGAGGCTGCGCTGATGCAGATCCTCACCGAGCCGAAGAACGCCCTGACCAAGCAGTATGCCAAGCTGTTCGAGATGGAAAGCGTCGACCTCGAGTTCCGCAGCGATGCGCTCAAGGCCGTGGCACGCAAAGCCCTGGAGCGCAAGACCGGCGCCCGTGGCCTGCGTTCGATCCTCGAGGGCGTGCTGCTCGACACCATGTACGAGATTCCTTCGAAGAAGGATGTCAGCAAGGTGGTGATCGACGAGAGCGTCATCGATGGCACCTCGCAGCCGCTGATGATCTACGAGAACAGCGAGCCGCAAGCCAAGGCCGCGCCGGACGCCTGATCCAGGCAATGGCCGGTTGACGGTTGCAAGCAAGAAGGGGCCTACGGGCCCCTTTCTGCTTTTCCTGCGCTAGCGCTTGTAATTTCCCAAGCGTGCCCCCACATTAGGTCCAAGCATCATTTCCACCGGTTTCCGGCCATAAGGCCGCTGTAGAGGCGAAATCATGAAGACCACCCTCGACTTGCCTCTTTTGCCATTGCGCGATGTCGTTGTTTACCCGCACATGGTCATCCCGCTGTTCGTGGGGCGCGAAAAGTCCATCGAAGCCCTCGAGGCGGCGATGACGGGCGAAAAGCAGATTCTCCTGCTGGCCCAGAAAAACCCGGCCGACGATGACCCGGGCGAAGACGCCCTGTACCGCGTCGGTACCGTTGCCACCGTATTGCAATTGCTGAAACTGCCCGATGGTACCGTCAAGGTGCTGGTCGAGGGCGAGCAGCGCGGCGCCGTGGAGCGTTTCAGCGAAGTGGAAGGGCACATCCGTGCCGAAGTTTCGCTGATCGATGAAGTCGACGCCGCCGAGCGCGAGTCGGAAGTGTTCGTGCGCACGCTGCTGTCGCAGTTCGAGCAGTACGTGCAGCTGGGCAAGAAAGTCCCTGCCGAAGTGCTGTCGTCGCTGAACAGCATCGAAGAGCCGGGGCGCCTGGTCGACACCATGGCCGCGCACATGGCGCTGAAAATCGAGCAGAAGCAGGAAATCCTCGAAATCGTCGACCTGCCGACCCGTGTCGAGCACGTATTGGCGCTGCTGGATGCCGAAATCGACCTGCTGCAGGTCGAAAAGCGTATCCGCGGTCGGGTCAAGAAGCAGATGGAGCGCAGTCAGCGCGAGTACTACCTGAATGAGCAGATGAAGGCCATTCAGAAAGAACTCGGTGACGGCGACGAAGGCCACAACGAAGTCGAAGAGCTGAAAAAGCGCATCGAAGCTGCTGGCTTGCCCAAGGACGCACTGGCCAAGGCCCAGGCCGAGCTGAACAAGCTCAAGCAGATGTCGCCGATGTCGGCCGAGGCCACTGTGGTGCGCTCCTACCTTGACTGGCTGGTGCAGGTGCCGTGGAAGGCCCAGAGCAAGGTGCGCCTGGACCTGGCCAAGGCCGAGGAAATCCTCGATGCCGACCACTATGGCCTGGAAGAGGTCAAGGAACGCATCCTCGAATACCTTGCCGTGCAAAAGCGCGTCAAGAAGATCCGCGGCCCGGTACTGTGCCTGGTCGGCCCGCCTGGCGTCGGCAAGACCTCGCTGGCCGAGTCGATCGCCGCTGCCACCAACCGCAAGTTCGTGCGCATGGCCCTGGGTGGTGTGCGTGACGAGGCCGAGATCCGTGGCCACCGCCGTACCTACATCGGTTCCATGCCTGGCCGCCTGATCCAGAAGATGACCAAGGTAGGGGTGCGCAACCCGCTGTTCCTGCTGGACGAAATCGACAAGATGGGCAGCGACATGCGTGGCGACCCGGCCTCGGCACTGCTCGAAGTGCTCGACCCGGAGCAGAACCACAACTTCAACGACCACTACCTGGAGGTCGACTACGACCTCTCGGACGTGATGTTCCTGTGCACCTCGAACTCGATGAACATCCCGCCGGCATTGCTCGACCGGATGGAAGTCATCCGCCTGCCGGGTTACACCGAAGACGAGAAGATCAACATCGCCGTCAAGTACCTGGTGCCCAAGCAGGTCAAGGCCAACGGCCTGAAGAAGGAAGAGCTGGAGGTCGACGTTTCGGCGATCCGCGACATCATCCGCTACTACACCCGCGAAGCCGGTGTGCGTGGCCTGGAGCGGCAAATTGCCAAGGTCTGCCGCAAGGTGGTCAAGGAACATACCGGGCAGAAGCAGGTCAAGGTCAAGGTGGCCAGCGAGCAGCTGGAACACCTGCTGGGCGTGCGCAAGTTCCGCTACGGCCTGGCCGAGCAGCAGGACCAGATCGGCCAGGTTACCGGCCTGGCCTGGACCCAGGTGGGCGGCGAACTGCTGACCATCGAAGCCGTGGTCATCCCCGGCAAGGGCCAGCTGATCAAGACCGGTTCGCTGGGCGACGTCATGGTCGAGTCGATCACCGCCGCGCAGACCGTGGTGCGCAGCCGTGCCCGCAGCCTGGGTATCGCCGCCGACTTCCACGAGAAGCATGACGTGCATATCCACATGCCTGAAGGCGCCACGCCGAAGGACGGCCCAAGTGCCGGTATCGGCATGTGCACCGCGCTGGTGTCGGCGCTGACGCAGATTCCGGTACGTGCCGACGTGGCCATGACCGGCGAAATCACCCTGCGTGGCCAGGTGCTGGCCATTGGCGGGTTGAAGGAAAAACTGCTGGCGGCACACCGTGGCGGGATCAAGACGGTGATCATTCCCGAGGAGAATGTTCGCGATCTGAAGGAGATTCCGGAAAATATCAAACAGGATCTGCAGATCAAACCGGTCAAATGGATTGACGAAGTCCTGCAAATTGCGCTGCAATACGCCCCGGAGCCCTTGCCAGATGTGGCTCCGGAGATTGTCGCGAAAGATGAAAAGCGCGACGGCGATGCTAAGGAAAGAATCAGCACGCACTAGTAGTTTTTTGCTGGGGGGCTTTCCTTGACAGTTTTTTCGGGGCCTTGCTATAAAGCGGCACGCTATTGTCATCAGGCCACCCAGCGCACGTTTCATAAGCTTTTCATTACATACTTAGAAACAAACTCAATAGAGAATAAGGGGACTTAGAGTGAACAAGTCGGAACTGATTGACGCTATCGCCGCATCTGCTGACATCCCGAAAGCTGTAGCCGGCCGTGCGCTGGACGCAGTCATCGAATCCGTCACCGGCGCCCTGAAGCAAGGTGACGATGTGGTACTGGTTGGCTTCGGTACCTTCTCGGTCAAGGAGCGCGCAGAGCGCACCGGCCGCAACCCGCAAACCGGCAAGGCGATCAAGATCGAAGCCGCCAAGGTTCCAGGTTTCAAGGCCGGCAAAGGCCTGAAAGACGCCGTCAACTAAGTCGTCTTTCAGCCGGACCCGGCCCTGGCCAGGTCCGAGTACGGTGACGGCGGGGCGCAAACGTTCCCGCCTGACACGTTTGCTAAGCAAAGGCGCATCCTCGGATGCGCCTTTCTTTTATCAGGTTTCTACCCACGCTCCGCGGTTGTCGACGCAGTGGTACAGCCGTTTCTGGGGGACGCATGCTGCAAAATATCAGGGACAATTCACAAGGTTGGATTGCCAAGACCATCATCGGCCTTATCGTCGTGTTGATGGCGTTGACCGGCTTCGAAGCCATTTTCCAGGCCGCCACCCATAGCCAGGACGCCGCCAAGGTGAACGGCCAGACCATCAGCCAGAACGAGCTGAGCCAGGCGGCCGACATGCAGCGCCGTCAGCTGATGCAACAGTTGGGCAAGGATTTCGACCCGGCGCTGCTGGATGACAAATTGCTGCGCGAAGAGGCACTGAAGGGCCTGATCAGCCGCAAGCTGCTGCTGCAGGGTGCCGAAGATGCCAAGTTCGCCTTCTCCGAGGCCGCGCTGGATCAGGTGATCCTGCAGACGCCGGAGTTCCAGGTGGACGGCAAGTTCAGTGCGGACCGTTTCGACCAGGTCATTCGCCAGATGGGCTATGGCCGCATGCAGTTCCGCGACATGCTCGCCGAAGAAATGCTCATCGGCCAGCTGCGCACCGGCCTGGCCGGCAGCAGCTTCGTCACCGACCAGCAGGTCGATGCCTTTGCTCGCCTCGAGAAGCAGACCCGCGACTTCGCTTCACTGACCTTCAAGGCCGACCCGGCCGCGGTCAAGGTCAGCGATGAAGAGGTCAAGGCGCATTACGACAAGCACGCCAAGGAGTTCATGTCGCCAGACCAGGTAGTGATCGACTACATCGAACTGAAGAAGGCGGCGTTCTTCGATCAGGTCAAGGTAACCGACGAAGAGCTCAAGGCCCAGTACGAGAAGGAAATCGCCAACCTCGCCGAGCAGCGCCATGCCGCGCACATTCTCATCGAGGTAAACGACAAGGTCACCGACGCCCTGGCCAAGGCCCGCGCCGAAGAGATCGAACAGCGTCTGGCCAAGGGTGAAGACTTTGCCGCGCTGGCCAAGGAGTTCTCCCAGGACCCGGGTTCGGCCAATAGCGGCGGTGACCTTGGCTTCGCTGGCCCAGGCGTTTACGACCCGGCGTTCGAGGATGCGCTGTACAAGTTGCAGGATGGCCAGGTCTCGGCGCCAGTGCGCACCGAGTTCGGCTACCACCTGATCAAGCTGCTGGGCGTGCAGGCGCCGGAAGTGCCGAGCTTCGCCAGCCTGAAGGACAAGCTGACCCGTGACTTGAAGATCCCGCTGGTCGAGCAGCGTTACGTAGATGCCAGCAAGCAGCTGCAGGATGCCGCCTACGAGGCTTCCGACCTGGCCCAGCCGGCCCAGGACCTGAACCTGAAGGTGCAAACCTCCGCAGCCTTCGGCCGCGAGGGTGGTGAAGGCATCACTGCCAACCGTTCGGTTGTGCAGGCCGCATTCTCCGAAGAAGTGCTGGAGGAGGGTGCCAACAGCACCGCCATCGAGCTCGACCCGGAAACCACCGTGGTGCTGCGCGTCAAGGAGCACCGCAAGCCTGAGCAGCTGCCGCTGGAAGCCGTGGCCAGGAACATCAGCGAGCACCTGGCCAAGGAGAAGGCGACAGCCGAGCTCAAGGCCAAGGCGGACAAGCTGATTGCCGGCCTGCGTGACGGTTCCATCGCAGCGGGCAGTGTGCACGAAGGGCAGGGCTGGAAGGCCTATGAAGCAGTTACCCGCGGCGAGGACGGTATCGACCCGGCCGAGCTGCAGGCGCTGTTCCGCCTGGGCAAGCCGCAAGCCAAGGACAAGCCGGTTTATGGCAGCGTCGTGCTGCGTGACGGTAGCCTGGTGGTACTGCAGCTCAAAGGTGTCAACGAAGGCGCTGCTGCCACCGACGAAGAGAAGCAGCAAATTCGCCGCTACCTCGCGTCGCGTGCTGGCCAGCAGGACTTCGCGGCGTACCGCAAGCAGCTGGAAGCCAAGGCGGACATCACCCGTTACTAAGGTGATGGAAGCATGAACGAACAGGCCGCCCAGTGCGGCCTGTTTCGTTTCTGTTGTCTGTGCCGGCCTCTTCCGGGTAAACCCGCTCCCACAGGTTCAACACAGGTTTCATGTACTGTGGTGAACCTGTGGGAGCGGGTTTACCCGCGAAGAGGCCAGCACAAGCAGCACAAGGCCTAGCGCTTCACCCCTTCATAGCTATCCAGCGTATCCCGCGCAATCTCCCGCCCCAGGGCAATCAGCTCCGGCGCCTTGTAGAACTCGAAAAACCGGCACACCCGTTTGGGCACGTTGATCAGCACATCCGGTGGATAGCCGGCAATCTTGTATTGCGCCAACGAGGTCTGCATGACCTCGAAGCTCTGGTTGATCAGGTCCAGCAGTGAAGCGGGCCCCACGTTGTCGATGATGAACGAGCCGGTCGCCGACTTCGGCGCGCCCTCGCGCTCCGGCGCCGCCGCCGGTTGCTGGCCCTCCGGGTCGGCGGCATCGGCCAGCCACGGGCTCGGCGGCGCCAGCCCTTCGGCGACGATTTCCTGCTCGATGCGGATCAGCTCCTCCGCCGGCTTGCGCCGGAACGGCAAGCGCGAGCCCAGCGAGCTGAGCAGTGCATCGAAACGCATCTTGAACGCCGCCGGGCGCTCGATCACCGGTAACTGGTACTGCTTCTGGTTGGTGGCGTTGAGATTGACCGCGATGATCAGGTCGCAGTGGCTGGACACCACCGGCACGATCGGTAGCGGGTTGAGGATGCCGCCGTCGACCAGCATGCGGTTGCCTTGCATCACCGGGGTGAACAGGCTCGGGATGGCTGCCGAGGCACGCATGGCCTGGTGCAGGCAGCCCTCCTGGAACCAGATCTCCTGTTGGTTGGTGAGGTCGGCTGCAACCGCTGTGTAGGGGATGCGCAATTGCTCGATGTTGATCTCGCCGACGATCTTGCGGATTTGCCCGAACACCTTGTCGCCGCGAATTGCGCCGAGACGAAAACTGACATCGACCAGGCGCAACACATCCAGGTAGTCGAGGCTCTCGATCCAGTTGCGGTACTCTTCCAGCTTGCCGGCGGCATAGATGCCGCCGATCACCGCGCCCATGGAGCAGCCGGCGATGCAGGCAATGTCGTAGCCGCGGCGCTCGATCTCCTCGATCACTCCGATGTGTGCATACCCCCGGGCTCCACCCGATCCCAGTACCAGTGCCACGCGTTTGCTCATGAACATTCCCCGGCCAGTGCAACCATGGTCCTACAATGCACCCATCGCCACCTGTGCTTCAATGTGCATCGCGCTGAGCTACTGTAATAAAACTGGCTGGGCCAAGCCGGCTGGGCAGGGCACTTTTCAGCTGCCAGGGCGTCGAACAGCCAATGTTTTTTTCCATTGAGGTATTACTAATGAAAGCCTGGATCTGCCTTCCACTGATTGCCTTGGCCCTCGCTGGCTGCGCGGGCAAGACGGCCTACCGCGAGAGTTGCGCGACCCAACTGGATGCCGCCTGGAAGGAGCTGGACCTGGCCAAGGCCGAAGGCTTTGCCGGTGCCGTGAGCTACTCCAAGGCCTTGTCGCTGCTGACCGGGGCCAAGACCCAGCAGCAGTTCGAAGGTTATGAAAGTTGTACCAGAAAAGCCGAAAAGGCCCGTTTCTACATTCGTGAGTCTCGCGCCGGGCGCTGACCAAGGAGCGTCTTTCAATGTCTGCCATGCTCGATCATGTGGTTGCCCAGATAGTGGCCTTGCACGTGCGCCTGCTGGCCTGTCGCGAGCGCCTGGCTGCCGATACGGACAGCGAGGCCTTGCATGACCTGCGCACCACCCTGCGGCGCCTGCGCAGCCTGCTGCGGCCACTGCGTGGGTTACCGGGGGTGGAGCAGCTGGAGGACGCCGCCAGGTCGTTGGGTACCCTCACCACGCCGTTACGTGACCGTGAGGTGCTGGCGGCCGAACTGATCGGGCGTGGTTTTGCCGAGGCCGGGCAGCGGCGTCTGGAAGGGCGTGACAGGACCTTCGCCAGTGTTGCCGCCAGCCCGCAGCTGACCCGGGTGCTGGCGATTGTCGACGCGTTTCCGCTGTTCCTGCGGGCAGCCGGCCGCGAAGGGCTGGTCAAGGGGCTGGAAAAGCGTATCGACAAACGCCTGGTCAAACAGTGGCGCAAGTTGCACAAAGCACTGCAGGACCCGGCCCACGACCGCCACCGCCTGCGTTTGTTGATCAAGCGAGCGCGTTATGGCGATGAGGCTTATCCGCAGCTCGACCATGCGGGCAAACAGTTGCGGCGCTTGTTGAAGCAGGCTCAGGGCGACCTGGGTGACTGGCATGATCGCCTGCAATGGCTGCTGCAGGCTCGCGACCATGCCGACCTGGCACCATGCAAGGCCGCCTGGGAGCAGGAATTGCACGAGGCCGAGCGCCATTCGGATGTAACGCTGGATGCACTGCAGCAGGCGTTGGCGCGGCGAAAGCCCGAAAAATGACCGATATGCGGGCTGATCGGCAAGGGTTTGCTGGCTAGGATGGGCAGACCTTTTTCGCTGCAGGCAGGAGCCGGCCAATGAATTTCAACCAACTGCTCGACGCCGTGCGGGCCAACCCCGATGCTGTGAGCATCCCGCCAAGCTGGGCCCAGGGGCGCGCTGCCTTTGGCGGGCTGATGGCGGCCATGGTTTATGAAGCCATGCGCCAGAAAATCTCCGATGGCCGCCCCGTGCGTTCATTGGCCATCAGCTTTGTGGCGCCGGCCGCGGCGGATGTGCCAATCCGCTTCGACGTTGAGGTGCTGCGTGAAGGCAAGGCTGTCAGCACCTTGCTGGGCCGTGCCGTTCAGGGCGGCCAGGTGGTGACCCTGGTGCAGGGCAATTTCGGTGCAGGGCGGCCGTCGGTGGTCGATGTGCCGGCGTTGCCGGCGGCGGAAATGAAAGCGCTCGAAGACGCCGCTCCCGAGCTACCCCATATCAAAGGCGTTACCCCGGAGTTCATGCAGCATGTCGCCTTGCGCTGGGCGGTGGGCGGGTTGCCGTTCAGTGGCAATCAGTCGCGCCAGATGGGCGGTTGGGTACGTTTGCGCGGAGTGGCAGAAGAGCCGGTCAACGAGGCGCACCTGCTGGCGTTGGTCGATGCCTGGCCACCGAGCCTGATGCCGTTTCTCAAGCAGCCTGCTGCCGGCAGCACCTTGACCTGGACCATCGAATTCATGCAGCCCACGGCGCAGCTGTCGACCCTGGACTGGTGCCGCTATTGCGTGGAAACCGAACATGCGCGGGATGGTTACGGGCATGCCGCCGCCGCGTTGAGGACGGCCCAGGGCGAATTGCTGGCCTTGAGCCGGCAGACGGTTACCGTGTTTGCCTGACCGAGCCCGGGAGCGCGTTGCGCTCCTATCGCGACACAAGGCCGCTCCCACAGGATCGCGTGAATCTCAGGAGATGCGCGATCATGTGGGAGCGGCCTTGCGTCGCGATTGGGCTGCAGAGCAGCCCCAATAGCATCAATGCCGATGCTTGTGTCGTTCCCGCCAGGCCTTCCACCAGGCCCCGCTCAGCAAGAAGCGCGGAAAGGTGATGAATTGCTCGGTCAGCAGGCGTTGCACAGCATCCTTGCGGTTGGCGAAGGGCTCGGGTTGCTCTGCTTCCAGGCGATGGCCCTGGCGCTGCAGGCCCAGGCCAGCGATCAAGGCAATGATGCCAACGGCAATCTGGCCCAGATCCAGGCCGAACAGCCCGGACAGAATCAGCAACGCGCCAAGGATGAACAACGGCACGGCGATCAGGTGCAGCACCAGGTTGGCCGGGTGGCGGTGGTTGTGGTGGTAGCCGCGCCATTGCCAGGCGGGCAGGTTGGGCAGGCGTTTGCTCATGGGCATTTCCTCTCGGTCATGCCCAAAGCTTAGTGCGCCCCCCAGGCGGGAGCCAATCGAGGCTGGCTATGGTGACTATAGCTTGAGCTGGCCAATGGCCTTGTTCAGTTCACCGGCCAGGGTTGCCAGTTCGCTGCTGGTGGTCGCGGAGCCCACGGTCTGTTGCACGGTCTGTTCGGTGACATCGCGAATGCTCACCACGGCGCGATTCATTTCCTCGGCCACCTGGCTTTGCTGCTCGGCAGCCACGGCAATCTGGGTATTGCTTTCGCGCATCTGTGCCACGGCACCCGTGATCTCGGCCAGTGCTTCGCCGGCTTCCTGGGCCTGCCTGACGCAGTCGTCGGCCTTGTACGAGCTTTCCTGCATGAACTCCACTGCATCGCGGGTGCCCGACTGCAGGGCCGAGACCATGGTGGTGATCTCGTCGGTGGAGGTTTGCACACGCTTGGCCAGGTTGCGCACTTCATCGGCCACCACGGCAAAGCCGCGGCCCAGGTCGCCGGCGCGCGCTGCTTCGATGGCGGCATTGAGGGCCAGCAGGTTGGTCTGCTCGGCGATGCTGTGGATCACACTGACCACGCCATTGATCTTCTGGCTGTCTTCGGCCAGTTGGCGAATCATCTCGGCAGTTTGCTGCACGCCGCTGGACAATCCGGAAATCGAGTCCTGCACTCGGCTGACCACCTCCTGGCCGCTACCGGCCAAGGTGTCGGCTGTTTGTGACAGATCACGGGTGGCGCCAGCATGCTGGGCGATGTGGTGCACCGTAGCCGACATTTCGTTGATGGCGGTAGCGGCCTGGTCGGTCTCGCTCTGCTGGCCGAGCATGCCGTGGCGCACATCGCTCATGCTCGCGGCCAGGCGAGCGGCGCCGGAGTCCAGTTGCGCAGCGGTGTGGGCGACGGTACTGACCACGCGGTGGTAGGTCGCCTGCATGGCATTGAAGGCCCCGGCCATCTGGCCGACCTCGTCGCCACAGGCCAGCGGCACTCGGGCCGAAAGGTCGCCGGTTTTTTCCACGTGCAGCATCACGTCCTTGAGGGTGTTGAGCTGGCTGAGCAGAAAGCGGATCAGCAGCTGCGAGGCGCCGAGCATGGCCAGCATCAGGATCAGTACACATACCGCGTAGTTGCTGAAGCGGTCGAAGAACACCTGGCGCAGGCTTGGCGACTGGGCCAGCACGGCCATTTGCTGATCGCCGTTGCGCAGTACCTGCGCGCCCTGTAGCGGGTTGTCGCCCAAGAGCCGGGCGGCGGGCAGCTCGACCCAGCCTTGGGCATCGCGCAGGGCTTCGAGGGGTTCGCCCGCGAAGGTGGGCGTTTGCCCGGCGGTCCAGCTGATGACGTTGGCCGGGCGGGGCAGCGGCTGGCCGGCCGGCCATGCAGCCAGCAGTTGTGCCTGTGCAGCTGCCTGGGCCTGCGCGGCCTCGGCGCGTGCGCGCTGCTCCAGGTGTACGGCATAGAGCACCAGCAGCAAGGTCGTGACAAAGGCCACCGCGTTGACGGCCCAGAACTTGTACTTCAGGGAAACATTGCTAAGCCAGGCACCCATGGGCAGGTCTTCTCTGAGTTGAGCGGAAACAATATTGGCAAGGTGCCATCATTGTGCCTGCGCAAGCCATGGCCTTTCTTGATATGTATCAAGAAAATTCCTGCGCCTGTAATAGGTTTTCTTGGGACAACTAATTTGTACTGCCTGTACAGGCCTCATCGCCGGCAAGCCAGCTCCCACAGGTACTGCACATGGCTTGAAGTCGATGCGATCGATGTGGGAGCTGGCTTGCCGGCGATAGTGCCCCTACAGGTTCAGGGGAGTTGGAAAAACGCCCGCGCCGTCGCTGTGGTATGCGCCGCCGTATGCTCGGCCGATTCACCCCGGTGCAAGGCCACTTCGCGCAACACCTCCGGCAGGAACGCCGGTTCGTTGCGCCCGTTCTTAGGCTTGGGCCGCAGGCTGCGCGGCAGCAGGTAAGGCGCATCGCTCTCCAGCATCAGCCGCCCCTCGGCAATGTTGCCCACCAGCGGGTGCAGGTGGGTGCCACGGCGTTCGTCGCAGATCCAGCCGGTAATACCGATGTGCAAGTCCATGTCCAGGTAGGCGAACAGCGCATCGCGTTCGCCGGTGAAGCAGTGCACTACTGCTCCGGTCAGGTGGTCGCGGTAATCCTTGAGGATCGCCAGCAGGCGTTCGCTGGCGTCGCGTTCGTGCAGGAACACCGGCAGGCGCAGCTCGGCAGCCAGCGCCAGCTGTGCCTCCAGGGCTTTTTCCTGGAGTGGGCGAGGGGAGAAGTCGCGGTTGAAATCCAGGCCGCATTCACCCACGGCGCGTACCCGTGGGTCACTCAACAGCTGGCGCAACTGGCACTCGCTGCCGGCATCCCAGGCCTTGGCATCGTGAGGGTGCACGCCTGCCGTGGCGAACAGGTGCGCGCCGCTGGCATCCAGTTGCTGGCAAAGCTCCAGCGCCTGTTCGCTGACCGCCAGGCTGGTGCCCGTGAGCACCATCTGCATGACCCCGGCTTCGAGGGCGCGCTCGACGATTGCCGCCTGCTGGTCGTGGAAACTGCTGTTGGTCAGGTTGACGCCGATATCGATCAGTTGCATGGTGCTACCTCGTGCCGCGGGGCGGCCAGCATAGCAAAAACCGTGTTTTTCTGAAAAAACCAAGAACTTCATGCTGTTGCCATGGTCTTTTGCCGTCATTTCTCTCCTGGCGATGCAACCCCATGGATGCCGCCCACCGACCACGGACACGTTTCGCATGCAGCGATGCTGGCTCATTTTCCTGCTGACGCTTGGGCTGACCTTGACCGGGCCTGCCCACGCACGCGCGCCGGGCCCGCAGCAGAACATTGCGCCGACCAAGGTCCGTGACCTGCAACAGATTCGCACCAGCCAGGTGTTGCGGGTGCTGGTCAACCAGAGCCGCAACAGCTCCGGTGAGGTCAAGGGTGAGCCGGTCGGCATCGAATACTATCGCCTGCGTGCCCTGGAACATTATCTCAATGCCCGCGCCGCCGACGGCCAGGAGATTCAGCTCAAGCTGATCCCCCGGGCCAAGGAGCAGCTGCTGGGCGCCTTGGCCCGTGGCGAGGGTGACCTGGCCGCGCCGGGCGAGCTGCTCGACCCCGCTGTAGTGCGCGGGGTCAGCAGCAGCGCACCGGTGCTCGACCGGGTGCAGTTGCTGCTGGTGGGGCGCAAGGGCGAGCGCAGCTTCAGCCATGTCGAGCAGCTGTCCGGGCGTACCGTGGCCCTGACCAGCGCCAGTGCCGCCGGCCCGTTGATCCAGCAGGTCAACCAACAGCTGGCGCTGCGCAAGCGCGCGCCGATCAAGGTTGAGTGGGTCGACTCGACCCTGGCGGTGGAGGACGTGCTGGAAATGGTCCAGGCCGGCATCTATCACCTGACCATGGTCGAGCAGCCGATCGCCCGGCGCTGGGCCCGGGTGATGCCGCGCCTGCGCCTGGACAGCCGCGTGCAGCTGGGGGCGCCGCAAGCCATGCGTTGGTATGTTGGGCACGATGCGCCGCAGTTGCTGGCCACGGTCGATCGCTTTCTGCAGGGCTACCGCGCGCCGGACAACCAGGACGCCGCGTTCGAGCGCATCTACCGCCGCCAGTACCGGGTGCACGACCCGCTGGTCAGCAAGAATCGCCAGCGCCTGACCGCGCTGCGTGCCGTGCTGCAGAAGCACGGCGAGGCGCAGCAGATCGACTGGCTCAACCTGGCCGCGCTGGCCTTCAAGGAATCGACGCTCAACCCGGCAGCGCGCGGCACCGGCGGGGCCCATGGCCTGATGCAGATCACCCCATCGGCGGCGCAGCGCGTGGGGGTGAGCAACACCGCCACGGTGGATGGCAATGTCCAGGCCAGTGCCCGCTACCTGGCACTGATCCGGCGCAAATTCTTTGCCAGCGCCAAAATCAACGAACGCGAGCGCATGGCTTTCGTGCTGGCGGCCTACAACCTGGGCCCCGAACGGGTCCAGGCCATGCGCGCCGAAGCGCGGCGGCGCGGGCTGAATGGCGACCAGTGGTTCTTCCAGACCGAACGCATCGCCATGGAGCAGGTGGGCATGGGGCCCGTCAACTTCGTCAATAGCGTCAACAAGTACTTTGTAGCGTTCAATCGGGAGCGTGCTGCGCTGGAGCGTGTGGCGAAGCGCTGACAAATCGATTTTGTCGATTGTTGTGTTGGGTTTTTTGCGATTTTCATATCTATTGAATCGATTATGATGACGCCCATCCCAACACAACTTTCCCGCTTCAAGGAGTCTTCGACATGAACAACGCTACCCTCAACGCTCTGTTCTCTACCCGCGCCGGTGCTGGCCTGAGCGTCATCCGTATCTTGGTCGGCATCATCTTCATCGCGCACGGTGCGCAAAAACTGTTCGGCATGTTCGGTGGCTATGGCCTGGAAGGCACCGGCCAGTGGATGGAGAGCATCGGCCTGGCCCCGGGTTACCTGATGGCGCTGCTGTCCGGTAGTGCCGAGTTCTTCGGTGGCCTGGCCCTGGTGATCGGCCTGCTGGCCCGTCCCGCAGCCCTGGTGCTGGCAGTGACCCTGGTGGTGGCGATCTTCTCGGTGCACATCGGCAATGGCCTGTTCATGTCCAACAACGGTTACGAGTTCGGCCTGGCCCTGCTGGCCGGTACCGTCGCGGTGCTGATTGAAGGCGCTGGCCGCTTCTCGCTGGACCGCCTGATCGCTCGCTGATACACCACGAACGCCAAGATACAAGCCTCAGGCCGATCACTTTCGGCTTGAGGCTTGTATCTTGGCGCTTGTAGCTCTAGCATACCGCCTGCGCCGATTTAAACAGCTACTTGCGGGGCGCAGGAAGCCCCCCCCGGGTCATCCGAAATACCGCTAAAGCGCTGGTTCGGTGACGCCTCCCACCGCTGCCCAGCGGGTTTCGCGAGGCGGAGAGAAGCTCCATGAGTTGCCCACGTACCAGTGTCTGTTTGAGCCCCTTGCCTGCCAGCCAGGCGTCCCGCACACCGCGCATCCTGCTCGGCGGCCAGCATCAACCCACTCTTTTGCGTCACCTCGAAGGCCTGTCCCGGCGCAAGGGCCAGGCGCGTGCATTTCTGATCCAGTTCGCCGATACCGGCTGCCACCTCGCGCAGTATGGCAATGACCGTTTCGACCTGGCCGTGATCCAGGCTCCGGCACCGGACGAGGCCGCCGAAATCATCGGCCACCTCACCCGTATCGCGCGCCAGGGCCTGATTACCCGCCGCTGAGGAGCGCGCTGTTGAGTACCAACATCATCACCACGGAAGGCCATGAGGCGCTGAAGAAAGAGCTGGACCACCTGTGGCGAGTGTACCGCCCGGAAATTACCCAGAAGGTTACCTGGGCGGCATCGCTGGGCGACCGCAGCGAGAACGCCGACTACCAGTACAACAAGAAGCTGCTGCGCGAGATCGACCGTCGGGTGCGTTACCTGCGCAAGCGCCTTGAGGATGTAAAGGTAGTGGCCTACTCGCCGCAGCAGGAGGGCAAGGTGTTTTTCGGGGCCTGGGTGGAGATCGAGAACGATGAGGGCGAGACGATGAAGTTTCGCATTGTCGGTTATGACGAGATCTATGGGCGCAATGACTACATCTCGATCGACTCGCCCATGGCTCGTGCCCTGCTGAAGAAGGAGGAGGGTGACGAGGTGGTGGTGCACACGCCTACCGGTGAAGCGACCTGGTATGTGAACAGCATCACATACGGCCAGTGAGTTGATGTTGCCTGTGCTGGCCTCTTCGCGGGTAAACCCGCTCCCACAGGTCCAACACAGGTTTCAAGTACTGTGGCGAACCTGTGGGAGCGGGTTTACCCGCGAAGAGGCCGGCACAGGCTGTCATCAACTCTCGCGTAAAACCGACAACGGGCTGGCATTCAACGCCCGCCGCGTTCCCAGCACCCCCGCACCACCCACCAACAGCGCCCCTGCCAGCGGCAACACCAGCAACCACACATGCGGGCTCCATTGCAGGTCGAAGGCATAGCGGTACAGCACCAAGGTAATCAGCTCGCACCCGACCGCCGCCAGCAAGCCGCTGGCCGCCCCCAGCAAGCCGAACTCGATCCGCCGTGCCTTGACCAGCAATGGCCGCGCCGCGCCCAACGCACGTAGCAAGGCACCCTGGCGAATGCGCTCGTCCAGCGTCGCCTGCAAACCAGCGAACAACACCGCCAGCCCGGCTGCCAGCACGAACAGCAACACATACTCCACTGCCAGGGTGACCTGGGCGAGGATGCTGCGCAGCTGATCGAGCAAGGCGTCCACCTGCAGGATGGTCACCGCCGGGAATGCGCGTGACAGCGCCACCACATCCAGGTCATGGCCCGGTGCCAGATAGAAGCTGGTCAGGTAGGTGGTCGGCAACCCCTGCAGCGTGCCGGGTTGGAATATCATGTAGAAGTTCGGCTGGAAGCTGTCCCAGTGCACGCTGCGCAGGCTGCTGACCCGGGCCTGGCGCTGCTGGCCGCCGATATCGAAGGTCAGCAGGTCGCCCAGTTGCAGCTTCAGGCTGCTGGCCAGTTCCGCCTCTACCGACACACCGGGGGTTTCATCTTCGGCGGGCAATGCCTGCCACCAGTTGCCGCTCGCCAGGGCGTTGCCTTCGGGCAGTTCGGCCGCCCAGGTCAGGCTGAGGTCGCGCTGCACGGCGCGTTCGCCTGCCGAGTCCTTGCTGACCACCTGCTGCACCGGTTGCTCGTTGATACGCACCAGGCGGCCAGGTGTTACCGGGTAAAGCGGCGCCGAGGTGGCGTTGACCTGCTGCAGGTGTCGGGCGAAGGGCTCACGGTCATCCGGCAGGATGTTCAGGGCGAAATGGTTGGGTGCATCCTTGGGCAACTGCGCTTGCCAGGTGTCGAGCAGTTCCGCGCGCAGCAGCGCGACGAGGGCCATGGCCAGCAGGATCAGGCCAAAGGCCAGAGCCTGGCCGGCAGCGGCCATGGGGTGGCGCAGCAGTTGGCCCAGCCCCAGGCGCCAGGTCAGAGGGGCCCCGGCCAGCAATTGGCGCAGGCTGCGCAAACCGAGCAGCAGCAGGCCACCGAGCAGCAGCGCGGCGACCAGGCCACCACCGAGCAGGGCGAAGGTGAGCAGCAGGTCGAGGCTAAGGCGCCACATGATCAAGCCCAGGGCGAACAGGGCCGCGCCGTACACCAGCCAGCTGCTGGGCGGTATCGGCAGCAGGTCGCGGCGTAGCACGCGCAGCGGTGGCACCTGGCCCAGCGCCGCGATTGGCGGCAGGGCGAAACCAGCCAGGGCCACCAGCCCGGTAGCGATACCGGCCATTGCCGGGACGATGCCGCCTGCAGGTACTACGCTTGGCAGCAGGCCATGCAGCAGGCGGAACAGGCCCAGTTGGGCCAGCCAGCCGAGCAGGGCGCCGGCCAGCGCGGCGACCAGGCCAAGCATGGCCAATTGCAGGCAGTACAAGCCCAGTGCCTGGCGGCGCGAAAGGCCGAGGCAGCGCAGCAGGGCGCTGGCGTCCAGGCGGCGTGCGGCATAGCGGCTGGCCGACAGGGCCACGGCGACGCCTGCCAGCAGCACTGCTACCAGGCTGGCCATGTTCAGGTAGCGCTCGGCCTTGCCCAGTGCGCCGCCGACCTGCTGGTTGCCATCGCGGGTGTCGCGCAGGCGCTGGTTGGCGGCCAGGTCCTTTTTCAGTGCCTCGCGGTACCGGGCCAACGTTTCGGCATCGCCGCGCCACAGGTCGCGGTAGGTGACCCGGCTGCCCGGCTGGATCACGCCGGTGGCATGCAGGTCGGCCAGGTTCATCATTACCCGTGGGGTAAGGCTGTAGAAATTGTTGGCGCGGTCCGGTTCGTAGGTCAGCACGCGGCTCATTCGCAGCGTCTTCATGCCCACATCGATGCTGTCGCCAACCTTCAGCCCCAGCGCCGCCAGCAGGCGTGGTTCAACCCATGCTTCCCCAGGTGCCGGGCCGCCTCCCGGGGTTTCTGCGCCATACGGCGCCGCGGCGCTACGCACTTGCCCGCGCAGCGGGTAGGCACCATCGGTAGCCTTGACGCTGGACAGCTGGATGCCGTTGTCGCCGCCGACCACGCTGGTGAACTCGACCACCTGGGCGTGGCGCAGGCCGAGCGCCTTGCCAGCCTCGATCTGCTGGTCGCGGGCCGGGGCGCTGCCCTGCAGCACCAGGTCGGCACCGAGGAACTCGCTGGCGCGCAGTTGCATGGCGCCGTTGAGGCGGGCACCGAAATAACCGATGGCAGTACTCGCCGCCACTGCCACCAGCAGGGCGAAGAACAGCACGCGCACTTCGCTGGCGCGAATGTCGCGCAGCAGCTGGCGCAGGGCCAGGCCGCACAGGCGGGACAGCGGCATGTGGGTCATCAGGCCTCCACCGGGGCCACCAGGCGGCCCGCATCCAGGCGGATCTGGCGACGGCAGCGCCGGGCCAGGCGTTCGTCATGGGTAACCAGCACCAGGGTGGTGCCGCGCTCCTTGTTCAGTTCGAACAGCAGGTCGCTGATGCGCTCGCCGGTGTGGCTGTCGAGATTGCCGGTGGGTTCGTCGGCGAACAGCACTGCCGGTTGCGCGGCGAAGGCGCGGGCGATGGCTACCCGTTGCTGTTCGCCGCCCGAAAGCTGGCGCGGGGTGTGGCTCAGGCGCTTGCCCAGACCGACCCGTTCGAGCAGGGTGCGCGCGTGTTCGCGGGCATCGCGGCGGCCGTCCAGCTCCAGCGGCAGCATGACGTTTTCCAGGGCGTTGAGGCTGTCGAGCAGCTGGAACGACTGGAACACGAAGCCCACATGCTCGGCGCGCACCCGCGCGCGTTGGTCTTCATCCAGCGGCCCCAGGTCGTGGCCAGCGAGGATGACCTTGCCGGCACTGGGCTGGTCGAGGCCGGCAAGCAGGCCGAGCAGGGTCGACTTGCCCGAGCCCGAGGCGCCGACGATGGCCAGGCTGTCGCCCTGGGCCAAGTCGAGGGACAGTGCGTGCAGGATGGTCAGGTCACCTTCCGCGCTGGGGACCACTTTGCTAAGGTTCTGCGCAACGAGAATGCTGGGGCCCATGGAGAATCCGATGCGAGTGTGGTGGTTGAGTGCCGGTCTGGCCCTGTATTGCCTGGCCCAGAGCGCGGCGGCGGGAACACTGCTGGTTGTCGGCGATAGTATCAGCGCCGGTTTTGGCCTGGATACCCGCCAGGGCTGGGTTTCCCTGTTGCAGACCCGCCTGAAGGATGAAGGTTTCGACGACAAAGTGGTCAATGCATCGATCAGTGGCGATACCAGTGCAGGTGGCCAGGCGCGGCTGCCGGCGCTGCTTGCAGCGCACAAGCCGAGCCTGGTGGTGCTGGAGCTGGGCGGCAATGATGGCCTGCGCGGGCAGCCGCCTGCGCAATTGCAACAAAATCTTGCCTCGATGATCGAGAGTTCGCGCAAGGCCGGTGCCAAGGTCGTGCTGCTGGGCATGCGTCTGCCACCCAATTATGGCGTGCGCTACACCACCGCCTTCGCCCAGGTGTATGAACAGCTGGCGAGAGAAAAACAGGTTCCGCTGGTGCCGTTCTTTCTCGAAGGGGTAGGGGGCGTGCCTGAGTTGATGCAGGCGGATGGCATTCACCCGGCTCAGGCCGCCCAGCAGCGCCTGCTGGAAAATGCCTGGCCAGCGATAAAACCCTTGCTGTGACGCTTTAAACGGCGCCGGCTTTCGGCTAATGTTGCGCCCCCCGTTTCGAGTGCCACCGATGCCGCGCCCTGCCTGGTCCCTGTATGCCTACCAACTGATCGAGCCTGATGAGCAGCTCGACCTGTTTGCCTGCCAGGAAATCCGCGTTCACCTCGTGGCCCGTCAGCTCGAGCTGGGCGTACCGGCCGACCGCACGCTGTGCGGTGGTCTGCTGCCGGCGCAACCACGCTGGTCGGGGGTGCCGCGCTCGATCTACCGTGACGGCCGCCTGTGCGACCTGTGCCGCGCCATCCTCGATGCCCAGCGGCGCGGCATGCGCCCGGTGTGGCCGGAGCTGCAGGGCGGCTGAACACCGCGCCTTTCATCATCTGAAACGCTTGCATGGCGCCAATGCCTCCCGCTTGCATCGGCGCGGGTGTACAATCGATTCTCTTGACCCACCTTTCGAAGGATTTACCGGATGTTGCCGCGCTTTCCTGCCGTCACCCGTAGCCTGTCCCTGGCCGCCCTGCTGGTAGCAGGCCCCGCTGTTGCGCTGGAGCTGCCACTGCCACCACCCGGTGAAGACATCATCGGCCAGGTGCAGGTTATCAAGGCAAAGTACGAGGACACGTTCGCCGATATCGGCACTGCCAACGACCTCGGCTACCTGGAAATGATCGCCGCCAACCCTGGGGTGGACCCGTGGCTGCCAGGTGCCGGCACCGAGATCATCCTGCCGACCCGCTACATCCTGCCGCCTGGCCCGCGTGAGGGCATCGTCATCAACCTGGCCGAGTACCGCCTGTACTACTTCCCGAAAGGGCAAAACGTGGTGCATACCTTCCCGCTGGGGATCGGCCGTGAGGGCTGGGGATCGCCGATCGCCAATACCAAGATCACCGCCAAGACGCCGAACCCGACCTGGACCCCGCCGGCGTCGATCCGTGCCGAGCACGCGGCTGACGGCGACATCCTGCCGAGCGTGGTGCCGGCCGGCCCGGACAACCCGCTGGGGCCGTTCAAGTTCACCCTCGGCGTGCCGGGCTACCTGATCCATGGTTCGAACAAGAAGTTCGGCATTGGCATGCGTACCAGCCACGGTTGCTTCCGCATGCTCAACAACAACGTGCTGGAGTTGTCGAAGATGGTCCCGGTGGGTACGCCGGTGCGCATCATCAACGAGCCCTACAAGTTCGGTATCAGTGGCGGCAAGGTCTATCTGGAGGCGCACACGCCGCTGGACGACCAGGGTAATCCGTCGGTGGTCGATAAACACACTGCTGTTATCAACGCCTTGCTCAAGCGTGAGGATCTGGCCAATAACCTACGCATGAACTGGGACATGGTGCGTGATGTGGTGGCCGCTGAAGATGGCATGCCGGTGGAAATTGCCGTGCCGACTGAAAGCCAGGGTGGCGCACCGATGGTTTCGAGCATTCCGCCCGAACTGCAGTAAGGTAATTGCGACACACCCGGGCCTGCCTTAGTGCAGGCCTTTTCGTTTCTGCCTGGCGCGTTTGCCTTGTGCGCAGGCAATAAAAAAGCCGACCCACAAGTGGGTCGGCTCCATAACAATCCGTGAGGATTATTACTTGCGGCTGGCTTTGTCCAGCATACGCAGAGCGCGCTCGTTGGCTTCGTCAGCGGTCTGCTGAGCCTTCTGAGCGGCTGCCAGTGCGTCGTCAGCCTTACGGTAGGCTTCGTCTGCACGAGCTTGAGCGCGAGCTGCTGCGTCTTCAGTCGCAGTCAGACGAGCTTCGGTTTCTTTGGATACGCTGCTGCAACCGGTAGCCAGAACTGCGGCCAGAGCCAGAGCAGAGAATTTCAGAACGTTGTTCATCGTGTTCCCCTTCAAGGACTTTCTATTAAATAGCCATCTCTCGGAAAAGAGAAACTGGCCGGCGTACATAGTACCCATTACTTGTAGTAAGTAAACTGACTAAGCGCAAGAACTGCAAAAAAAATGTTGCTTGACGCCTTTCCGACAAGATTTGCGACACGCTTGTGAAAAAAACGTACAGGGTTCGCAAGCGACTGTAGTACAGGAACTTTTTTGTTGAACTAAGGGTGACTTTAACTGTCCTTCAGCGTCTTAAGCCCTAGTACATCCGGTGGCTGCCGGGCCGGCAGGCAAGAATGGCACTTGGCTGCATTTTCGCCATTTTTAACCGCCACCACCTTGAGCAATCCCGCCTGCGGCGCCTACTATCTTGTGAGTGTCAGGGGATCCGAACGATTGCAATCGTCCAGTGGTCGAAGGGGCAACAGGTGGCGTAGAGGATTCTGTGCCGGATAAACCACCATCGGTTAAGGTATGGGTCTGCCGAGAAGACCTGCGAGGAGTAGTGATGAGCGAAGCGCTGACCATCCACCATGACCAGGCCGGTCATCAGTTCGAGACCAATGTGGACGGTCATCGTGCCTATCTGACGTACATGGACCTGGGCAAGCAGACGCTGGACATCTATCGCACCTTCGTACCCAACGCCCTGCGCGGCCGCGGGATTGCTGCTGCCCTGACCGAACGGGCCCTGGAGTATGCTGAACAGATGGGCTACACGGTGATTCCGTCCTGCTCGTACGTGGAGCGCTACATGGAGCGCCAGCAGCGGCATTCGAGCAAGGTCTGATTCTGAAAAAAAGCGGGGCCGCTTCGCGCCCCATCGCGACACAAGGCCGCTCCTGCAGGGTTATGCGATTTCCTGTAGGAGCGGCCTTGTGTCGCGATGGGGCGCGAAGCGGCCCCGCTTTCTTTTATCAGCCGCGCTTACGCTGCGGCAGCACATCCTTCAGCTTGGCCCGCATGCTGCGCAGGGTCTTCTCGGTAGCCGACCAGTCGATGCAGGCATCGGTGATCGAAACGCCGTACTGCAGCTCGTCCAGGTTCTTCGGAATCGATTGGCAGCCCCAGTTCAGGTGGCTCTCCACCATCAGGCCGATGATCGACTGGTTGCCTTCGAGGATCTGGTTGGCGACGTTCTCCATCACCAGCGGTTGCAGGGCCGGGTCCTTGTTGGAGTTGGCGTGGCTGCAGTCGACCATGATGTTGGCCTTGATCTTGGCCTTGGCCAGGTCCTGCTCGCAGAGGGCGACGCTGACCGAGTCGTAGTTCGGCTTGCCGTTGCCACCGCGCAGCACCACGTGGCCGTACGGGTTGCCCTTGGTGGTGACGATCGAGACACCGCCTTCCTGGTTGATGCCGAGGAAGCGGTGCGGCTTGGAAACCGACTGCAGGGCGTTGATGGCGACGGTCAGGCCGCCGTCGGTGCCGTTCTTGAAGCCGACCGCCGAGGACAGGCCAGAGGCCATTTCGCGGTGGGTCTGCGATTCGGTGGTGCGGGCGCCGATGGCCGACCAGCTGATCAGGTCCTGCAGGTACTGCGGGGAAATCGGGTCGAGCGCTTCGGTGGCGGTTGGCAGGCCCATTTCGGCCAGGTCCAGCAGCAGCTTGCGGCCGATGTGCAGGCCATCCTGGATCTTGAACGAGTCATCCAGGTACGGGTCGTTGATCAGGCCTTTCCAGCCGACGGTGGTGCGCGGCTTTTCGAAATACACGCGCATGACCAGGTACAGCGTGTCGGACACTTCCTCGGCCAGCACCTTCAGGCGCTCGGCGTACTCGTGGGCGGCCTTGATGTCGTGGATCGAGCAAGGGCCGACCACGACGAACAGGCGATGGTCCTTGCCGTCGAGAATATTGCGCACCACTTCACGGCCGGCAGTCACGGTCTGCAGGGCCTTGGCGCTGAGGGGGATTTCCTTCTTGAGCTGATCGGGGGTGATCAGGGTCTCGTTGGAGGCAACGTTCAAGTCATCGATCGGTAAATCAGCCATCGTGTTACTCGTCAGGTCACGGTGCCGGCCGCCAACTATCCCCGTGCGGCCCAGCAGCAAGAATAATCGCAGCGGGGAGCCGAACCTTAGCGCGTTACAGGTGGCGCGACAATGGGCTGGGCCCAGTCCGTGTGGGGTTTTTCCGAGATGGCAGGTGTTTGCCATGCATGGGCTGCCCAGCGCTGCGCAACCTGTGTAAAAAGAGGGCTGACTTTATACCTGGAGATCGGCATGCATCCGCACACACCACGTATCGGCATCATCGGCAGTGGCGCCATCGGCGGCTTCTATGGGTTGATGCTGGCCCGAGCCGGCTTCGATGTGCATTTTCTGTTGCGCAGCGAGTACGAGGTTGTCCGCGAGCAGGGGTTGACCCTGGACAGTGCCGTGCATGGCAACTTGCAGATAAAGGTGCAGGCCTATGCCAGTGCCGCCGACATGCCGCCCTGCGACTGGCTGCTGGTGGGGGCCAAGGCCACCAGCAATGACCAGTTGGCGCCACTGATCGTGCAGGCGGCCGCACCGGGTGCCAAGGTGGTGCTGCTGCAGAACGGCCTGGGCGTGGAGGAGCAGTTGCGCCCGGCCTTGCGTAGCGACATGCACCTGCTCGGCGGCCTGTGTTTCATCTGCGTCAACCGCCAGGCGCCCGGCGTGATCCGCCACCAGGCCCTGGGCGCGGTCAACCTCGGCTACCACAGCGGGCCGGCCAACGATGGTGGTGCCGAGCTGGTCAATGAGGGCGCGGAGCTGTTCCGGGCTGCGGGCATCGACTCGCAGGCCATGCCCGACCTGGCCCAGGCACGCTGGCAGAAGCTGGTGTGGAACGTGCCCTACAACGGCCTGTCGGTGTTGCTCGGTGCCAGCACCACGCCGCTGATGGCCGACAGCCATGCTCGCGCCCTGATCCAGGCCTTGATGGCCGAGGTGGTGCAGGGTGCGGCGGCGTGTGGCCATGTGTTGCCCGAGGGCTATGCCGAGCACCTGTTCCAGGTGACCGAGCGCATGCCCGACTATTGGCCCAGCATGTACCACGACCATGTCCACAAGCGCCCGCTGGAACTGCAGGCCATCTATGCCGAGCCGTTGGCACAGGCGCGCGCGGCAGGCTGCCGCTTGCCGCGCATGGAGATGCTGTACCAGGCGCTGGCTTTCATCGACCGAGGTGCACAGCCTCGCTGAGCGTGGCTTTGGTCCTGCCACGGCTCTCCAGCCCGCGTCGGCAGCGCGCCGGACGGCAAAGCGTGCGTCCGGCGCGCTGCTAAGCTGAAGCTTGCCCTGCCGCAGCGGCAGTCGAGGAGGTCGAATGATCCACTCCATGCTGTACGCCACCGACCTCGGTGTCTACGCCCCTTTTGTCATGCAACACGCGCTGGCGCTGGCACGCACGTTCGGCGCCGAGTTGTATGTGATCCACGCGGTAGAGCCCATGGGCCAGTTCGCTGAATCTCTCCTGCAAAGCTACCTCGATGAACAGACGCTCGACCAGTTGCACAGTCAGGGGGTGAACACGGTGATGGCCAATATCGAGCAGCGTGTGCTGGAAAACTTTCGCGACGAACTGGGCGAGGAGGCCGACCTGGCGGTGATCAAGGCGGTGCGGGTACGCCAGGGCGACCCGGCGCAGGTGATCCTCGACCAGGCGCAGCGGCTGAGCGTCGACCTGCTGATTTTCGGCAGCCACAGTGCTGGCGCCGGCGTGGATGTGCCATTGGGGCGCACGGCGGTAAGGCTGCTGCAGCTGTCGCCGGTACCGGTGTACATGGTGCCGCTGGCACAGCATTTGGGGCGTAGGAAAGCATGAAGATGGCCGTAGGCCATTTCGGGGTGGCATGTAACAAAATAGTTCTAGATTTATTTCCAGAACCACTAATATAGTTATATATCGTCGCTGCCTGCTGCCGCGGACTCATCGCTGAACCGAGGGGAACCTATGAAGCTTCAACAACTGCGCTACATCTGGGAAGTGGCGCACCATGACCTCAACGTCTCCGCGACGGCGCAGAGCCTGTATACCTCCCAGCCAGGTATCAGCAAGCAGATCCGCCTGCTCGAGGATGAGCTGGGTGTTGAAGTCTTTGCCCGCAGCGGCAAGCACCTGACCCGCGTTACCCCGGCCGGTGAGCGCATCATCAATACCGCCGGTGAAATCCTGCGCAAGGTCGAAAGCATCAAGCAGATTGCCCAGGAGTTCTCCAACGAGAAGAAGGGCACGCTGTCCATCGCCACCACCCACACCCAGGCGCGTTACGCCTTGCCGCCGGTGATCAGCAACTTCATCAAGCAGTACCCTGAAGTGTCCTTGCACATGCACCAGGGTTCGCCCATGCAGATTGCCGAAATGGCCGCGGACGGTACCGTCGACTTTGCCATCGCCACCGAGGCGCTGGAGCTGTTCGGCGACCTGATCATGATGCCGTGCTACAAGTGGAACCGTTGCGTGGTGGTGCCGCAAGGTCACCCACTGGCCAAGCTGCCGAAGCTGACCCTGGAAGCAGTCGCCGAATACCCGATCGTCACCTATGTGTTCGGGTTCACCGGGCGCTCGAAGCTGGACGAGGCGTTCAACCACCGTGGCCTCACGCCAAAAGTGGTGTTCACTGCGGCAGACGCCGACGTCATCAAGACTTATGTACGCCTGGGGTTGGGCGTGGGTATCGTCGCCGGCATGGCCGTGGACGCCAAGCTCGACAGCGACCTGGTAGCACTGGATGCCAGCGAGCTGTTCGAAGCCAGCGTCACCAAGATCGGCTTCCGCCGTGGCACCTTCCTGCGCGGCTTCATGTGCGACTTCATCGAGAGGTTCGCCCCGCACCTGACCCGTGAAGTGATGGCCAAGGCCATTCAATGCCATAACAAGCAAGAGCTGGAAGAGCTGTTCGAAGGTGTCGAACTGCCGGTGCACTGATCCAGAAATATAGGGGGCCTCACGGCCCCTGTGGGAGCGGGTTTACCCGCGAAGAAGGCGACGCGGTGTATGGCACCGGCTTCGCCGGTGTTCGCGGGTGAACCCGCTCCCACAACGGCCCCAGTCGTTTATGCCTTGCTGATCAGGTTGCCAGCGTGCAACCCGCATTCCTTCTGCGTCGACTCTTCCCACCACCAACGCCCTTCACGCTCATGCTGGTTAGGCAACACCGGCCGGGTGCAGGGCTCGCAGCCAATGCTGATGAAGCCGCGCTCGTGCAGGCTGTTGTACGGCAGTTCCAGCATGCGGATATAACCCCACACTTCTTCGCTGCTCATCTGCGCCAACGGGTTGAACTTGTACAGGGTGCGCTCGGGGGTAGAGAAGGCGCTGTCGATTTCCACTGCCGCCACCTGGCTGCGAGTGCCCGGGCTCTGGTCGCGGCGCTGACCGGTGGCCCAGGCGCTGACGGTGGCAAGCTTGCGACGCAGCGGCTCGATCTTGCGGATGCCGCAGCACTCGCCATGGCCGTCCTTGTAGAAACTGAACAGGCCCTTTTCCTTGACGAACGGGTCGAGCTTGGCACGGTCGGGGCTGAGGATTTCGATCGGCAGGTTGTACTGCTCGCGCACCTGGTCGATGAACCGGTAGGTCTCCGGGTGCAGGCGGCCGGTGTCGAGACTGAACACCTTGACCTGCTTGTTCAGCTTCCAGGCCATGTCCACCAGCACCACATCCTCGGCGCCGCTGAAGGAGATCCACAGGTCATCACCGAAGTGCTCGAAGGCAAGCTTGAGGATGTCTTGCGGGGACTTGTTGGCATAGGTCGCGGCCAGGGCGGCGACGTCGAAGGGTTGGCTCATCAGGCGGTTTCCATCTTGGCTGTGGCGCTGTGCGCTCGTAGTGAGGTGATGGTAACAAAAAATGGCGGGGTAGACGGGCCGATATCGGTGGCGCCTGCTTCGCGGGTAAACCCGCTCCCACAGGTATGATGCAGCCCTTCGGATATGCACAGAACCTGTGGGAGCGGGTTTACCCGCGAAGCAGGCGCCACCGATCACAAGCCTTGCAGGGTCTCCATCAACACCCGCACCTTGGCAATCGACTCTTCATATTCGGCCTGCCACTCGGAGTCGGCCACCACCGCGCCGCCGCCCCAGCAGCTGACCTGTCCGCCCTTGACCAGCAGGCTGCGAATGGCAATCGAGCTGTCCATCTCGCCGCGCACATCCACGTAGAGCAGTGAGCCGCAGTACAGCGCCCGGCGCGCCGGCTCCAGTTCGTCGATGATCTGCATGGCGCGGATCTTCGGCGCGCCGGTGATCGAACCGCCGGGGAAGCTGTCGCCGATCAGGTCAAGGGCGTCCTTGTCGCTGGCCAGCTGGCCGGTGATGCTGCTGACCAGGTGGTGCACATTGGGGTAGCTCTCCAGGCTGAACAGCTCCGGCACCTTCACCGAGCCAATCTCGCAGGTACGCCCCAGGTCGTTGCGCAGCAGGTCGACGATCATCAGGTTTTCCGAGCGATCCTTGGGGCTATGCAGCAGCTCCTCGGCATTGCGCATGTCTTCGGCCGGGTTGCTGGCGCGCGGGCGGGTGCCCTTGATCGGCCGGGTTTCCACCTGGCGCTGGCTGACGCGGATGAAGCGCTCGGGCGAAAAGCTCAGCAGGGCGCTGCCGTCGGCCAGTTGCTGGTAGCCGGAGAAGGGCGTGGGGCAGGCTTTGCGCAGGGCCTGGTAAGCGTGCCACGGGTCGCCCTGGCAGGGCGCGCGGAAGCGCTGGGTAAGGTTGATCTGGTAGCAGTCGCCCGCCTGAATGTAGCGCTGCACCCGGTCAAAGGCGGCCTTGTACTGTTCGGGCTGAAGGTCGCCGGCCATCGGCGCGAGTAGTTGGAAGCTGCCACGTTCCGCGTTGTCGACACCTTCGAACAGGGCGATCAGGCGTTCCCGTTCGCTGCCCGGCAGGCTCGGGTGGAACACCAGTTGGCTGGTCGCGCACTGGTGGTCGGTAACCAGTGCCCAGGCGTACAGGCCCAGTTGCGCATCTGGCAGGCCAAGGTCGTCCACAGCCTGGCTGGGCAGGTGTTCAAGCCGGCGGCCGAAGTCATAGCTCAGATAGCCGATCAGGCCGCCAGCAAACGGCAGCTCGCTGCCTGCGGGCAACTGGGCATGGCCTAGTTGGGCCAGGCCGGCGCGCAGGCGCTGGAGGAAGGTGCGGCCATCTTCGTCGGGCTGTGCCTGCAGGTGTTGCAGCGGCCAGGCGCTGAGCAGGTCGAAGCGCCCGCGCTCGGCGCCGGGGCGGGCGCTGTCCAGCAGGATCGCGCCGGGGGCCTGGCGCAGGCGAGCGAAATAGGCGGCAGGGTCGGGCTGGTAGGGCAGGGGGTGGAGCGTACAGGTCGGCATCAGTGTGGACGGCGATGTAAAAGCGAGGAGGGCGATTGTAGACCTGTGCAGGAAATGCGCCTAGCACTGGGCGCGACATTCAACATTGTGTTTGGCATCTGGGGCTGCTCTGCAGCCCAATCGCGACACAAGGCCGCTCCCACAGGATTGCGCGATCTCCTGTGGGAGCGGCCTTGTGTCGCGAATGGGCCGCAAAGCGGCCCCCGGGTTGCTAGCGCGGATGCACGTGCCCGAACAAACCTTGCGATACACGCACGCGCTGTTCGGCATCTTCGCTGATGCCATCCTTGGCCAGCGCTTCCAGGTGCGCCTCGATGGCGTGGGTACGCTGGGTCAGGCCGCAGTCGTTGGCGATCTGGATGTTCAGGCCAGGGCGGGCATTGAGTTCGAGAATCAGCGGCCCCTTGTCCTGATCCAGCACCATGTCGACACCGATGTAACCCAGGCCACACAGCTCGTAGCAACCGGCGGCCAGCTTCATGAAGCCGTCCCAGTTCGGCAGTTGCACGCCATCCACCGCGTTGGTGGTGTCCGGGTGCTTGCTGATGATGTTATTCAGCCAGGTGCCGCGCAGGGTCACGCCGGTGGCCAGGTCGACACCCACGCCGATGGCGCCCTGGTGCAGGTTGGCCTTGCCGCCGGACTGGCGGGTCGGCAGGCGCAGCATGGCCATTACCGGGTAGCCCATCAGCACGATGATGCGGATGTCCGGCACGCCTTCGTAGCTGATGCTCTTGAAGATCTGGTCGGGGGTGACCCGGTACTCGATCAGCGCACGGTCGCGATGGCCGCCCAGCGAGTACAGGCCGGTGAGGATGCTCGAGATCTGGTGCTCGATTTCCTCGTGGCTGATGATCTTGCCCGACACCGTGCGGTAGCGGTCCTCGAAGCGGTCGGCGATCACCAGGATGCCGTCACCGCCGGCGCCTTGCGCCGGCTTGATGACGAAATCGCTGCGCCCGCCGATGATCTGGTCGAGCTTGTCGATCTCTTTCTCGGTCTCGATGATGCCGTACATTTCCGGCACATGGATACCGGCCGCCAGGGCGCGCTCCTTGGTGATGATCTTGTCGTCGACGATCGGGTACAGGTGGCGCTTGTTGTACTTCAACACGTAGTCCGCGTTGCGCCGGTTGATACCCATGATGCCCCGGGCCTCCAGGGCTTTCCACGTCTTGATCAGGCCAAACATCAGGCGTCAGCCTTCTTCAGGAATGCCTTGAAGCGCACGAGCTCGGTCAGGCGGTAGCCGCGGTAGCGACCCATCGCCAGCATGAAGCCCACCAGGATCAGCAGCACGGCCGGGAAGGTGAACACGAAGTACACCAGCTCCGGCACCATCATCAACAGGTGCGCCAGGGAAGCGGCGAACAGGGTGCCGATGGCCACTTTCATGGCATGGCCGCCGCCACGCTCTTCCCAGGTAATGGACAGGCGCTCGATGGTCATGGTCAGGATCACCATCGGGAACAGCGCTACCGACAGCCCGCGCTCCAGGCCCAGCTTGTGGCTGAACAGGCTGATGGCGGCAATCAGTACCACGACGAAGGTCAGTACCACCGACAGGCGTGGCAGCATCTGCAGTTTCAGGTGTTCCAGGTACGAGCGCAGCGACAGGCCCAGGGCGGTGATGACCGTGAACAGCACGATGCCGAAGCCCAGCTGGGTCTCGCGGAAGGCCAGGGCGATCAGTACCGGGGTGAAGGTACCCAGGGTCTGCAGGCCGATCAGGTTGCGCAGCACCAGGATCACCAGCACGCCGATCGGGATCATCACCATGATCATGAAGGTTTGCTGGGTCTGCAGCGGCAGGCCGTACAGCGAATATTCGAGGAAGTCGGCGTCGGTATTCTCGTCGGTCAGCTTGGCCAGGCGGATGGCGTTCATCTCGCTGTTGTTCATGCTGAAGGTAACGTTGGCCTTCTTGCCGCCATCGACGGTGATCAGGTTGTCGTCACCGGTCCACCACAGCAAGCGATCGCTGGGCAGGCCCTGCTCGCCAGTGTCCGGGTTGAAGTACAGCCAGTCGTTGCCGTTGAAGCTGCGCAGCCACAGTTCCGGGGTTTGCGGGGTGTCGGCGACCAGGCGGATGGTGTGCACCTTTTCCATCGGTACGTGGGCGATCGACAGCAGCAGGTCGATGACCTGGGCTTTCTTCATGGCCGTGGTGTCGCCGGCCAGCAGCAGCTTGACGTTGTCGTCGTTGAGGTTGTTGACCCGCTTGATGGTCTCGCTGACGAAGGTCTCGACGTCGGCCGAATGCTGGCGGATCGGCGCCATCAGGGCCTCGGCGGCGATCTTCTCGGGGCCTTCCACTGCCAGGCTGTCACGGAAGGTCGGGCCTTTGACCGTGGTCTTCTCGTTGCTGTAGCGCTTGGTCAGTACCAGGCGGTAGTAGAGGGTCTGGTTGCCGCTGGCGCGGCGGGCCGACCAGGTGACCTTGCGGTTGCCGTCGGCACGGTTGACGCTCACCCCGTAGTTGTTGGAGATGAAGCTCTCGTTGAGGCTGACGTAGTCGCGGTTCAGCGGTGGCACGAACATCTGCACCTTGACCGGGTCCTTGGTGCTGGCCACGAACTCGACCTTGGCGTCGATGTTCCACAGGTCGTCGGTTTCATCCTCGGTTACCGGGATGCCGAGTACGAAGATCTGATAAGCCGTGACCGCCACGCCCAACAGCACCAGCACGGTGATCAGGACTTTCAGATGGAGGGTAAGAGAGCGCATCGGGATTACTCTGCTTTGGGAGCGTCGGTGGCACAGGCAGGTTTGCCGGCCGCGTATTTAAGGCTTGGGTCGACCAGCGCGTCGAAGTGCTTGAGCGCCTCGGAGCCGATCAGCAGCGGGAACTGGAAGGCGCTGCGGTCGGTGAGGTTGACTTCGATGGTGCGCACGGCCTGGCCCATGCAGATTTCAAGTTCGATGACCGGGCGTGCGGTGTAGGCCTTGCCCGATTCAGCATCATAGTCGCCGGCCCGGCGCTTGATCTTGCTTACGCGTGCCAGCGGGCGTTCGATAGGGTGCGAATGGGCGGCGTCGATGGCCAGGTAGAAGCGCACCCAGCTTTCACCGTTGCGCTTGAAACGCTTGATGTCGCGGGCGCTGAGCGAGGCGGTCTTGGCGCCGGTGTCGAGCTTGGCGGCCACTTCAAGATCCAGGTCGCCCAGGCGTGCATATTCGTTGAGACCGTACACGGTCTTGCCTGCGGCCTGGCCAAGGGCCGGCAGCAGGGTGAGGCAGAGCAGCAATAATGCGGGTGTAAGTCTCATATTCCTGGCGCGGTGCAGTGCAAGGTTCGGGGCTGTTTTCAAAGCCATGTTCAGGGCCGTGTTCAGGGCAAGGCGACTGGCAGCGACTGCGCAAGCTTCCTCGTTCATCTGTCAACAGCATGAATGGATGACAGACAGGCTATCCATACTCCAACGGAGGCGCGGCATTCTATCACGCCGGCGCCTTGACGCCAGCGGTGCGCGTTCAGACAGCATCGGGCAGGCGTTAGTTCGTTCTTAGACGATTGTCGACAATATTCATTTTGTCTTTGACTGCAACGGTCGAATTAGCTAATTTCTGGCAAAGAGATTTGCAAGGTGTCGACAATATGCAAGACCTATCCACCCCCAGCCCGGGGCTGGCAGACGAAACGGAAACCTTGTCCGAAAACGTCTTCCGGCGCATCCAGGCGGCCATCGTCAAGGGCGATATCGCCCCCGGCAGCAAGATTTCCGAGCCGGAGCTGGCGCGCACCTACGGCATCAGCCGCGGGCCGCTGCGCGAGGCCATCCACCGCCTCGAAGGCCAGCGTCTGCTGGTGCGCGTGCCGCATGTGGGGGCGCGGGTGGTTTCGCTCAATCACGCCGAACTGATCGAGCTGTACGAAATTCGCGAATCGCTGGAAGGCATGGCCTGCCGCCTGGCCGCCGAACGCATGAGCCAGGCCGACATCGACGAACTGCGCCGGGTGCTCGACACCCACGAGCGCGATGCCGCTTTCCAGGCCGGCCTGGGCTATTACCAGCAGGAAGGCGACTACGACTTCCATTACCGGATCATTCAGGGCAGCGGTAACCAGACCTTGGTCAAGATGCTGTGTGGCGAGCTGTACCAGCTGGTGCGCATGTACCGCATCCAGTTCTCGGCCACGCCCAACCGGCCGCGTCAGGCCTTTGCCGAACACCACCGCATTCTAGATGCCATCGCCGACCGAGACGGCGAGCTGGCCGAACTCCTGATGCGCCGCCACATCGGCGCGTCCAAGCGCAATATCGAGCGTCACTATCTGGACGCCTACAACAATAGCCCACGAGGTGAGAAATGACTGTGAAGAGCACCCCCGGTCAGCGTTTCCGCGACGCCGTTGCCGCTGAACATCCGCTGCAGGTGGTTGGCGCCATCAACGCCAACCATGCCCTGCTGGCCAAGCGCGCCGGCTTCAAGGCCATCTACCTGTCCGGTGGCGGCGTCGCCGCTGGTTCGCTGGGCCTGCCGGACCTGGGCATCAGCGGCCTGGACGATGTACTCACCGATGTGCGTCGCATCACCGATGTGTGCGACTTGCCGCTGCTGGTGGATGTCGACACCGGTTTCGGTGCTTCTGCCTTCAACGTCGCCCGTACCGTGCGCTCGATGAGCAAGTTCGGCGCTGCCGCCATCCATATCGAGGACCAGGTTGGCGCCAAGCGCTGCGGCCACCGCCCGAACAAGGAAATCGTCAGCCAGCAGGAAATGATCGACCGCATCAAGGCCGCAGTCGACGCCCGTACCGATGACAGCTTCGTGATCATGGCACGTACCGACGCCCTGGCCGTCGAGGGCCTGAACGCCGCCCTGGACCGCGCCGCCGCCTGCGTCGAGGCCGGTGCCGACATGATCTTCCCGGAAGCCATCACCGAACTGCAGATGTACAAGACCTTCGCCGACCGGGTGAAGGCACCGATCCTGGCCAACATCACCGAGTTCGGCGCCACGCCGCTGTACACCACCGAGGAGCTGGCCTCGGTCGATGTGTCGCTGGTGCTGTACCCGCTGTCGGCGTTCCGCGCCATGAACAAGGCGGCCGAGAACGTGTACACCGCGCTGCGCCGTGACGGTACGCAGAAGAACGTGATCGACACCATGCAGACCCGCATGGAGCTCTACGATGCCATTGGTTACCACGCCTTCGAGCAGAGCCTCGATGCGCTGTTTGCCCAGAAGAAAGGCTGAAGATTAAAGGCGTTCGTTGGCGCTGCCGGCCTCTTCGCGGGTAAACCCGCTCCCACAGGGATCCCACATACCTGTGGGAGCGGGTTTACCCGCGAAGAGGCCGGCACAGGAAAACCCGATTAGCCAGCAAGATTTCCATAACAAGTTCAAGAAAGGAGAAACACCATGGCCGAAGCAAAAGTACTCAGTGGCGCAGGCCTGCGCGGCCAGGTGGCCGGCCAGACCGCGTTGTCGACCGTGGGCCAGGCCGGTGCCGGGCTGACCTACCGGGGTTACGATGTGCGTGACCTGGCCGCCGGTGCCGAGTTTGAAGAAGTCGCCTACCTGCTGCTGTACGGCGAGCTGCCGAGCAAAGCCGATCTGGCCGACTACAAGCGCAAGCTCAAGGGCCTGCGTGACCTGCCGCAAGCCCTGAAGGAAGTGCTCGAGCGCATCCCGCGTGACGCCCACCCGATGGACGTGATGCGCACGGGTTGCTCGGTGCTTGGTACCCTCGAACCCGAACTGACCTTCGATGAGCAGCGCGACAAGACCGACCGCCTGCTGGCGCTGTTCCCGGCGGTGATGTGCTACTGGTACCGCTTCACCCACGACGGCGTGCGTATCGACTGTACCAGCGACGAAGACACCCTCGGTGGCCACTTCCTGCACCTGCTGCACGGCAAGAAGCCGAGCGAGCTGCATGTCAAGGTCATGAACGTGTCGCTGATCCTCTACGCCGAGCACGAATTCAACGCCTCGACCTTCACCGCGCGTGTCTGTGCCTCGACCCTGTCCGACCTGTATTCCTGCGTTACCGCTGCCATCGGTTCGCTGCGCGGCCCGCTGCACGGCGGTGCCAACGAAGCGGCGATGGAACTGATCGAGCGCTTCCAGAGCCCGCAGGAAGCCACTGCCGAGCTGCTGTGCATGCTCGAACGCAAGGACAAGATCATGGGCTTTGGCCATGCCATCTACAAAGAGTCCGACCCGCGCAACGAGGTGATCAAGGGCTGGTCGAAACAGCTCGCCGACGAAGTGGGTGACAAGGTGCTGTACCCGGTTTCCGAAGCCATCGACAAGACCATGTGGGAGCAGAAACGCCTGTTCCCCAACGCCGACTTCTACCATGCCTCGGCGTACCACTTCATGGGCATCCCGACCAAGCTGTTCACCCCGATCTTCGTCTGCTCGCGTCTGACCGGCTGGGCGGCGCACGTCTTCGAACAGCGCGCCAACAACCGCATCATCCGCCCGAGCGCCGAGTACGTCGGCGTCGAGCAGCGCCAGTTCGTGCCGATCGAACAGCGCTGAATAGATATAGAGAGGCAACCCGTTTCCCCTGTGGGAGTGGGCGTGCCCGCGAATGCGCCCGTAGGGGCAACCGCTTTGCACCTGCTGACGCATTCGCGGGCACGCCCGCTCCCACAGGGGGCGGTGAAACCTTCCGAATCCTGTGACCGAGCCTGATTCCATGATGAACACTGCATTCCGCAAGCACCTGCCTGGCACCGACCTGGACTACTTCGATGCCCGCGCGGCGGTCGAGGCCATCAAGCCCGGCGCCTACGATGGCCTGCCTTACACCTCTCGGGTACTCGCCGAAAACCTGGTGCGCCGCTGCGATCCGGCTACCCTCGACGCGTCGCTGGGCCAGCTGATCGAGCGCAAGCGCGACCTCGACTTCCCGTGGTTCCCGGCCCGCGTGGTGTGCCACGACATTCTCGGCCAGACCGCGCTGGTCGACCTTGCCGGCCTGCGTGACGCCATCGCCGACAAGGGCGGCGACCCGGCCCAGGTCAACCCTGTGGTGCCGGTGCAGCTGATCGTCGACCACTCGCTGGCCGTCGAGTGCGGTGGCTTCGACCCGCAGGCCTTCGAAAAGAACCGCGCCATCGAAGACCGCCGCAACGAAGACCGCTTCCACTTCATCAACTGGACCAAGAAGGCGTTCAAGAACGTCGACGTGATCCAGCCGGGCAACGGCATCATGCACCAGATCAACCTGGAGAAGATGTCGCCGGTGATTCACAACGATCGTGGCGTGGCCTACCCGGACACCTGCGTCGGCACCGACAGCCACACCCCGCATGTCGACGCCCTGGGCGTGATTGCCATTGGCGTGGGTGGCCTGGAAGCCGAGAACGTGATGCTTGGCCGTGCATCGTGGATGCGCCTGCCGGAAATCGTCGGTGTCGAGCTGACCGGCAAGCTGGCACCGAACATCACTGCCACTGACCTGGTGCTGGCCCTGACCGAGTTCCTGCGCAAGCAGAAAGTCGTCGGCGCCTACCTGGAGTTCCACGGCGAAGGTGCCCGTGCCCTGACCCTGGGCGACCGCGCCACCATCTCCAACATGGCCCCGGAATATGGCGCCACTGCGGCGATGTTCGCCATCGACCAGCAGACCATCGACTACCTGCGCCTGACCGGCCGCGAAGAGCAGCAGGTCAAGCTGGTGGAGACCTATGCCAAAGCCACCGGCCTGTGGGCCGACAGCCTGGGCGGCGCGGTCTACGAGCGCACCTTGAGCTTCGATCTGTCGAGTGTGGTGCGCAACATGGCCGGCCCGTCCAACCCGCATGCCCGCGTCGCCACCAGCGACCTGGCGGCCAAAGGCATCGCCGGCAGCTGGGAAGAAGTGCCGGGGCAGATGCCCGATGGTGCGGTGATCATTGCCGCCATCACCAGCTGCACCAACACCAGCAACCCGCGCAACGTGATTGCCGCGGGCCTGCTGGCGCGCAATGCCAACAAACTGGGCCTGGCCCGCAAGCCGTGGGTCAAGTCGTCGCTGGCGCCTGGCTCCAAGGCCGTGCAACTGTACCTGGAAGAGGCGGGGCTGGAGAAGGAACTGGAGCAGCTCGGCTTCGGCATCGTCGCCTTTGCCTGCACCACCTGCAACGGTATGTCCGGCGCCCTGGACCCGGTGATCCAGCAGGAGATCATCGACCGTGACCTGTACGCCACTGCCGTGCTGTCGGGCAACCGCAACTTCGACGGGCGTATCCACCCGTATGCCAAGCAGGCCTTCCTCGCTTCGCCGCCACTGGTGGTGGCCTACGCCATCGCCGGTACCATCCGCTTCGATATCGAGAAGGATGTGCTGGGCGTGGTCGATGGCAAGGAAATCCGCCTCAAGGACATCTGGCCCAGCGACGAAGAGATCGACGCCGTGGTGCGTGCCGCGGTCAAGCCGGAGCAGTTCCGCAAGGTGTACATCCCGATGTTCGCCATCGAGGAAGACCGTGGGCCGAAGGTGGCGCCGTTGTACGACTGGCGCCCGATGAGCACCTACATCCGCCGCCCGCCGTACTGGGAGGGCGCCTTGGCCGGTGAACGTACCCTGCGCGGCATGCGCCCGCTGGCAGTGCTGCCGGACAACATCACCACCGACCACCTGTCACCGTCCAACGCCATCATGCTGGACAGTGCTGCCGGCGAATACCTGGCCAAGATGGGCCTGCCGGAGGAGGACTTCAACTCCTACGCTACCCACCGTGGCGACCACCTGACGGCCCAGCGCGCCACCTTCGCCAACCCCAAGCTGTTCAACGAAATGGTGCGCAAGGAAGACGGCAGCGTGAAGCAGGGCTCGCTGGCGCGTATCGAGCCGGAAGGCAAGGTCACCCGCATGTGGGAGGCGATCGAGACCTACATGGAGCGCAAGCAGCCGCTGATCATCGTCGCCGGCGCCGACTACGGCCAGGGCTCGTCCCGCGACTGGGCGGCCAAGGGGGTGCGCCTGGCCGGTGTCGAGGCGATCGTCGCTGAAGGCTTCGAGCGCATTCACCGCACCAACCTGGTGGGCATGGGTGTGCTGCCGCTGGAGTTCAAGCCGGGCACCGACCGCAAGACCCTCGGCCTGGATGGCAGCGAGACCTATGACGTACTGGGCGCGCGTACGCCACGGGCGACGCTGACCCTGGTGGTGACCCGCGCCAACGGCGAGCGCCTGGAGGTACCGGTGACCTGCCGCCTGGACACCGCCGAGGAAGTGTCCATCTACGAGGCTGGTGGGGTGCTGCAGCGCTTTGCCCAGGACTTCCTCGAAGCGAGCGCCTAATCAAGAGCAGCGCGCTCCCACAGGGGCTGTGCAAGACAGGAATTGAACATGGCACATGTACCGCAAATAAAAATCCCCGCCACCTACATCCGTGGCGGTACCAGCAAAGGCGTGTTCTTCCGCCTGCAAGACCTGCCCGAGCGGGCGCAAGTCCCTGGCCCGGCCCGTGACGCACTGCTGCTGCGGGTGATCGGCAGCCCCGACCCGTATGGCAAGCAGATCGACGGCATGGGCGGCGCCACTTCGAGCACTAGCAAGACCGTGATCCTGTCGCAAAGCATCAAGCCCGATCACGATGTCGACTACCTGTTCGGCCAGGTCAGCATCGACAAGGCCTTCGTCGACTGGAGCGGTAATTGCGGCAACCTCTCCGCCGCGGTCGGTTCGTTCGCCATCAGCAGCGGCCTGGTCGACCCCGCGCGCATTCCGCGCAACGGAATTGCCACCGTGCGCATCTGGCAGGCCAACATCGGCAAGACCATCATTGCCCATGTGCCGATCACTGAAGGTGAAGTGCAGGAAACCGGCGACTTCGAGCTGGACGGGGTGACCTTCCCGGCCGCCGAGGTGCAGTTGGAGTTTCTCGACCCGGCGGCCGACGAAGATGGCGACGGCGGGGCGATGTTCCCCACCGGTAACCTGGTCGATAACCTCGAGGTGCCGGGTGTCGGTACGTTCAAGGCGACCCTGATCAATGCCGGTATTCCGACCATCTTCGTCATTGCGGCGGATATCGGCTACACCGGCACCGAACTGCAGGATGCCATCAACGGCGACCCGCAGGCGCTGCTGCGCTTCGAGACGATTCGCGCTTATGGCGCCGTACGCATGGGCCTGATCGACAACGTCGACCAGGCTGCCGGGCGTCAGCACACGCCGAAAGTGGCTTTCGTCGCGCCGCCGAGCACCTACACTGCGTCCAGTGGCAAAGTGGTGCAGGCAGGTGATATCGACCTGCTGGTACGGGCCTTGTCGATGGGCAAGCTGCACCATGCAATGATGGGTACGGCCGCGGTGGCCATCGGTACCGCGGCGGCCATTCCGGGCACGCTGGTCAACCTCGCCGCAGGCGGGGGCGAGCGCAGCGCCGTGCGTTTCGGCCACCCCTCGGGCACCCTGCGGGTTGGGGCCGAGGCGCGTCAGGTGAATGGTGAATGGACAGTGACCAAGGCAATCATGAGCCGCAGTGCTCGCGTGCTGATGGAGGGCTGGGTTCGCGTGCCTGGCGATAGCTTCTAACGCACCACTGGCGCTCGGCTTTAGTTCGTTGGGGCCGCTTTGCGCCCCTTCGCTGGCTTGCCCGCTCCCACAGGTAATCACAGATTCCGAAGGCTGTGGTGTACTTGTGGGAGCGGGCGAGCCCGCGAAGGGCTGCACAGCAGCCCCGGCAATTCTGAAGGGAGCTGGATATGAGCGCCAACGTAGACCTCAATGCCCGCCCGGACTACGACCGGGTGCTGCAAACCCTCGCCGAATACGCCCTCACGTACCGGGTCGACTCCGCCGAAGCCCTGGATACCGCGCGCAACTGCCTGATGGACACTCTTGGCTGTGGCCTGCTGGCCCTGCGCTTCCCCGAATGCACCAAACTCCTCGGCCCCCAGGTAGAAGGCACCGTCGTGCCCAATGGCGCCCGCGTGCCCGGCACCGCCTACCGCCTCGACCCGGTCAAGGCCGCCTGGGACATCGGCTGCACGGTGCGTTGGCTGGACTACAACGATACCTGGCTGGCCGCCGAATGGGCCCACCCCTCGGACAACCTCGGCGGCATCCTGGCCGTTGCCGATCACCTGTCGCAGAAGCGCGTGGCCGCAGGTGAAGCACCACTGCTGATGCGCGATGTGCTCGAAGCCATGGTCATGGCTCATGAGATCCAGGGCGTGCTGGCGCTGGAAAACGCCTTCAACCGCGTTGGCCTCGACCACGTGATACTGGTCAAGGTGGCCTCCACTGCAGTGTGCGCCAGGCTGATGGGGGCCAACCGTGAGCAGATGCTGAGCGCCTTGTCCCACGCCTTCGTCGATGGCCAGGCGCTGCGTACCTACCGCCATGCGCCCAACGCCGGTTCGCGCAAATCGTGGGCCGCCGGTGATGCCTCCAGCCGTGGCGTGCGCCTGGCGGATATTGCCTTGCGTGGCGAGATGGGCGTGCCGGGCGTGCTTACTGCGCCGCAGTGGGGCTTCTACGATGTGCTGTTCAGCCACACCAACAAGGACCTTGCGCTCAAGCCATCCGAGCAGCAAGAGCTGCGCCTGCCGCAAGCCCTGGGTAGCTACGTGATGGAAAACGTGCTGTTCAAGGTCAGTTTCCCTGCCGAGTTCCACGCCCAGACCGCCTGCGAGGCCGCGATAACCTTGCATCCACTGGTGCGTAACCGCCTGCATGAGGTTGACCGTATCGTCATCACCACCCAGGAATCGGCGATCCGTATCATTTCCAAAAGCGGCGCGCTGGCCAACGCCGCCGACCGCGATCATTGTCTGCAATACATGGTGGCGGTACCGCTGATTTTCGGTCATCTGGTGGCCGAGCATTACGAAGACGCCTTCCATGCCAACCACCCAAGCATCGACCGCCTGCGCGAGAAGATGGAGGTGGTGGAAGACCCGCGCTTCAGCCGTGAGTACCTGGAGCCGGACAAGCGGTCAATCGCCAACGCATTGCAGGTGTTTTTCAAGGATGGCAGCAGTACCGAGCAGGTGGTGGTGGAATACCCGATCGGGCATCGCCGGCGGCGAGGGGAGGGCATACCGTTGCTGGAGGCGAAGTTCAGGGACAACCTGGCGACGCGCTTTGCGCGGCAGCGGTGCAGGGAGATAGTGGATGTGTGCAAGGACCAGCAGAGGCTTGAGGGGATGGCGGTGCACAGGTTCGTCGACCTGTTCGTGATCTGAGATTGCCAGTGCTGGCTTCTTCGCGGCTAAAGCCGCTCCCACAAGGTCTTGCGCAGCCCTTGAAAACTGTGGGGTCCCTGTGGGAGCGGCTTTAGCCGCGAAGAGGCCGGTACAGGTTCAAACAAGAAAGCCCCGGCATCTCTGCCGGGGCTTCCTGTTACATCCTACAACTCAGCTTACGCCTGAACCACCGGGATCTTGGCGTTGGCTGCCGCTTCGCGGAACTCGGCGATCTGGTCGAAGCTCAGGTAGCGGTAAACGTCGGCAGCCATGCTGTCGATGTCCTTCGCGTACTGCATGTACTCTTCGACGGTCGGCAGCTTGCCGATGATCGAAGCGACAGCAGCCAGTTCGGCCGATGCCAGGTACACGTTGGTGGCGTCGCCCAGACGGTTCGGGAAGTTACGGGTCGAGGTGGAGACCACGGTCGAACCGGTCTGCACACGTGCCTGGTTACCCATGCACAGCGAGCAGCCTGGCATTTCCATGCGCGCGCCGGCCTTGCCGTAGATGCCGTAGTAGCCTTCTTCGGTCAGCTGGTGAGCGTCCATCTTGGTTGGCGGAGCCAGCCACAGACGGGTCGGGATACCGCCCTTGACCTTGTCCAGCAGCTTGCCGGCGGCGCGGAAGTGGCCGATGTTGGTCATGCACGAACCGATGAACACTTCGTCGATCTTCTCGCCCTGTACCGAAGACAGCAGGCGGGCATCGTCCGGGTCGTTCGGCGCGCAGAGCACAGGCTCCTTGACGTCGGCCAGGTCGATCTCGATGATTTCGGCGTATTCGGCATCGGCGTCGGCCGACAGCAGCTCAGGCTTGGCCAGCCAGGCTTCCATGGCCTGGGCGCGGCGCTCCAGGGTGCGGGCATCGCCGTAGCCTTCGCCGATCATCCAGCGCAGCAGGGTGATGTTGGACTGCAGGTACTCGGCGATGGCCTTCTCTGGCAGCTTGATGGTGCAACCGGCAGCGGAACGTTCGGCCGAGGCGTCGGACAGCTCGAAGGCTTGCTCGACAGTCAGTTCGTCCAGGCCTTCGATTTCCAGGATGCGGCCGGAGAAGGCGTTTTTCTTGCCCTTCTTCTCGACGGTCAGCAGGCCTTGCTTGATGGCGTAGTAAGGGATGGCGTGGACCAGGTCACGCAGGGTGATGCCTGGTTGCAGTTTGCCCTTGAAGCGCACCAGGATCGACTCTGGCATGTCCAGCGGCATGACGCCGGTGGCAGCGGCGAACGCTACCAGGCCAGAACCGGCCGGGAACGAGATGCCGATCGGGAAGCGGGTGTGCGAGTCGCCACCGGTGCCCACGGTGTCAGGCATCAGCATGCGGTTCAGCCAGCTGTGGATGATGCCGTCGCCCGGGCGCAGCGACACGCCGCCACGGGTGCGTATGAAGTCTGGCAGGGTGTGGTGGGTGGTGACGTCGATCGGCTTCGGATACGCCGCGGTGTGGCAGAACGACTGCATTACCAGGTCAGCGGAGAAGCCCAGGCATGCCAGGTCCTTCAGCTCGTCGCGGGTCATCGGGCCAGTGGTGTCCTGGGAACCGACAGTGGTCATCTTCGGCTCGCAGTAGGCACCTGGGCGTACGCCCTGGCCTTCAGGCAGGCCGCAAGCGCGACCAACCATTTTTTGCGCCAGGGTGAAGCCCTTGCCGGTGTCGGCAGGCTGCTCTGGTTTCTTGAACAGGTCCGATGGGCCCTGGCCCAGCTCGGCGCGGGCTTTTTCGGTCAGGCCACGGCCGACGATCAGCGGGATACGGCCGCCAGCGCGGACTTCATCCAGCAGAACTTCGGTCTTCAGGGTGAAGCTGGTAACCAGTTCGTCGCTGCCGTGACGGCGTACTTCACCTTTGTATGGGTAAACGTCGATGACGTCGCCCATCGCCAGGTTGGTGCAGTCGAATTCGATCGGCAGGGCGCCGGCGTCTTCCATGGTGTTGTAGAAGATCGGGGCGATCTTGGTGCCGAAGCAGAAGCCACCGGCGCGCTTGTTCGGTACGTACGGGATGTCGTCGCCGAAGAACCACAGCACCGAGTTGGTGGCGGATTTGCGCGAGGAACCGGTACCGACCACGTCACCGACGTAGGCAACCGGGAAGCCCTTGGCCTTGACGGCTTCGATCTGGGCCAGCGGGCCGACCGAACCAGGCTGCTGCGGCTCGATGCCGTCACGGGCCATTTTCAGCATGGCCAGGGCGTGCAGCGGGATGTCAGGGCGCGACCAGGCGTCCGGGGCAGGGGACAGGTCGTCGGTGTTGGTTTCGCCAGGCACCTTGAACACGGTGAGGGTGTACTTGTCGGCGATGGCCGGACGCGAGGTGAACCACTCGCCGGCAGCCCAGGACTCCAGCACGGCCTTGGCGTGAACGTTGCCGGCCTTGGCTTTTTCGGCCACATCGTGGAAGGCATCGAACATCAGCAGGGTGTGCTTGAGCTGTTCGGCCGCGACGGCGCCCAGTTCGGCGTCATCCAGCAGCGCGACCAGCGTTTCGATGTTGTAGCCGCCCTGCATGGTGCCCAGCAGTTCGGTGGCGTGCTTGCGGTCGATCAGAGGCGACTTGGCTTCGCCCTTGGCGACGGCGGAGAGGAAAGCGGCCTTGACGTAGGCAGCTTCGTCGACCCCTGGCGGTACGCGGTTGGTGATCAGGTCTACGAGGAAGGCTTCTTCGCCGGCCGGCGGGTTTTTCAGCAGCTCGACCAGGCCTGCAGTTTGTTCGGCGTTCAGCGGCTGGGGCACGATGCCCAGGGCGGCACGCTCTTCGATGTGTTTGCGGTAGGCTTCAAGCACAGTTATTTCCCTCATCAGTGGTCCCTAAAGGGGGTCCGGGACGCTCATCCAGCATTCGATGCACCCATGCGCTGCCACGGCTTTGTGGGCCGCCCAGCCAGAGTCGCAAAGAATCCTTACAGAAGCTGCTTTCAAAGTTTTACGCCAGCAGAACGGGGAGCTGATGAGGGCTGGCACGGGCATGCGAGGGTTGCATGGCCCGGGCCAACGCCGTTCTACCGGATGAACTGTGCTCGTGACGCTTTGAAAACAGCTTCCAACGGACATTGTTGCCTTTGAAAAGGCCGGATGATTCTACGGCAAAAAAAGCCTGAAAGTAAGGCGGCGATGATGACTTTAACGAGTGACCCTGGTTAGACAAAGGGCTAACATGAGCCCGTGTTCCACCGCCAAGCTGTTGTTTTTCATGTCCAACAAGTCCATCAAGACCCCTTGCGTCGGCCTGTGCTCCACGGTTTACGGAGACACGGTGTGCCGTGGCTGCAAGCGTTTCCACCACGAAGTGATCAACTGGAACGGCTACGACGATGCGCAGAAGCGCGCGGTGTGGCTGCGCCTGGAGCAGTTGCTGGTGCAGGTGATGATGGCCAAGCTGGAAGTGTTCGACAAAGGCTTGCTGCGCCAGCAACTGGAGCAGCGCTCCATCCGCTTTGTCGAGCAGCAGTCGGAGTATTGCTGGGCGTACCAGCTGATTGCCCGCGGGGCGCGGATGATCCGCGACCTGGAGGCCTATGGCATGGTGCTGCTGCCGGAGTTTCGCGATTGGGATTTGCCACAGCTGCGCGATGCCATCGACCGCGAGTTTTTCCTGCTGTCCGAGGCGCATTACCAGCGCTACATCGCTCCGGCGTTTCTTGGTCAGGCTCTGCTGTAAGGCCTTCCTTCTGCCTTCCATCGGCTGCGACCGATAGCGTTCGGCTCACTTCCTCCATACAAGTGAGCGATCATGAGCGACTACATTCATTATCCCGAGTTTTCCTTCCTGGCACGTTGCTGGTGGCAGTTGTCCGACTATCTGCTCAACCCGGCGCGATGGGATGATTCGCTCGACAAGCTTGCCCCTCTGTGGCTGCACACCGGCGGCGCCGCGATTCATAACGACCACTGGTACAATTACCTGCGGGCCGAGCCCGCTGGCCAGGGGCCTTTGCAACTGGGAGCCGAGGACTTTACCACCCCGGCGCACGTCTACGGCGAGCTGTTCTGGTTTGGTGCCTACGTGAAAGGTTCTGACCGGCACACTTCAACGCTCGGTTACGAAATCAGGCCGTATGACAGGGCCTGGAAGCCACTCAACCGAATCGTGCGTAGCAACCCCAGCCCGTTGTCGGGCTATGCAGGAATAAAGGATCAGGTTGAACCAGCAGCGGGCAGCGCCCGGTTGAGCTCACCGACGCATCTGTGGACGCTCGAAGGCATGAGTACCAAGGCTCTCCAGCGTGGCGCGCGTATCTGCAATGTGCTGCTGCTCGATGCTGATGGCCGGCAAGCCAGGCGCCTGGAGAACCGGGAGGCCTGGCTGATCAATACCCGGAATGGCCAGCTTGGCCTGATGGCACTGGAAATCCTCGACTTCGCGCATGAGGCCCGGGATGTAGCCTGGGGTTCGGGCTTGCGCCGAATCGCAAGCAAGTATGAATTCAAGCCCGAGTACGGCTTTATCGCACGCGCCTGGTGGCGCCCCGAGGCGTTGTCTGGCGCAGCGGACACCGCCAGCGATGAGCAGGCCGGACTGGTGGTGGCGCGATTCGATCAAGGCCACGAGTGGAACCCCAGAGCAGCGCTGGAGGTCGAGCTCGGTGATGTACTGCAGGACCATTGGCGCAGCGATGAGGCTCGCCCGGCCTGCCAGCGCTTCTGGTTTGCCGTCTATGAGGAGAATGGCGCTTACGCTTATGAAATCTGGCCACTCGATGCGCGGGGGCGACGGTTGAACTTTACCTTGAAGCACGAGCGGGGCTGGAGCCTGAGCCTCGCTCGGCGATGGGAAAAAGATCGCGCCGAGCCGGCATTCCTCTGGCGCCTGGACGGGGTAAGCCCGGCATCACTGCAACGGGGAGCTCGCATCAAAGGGGTGAAGTTGAAACATATCAGTGGCCCGGACCTGAAGATGGTCTACCCGCAGGGTCAGCGCACTCTGGACACGGTATGGCTGGGAGGGGAAGGTACTCTCGAGCTGGAAGTGCTAGAGGTGTCAGCCAGGTGCTAGCGCCTGAAAAGGGCGCTCGTGCAGCGCCCTTGGTTCGCAGTCAGTCGCCAGTGTACTCGCAGCCACTGGTGCAGGTCTCGTGGATGCGCACCTTCGACAGCTCCGGCATCAGCGGCTTGACCTGGTCCCAGATCCACTTGGCGATCACTTCGCTGGTGGGGTTTTCCAGGCCCGGGATATCGTTCAGGTAGTTGTGGTCCAGCTGCTCGTAGATTGGCTTGAAGATCGCCTTGACCTCGGCGAAATCGCGGATCCAGCCGGTATGCGGGTCGAGCGGGCCGGTCAGGTGCAAGCCGACCTTGAACGAGTGGCCGTGCAGGCGGCCGCATTTGTGCCCGGCAGGGACGTTGGGCAGGCGGTGCGCCGATTCGAATGTGAACTCTTTGAAAATTTCCACGCTGGCATGACTCTGTGTGAATCGATAATGCGCGCAGTCTACCAGCATGGCCGCTACAAGGCTTGCAGGCGTTCGTGCAACCGCCCGGTGGCGATCAGCTCCAACAGCTCGTCACCCAGCCGCTGGCTCTCGGCAATGGCCTTGTACCAGTAGCGCTTGCGGCCAGGCGCATCGCCCATGAAGCGCTTGAAATCGTTGCGATCGGGTAGCTTGCCGTAGGGCAGGGCCGCCAGGTACTGCGGCGAAGGCGTCATCAACAGCACATTCTGCAGGCGTGTGGCATCGCCCCTGCGCCAGGGCAGGGCCTTGTCGAACCAGCCTGGCACGACCTTGTCGGTGAAATGCGGGTACAGCACCAGGTCGTCGCCGCGGTAGGGCAGGTCGAGGTGGTAGTCGAGCAGGCCGCCGTCGCGGTAGGTACCCGTACCTGCGCCGGGGATGTCTTTCACACCTGCCATGACCATTGGGATGGAACCCGAGGCGAGCAGGGCATGGCGGAGGTTGGCCAGGTCCAGCGGCAGGCAGCGCGAGGGGAAGTCGGTCAGTGCATCGAGCGGCGGCGTGGCGCGGCCGTCGTGCAGGATGATGCGCTCGAAGTGCCGAGCCAGGCGCGAACGGCCGAGCAGGTTGCTGGCTATCACCGCGCCCAGGCCGAGGCCCAGGCGGCCGCGATGGTCGTGGGCGAGCTGGCCATGGCTCTTCACCACCAGGATGTTCAGGCGATAGTGCGGATTGGCCAACAGCTGGCCGTCGCGGCCTTGCAGCAGGTCATCGAGCATGTGCTGGCAGCTGCGGCTGATTTCGGCCGGGGTGACGCCCTTGGCGAAATCCTGCTCGGTGTACAGTTCGCCAAGGCGACGGATGCCTGTGACCGGGTCGTCGAGGCAGGCACTGGCGAAGCGCCAGGCGCCGATCGAGGCGCCAATCAACGCACGCTGGCGTGGTGCCGACGGTAGCCACTCACCGAACAGCGCCAGGTCCAGGCCCTGGATGCCCAGCGGCTTCGGCCCACCCGCCGCACCCGGCAGCACACCGACATCGGCTGCCTGCAGGCCGCGCTCGCGGACCTGCCGCAGGGCACGTTGGCCGGCCTTGAAGGTGAGGGCGGGGTATTTGATGTGAATGGCGCTCATGGCGGGACTCTTCGGCGGCAGGCGGTCATTATAAGGCTTCATGCGGATACCCTGTGGGAGCGGGTTCACCCGCGAAGCATGCAACGTGGTGTATGGCACCGGCTGCGCCGGTGTTCGCGGGCAAGCCCGCTCCCACAGGGACCGGGCAGGATTCAGCGATGGCGAGACAGCAGCCTGACCTGCGCTATCATGCCGCCAGTTGTTTTCAGGTTGAATTAAGGACCGGTGGTTAATCTTAACCCCGTAGACAACTTGCACAGTTCTCAGGAGAGAAGAACGATGAAACACATGACTGCCCTGTTCACCGTAGCCGCCGCCCTTGCCCTGGGCGCCCATTCCGCCATCGCCAAGGATGTGCAGCCCGACGAAGTGGTCAAGCTGGTCAATGCCAAGACCGTCAAGTCGCTGGACGAGCTCAAGGCCGCCGCCGTGGCCAAGCACCCGGGTGCCACCGTCACCGACTCGGAGCTTGAAGACGAGTACGGCCGTTATATCTACAAGGTCGAGCTGCGCGACACGCAGAACGTCGAATGGGACGTGGCGCTGGACGCCAAGACTGGTGAAGTGCTGAAGGACGAGCGGGACAACTGATGATCCACCTACTGCGGCCGGCGCGCTACCTCGCGCTGGCGCTGCTGGCCGTGTGTTCCCTGGCCGTTGCCCGCGACCTCGATCAGGACGAGGCCCTGGAACTACGCCAGAAGGGTGTCATCCTGCCGCTCGAGCATCTGCTGGAAACCGCCCTGGGGCGTCACCCCGGGGCGCGCTTGCTGGAGGCCGAGCTGGAAGAGGACGACAATCGCTACGAATACGAAGTCGAGTTGCTGACGGCTGAAGGCGTGGTGCGCGAGATCAAGCTCGACGCCAGCAGCGGTGCCCTGCTCAAAGACGAGGAAGACGACTGAATGCGCCTGTTGCTTGTCGAGGACAATGTACCGCTGGCCGATGAACTGACCGCCGCCCTGCAGCGCCAGGGCTACGCCGTGGACTGGCTGGCCGACGGCCGCGACGCGGTGTACCAGGGCCAGAGCGAGCCCTACGACCTGATCATCCTGGACCTTGGCCTGCCGGGCCTGCCAGGCCTGGAGGTGCTGGCCCAGTGGCGTGCCGCCGGCCTGGCCACGCCGGTGTTGATCCTTACTGCCCGTGGCTCGTGGGCCGAGCGTATCGAAGGGTTGAAGGCGGGGGCCGATGACTACCTGAGCAAACCCTTCCACCCCGAAGAACTGCAGTTGCGCATCCAGGCGTTGTTGCGCCGTGCCCGTGGCCTGGCCAACCAGCCGACGCTGGAAGCGGCCGGCCTGCACCTGGACGAAAGCCGCCAGTGCGTGAGCCGTGACGGCGTGGACATCCAGCTGACCGCCGCCGAGTTCCGCCTGCTGCGCTATTTCATGCTGCATCCGCAGCAGATCCTGTCCAAGAGCCACCTGGCCGAACACCTCTACGACGGTGAAACCGAGCGCGACTCCAACGTGCTGGAAGTGCACGTCAACCACCTGCGGCGCAAGCTGGGTCGCAGCGTCATCGAGACCCGCCGCGGGCAAGGCTACATCTATGCCGGGAGCGCTGCGTGAAGTCGATCCAGGCACGCCTGAGCCTGGGCCTGGTGGCGGTGCTGGTGGTAGTCGGCCTGGTGCTGGCGCAACTGACCCTGTGGTTGTTCGAGGTCGGCCTGCAGCGCTACCTGGAGAACGGCCTGCGCAAGGAAAGCGAAAACCTGCTGGTGGCCCTGGTGCGCGGGCCCTCGGGCCTGCAACTGGATGAGCGGCGTATCTCGGCCGCCTACCAGCGGCCGTTTTCCGGCTATTACTTCCGCATCGATTTCGATAAAGGCACCTGGCGTTCCCGTTCGCTGTGGGATCTGGACATGCCCAAGCCTGCTGCGCCGGGGCTTTCCGACAGCCACGAACTTGGCCCGGAAGGCCAGCAACTGCTTGCCCTGCGTGCCGACTACCGGCGCCTGGGCCAGGACATCTCGATCAGCGTGGCACAGGATTATTCGCCGGTGCGCGAAGGTTTCCGGCGCCTGCAGCAGATCGGCCTGGGCATGGGCCTGGTGGCGCTGATCCTGGTGCTGGTGCTGCAGCGCATCACCGTGACCCGCTCGCTGCAGCCACTGGAGCGGGCACGCCAGCAGATCGCCCAGTTGCAGCAGGGCCAGCGCTCGCAGCTGGATGCCGAAGTGCCCAGCGAACTGGCGCCGCTGGTGGGGCAGATCAACCATTTGCTGAGCCATACCGAAGACAGCCTGCGCCGCTCGCGCAATGCCTTGGGCAACCTGGGCCATGCACTGAAGACGCCGTTGGCGGTGTTGCTGAGCCTGGCCTCCAGCGAGCGCCTGAAGGACCTGCCGGATGTTCGCACGCAGATGCGCGAGCAGCTGGAGCAGATTCAGCAACGCTTGGCGCGTGAGCTGAACCGTGCGCGCCTGGCGGGGGATGCGCTGCCGGGCGCGCAGTTCGACTGCGACGTCGAACTGCCGGGGTTGCTGGGGACATTGGGCATGATTCATGGCGAGGGCCTGCTGCTGGCCAGGGATGTACCGCCCGGGCTGCTGCTGCCGTGGGACCGCGAGGACTTCCTGGAGCTGCTCGGCAACTTGCTGGACAACGCCTGCAAGTGGGCCGACAGCGAAGTGCGGCTGGGTATCGCGGCGAATGCCGAGGGCTACCAGGTGTGGGTCGATGATGATGGCCCCGGTATCCCCGAGGGCCAGCGGCAGCAAGTGCTTGAGCGTGGTTCGCGGTTGGACGAGCAGGTGTCAGGGCATGGCCTGGGGCTGGGCATCGTGCGCGATATCGTCGAGGCCTGGGGCGGGCGCCTGGCGCTGCTGGATAGCCCCCTGGGTGGCTTGCGGGTGAGCATTGACCTGCCGCGCAAGGCTCGGTAATACCGGGTCCCTGTGGGAGCGGGTTTACCCGCGAACACCGGCGAAGCCGGTGCCATGCACCGTGTCGCATTCTTCGCGGGTGAACCCGCTCTCACAAGTTGCGCGGCGCGCTTGAGGAATTTGCTGGCCATATCACCACTGCAAAAAAATTGCAGTACAGCCGCATTTTTTTGAATTGGCCCAATCTCACCCCACCCGGCAAAATTCCCCCACGAAACCCTGCGGTTTCCATCTCTCCATGGACGGAGCCCCTTGTGATATTGCACTCGCAATACGAGGCCCAGGCCACCTCGGCTGGGCTTTCTTTTTAATCAAGAAAACCAAAGATCTCGATTACTTACATGTCTGCCTCGCGTTCCGAAAGTCGTCTGCAGCGGCTGTTGCCAGCGCCTTTGAATATTCCCCCCAAAGAATGGTTGCGTGCCGGTATCGGCGCGTTGTTCGGCCTGTTCCTCGCCGGCTGGCTGACCAGCATGGCCTATGGCCCCAGTATTGCCTTGCACCTGCTCGGCCCGCTTGCGGCATCGGCCGTGCTGGTGTTCGCCGTGCACTCCGGCCCGTTGGCCCAGCCTTGGCCGGTATTGGGCAGCTATGCCCTGGCCGGTGCGGTCGGTCTGGCCATGCGCCAGGGCTTCGGCCCGGAGCTGTGGGTGGCTGCTGCCGCTCTGGGTATCTCGATCCTGGTGATGTGCCTGCTGCGCTGCCTGCACCCACCCGGTGGCGGAGTGGCAGTAAGCGCAGTACTGGCCGACCCGGGGCTGAGCGCCATGGGCGACCACCTGCTGGAGCCGGTGCTGCTCAACGCGCTGATTCTGGTAACTGTGGCGATCTTCTACAACCGCCTCACCGGCGTGCGTTACCCGAAAGGCGCGGTGCCGCGCAAGGACCTGCACCACACCCATGACCCGCTGCCCAGCGAACGGGTCGGCATTCGCGCAGAAGACCTGGACCAGGCCCTGGAGGAACTGGGCGAGTTCGTCGACGTCACCCGTGACGAACTGGAGCGCATCATCCTGGCCACCGAGCAACACGCCCTGCAGCGCAGCCTCGGCGGCATCACCGCGGCCTCGGTCATGTCCCGCGACGTGCAGTTCGCCACGCCCGACACCACCCTGGAGCAGGCCTGGAAACTGCTGGCCAGCCACCACCTGAAAACCCTGCCGGTGCTGCAGCAGGGCAAGCTGGTGGGCATCGTCAGCCTCAGCGACCTGGTCGGCCCGGCCATGCAGCGTGGTCACTTCAGTTGGCGCGGCTTGTTCGGCCGCAAGGCGGTGCGCATGGAGCAGGTGATGAGCCGCCGGGTGATCAGCGTCAGCAGCCAGCACCCGCTGGAGCGCTTGCTGCCATTGCTGTGCGAACAAGGCCTGCATTGCCTGCCAGTGCTCGATGGCGACCAGTTGGTGGGGGTGATCACCCAGACCGACCTGATCGCCGGCCTCAAGCGCCAGCTGCTCAGCAAGGCCGAGGCTTCAGATAACCGGGTCCCAGCGTTGTGACCAGTCGCTGGCGCCGGCGGCCACCAGCCGGCGCAGGATGGCAAAAGCCTGTTGCAGGGCTTCGCTGTCGCGTTTGCGCGGGTACACCAGGAAGGTCGGGTAGGTGAACTCCGGCGCCTGCGGTACCCGCTCGAACACACCGCTGTCCAGATAGGCCTGCACCACCCGCGTGCGGAAGTAGCCACTGCCGCCCTGGTCGAGTATGAACTGCAAGGCCAGCGGGCCAAGGTTGAAGCTGAGCGCCGGGCGCGCGCAGTCGGGCAGGGCAGCATCATGCTGGCGCCGGAAGGCCTCGCCCCAGTCGATGTAGATGTACGGGTCTGGCTGGTCGACCCGGCGCACACGGATCAGCTTCTCCTCCATCAACTGCTCCACCTGCAGGCCCGGGCCATAGGTAGGCTGATAGACCAGCGCGGCATCCAGCAGCCCCATCTCGACCTTGCGCAGCAGCGATTCGCCATCGCTCACCTCGCTGCGGATGGCATGGCTGGGCAGCTCGCGGTGCAGGGCGCTGACCCAGTCGAGCATCATCGGGTTGCCCAGGCTTACTTCACCACCCACGTGCAGCACCTGCTGGCAGCCTTCGGGCAGCGGCAGGTCGCGGCGCGCCGCTTCCCAGGTTTGCACCAGCTGGTTGGCATAACTGACGAACGCTTCGCCGTCGCTGGTCAGGCTGGCACCGTTGCGGCTGCGCACGAACAGTTGGCAGCCCAGTTGCTGCTCCAGGCGCTGTACCCGCGCGGTGATCGCTGTCTGTGACACGAACAGGCGTTCGGCGGCGGCGACCAGGCTGCCGCAACGCACGATTTCCAGAAAGGTACGGGCCTGATCGATGTCCATGAGCTGCTCGGTGGCGGAAGGGGTGGCCTATTCTAGAGGCTTTGCACCGTTGTGGGGCGTTTTTGCCTTGTCTGCAAATTTGCAGGTCGGTTGTGACTTTAGTCCCATGGCGGCGCGGGCGTAGCGGTCCATACTCAAGTTTCGCCCTTCAATAACAACAAGTACCGGGTTCCCTTCGATATGAGCTACCAGCACAGCTACGCCCATTCCATTTCCGACCCTGCCGCTTTCTGGGCGGAACAGGCCGCGCACCTGGCCTGGCACCGCAAGCCTGCCCTCACCCTGCAAGACAACGCCGACGGCACCCACCGCTGGTTCGCCGATGGCCGCCTGAACAGCTGCTACCTGGCCCTCGATCACCAGATCGAGCAGGGCCGTGGCGAGCAGTTGGCGCTGATCTACGATTCGCCGGTGACCGGCGTGCAGCAGGCCTACACCTACCACCAATTGCGTGACGAGGTGGCGCGCCTGGCCGGCTTGCTGCGCCAGCTGGGGGTGAACAAGGGCGATGGCGTGATCATCTACATGCCCATGGTGCCGCAGGCGGCCATGGCCATGCTGGCCTGCGCACGGATTGGCGCGGTGCACTCGGTGGTGTTTGGTGGTTTTGCCGCCAACGAGCTGGCCCTGCGCATCGACGATGCCCGGCCGACGCTGCTGCTGACGGCATCGTGCGGGCTGGAATTCGACCGGGTGATCGAATACAAGCCGCTGGTAGACCGCGCCCTGCAACTGGCCCGGCACCAGCCGCGCAACGTGCTGGTGCTGCAGCGCCAGCAGGCGCATGCCGAACTGCAGGCGGGCCGCGACCTGGACTGGCAGGCAGCATTGACCGGCGCCGAACCGGTGGCCCCGGTCGAGCTGGATGCGGGCGACCCGCTGTACATCATGTACACCTCGGGCACCACCGGCAAACCCAAGGGCATCGTGCGGGAAAACGGCGGCAACGCCGTGGCGCTGTGCTATGCCATGCGCCATATCTACGGCATGCAGGCTGGCGATGTATGGTGGGGCATTTCCGATGTGGGCTGGGTGGTTGGCCATTCACTGATCGTTTACGGGCCGTTGATGAGCGGCTGCACCACGGTGTTCTACGAAGGCAAGCCGATCCGCACCCCGGACGCCTCCGCCTACTGGCGGGTAGTGGAGCAATACAAGGTCAACGCGCTGTTCTGTGCACCCACTGCCATGCGTGCCATCCGCAAGGAAGACCCGGAGGGCGAGCTGATCCGCAAGCATGACCTGAGCTCGTTGCGCCAGTTGTTCCTGGCCGGGGAAAAACTTGATTCCAGCACCCACGAATGGCTGGAACGGGTCAGTGGCAAGCCGGTGCACGACCACTGGTGGCAGACCGAGACCGGCTGGCCAGTCACCGCGCCCTGTGTGGGGCTGGAAGGCAGCGCGGCGAAGCCGGGGTCGAGCAACCGGGCGGTGCCGGGCTATCACGTGCGCGTGCTGGATGACGAGGGCAACCTGCTGGGGCCGAACCACCAGGGCTCGATCGTCATCGCCCTGCCATTGCCGCCCGGGTGCAGCCAGACGCTGTGGGGCGACCACGAGCGTTACCTGCAGGCTTACCTGCGTACTTACCCGGGGTATTACCACACTGGCGATGGCGGCTACCTCGACGATGACGGCTTCGTCTACATCATGGGGCGCACCGATGACGTCATCAACGTGTCCGGGCACCGGCTGTCCACTGGCGAGATGGAGGACCTGGTGGCGCGCCACCCGGCAGTGGCCGAGTGCGCGGTGATTGGCGTGCATGACGAGATCAAGGGGCAGGTGCCGTTGGCCCTGGTGGTGCTCAAGGACGGCGAGGGCATTGCCGAGGCTCAGCTGCTGGTGGAGCTGGTGGGCAGCGTGCGTGAGGAAATTGGTCCGTTGGCCTGCTTCAACCGGGTGCGTCTGGTCAAGCGCTTGCCCAAGACCCGCTCGGGGAAGATTCTGCGGGCGGTGCTGCGCAAGATTGCCGATGGGCAGGACTATGTGCCGCCTTCGACCCTGGACGACCCTGCGGTGCTGGGCGAGATCGAGGCGGTGCTGGCGGATTTGCCCAGGGCGGGTTGATGTTTTGACTTTGCTGGCCTCTTCGCGGGCATGCCCGCTCCCACAGGGATGTCGCAGGACTTGAAAACTGCGCAGCATCTGTGGGAGCGGGTTTACCCGCGAAGAGGCCGGCCCAGGCAATGCAGTTCTAGGGGGCTATCTGATGCAACTGCCCCAACCGGCTACGGGTACGCATCAGGTCGGCAAGCGGCCCGTCCAGGCTTTCTTCCAGCGGACGCTTGCCGATCACCAGCACCTGCCGGTCCTGGTCATACAGCACATCCACCAGGTTGACGAAGCGCTGCTGCGCTGCCAGCGAACATTCCGACAAGTCATCCAGCCCATCGATGATCCACTCATCGTACTGCCCGGCCAGCACCAGGTAGTCGATCACTGCCGTGGCCTTTTCACACAGGTCGTCAAAGCCCAGCAGCACCCGCCGGCCATCGACGGCCAGTGCGCGCAGCGGGCGCTTGTTCACTTCCAGCATTACCGGCTGTTCATCCGGCACCTTGAGCGCCTGGCGCTGCGCCGCATTCCCCGGCCATACATAGTGGCCCCGGGTAAAGCGCTGATGCTCGCGGTTGGCCGGGAGGCTGCGGAAATCGGTGTCACCACCCACTTCGAGCACTGTCATCGAGCTGTTGATCAGGCGGATCACCGGCAGGAAGCGCTCGTGGTACAGCGGATTGGGCAGCAGCCCTTCGGGCGCATAGTTGGAGGTCACCAGCAAGAACACGCCACGGGCGAACAGAGCATTGAACAAGCGGGTGAGCAACATGGCATCACCAATGTCGTGCACATGGAACTCGTCGAAGCACAGCACCCGACAATCTCCCACAAGCTCGTCGAGGGCCGCGCCCAATGCGTCGTCCAGCGCCCGGTGGCGGTGCATGCCCTGGTGCAGGCGGGCAAAGAAGTCATGGAAGTGCAGGCGCCGCTTGGCCTGCACCGGTACGGCCTGGAAAAAGCCATCGAGCAGCCAGCTCTTGCCGCGGCCCACCGCGCCGTACAGGTACAGACTGCGCGGCTGGCCTTGTTCGAGCTGCGCCAGTTGTTCGGCCATGCAGTGGATCACCCGGCGTTGGCCGTCGCTAAGCTGGTAGCCGCGGCTGTGCGCCTTGTCCTCGAACCAGCCGAGCAGTTCACTCTGGTTGGCGGTGGCGCCGAGCAGGCGCTGACCAAGCTGGCGTAGCGGGATAGGGATCCAGGCAGGCAAAAGCAAAGCTCCTCGGGTGGCGGGGTAGTGTGACGGGGTAGCGTGCAGCTTGCCCGACAGCGGCCATTTTGACTAATACAGAAAATGTGCGGCATTGATCACCTGACGAGATAGGTTTGCCATGCAGGCGTACAGTAAAGGCTGAACCAGAGCGAGGAGGGGCGAGCATGCATGCCGACGTCGATCTGCAGCGCTTCGTCGAGGCGCAGAACCCTGTGTATGACCAGGTGATGCAGGAACTGCAGGCCGGGCGCAAGCGCAGCCACTGGATGTGGTACGTTTTCCCGCAGCTCGATGGCCTGGGCCACAGCACCATGGCCGCACGCTATGCGCTGGCCGGTATCGACGAGGCCCGTGCCTACCTGGCTCATCCGCTGCTTGGCCCGCGCCTGCAAGCCTGTGTGACTGCGCTGCTGCAGCACCGCGACAAGAGCGCCCGTGAAATGCTCGGCAGCCCCGACCACCTCAAGCTGCGCTCGTGCCTGACCCTGTTCGCCCAGGCAGCGCCCGGCAACCCGTTGTTCCAGGCGGCGCTGGTGCAGTTCTATGACGGTGAGCCAGACGCCCTGACCCTGGCCAGGTTGCCGGGTTAGCTCAGGCCTTGCGCTCCAGTTGGCGCTCGATCATGTACTTCACGGCCAGGCGGCGTTCCTTGAGGTGACGCAGGTCTTCGTCCTCGAAATTGCCAGCCGAGATCGACTCGGCAGCAAGCACCTGGTTGTCGATGTCCATGTACTCGTCGAGCAGCCGGTCCAGCGCCTTGTCCTGCTGGCGGCGTTGCTGGACGATTTCACGCGGGTAGTGCAGGTCCTGGTAAAGATCGTGCGAAACAGGCATGGGAGTCCTCCATGGTCAATGCAATTGCCTCATCTGATTGGAAGGGAGGAATGCGATTGTGTTGAAGCGAGGCGGGGGGAAAGCGACGGATGGTCGCCGCCTGAAAGGCGAAAATGACTAACTCGCTGTTTTTTGGTAATTTTTTTTCATCAGGGGGTTCACAGACCGAAAGTTTGTTGTTAAAGTGCCGCGCATTCCAAGACAACAACCCAGTTGTCACTCAGTTGGAATTGTCAGAGCAGCTAACGCTGCATCCGATACAGGGGCGTCGCCAAGCGGTAAGGCAGCAGGTTTTGATCCTGCCATGCGTTGGTTCGAATCCAGCCGCCCCTGCCATTTTCTGCTTAAAACGTATCTCGGTCCGGTGCTTGGAAAGACAAGCGCTGGGCTTTGTCGTTTCCGCACGTTTTTCCGGGGGCTCTGTCAGGTCACCTGGCAGTTCCAAGCATCTCGTTCAGCAAGCGGGCCAGTTCATCGGCTTGTACCGGCTTCTGGATCACCAGGCTGCCCGGCAACTCCAGGCCCTGCAACTCCGCATAACCGGTAAGAAGTACCACCGGCAGCTGCGGGTAGCGCTCGCGTGCCGCCAGTGCCAGTTGCGCGCCGTTGAACTCGGGCATGGCGAAATCGCTCAGTAGCAGGTCGATCTGCTCATCCAGCAAGGCCAGGGCCTGTTCGCCACTGTGCGCCTGGCGCACCTGATAGCCGTACTGGCGCAACACATCACCGAGCATGTCGCGTACCAGATGGTCGTCATCTACCAGCAGCACGGTGCGGTTATGGCCGCTTTCGCTTGTCGAGTGGCTGAGCAGCGACGGCATCGGTTCGCTGACGGCTTCACCCTTGACTGCCGGCAGATACACGGCCACCTGCGTGCCACGCCCAGGCGTGGTGTCGATGCGCACGCCACCCCCGGACTGTTTGGCGAAGCCGAATACCTGGGCCAGGCCCAGGCCCGAGCCCTTGCCGATATCCTTGGTGGTGAAGAACGGCTCGAACACCTTGGCCAGCACCTCTTCGCTCATGCCGCAGCCGGTATCGCGGATGCTCAGCATCACATATTCGCCGGGGTCCGGGTCTTCCGGGCGCTGCGGGCGGGCGTCGATCCGGGTGTTGCGGGTAGACAGGGTCAGCTGGCCGCCGTCGGGCATGGCATCGCGGGCATTGATCGCCAGGTTGAGAATGATCATTTCGGTCTGGGTCGGGTCGGTCAGTGCCTGCCACAGGGTTGGTTCCAGGTCCAGGCGCACCGAGACGTTGCCGCCCAAGGTGCGGCGCAGCAACTCTTCCAGGCCGGCCAGGGTGCGGTTGAGGTTCAGTGCCACCGGCTCCAGGCGCTGGCGCCGGGAGAACGCCAGCAACTGCGAGGTCAGCTTGGCGCCACGCTCGCCGGCTTCGCGAATGTGCTTGAGCCGCGCACGGGCCTTGTCCAGGTCGGCTTTGGCCAGATCGCGCTCGAGGAAGCTGGCGCCGGTGAGGATGACCGTCAGCAGGTTGTTGAAATCATGAGCCACACCGGCAGTCAGCTGGCCGACCGCTTCCAGCCGCTGCATCTGCTGCAGCGCAGCCTCGATGCGTTCGCGTTCGGCGATCTGCTCGCGCAGGCGGGCGTTGGCTTCGGCCAGGCCGAGGGCGGCCTCGCGCTCGCTGGTGATGTCGCGCGCCACCACGTACAGCAGGGTGTCTTCCGGCACCACCACCCACGACAACCAGCGTTGCTGGCCACCGGCATCCAGGATGCGCCCGACAAAGCGGGCGCTGGTGCGGCCATGGGCGAGGGCGGCCAGCTCGGTGAGCAGCAGTTCCTGGTCGTGCTCGGGCAGCAGGTGCAGCAAGGACGACTGGCTCAGGCGTTCGCGGGACAAGCCCAGGCTGGCTTCCCAGGCGGGGTTCAGCGCGACTGGGGTCAGGTCCTTGTTGAGCACGGCCAGCAAGTCTTGCGACAGTTCCCAGGCGCGGTCGCGTTCGCGGGTGCGGCGTTCTACCCTTTCACCCAGCATCTCGTTGAGCTGGCGCAGTGCCTGGTTGGCCAGCCGCTGGGTGTGGATGTCCTGCAACACCCCGGAAAAGCGCACGCACTGGTCGTTGACGAACTGGCTCTGGCCGCTGCTGAGCAACCAGCGCGGTTCCAGGCCAGCGGGTTGGGCGATGCGGAATTCGACCCGGTAGTGGCCGCCACTTTCCGGGCACATGGCGTGTTCCACCGCCTCGCGCACCTGCGCCAGGTCGTCGGGGTAGATGCCGGCGTAAAATACCTCGAGGCTCATTTCGGTATCGGCGGGCAGGCCGAACAGGGTCTTGCAGCGGTCATCCCACAGCAACAGGCCTTCTTGCGGGCGCATGTTCCAGGTGCCCATGCCGGCAGCGTCGATGGCAATGCGCGCACGTGCCTCGACGTCGGCCAGGGCCTCTTCGGCGCGGCGTCGGCGCTGGCGCTCCTGCACTTCGGTCAGGGCCCGGCGTACGGCCTTGGGCAGCAGCGGCAGGTTTTTCTTCAGTACATAGTCGGTGGCGCCCAGGCGGATCATTTCCACCGCATGTTCTTCGCCGTAGATGCCAGACAGGAAGATGAACGGCGTGTCCGGTGCCAGGCGCTGGGCGATGGCAAGCACTTCAGTGCCGGACGAGCCCGGCAGCACGCAGTCGCACAGGATCAGGTCGTAGCGGGCTTCGCGCAGGGCCTGCTCTACACCGGCATGGTCGAACACCAGTTGCGCCTGCACCTGCAGCCCGCTGCGTTCCAGGCGCATCAGGGTCAGCTCGGCGTCCATCGAATTGTCTTCGACCATCAGCAGGTTCAGCGGTGTTGGCTGCATCGTCGCGGCCACCTCAGATGCCGCCACGCCGGTTCAGGCGCAGCGAGCCGGGTGGCGGTTCGTTGAGTACCGCCCAGAACACCCCCAGGTCGGAAATGGCGGCGACGAATTCCTTGAACTCCACCGGTTTGACCACGTATGCGTTCACCCCCAGCTCGTAGGCGCGCAGCAGGTCAGGCTCCTCGCGCGATGACGTCAGCATCACCGTCGGGATGCTGCGCAGCTCGGCGGTGGCGCGCACTTCCTTGAGCACCTCCAGGCCGTCGACTTTTGGCAGTTTCAGGTCCAGCAGCAACACGGCGGGGTTGCCATCGTCACGTTCGGCATAGGCATTGCGCCTTAGCAGGTAGTCAAGTGCCTCGGCGCCATCGCGCAGCACGATGACCTCGTTGGCCAACTGGCTGCGCTCCAGCGCCAGGAGCGTCAGCTCCAGGTCCCGAGGGTTGTCTTCGACCAGAAGGATGGGTTTGAGCATGATGGTAGCGGTGCCTCAGGTGGTCGCGGGGTGGCGCGGGAGGGTGAAGTGGAAGGTAGCACCCTGGTCAACCTTGCCATGGGCCCATACCCGACCGTCATGGCGTTCGATGATGCGACGCACGCTGGCCAGGCCGATCCCGGTGCCTTCGAAGTCTTCCATGCGGTGCAGGCGCTGGAACACGCCGAACAGCTTGCCGGCGTAGGCCATGTCGAAGCCCACGCCGTTGTCACGAATGCAGATCTCGGTTTCACCCGGGTGTTGCACGGCGCTGATGCCGATGCGCGCCGGGGTGCGCCCACGTGTGTACTTGATGGCGTTGGCCAGCAGGTTGTGCAAGGCCATGTTGATGAACGCCGGGTCACCGATCACCTTGGGCAATTGCGCGATGTCCCAGACAATTTCGCGGTTTTGGTAGTCGGGCGCAAGTTCGCTGCGAATGGCCTCGACCAGGGCGTTTAGGTCGACCTCGGACAGGCGCAGGGCCGAGCGGCCCATCTGCGAGAAGTTGAGCAGGTTGTCGACCAGGCTCCCGGCAAAGTGCGCGGCTTCCTCGATGTGTTGCAGAAAGCGCCTGCCGCGCTCGCCAAGGCTCTGGCCCTCGGTTTCGCCGAGCAATTCGGAGTAGCCGGCAATATGGCGCAGGGGCGCGCGCAGGTCATGGGACACGCTGTAGGAAAACGCTTCGAGCTCCTTGTTCGAGCGGCGCAGCTCGCCGGCCAGCTGCGCCAGCTCCTCGGCCTTGCGCAGGACAATGCCGAGCACTGCCGTGCGCAGTTCCTGCACGCCTTCGATGACCAGCGGGTGCCAGGGTTCGCAGTAGCCGCGCAGTTTTTCCTGCCAGCGTTCGAAACTGTGCCGTGGGTCGAGGTTGCCCTGCGGCCCTACCTGTTTGTTCGGCTGCCCGGCCCAGTTCACCGTGCGCACTTGCTCGGGGCGGAACCAGAGCAGGTAGTGCGAGTGGATCTGCGAAATGGCTACTGCCAGGACACCGCCAGCATGGGCCGCGAGCTCGGGCAGCTCGTCGATGTCGCGGCGCAGGTTGTCGCTGTGGAACACACTTTCTTCGCTACGCTGCGATAGCCAGTGCACCAGGGCGTTTACCTGAGCGGCCGGTGGGGTCTTGCCGATCAGGTCGCAACGTTCGGCGGAAATGACCGCGGCACCTTGGGCGCCGGCGAAGGCCAGCAGTACTTCGGGCAAGTCGCGCAGGCCGTCACCAACACTGTCATGGTCGGCCATGGACGAGATCATGCGCACGATGTGTTGGCGCAGCTCCAGCAACTGGCGAGTGTTGGCGTGGGACTCGCGCGACTCGATCTGCAGCGACAGCACACTGGCCAGCAGCTCGCAGGCGGTACGGGTGCGCAGGTCCACCGGGCGTGGCTGTTCGTGGTGACAGGACACCAGCCCCCAGAGTTGCCCGTCGACCACGATCGACAACGACATCGATGCCAGGGTACCCATGTTGCGCATGTACTGCAGGTGTACTGGCGACACGCTGCGCAGTGCGGCAAAGCTCAGGTCCAAGGGCTTGCCGGTGCGCGGGTTGGCAGAGGGCAGCAACGGCGAAGCCTGGTAGTTGGCGTCCTCGATCACGCGGATGCGGTTGATTCGGTACAACTCGCGCGCCTGGCGTGGTATGTCCGAAGCGGGGAAGCACAGGCCCAGGTAGCTCGGGTACCCCGGGTCGGCCACCTCGGCCAGCACCTGGCCGTTGCCTTCGGCATCGAAGCGATAGGCCTTGACCCGGCCAAAGCCGGTGATGCGCTTGAGCTGCAGCACTGCTTGCTGCAGCAGTTCCTCGAGGCTGCCGGCCTGGTGCAGGCGGCCTACGAAGCTGCGCACCAGTGGGTAGTAGTCGCCTTGCCCGGCAAGGTCCGCTGGCAGGCGAGGGGGTTCGAACTCGGCGATCAGCACCTGGTCGTGGCGATGGACCAGCAGGTGCAGGTTGCCGCGAAAAGGAGCGTCCTGGCGCAGCTGCACATCGCTGATGTGGAACGGAAAGACCTCGTCCTGCGGCAGGCGGGCCAGGTGCAGGCGCAGGTCGAAGGCACCGCTGACCAGTTCGGCAAACTCGCGACCTATCAGTTCACTGGCCGGTAAGCCCAGCCAGTGCTCGACATTTTCACTGGCCTGGAGTACCTGCATGTCGGTTTCGTCCAGCACCAGCAGGAAGCCGTGGGGCTGAATGCTGCCAGGCAGCTGGATCGGCTCCTGGGCGCAGCGCTCGAGGGCTTGGGTGAGCGTGCTGTCTGCAATCATCTATGAAAACGCTCCTGTCGTGTCCTTCCATGCATGCCGCATGAGTCTAGGCAGGATGAAAGGGGTACACCCTAACAGAATATCGACCCGGATAACGGCCTTTGGCCATTTGAGGGGAATGCTGGCAATGCGTTCTGTGGCGTGCGGTTTTTTTTTCAAGTGATAGCGCTTTTTGGCTAATACAAAAAAATGGCTGCATGCCAGTACTGTGACACCATCTCGCTGCTACGCTCAGACCAGCAGACATCGACAAGGAAAATAAGGTGACGGAGCGCTTCCTGGCCGCCCTGTTGGGCCTTATGTTGAGCAGCAGTGCCATGGCGGCGGACTTCCTGGTGGAAGTACGGGTGCTGGTGCAGCGCGGTTGCATGCTGGTCAACCAGGCCCCCGATGCCGGCGCACAGGCGCTGGGGCGCATCGATCTGGGTGCTGCTGCACGGCTGGATGGCCCTGGCGCGCCGCTGACCGGCGTGCTGCCGAGCCAGCGCCCGCCACGGCTGGAATGCAACCCTGGCACCCCCTACCAGGTCCGCGTTGACGGTGGCCAGCATGGCGGCGTCGGCGAGCTGCGCTTTCTGGCCAGTGACGATGACACGGCCCGGCCCATCCCGTATCGCCTTTATCGCGACGCTGCCTGGCGCGAACCGCTGGCGGTGAATGTGGCGCATTCGGCGCGGGTGCCGGACAGCGGCTCGGTCGAGCTGCCGTTGCATGCACGCATCGACAAGCTGGCCTGGGTACCGCCTGCAGGCCTGTATGCCGACCTGCTCAAAGTCACCGTCACCTGGTAGGGATGCCACCATGCTCAAGGACCCGACGCCATGAACCGCACCTCGATCCTGCTGCTTTCCCTGGGCCCACTGCTGGTACCAGGTGGTGCTGCGCATGGCACCAGCACCGGTTTCATCCAGGCGCGGCTGGTGATCAGCAGCGCATGCCAGATCAGTAGCAACGAGACGCAACCGGCAACGGTGGGTAACCCCGGCGTGATGGACTTCGGCGAGCGCGGACCGAACTGGGACCAGCCGCTGCGCAGCCGGGTTGACGAGGTGAGCGGCGAGGGCAGCCTGCAGATCAGTTGCACGCCCGAGGTGCGGGCGTTCAACGTGCGCATCAACGGCGGCCTGAATGGCAGCGACGGCATACGGCGGCTGAGCAACGGCCGCGAGCTGATCCCCTACCAACTGGCGATCGACCCGGGCGGTAACAGCCGCTACGGCATCGGCCAGGCACGTGCCTTCACCATCAGCAGTACCCGGCAGATCCCGATCCCGATCTACGGTGTGGTAGTGGCGCACCCGCGCGCACTGCCGGCCGGGCTGTACCGTGACACCCTCAGGGTGACCCTGGACTGGTAACGACGCAAGGAGACTTCGATGCGAATGAACCTTTCACGCTGCATCCTCGCCGGTCTGGGCCTGGTGCTGGCTTCCCAGGCCCAGGCCGCCACGACCGGAACCATCGACTCGAAGCTGACCTTGACCGCGGCGTGCCAGGTCAATGGCAGCTCGGGCACCTCGGGGGTGAACTTCGGTGCCTTGGACTTCGGCACCAAGGATGCTCTGTTCACCACCGTCGACGCCCAGGTAATCGGTGGCGGCGGAGGGGCGATCAGCATTCTCTGTTCGGCCGGCACGGTACCCGTGATCCGTGTGGGTGCCGGTGCCCACGATGGCCAGTCGGCCGGCGGCAGTCGTGCGCTGGCGGATGGCCTCGGCAACTTCGTGCCGTACGACTTCTACACCGATACCGGGCGCACGCAGCTGTTGGCCATCAACGGCACCATCACCTTGCCGACCAGCAGCGGTGCGGCCCAGACCGTCAACCTGTATGGCCAGGCACGCGGCAAGGCCGGCCTGCCGGCGGGGGTGTACACCGACACGGTGTCCGTCGAGCTGTCGTTCTGAGCCATGCGCATCTGGCTGGCGGGCAGCCTGAGCGGCCTCGGTGTACTGCTGGCCGGGCCCCTGGATGCGGCGACCACCAGCAGTTTCATGGTGACGGCGCAGATCGTCGCCGGGTGCCTGGTGGTTGGCGGTGTGAGCAGCTACGGGACGCTCGACTACGGTACGCAATCGGCACTCGCCACCGGGGCCATCGGCACCTCGTTGGGCGGTACCACGGTGACCTTTCAGTGCACCCCGGGGGTGGCCTTGAGCATGAGCGTGGATGGTGGGCAGAACAGTGCCAGCGGCACACGCAACCTCAAGCGCACGGGGGGCACGCAAGTGCTGGCCTATCAGTTGTACCGGGACGCGGCCTACAGCCAGGGCCTGGGGATCGGCCAGAGCGTGGCCGTGAACTACAGCGACCCGACGGCGATCAAGCTGCCGGTGTACGGGCGGGTCCAGTTGAGCGGCACGCTGCCGGCCGGGACCTACACCGATGTGGTGCAAGTGACGGTGACCTGGTGAATGCACCGGCACCAACGACCAGTAGCCAAGGAGAGTTTCATGGGGGCAGGCGCGAAGTGGGCGCGTGGATTGACAGGGCTATTGTGGCTGGCGAGCCTGCCGGCCTGGGCGGCCACCTCGGTGCTGATCTGGCCGATCGACCCGGTGCTGGAGGCTGACCAGAAGGCTGGCGCACTGTGGCTGGAAAACCGCGGTACTGCACCGGCCAACCTGCAGGTGCGGGTGTTCGCCTGGCGCCAGGGGGACTATCAGGAACAGTACCAGGCACAGCGCGAGATCATCGGCAGCCCGCCAGTGGCCAGCATCGCCCCCGGACAGAAGCAACTGATCCGCCTGACCCGCACCGGCCCCTCGCCAGTCGGCCAGGAGCAGGCCTACCGCATCATCATCGACGAAATCCCTCCCGCCATCCCCGTCGACAAGGCCGAGCCCGGCACCACCGCGGCGATCCGCCTGCAGATGCGCTACTCGGTACCCCTGTTCGTCTACGGCGAAGGCCTGTGGGGCAAGGCCGATCCCGCGGGCAAGCGCAATGCCGAGGGCGTCGGCAAGCCGCAACTCAGCTGGCGTGCGGTGACCGTACAGGGCAAACCGTACGTGGAACTGCGCAACACCGGCGCGGTGCATGCGCGCCTGACCGATGTGGTGGTGCAGCAGGGTAGCCAGAGCAAGCCACTGGCCGATGGCCTGCTGGGTTATGTGCTGCCGGGGGCCAGCATGCGCTGGCCGGCACCGCTGGTACCGAATGCCGGCAGCGTGCTGAAGGGGAGGGTAAACGGCCAGAGCAGCGCGGACGCCATCCGCCAAAGCCAATGAGCCTGCGCCTGAATGCCGCGCAGGGGCCATGGGGGACCCGGCAATGGTTGGAAACCGTGTGTGAGGTGGCTGACAGGGGGTACCCACCGCTGGTGCCTGGGGCTTGCCCTGGTCGGCCCTGGCCTGGTGTTGGCCGACGACCTGCCGCCACCACCTACGGAGCTGGCCGCCATCGCCGATGCCACGTTGTACCTCGAGCTGCTGGTGAACCAGATGCCCAAGGCTGAGCTGGTGCCGGTGCAGCAGCGCGCCGGGCGGTTGTATCTGGACAGCGAGGTGTTGCGGGCAGCCGGTATCGCGCCGCCTGGCAACCCCCAGGGCGAGGTGGCGCTGGAGGCCATCGTGGGGCTGCATGCCGACTACGACAGCCAGAACCAGCGCCTGCTGCTGCAAGTGCCGCCGGCCTGGCTGCCCGAGCAGCAACTGGGCGACCGCAACCTGTACCCGGCCAGCGATGCGCGCAGCAGTTTCGGCGCCTTGTTCAACTACGATCTGTACCTGAACGACACCGATGACGGTGGCAGCTACCTGGCGGCCTGGAACGAACTGCGCCTGTTCGACAGCTGGGGTACGTTCTCCAGTACCGGGCAGTGGCGCCAGTCGTTCAATGGTGCGCCGACCGACGACGTGCGCCAGGGCTTCTTGCGCTATGACACTACCTGGCGCTTCACCGACGAACAGCGCCTGCTGACCTACGAAACCGGTGACCTGGTGACCGGGGCCTTGCCCTGGACCAGCTCGGTGCGGGTCGGTGGCCTGCAGGTGTCGCGCGATTTCGCTGCACGTCCCGACCTGGTCACCTATCCGCTGCCGGCGTTCTCCGGTGAAGCGGCGGTACCCACCTCGCTGGACCTGTTCATCAATGGCTACAAGTCCAGCACCGCCGAATTGCAGCCGGGCCCCTACACATTGACCAACGTGCCGTTCATCAACGGCGCCGGGGAGGCTGTGGTGGTCACCACCGATGCCCTCGGCCGGCAGGTGTCCACCACCTTGCCGTTCTACGTCACCAGCAGCCTGCTGCAGCAGGGCCTGGCGGATTATTCGGTGGCGGCCGGCAGCCTGCGCCGTGACTACGGGCTGCGCGATTTTGCCTACGGCCCCGGGGTTGCTTCGGCAAGCCTGCGCTATGGGGTCAGCGACGTCTTCACCCTGGAGACTCATGCCGAAAGCGCCGAATCGCTGATGCTGGGCGGCCTGGGCGGCAACATGCGGTTGGGCAATTTCGGCGTGCTCAACGCGGCCTTGGCGCAGAGCCGGTTCGACGGCGACAAGGGCCACCAGGTCGCCCTCGGCTACCAGTACAACAGCCAGCGCATCGGCTTCAGCTACCAGCGCCTGCAACGTTACGGCGACTATGCCGACCTGACCCGGGTCGACAGCCGTGACATTCAGCTGAGCCAGCGCAGCGAACAGGTCACGTTGAGCCTGAACCTGAATCAATACGGCAACATCGGCGCCGGCTATTTCGATGTGCGCGCCGGCGACGGCACACGTACGCGCTTGATCAACCTGAGCTACAGCAGGCCGCTATGGGGCAACAGCAGCGTGTATCTGTCGGCCAACCGTGAAGTGGGGGACAGCCAGTGGGCGGTGCAGGCGCAACTGGTGATCCCGTTCGACCTGCACGGCACCCTGGCCCTGGGCATGGAGCGCAGCCAGCAAGGCGAAACCCTGCAGCGGGTGAACTACAGCCGCGCCACGCCGGTGGGTGGTGGTGTCGGTTACAACCTGGGCTATGCCGCCGGTAGCGAGCGCGACGCCTACCGCCAGGCCGATGTCACCTGGCGCTTGCAGTCGGTGCAGTTGCAGGCCGGTTTGTATGGCAGCAGTGGCGAGATGACCCGCTGGGCTGACGCCAGTGGCTCGCTGGTGTGGATGGATGCCGGGCTGTTCGCTGCCAACCGTATCGACGATGCCTTCGTGGTGGTCAGCACCGGAGGTTACGCCGATGTGCCGGTGCGTTATGAAAACCAGGAAGTCGGCCGTACCGATGCCGACGGCCACTTGCTGGTGCCGTACAGCAGCGGTTACTACCGCGGCAAGTACGAAATCGACCCCATGGACTTGCCGCCGGATATCCTCGCGCCGGAAGTGGAACAGCGGGTGGCGGTGCGCCGGGGCAGCGGTTACCTGCTGGAGTTCCCGCTCAGGCGCGTGCTGGCGGCCAGTGTCGAACTGGTGGACGCTGACCGGCAGGCACTCAAGCTGGGCAGCCGTGTCACCCATGCTGAAAGCGGCAGCCAGGCGGTGGTCGGTTGGGATGGCCTGGTGTATCTGGAGAACCTGACGCCGCATAACCGACTGCAGGTGGAGCTGGAAGGGGGCGGGCATTGCCAGGTTGCGTTCGACCTGCCTGAAGCGCAAGGCTCCATCCCGTTGATTGGCCCGTTGGTGTGCAAGTGAACGCCTGCTGGCGTGGGTTGTTGGCATGCGCCTTGTTGCTGTGGGCGGGCTCGGCCTGGGCCAAGTGCACATCAGTGTTGACAGCGCCGGCGGCGTTTGGATCGCTCAACTCGACCCAGGTACGTGGCACGGTACAGACGGCTTCCAGCACCAACTCTGGCCTGCAATGCAACGGTTCGGTGATCAGCCTGCTCAGTAGCAGCGACTCCTTCAAGATCAAGATTACTGCTACTACCAGCGGCCTGGTTGGGCCTACCGGGGATATCATCCCCTACACGCTGTATGCCGACGCCACAACCACCTATCCGATCACCCGTGGCACCCCCTTCGAATTCAGGACTACCGGCATCCTCGACTTGCTCGGGTTGCTTAACGGTACACCGAAGAACGTGCCCATCTATATGCGCACGCAGGTAGGCAGCAACGTATCGGCGGGGCTGTATCAGGAAACCCTCGATGTCCAATGGGAGTGGGACTATTGCGACGGGATTGGTGTTGGCGGGCTTTGCATCGGGCGAGACCAGGGCTCCGGTACCAGGACCCTGCTGGTAAGCATGACGGTGACCAACGACTGCCAGATCAGCACACCCAGCATCAACTTCGCCAGCGCCCCGGTGGTGGCGGGGTTCGGCACGGTGAGCCAGAGCCTGAGCGTTTCGTGCACCAAGGGCAGCAACTACACCGTGGGCCTGGATGACGGGCAGAACGTGGCCAATGGGCGGCGGCGGATGAAGTCGGCGGCCAACAACTACCTGGCCTACGACATTTTCAAGAGCGCCGGTGCGGTGCGCTGGGGTTCGGTAGGGGCTGCGCGACGGGCCAGCGCCGATGCCGACGTGAACCCCGGCACGGGTACCGGTACCGGTAGCCAGGTGTTCAACTACAACGCCAAGGTCTACACCGACCAGGCTACACCACCGGCGGCGACCTATACCGACAGTGTGATTCTGGATGTGCAGTTCTGAGCGCAGGGACCTGTGGGAGCGGCTTTAGCCGCGAAGAATCCAACACGGTGCATGGCACCGGCTACGCCGGTGTTCGCGGCTGAAGCCGCTCCCACAGGGGCCCTGCTAATTCCGTGAGTCATGTGCAGTCCTGTGAGAGCCGGCTTGCCGGCGATGGGCCGTTTCACTCAGCGCAAATCACCAACCATCTTCGCCAATGTCTCCAGCACCGCCCCGGCCAGCGCCTTCGAGCGCGCCCCCGACCAGCCGGTGACGGCATCCGGCGCGTCGTCATGGTCCTTGAACGGCATTTCCAGGGTCAGTGACAGGCAGTCATGCGCCATCCCCACCGCGTTGCAGGCCAGCGTCGTGTTGGCCTGCCCCGGTTCGTCGCGGGTGTAGCCATGCACGGTCTGGAAGTCGCGGGTCAGGCTGCACAGGGTGCTGCGGAACTGCTCCTCCAGTTTGGCCAGCCGCGGCGTGTAGCCTGGGTTGCCCTCGCAGGCCGCGGTGAACACATGGGGAATCTCTTCGTCGCCATGCACATCGATGAACGCATCCACGCCGTATTGCTTCATCTGCGCCTGGGCGAAGAACACCTCGGGGCTGAGCTCGACGCTGGCGTCCTGCCACGCGCGATTGAGGTCCTTGCCCTTGAAGTTGGTGCGCAGGTGGCCGAGGAAGGCACCGTCGGGGTTCATGTTGGGGATCAGGTACAGGTCGGCCTTGGCCAGCAACTGCTGGATCACCGCGTCGTTACCCTGCAGGCGGTCGATCACGCCCTCCATGAACCATTCAGCCATGTGTTCGCCCGGGTGTTGCTGGGCAATCAACCACAGCTTGCGCTTGCCTGCGGCACCATCACCGGCACGCAGCAGGGGAATGTCGCGGCCCTGTACGCTGCGACCACTGGCGAGCAATTCGACCCCCGGCAGTAGCCGTGCACGTTCGATCAGCTGGTTGTGGCGCGCGCGCGGGTAGGGCTCGAAGTAGGCGAACCAGATGTGTGGCTGCTCGGCCTTCACCTCGAACGACAGCGCCGTGCCGTCGAACTGGCTGGGGACGCGGAACCAGGTTTGCTGGTCGTAGGAGGCCACGGCGTTGTAGCCGCTCCAGGCGTTCTTGTAGGACGAGCCGGAGGCATTGTCGAGGCTGAAACGATGGACCTGGCCCGGCGTCAGCCCGCTGACCTTGAAGTGGAACCACTGGTAGTGGCCGCTGTGGGTGTCGGGGCGGATGGCCAGGTGCACCCGGGCCGGGTTGCTGGCATCCAGCACCTGGATGTTGCCGGAATCGAAATCGCAGTCGATCTGCAGGGGGGACAGCGTCACGCTCATGTGCCAGGCTCCTTCTGGGGGCTTTGTTGTGAGGGTACTGTACACGGCTTGGCAGGGTTGCTGCGCGAGATCAGGCGACGCGGGGGCGATCTCATATGTTTCCTACAGGCTATTTGAAGAACTGACTCGGCGTGATGCCGAACTGGCGCTTGAACATGCTGGCGAAGGCACTAGGGCTGTCATACCCCAGCGTCCCCGCCACATCGATGATTCGCTCGCCCAGGGCGATCCGCTCCAGTGCCTGCATCAGCCGCGCCTGCTGGCGCCACTGGCCGAAGGTCATGCCGGTTTCCTTGCGGAACAGGCGCTGGATGGTCTTTTCGTCCACCCCCAGCTGCTGGCCCCAGTCGGCCACGGTGGCGTTATCGTCAGGCCGCTCGTGCAGCGCGGAGCAGATTGCCTGCAGGCGCTTGTCGCCGGGCTGAGACAGTTTCAGCGGCAAGGTCGGCAGCACGCAGATCTCGTCGAGGATCAGGCGCATCACCCGGGCTTCACGCGAATCTTCGGCAAACGGCGCGGTAAAGCCCACGGAGGCCTTGATCAATTCGCTGAGCAGCGGCGAGATGCTGATAGCCTTACTCTGCGCAGGCAACTGCACTGCCGCGTCGGTGCGCACGAATACACTGCGCATCTTCACATCGCCCACGCAGCGGATCGCGTGCACCTGGCCGCAGGGCATCCATACGCCGCGGCTGGGGGGCACGGTCCAGCGTTCGTTACCGGACTCGACGATCATCAGGCCTTTGATGGCATAGATCAGTTGGTGCTTGGCATGGCTGTGGGGCTCGATGAACCAGTCGGTCGGGTAGTCCGTCGCACGGCTGCCGACCTCCCCGGTCCACTCATCCACTTCCACCAGCAATTCATGCTGCGGCTTCAGCATTTCGCTCCCCCTTGTACTGGCCAGCCTGGCGCGCCCACTTTAACAGCAGCGGCTGGGGCGGGCTTGCGAGCGGGTTGCCGGCAGCAGCGCCGTGGCCAACCCCAGCAGCGGCAGGAAGGAAATCATCTGGTACACCCAAGCGATGCCATGCCGGTCGGCCAGTTCGCCGAGCCCGGCGGCGCCGATGCCGCTGATACCGAACATCAGCCCGAACATCACCCCCGACACCATGCCGACCCGGCCCGGCACCGCCTCCTGGGCATACACCACCAGGGCGGCGAAGGCCGAGGACATCACCAGGCCGATGGCCACCGCCAGTACCGCAGTCCAGGCCAGGTTGGCGTAGGGCAGGGCGAGGGCGAAGGGCGCCACGCCGAGGAACGAGACCCAGATCACCGCCTTGCGCCCGATACGGTCACCCACCGGGCCACCGGCAAAGGTACCCAGTGCCACGGCCGCGAGGAATATGAACAGGTACAACTGGCTGTGCTGCACGCTCAGGCCGAAATGCTCGATCAGGTAGAAGGTGAAGTAATTGGTGAACGAGGCGATGTAGACGAACTTGGCGAACATCAGCACGGCGATGACCGCCACGGCACGCCACATGGCGCCACGCGACAGGCCGGGGGCCTGCTGGCCGGCGAAGGTCTTGAGCCGGGTCTGGCCGTGGCGCACGGTCCAGCCGGTCACCCGCAACAGCACGAATACTGCCAGCGCAGCTGCCAGCATGAACCAGGCGATGGCCGGCTGGCCGTAGGGTATGACGATGGCAGCGGTCAGCAGCGGGCCGAGGGCCGAGCCGGTGTTGCCACCGACCTGGAAGGTCGATTGCGCGGTGCCGAAGCGCCCACCAGAGGCCATCCTGGCCACTCGCGAGGCTTCTGGGTGGAAGGTCGCCGAGCCCACGCCGACCACCGCTGCGGCCACCAGCAGCATTTCATAGCTGCCGGCGAAGGCGAGCAGGGCGATGCCCACCAGGGTCACCAGCATGCCGGCCGGCAGCAGGTAGGGTTGCGGGTGCTTGTCGGTGTACAGGCCGACCCAGGGTTGCAGCAGGGATGCGGTTACCTGGTAGATGAGGGCGATCCAGCCTACCTGGGCGAAGCTCAGCGTGAAATCGCTCTTGAGCATCGGGTAGATGGATGGCAGCACGGCCTGGATCAGGTCATTGAGCAGGTGGGCGAATGCGGCGGCGCCGACGATGCGGACCAGAAAGCCCTGGGGTTGATCGGCAGGTGTGGTGGCGGCCATGGAGGCGGTGGAGGTCGTCATGGGCGATCTTCTTCTGGCGAAAGGGAACAAGGCATTGCGGGGGCAGGTTAGCCAGTACCCGGGTTGCCTGTCTCACGCCGAACAGGCAGCTACTGTCGCGTTTCGGACATCTTGGGCCAGACGCCCAAACGCAATTCCTTTAGGAAATTTGCCGAGGCCTTTGGGCTGCACTGTTGGGTAGAGAATTGCATTTGCAAGCGGTCCGCGCGCCCTGTGGGAGCGGGTTTACCCGCGAAGAATCCAACGCGGTGCATGGCACCGGCTGCGCCGGTGTTCGCGGCTAAAGCCGCTCCCACAGGTCCCTGCTAATACCCGGCCGCACTCGGATTCATCGCTCGTGCCGCGCCACCCAGCGCAGCAATGCTGCAATCGGTACGCTGCGGTGAGCCTCATGCCGGTAAGGCTTGCCGTCGGCGGTAAAGCGTTCGCGATAGCGGCTCAGCACCAGGCTCCGGCCATCGGCCGAAACCCGGGCCTCCAGTTCGTGCAGCAACAGCGGTTGCCGGGCAGCGCCTTCCAGGCGCCTGAACAGCAGCATGGCGGCTTGGGCATCATTCCTCACGGGCACCCCCTGCACAATCCACTGGCCACGCTCCCGGCTCGCCGGCCTTGCCTTCTGCCACCCGGTTGCTGCGCCGCTGCGCGTTGTAGTCGCGCAACGCAAGGTAGTAGTCAGGCCAGGTGCGCAGCAGGTCGGTCAATGGCAGTGCTTCGGCCCGTGCATCGACAATGCCGCCGGCCGTGGCTAGGTTGCCCATGGTTTCGACGGTATCGCTGTTGCCGCCAAACGGGTCCAGCGCCAAGCCCAGTACTGTGCCAGTGGCATCGCGCAGGTTGTGGGTGCCCAGCAGTGGCAGTTCGACGATGGGGCCAGCGGCAATGTTCCACACCCCGAAGGTCTGGCCAAAGTCCGAGCGATGCTGGCTCAGCCCCATCTTGCCAGACACATCGACCAGCCCTGCCACACCCAGGGTGGTGTTGAAGATGAAGCGGCTGAGGCTGGTCATCGCCCGTTCGCCATTGCCCTGCAGCAGGTCGTTGACGAACACCTTGGGCTCACCGAAGTTGCTGGCAAAGTTGTGCATGCCCTGTCGGGCAAAACCGGGCAGCGCGCTGTAGCCCCGTGCGACGGGGGCCAGCAGATAGTCGTCGACCCTGCGGTTGAAAGCGAACACGGCACGGTTGGCGGGCTCGGCCGGGTCACTGACCTGATAGGCGACATTACCGCAGGCAGCCGTGGCCGGCGCACGTTGGCTGCAGCCTCCCGCCGCAAGCAGCGACAAGGCCAGCGCGGCAGAGCGCACTGAGCGGGAGGCGGATGATGAACGGGACATGGATGCATTCCTGGCAAGAACTGGCGGCGATGCTGCGCAGTTTTCTTTGCCTGGGAATGTCCGGATTGTCTCGGCATCGACACTTTGTTTCCGGGTTGAAATATATGACGGCTGCGTGGGGATGGCCTTAAAGTACGGCTTGGTAACCTTGTTTTGCGGTGCTTTTGTGAGCCATTTGCTGATAGTCGACGATGATGTCGAGGTGCTCGACCTGCTGCAGAAGTTTCTCTGCCAGCATGGCTACGAGGTTGATGTGGCCAGGGATGGCAAGGCGCTCTGGCAGGCCGTCGAGCGGCGGGTGCCGGACCTGGTCATTCTGGATGTGATGCTGCCAGGCGACAGTGGCCTGGTGTTGTGCCAGCGTTTGCTGGCCGAGCACAAGGTGGCAGTGATCATGCTCACCGCCATGGGCGAGTTGAGTGACCGGGTGGTTGGCCTGGAGCTGGGGGCAGACGACTACCTGACAAAACCGTTCGCCGCCCGTGAACTGCTGGCCCGGGTGAGGGCAGTGCTGCGACGTGCCGGTGAAACTCCCGGTGGCACGGCGGGCCATGCCTGCGCGACCCTGGAGTTTGCCGGGTGGCGGCTGGATGTGGTGCGGCGCGAACTGCGTTCGCCGGACAACGTCATGATCCCCTTGTCCAACGGTGAGTTCGAGCTGCTGCTGGTGTTCGCCGAGCATCCACGGCGGGTGCTCAGCCGCCAGCAGTTGCTGGACATGGCCCGTGGCGATGCCTACGACGCCTATGACCGCAGCATCGACGTACAGGTGAGCCGGCTGCGTCGCAAGCTTGAAACCGACAACGGCAACGAACCCCTGATCCGTACCCTGCGCAACGCCGGTTACCTGTTCACGCCCACGGTCGCGAAGCGATGAAGTTGCTGGCCAGGGTTCGTCAGGCCCTGCCGCGGCCCAGAATCACCATCGCCCGCTGGATCGCGTTGACCACTCTGACGGCGATGCTGTTCTTGCTCTTGCTAAAGGTGCTGTTCAGCCTGTTGCTGAGCGTCTGGGCGCAGCCACCACTGCTGGAGAGTGGGGTGATCGAGAAGGTTGCAGCGGTCACCCGCATCCTCGACGCCGCGCCTGTGGCGCAGCGTGCCAACATCGCCAGTGCGGCGGGCGACGGCTCATACTCCGTGCGATGGTTGCACCGCCATGACGAAGCGGGCGTGCCGGCGCTGGTCGATGCCGAGTTCAGCCAGGGCACGCCTATCCTGCGCGCACTGCTCAAGCGCCCGGACGCCAGGATCGAGGCTTTCGAACCGTCCGATATGCCGCAGTACGCACCTGAACGTGGTTATGCGCTGATGATCGAGCTGAGCGACAAGTCCTGGGTGCTGTTCCGTGCCACCAGCCGTAGCTGGGGCCTGGATGAACTGCCGCGCAACCTGATCATCCTCGGGCTGATGCTGGTTTCCAGCCTTGTCGTCGCGCTGCTGGCCACGCGCTACCTGGCCAAGCCGCTGGAGCGCTTTGCCGAAGGTGCGCGGCGTTTTGGCAAGGACTTCAATGCCCCACCCATTCCGGTGGTCGGCCCGCACGACCTGCGCCAGGCCATTCTCGCGTTCAATGCCACCCAGGCGCAGCTCAAACATTTTCTCAACGACCGTACCCAGATGCTTGCGGCCATTTCCCACGACTTGCGGGCACCGCTGACGCGCATGCGCTTGCGCGCCGAATTCATCGACGATGCCCAGCTACAGGCCAAGCTATTCAAGGATGTCGACGAGATGCAGGCGATGGTCGATGCGGCGTTGGGGTTCTTCCGTGATGACGCGCGGCTGGAACAGAGCACCGTGTTCGACCTGGGCCAGTTGCTGCTGACCGTGGTGGACGACTTCAAGGATGCAGGGGTAGAGGTCGGCCTCAGCGGGCCCCGCCGCTGCGTGTATACGGGGCGGCCAGTGGGTATCAAACGTGTGCTGGTCAACTTGATCGACAATGCGGCGAAGTACGGCCTTGAGCCCATGGTGGTGTTGGCGGTAAGCGCCAGGCAGATCGAGATTACCGTGCAGGATCGCGGGCCGGGTATCGCGCCGGAGCTGCATGAGCAGGTATTCGCGCCGTTCTACCGTATCGAAGGTTCACGCAACCGCAATACCGGTGGCGTGGGGCTGGGCCTGCCAGCAGCACGGGCCATCGTGCTCGAGCAGGGCGGCAGCGTGACCCTGGCCAACCGCCCGGGTGGTGGGCTGGAAGTCAGGGTCATGCTGCCGCCGGGCTGATCAGAGCCCCAGTTCGCTGAGCCCGGGGTGATCATCCGGGCGCCGGCCCAACGGCCAGCGGAACTTGCGCTCGGCTTCGCTGATAGGGTGCTCGTTGATGCTCGAGTGGCGGTTCTGCATCAGCCCGTCGTCGGCAAACTCCCAGTTCTCGTTGCCATAGGCGCGGTACCACTGACCGCTGTCGTCGTGGTACTCGTAGGCATAGCGCACGGCAATGCGGTTGCCGGTGAAGGCCCACAGCTCCTTGATCAGGCGGTACTCCAGTTCATGGTTCCATTTACGGGTCAGGAACGCCTCGACCTCGGCACGGCCGCGGGGGAACTCGGCGCGGTTACGCCAGACGGTGTCGACGGTATAGGCAAGCGCGACCTTGGCCGGGTCGCGGCCGTTCCAGCCATCCTCGGCCAGGCGGACCTTTTCGATGGCGCTTTCGCGGGTGAAGGGTGGCAGGGGTGGGCGGGACATCGGGATACTCCTCAGTTCGATTGGCCTGTAGGAGAGTAGTAGCCGCTGGCCGAACAGAGAATGGGTGTGCCTGGCACATCATAATTGCAGTGCGTGGAACAATGCTGAGGTGCCATGGCAGGCGCGGTCCACGTGTAGGAGCGGCCTTGTGTCGCGACAGGGCCGCCCAGCGGCCCCAGCAATTCATGCTGCGAAGCTGAAAATCTGGGGCCGCTGTGCGGCCCATCGCGACACAAGGCCGCTCCTACAGGGGGGCTTTATCAGGCTGCGTCGGCTGCGGTTTGCCCGGCAGCCTTGCTACGCCCGCCCAGCCACACCAGCAGCAGCCCGGCAGCCGCCAGCACGCCACCTGCCATCGGCACTGCCGCATAGCCCAGGTCCAGGCTGATCACCGCACCGCCCAGCGCCGCGCCCACGGCATTGCCCAGGTTGAACGCGCCGACGTTGATCGACGAGGCCAGCCCCGGTGCTTCGATGGCGGCGATCATCACCCGCATCTGCAGCGGCGGTACCACGGCGAAGGTGAACATGCCCCACACCAGCAAGGCGATGGCGGCGCCGATGTGGCTGCCCAGCACCAGCGGCATCAGCAGCATGATCACCGCCAGTGCCGCGAGGAAGATCCGCGCCGCCCCATCCAGCGACCAGTCGGCCAGGCGGCCACCCAGGCTGTTGCCCAGGGTGAAGCCCACACCGATCAGTACCAGGCCGAGGGTGACGAAGCTGTCTGAGGCGCCGGTCAGTTCGGCCAACACCGGTGCGACATAGGTGTACAAGGTGAACATGGCGCCGGCACCGAGCACGGTGGTGGCCATTGCCAGCAGCACGCTGGGGCGGGCGATGACCGCCAGCTCCTTGCGCACGTGCGGCACGCTGCCGCGTTCGCCCTTGGGCAGGGCATACCACAGCGCGGCCATGGCCAGCAGCCCCAGCACGGCGGTACCGGCAAAGGCCATGCGCCAGCCGACCTGCTGGCCGACCCAGGTGGCGGCCGGCACACCGCCGATGTTGGCGATGGTCAGGCCCATGAACATGGTGGCCACGGCACTGGCCTGTTTCTCCTTGGGCACCACACTGGCAGCCACTACCGCGCCCAGGCCGAAGAACGCGCCGTGGTTGAGGCTGGTGACCAGGCGTGAGGCGAGCAGGGTGTAGTAGTCCGGTGACAGCGCCGACAGCAGGTTGCCGAGGGTGAAGATGGCCATCAGCGCCATCAGCGCGGCGCGTTTGCCGAAACGGCTGAACAGCAGGGTCATGATCGGCGCACCGACCATCACTCCGATGGCATAGGCGGTAATCAGCATGCCGGCGCTGGGGATACTGACATCAACCCCTTGGGCGATCACCGGCAGCAGGCCCATCGGGGTGAACTCGGTGGTGCCGATGCCGAAGGCGCCGATGGCCAGGGCAAACAGGACGCGTCCGGCGTTCATTGCGCGTGCTCCGGCGCGGCCAACTCGGTCAATGGGCATGGGGTGGCCTCCGTCAGTTTGACTGGTGTCTCATGGAACTGTGGCAGTACGTATTCGGCGATTTCGTGCAGGGTTTCGTCCAGCGGTCGCACGTTACGCCGCAGGTGCAGGCCGATATGGTCGACGCCCGCCGCGCGCAGGGCGCCCAGCTCGGCCACCAGCGCCTTGCGCCCGCCGCGGAAACCGAAGCGCCAGCGTTGCAGCGGTTCGTCGGGGTTGTCCGCCAGGTCCAGGTGGATGAAGCTGCTGTAGGGCTTGTTGCCCGCCACCGCGCGCCAGGCGGCGACCCGGTGTCGGTGGTCTTCCGGTGTGCCGGGGTAGGCCAGGCAGCCGTCCAGGTTGCTGCCGATCCATTCCGGGCTCTGCTGCGCCAGGCCGGCTACCAGCAATGGTAGCGGCGAAGCGGTGCCGGGTAACATGGCCAGCCCTTCGGGCAGGTGGCCGTTGGCACCATCACGCAGCAGCGCGACCTGTTCGCGGAATGCGTTGCCACGCCCCTCGAAATCCCGACCGAACAGCGGGTACTCCACCGGCCGGTCACCACTGGCCACGCCCAGCAGCAGGCGGTTGCCACTGAGGCGCTGCACGCTGTTGGCCGATTTCAGGGTCAGCAGCGGTTCGCGAATCGGCAGCACCACGGCAGCCGTGCCGAGCAGGATGTCGCGGGTTACCCCGGCCAGGTAGCCGAGGTAGGCAAACACCTCGAACACCTGGGCGGCGTCGCCGAACGACGGGTCGTACAGCGGCACATCGCGAACCCACAGGGCGCGGTAGCCCAGGCGGTCGGCCAGTTGTGCCAGTTCTGCGTGGCGGGCCAGGTCCGGCTCGCCGAACTGGCGGCCGTCGCGGCGCCGCGCCTGGTCGCCGGCGGGCGTCCAGTCGTGGTCCAGCGGCGCTTCCAGGCCGATGCTGAAGCCGCCAGCCGTCAGGCGTTCAAGGGGCGTGGTCATGGCTTCAGTCCCAGATTGGCGCCAGGCCGTCAGGGCTGACTTCGCGGCCATTGCGCTCGAGCTTGGCGATGCGTGCCATGTCGTCGGCGTCCAGCTTCAGGTCACGGGCGAGCAGGTTGCTGGCCAGGTTTTCGCGCTTGGTCGACGACGGGATCACCGCGTAGCCCAGCTGCAGGGCCCAGGCCAGGGCAACCTGGGCGACGGTGGCCTTGTGCTTGGCGGCGATGTCGGCCAGTACCGGGTCTTTCAGCACCTTGCCGTAGGCCAGGGTCATGTACGAGGTGACGGTGATGCCTTGCTCCTTGAGGAACGCCGTCAGCTTGGCGTTCTGCAGGTACGGGCTGAGTTCGATCTGGTTGGTGGCGATTTCGCCTTTGCCGACCACTTCGATGGCCTGGCGGGTCAGTTCGATGTTGAAGTTGGACACACCGATCTGGCGCGTCAGGCCCAGTTTCTTGGCTTCGGCCAGGGCGGCCATGTACTCGGGCAGTTCAACGCCGTTGCCTGGGGCTGGCCAGTGGATCAGCAGCAGGTCGACGTAGTCGGTACGCAGTTTCTGCAGGCTGTCGCGCAGGCTGGCGATCAGCTTGTCGGCGGCGTAGTTCTCGACCCAGATCTTGGTGGTGATGAACAGCTCGCTGCGCGGTACGCCGCTTTCGGCGATGGCCTGGCCGACGTCGGCTTCGTTCTGGTAGATCTGTGCGGTGTCGATGACCCGGTAGCCCAGTTCCAGGGCGGACTTGACCGAATCGATGACGGCTTGGCCGGTGAGTCGGAAGGTGCCGAGGCCGAAGGATGGAATGCTCATGGATCTGCTCCTGCTGCTTGAGAGAGGTGAACGGAACCGAGGCGGGACGCTCGGTACGTTCGTGTGGCAGCAGTGTGCGGGTTTGGCGGGGATAGATTAAGGGGCGGCGGGGCCAAGGTCCTTTGATCCGCAGTCAACAATAGGCAGCTCGGTCGTGATCGTGAGCCACCCAATCTGCCCCAAGCGCCCATTGAAGGGCGATAGGGGCAGGCAGATGCAATGATCAGTCGTCGATCAGCGACGGGTTGGACTGCAGCAACCACAGGCCTCGCAGCGACTGGACCTGTTGCTCCAGACTCGAGGCGAGGCCAAGTCGCCGCGCCTGCCGGTCCTGGGCCAGAAGTTTTTCGAGCATGTCCAGCAGGTCGCGTGACTGTTCGGCCGAGGCAGAGGTGGTGACATCGGACTGCAGTTCGGCTTGCTGGTAAGTGCGTACACGCTCCCGCTGGCTGGCCTGTTGCGTAGCAGTGGCCTCGACCAGGACGTTGTTGACAAAGCCTATGCGGGTCGAGCTGCTGGCTTCGTCATCCACCTCATGGTAACGGTAGTCCTGCGATTTGCTGTCGAGGCTTAGTTGCAGCTCTACCCAAGGGTTGAGGCTCTCGTGCCAGGAGGCCTTCAGCGCGCTCTGCTGGTCCTGTTGCAAGCTCAGGTTGGCTGCTCCGCCCTTGCGGGTGGTGGTTTGTGAAACGTTGTAAGTGAAGCTGTCTACTTCCTCCCGCCGCATGGGGTTGGTTCGCTTCTCGGGTGTGGTGAGCGAAGCATTGAAGTCGGCCATGCCACTCAGCAGCAGGCGGCTGGTCCTGCTTGACCAGGTGTCATGACCCGCCGGGCGCAGGGCGGCGTCGTCGACGCTATTGAGTTGGCGGAAAGCATCCTTGAACAGCGTCATCAGCTGTTCATCGCCGTTTCCGCGTTGCTGTGCAGCATCGAACTGGGTCAGGTAGTTCGACACTGCTGCCTGTCGTTGCGTCTCGCTGCCGAGCAAGGTGCCGCCCTGGGTGTCGAAGTTCATCTTCACATTGCCGGACGGTCCCTGGAGTTCAAGGCTGCGCGTATGCTCATCCATCTGCAGGGCAAAGGTCTGCTGAGCGCCGCCTGCGGTTTGCAGTTGTGCTTCGAATTGCAGGCCGGTGAAAAGCGCGGGGTCGAGCTTCACCAGCGCGCCGAGCTTCAGGCTCGGAGGTTCTTGAGCAAGGCCGTTGACGGCGGTCTGGAAGCTGTCCGCCATCATCGCCAGGCCTTTTAGTTCACTGGCTGTCAGGTCGCCACCGAGCACCTCGGCATCTACCGCCAGGCCCCTGTCGCTGTTGAACAGCCCCAGTGAAACGGTCGCGCCGGACGCGGTGTTCAGGGTGAAGGTCACGCGGTCGGTGGCGAACTCGCGCAGCCTGGCCTGTTGCAGGCCAAGCAGCAGGGGCTCGGTTGCCGTACCGCTGTCAACTGCCAGGCCTGACTGGGCGATACGTTGCCCGCCGTTGGCTGCCAGTTGTTCCAGCAACGCTGCGCCCAGGCCCTGGAACCGGGAAGCGGTGGAAGAGGCCTGAATCGCGCTGTACATGTTCAGGCTCAGCTTGTCGATGCCGTTGTGCTCCCAGATGTGGCGAACCTGCCCATTGCCGAGGGTGCCTTTGGCGTTGTAGATGCCAATGTCGGCGCTGGGCGGCGACTTGCCAATGCTGACCTCGTTGCTCGCAGCTGTGGATTCTGCGGCTTTTATGGCAATGCCTGGAGGTGCGGTAGCGGCAGGCATGTAGGTCTGCGTCGTGCGTATGATCGGTGTAATCGGATTCATTCACGCTCCCTGCGTTTTCTGGTACGTTCGTACGTGATGTCGGCGCGCCATCAGCGAACTTGAATTTTGACCCGAAAACGCAACGGCCCGCCATGAAGGCGGGCCGTCAGGCACAGCATGACGATCAGCGGCGGCGGAACAGCGGCAGCGGCTCGTCGGTGGCGGCCTGGTAGGTCACCGAGAAGTCCTTCAGGCTTTGCAGCGCGTCTTCCGGGTCCTTGTC